>WBZT01000083.1_pt1 | contig 81052 bp, 81 predicted proteins | sample 5204241 | NCBI WGS metagenome assembly WBZT01 (sample SAMN12344358, study PRJNA552823) | activated sludge metagenome | biome: Activated sludge suspended growth; feature: Nitrification reactor; material: Wastewater; isolation source: activated sludge from nitrification reactor of wastewater...
AAGCTCGGGGAACTCATCTAACGAATAAACAACACCGTCAACTCTTGCACGAGCGAAACCAGCCCGAAGATACTTTTCTGATATATGCTCAAATGCACCCTTTTTATCTATCACGATGGGCGCAAGTATCATTAGTCTTTTTCCTTCATATGTTTTTCCAACTAAATCTACTACGGCCGTTGCGGTCTGCCTAGATACCTCATTACCACAAATTGGACAGTGAGGAATTCCCGTTCTTGCGTACAAAAGTCTTAAGTAATCATATATCTCTGTAACAGTTGCAACAGTAGACCGAGGATTTCTGGAGGTAGATTTTTGATCTATTGATATCGCGGGAGACAAACCATCAATTTGATCAACATCTGGTTTTTCCATAAGGCCTAAAAATTGTCTTGCATAAGATGATAGGCTCTCAACATATCGTCTTTGGCCTTCAGCATATATGGTATCGAATGCTAAGCTTGATTTTCCAGAACCACTTAAACCAGTGATTACCACTAGGCTATCCCTTGGTAAATCAACAGAAATATTTTTTAAATTATGCTCCCTAGCGCCTTGTACGCGAATAAAATCTTGCATGTAAGGGGTTATTATACAAAAAACGACTAAATTTTTCTAGTGATACAGAAGTTTACGTTCAAGAAACTATTCTTAACTGGGCTTGTCTTCGAGCTGATTTTTCCCAATATTCATGCTCGTTTCGATAAGATCTATCCTCTGAATCCGACGACTGTTTTCCGGCAACTACAGGATCAAGCAAAACACTATTAATGCCCATTTCCGATAAGTGTGAACCAACTTTATCAATTATGTATTTTTTATCTTTATAACCCAACTTGTTATGGTCATTACCCTGACCATATTTAATTACTGTCAAATGATTTGGAGTATTTACGGCTGACGCCATATTTACACTAAACTCACCTAATACACTTGAAATACACTCTTTTTCTTGTTGTAGTCTTTCGTAGCCTTCTGAATATTTATCGAAGAACAGGGCCAGACTTCTGCCGTGAAAATCAGTCCATTCCATATGATCAAGATCAATACCGACCTCAAGTGGAGTTCCCTTAGGCATCCACACACCCTTCTGTATGGCATCTAGGTCGTTTTTTAGCCGAAAACCAGCAAGAAAAAGTGGCAATTTATTTTTTTTCTTTCTGAAATCTCGCTCTTTTAGGTAGGTAATTCCCATTTCTTGCTTAACAACAAAATCCCCAAGCTGCATTCCGGCTCGTCTAATTTCCATTTCTGGAGTAATTTCAAGCAGGGCATCGTCTAGTCTATTTTGCAAGTCTTCTTGAGATTCGTAATTAAGAGGTCTATATATCCCTAGGCTACTTTTTTTTATTTCATTTAGAAGCGCCGGCCGTTCTTCGGCATCTGAAGCAGAAGGACTATGACGACCAATATGCGGTCCTCCACTACGAACATTAAAATATTGTGACATATCATGAACTCCTTTTTGTATTTCTTTTAATTAGATCAATGGTAAGTGGTGCAAAATCTACATTTTGTGAGTCATCTACAAAATACTGGATTGACTCTTCTACCGCTTCATCCTTTTCAATACGATACGAATACGCCTCTGTCAAAATTTCTAAAGGATTGTTTTGGCGGGCAGTAATTGCCATATCTATATCAGTTTTCATAAAGTCGTCTATTTCGCCTGTTGCTATGTGGCCAATCTTCAGAGACATTATTTCATTACTCTTTTCCAGAAGCTCTATATCATCTTGATGAATTTTTCTACCAGCCTGTTCTGCCATGCAAATAAGAATTTGAGCCAATTGATCGAGGGCCTCCTGGTGTTCTTGGTTTTGTTCGAATCTCATCCATAATTCATAGCCAGAGTCTTTTTTGTTAAATTCTATCAAGCCGTCTTGCTCGGAAATTATCGGCTTAAGCGAAAGTCCCTCTAAGGCTAAGCAGGCTATTTGACTCTTAACCCCACTTAGACATTTCCTATCAAATACGCGACCGTTTTTGGAAAATACTTTTTCTGCAGTTCGAAGTGGACTAATAACTGAGATTGCTTGGCCGCCTGGATCCTTATAACGAAAAGCACCATCAGTTATTATTGATAGTGCCTTTAAAAATTCCCGATAATTTTCGTCTTTGTAGTCTACTGGTCTTAATACTGATACAATATAGTCGCTAATTGATAGGCAATTACGACTATCAACACAAACCTTTTCTTTCACTACACCTCTTTTTGTTGTTAACAAGGTTAATACTTTTAATCTATTCCTGTGTTTCGTATTTGTAAAGAATGGTTGACTATTTTACTACAGCTTAACCACAGATTATTTATGAGATAATAGCCCAGTATGAAAAAACAAGTAAAAAGATATCTAACTGATTTGGCCGGAATATCGTTGATAATTGCCGCTCCTCTTCTTGGTTGGCTTCCGGGCCCTGGGGGCATACCACTCTTGATTGCCGGACTAGCTTTACTTGCTGTAAACAATAAATGGGCAGAAGATATTTTGTTATATATAAAAAATAAGGGTGAAGACTTTGCCAAAATAATTTTCCCAAGCAATACAAAATACCAACTTTTACATGATGTTATTGCTGTATTTTTACTAACTGCTGCTGTATGGATTTTTATATATGCCAACGGATTAATTTTCAAGGCCTTAGGTTTTAGTTTATTAATCTTGGCTATATCTGAATTTATTTATAACCGTGATCGAATAAGCCGAATTAAACAATTAATCATAAGCATTCGAAAAAACATTATTGCATTTTTTAAAAGAATGTTTTAATTTAAGTATTATAGTATTAGCCTCTTTGGCTAGAAATTATTATTAACGGAGGTTGCCATGTTATGGTTAATTAGCTTATTTAATCCGGTATTTTATGTACTGCTCTCGTTGTCATCTGTTGATTTTTTTTCAATAGAAAAAAATGTAATTAGCTTTTTAGTGCTTGGAATTGTTCCTGGTACAAATATCCAATTCGACTTCTATTTTCTATTTATTAGTACCATGGTTGGCTCGCTATCGTTATTAGTAATTATTCTGTTCAAACAAAATAAGCTTAGCCACCTGCACAAGCTTCTATTTACAAACAAACAAGCAAAACTTAAGAATATATCTATTTAATAATCTGTTGTCATTACTGACTGGGCATAAAGCTGCAGTTCTTCTAGTAGATATATTTTATTCGGGTCGCTTTGATGAATTTCAGCTAGCTGCTCTAAGCGCTTAAAGAAACTCTCTATTTTAGAAGTGCCATCGGTCTGTTTTTGATTCAAGCTATTTTTTTTATAATTGTTCCAATATTCTTGTTCGCTCTCGTTCATAGAGGCTGGGTACTGCCTGGCCTTATATAAAATTAAAAGGCTTCTCAGGCGTGGGTCGTCAAAATCAAAACTTAAGTCAACCAAATCGTCTACTTCTGCAGCCCTTACTACTCTCATTTTATTTTTATCGCCCCTGTCAAAGAAACCGTCATACAGTTGCTCGTCAACAGTCTGTTCATCGCTAATAAATCTGGTCTGAATTTGTTGTTGGTTTCTTCTGAATAGTTCTATGATTTTTAATTTAAGATTTTCATTGGCGGCAAGTTTCAGATAATTCTGCTCTACAGTAGTTTTTTCTAGCTGTATATCTTTCCAGTTTTTTTCGGTAACAACATTCAGCGGAGCTAGGGCCGGGCACTTATTATTGTGCATAATTTTAACAGGAAATCTTTTAGCGCCCTCACCGTACTGATTATTAAACATTTCTTCAAGCTCATCTATTGATTTGTTGGAATATTCCTCAGGGTCGAAACGAAGATCATAAACAAGATAGGCACCCTGTTTTTCGGGATGTGCCCCTAAAACCGTAGCTGCAGTCGTATAATTAAATTCAGAAGAGTATCTGCCAGAAGAATAAACAAAAGGCACGCCCTTTGAAACCAAGCTATCTACTTCCTTTTTGGATCTAATTTTTAATAAATACTCGAATAATTTTTGATTTTTTTGTTGAATCATTTTCGCTACCTCGATTGTTGCAAAAACATCGCTGAGAGCATCATGAGCATGGCTGTGTTCTAATTTATTCAAGTCAGTTAGCAGTTCTAGTCTATTAGATGGCTTTCCGTCTGAACTAAACGGCCACTTAATGCCTTCTGGCCTAAGCGCACGGGTCATTCTGACAACATCTAGTATGTCCCATTTACTTCTACCTTCTGACCACTGCCATTCATATGCATCGTAAAAGTTTCTGTAGTTTAAATATCTAATAAACTCGTCATCGAATCTTACTGAATTAAATCCGACAAAAACGGTATTTGGAACAGCAATTTGGTCATAAAAATATTTTAAAAACTCTGCCTCGGATATTCCTTCAGATAATGTCTTTTGAGGAGTAATTCCGGTAACCATGACAGCATCTGGACTCGGTAAAATATCTTCAGTAATTTTTATATAGATATTGTCAGGTTCACCTATAGGCTCTAAATTATTATCGGTTCTTTGACCAGCAAACTGCATTATCCTATCTTTTTTCGGAGAAAGGCCAGTTGTTTCTAAATCATAAAAGTAAAAAGATTCTTTCATTTAATACTCAATTTTTCCGACCACCGGCCTTCCAATGCGAATCTCTGCTCCAACTTCTGCCCCTTGTCTATCAAGTTCCCGTAGTATGCCCATTTTTTTCATAATGTCTCTTAGCCTAGCTACACCATGAGGATTCTCAAAATCTGTTCTTCTAGCAAATTTTTCAATTTTGTTGCCCTTAATTTGCCAATATTTTTCTTTTTTAGTTAAAACCCAGGCAACATCTTTAGGTTTACTTATCAATGATATTACCGGCAAGCCATCTTCTCTAGTTTCATCTTGTTCAAGTTTGTTAGTGTCTTGGGCAATATTATATAAGTCGTAAAGTAGCTCTTTAACAAACATGTGGGCAGATGAAGAAATAGAATATATAGGAGTGTCGGGTTGAATATTTTTTTCGAGTAATTCTTTTTGATATTCAACAATGTCACTGTCTATTAAGTCTATTTTAGTAAGAGCGACTACTTCATGTTTTGTGGCTAGCTCTGGACTGTGCTTTTCAAGCTCTGTCCTGATTATTTTATAGTCTTTTACTATATCTTCGCTTCTTGAATCAATTAAATGAAGCAGTATATGACACCTAGAGACATGTCTTAAGAACTCGTCCCCTAAACCCTTTCCGGAACTTGCGCCTTCAATAAGTCCAGGAATATCCGCAATCAAAAGTGATTTATCTTTATCGAGATCGACAACTCCAAGATTAGGGACTAGCGTAGTGAAAGGGTAATCAGCAATTTCGGGCCTGGCGTTTGAAACAACACTTAAAAACGTGCTCTTACCAGCATTTGGCAAACCAACTAAACCAATGTCAGCAATCATTTTAAGTTCAAAAATAAAGTCAAATTCTTCGCCTTTTTCGCCTTTTTCGGCCACTTTTGGTGCCTGCCTAACAGAGCTAGTAAAGTGAGCATTGCCAAATCCTCCATCGCCTCCTCTAGCAATAACCGCCTCGGCGCCATCTTCAGTAAGATCGGCTAAAATTTCGTCATTATAAATAACTACGGTACCGACTGGAACATCTAAAATTAAATCCTGGCCTGATTTGCCTCTTTTTTTCTGACCACCACCATTTTTGCCATTGTCAGCTTTTAAGAGCTTGTTAAAGCGGTATTTTGCCAGAGTATTTTCGTTTCGAGTAGCTTTGGCTATTACGTCACCTCCCTTACCACCGTCTCCACCATCTGGACCACCCTTATCGACATAAATTTCATGCCTAAAACTGACGATTCCATCACCGCCATCTCCTGCTTTAACATTAACTTGTACTTTATCTACAAACATCGAACTAATTATAGCTAATTTCTTACTATAAATCTCTGTTAAATAATTTTTTGAAGAAGTTTCACAAAACTCACCTTACTCTTATGTAAGTTTTTCTCCCATGTGCCAAGAGTAGAAAAATCTTCACCACCAAGTGACCTTTTGAATTTGCTAAGACCATACCAGGGGTGGTCTTTAGGGGCATCCACAGGCGCAACTCCGAAATAATCTAGAGACTGCAACCCTGAGTCTTGGGCATCTTTTTGTAGATACATGACTAGTGCGGCATTAAGAGCCGCTTTGACATTTCTCATTTCATCGAACGAACCGGCGTATAAATAGTATCTTCTTTTTGCCTCAAGATCGTCTATAAAAAGCGTACCTACCAACCTTTTACCGTCATGGTAACCGTAAACCAGTCCTGCTTTTTTTTCGGGGCCTAAGGTTTTTAAAATATGCTTATAGTAACTAATACCAGGGAAATGAGCCCCGGTCCTGTTGGTAGTAGCTTGCATCATATTCGCAAAATCTTCTACATCTTCTGGGGTGTAGCTTTTTATAAAAGATAGCCCATCCCTTTCAAGATATTTCCATTGGTATCTGTTAGTTTTTGACATTCCTAGCAGAACTTCATCCCAGGGCTTTGATAAATCCGTCACAAGCGTAAGTTCTGGCTGGCGAGATTTAGGCAACTTTATATAACCTTCCATGACGTCCGAAATCTCTGATATTTCAGATATACAATAAGGCTCTACGACAATCTGGTCGGCTTTACGAGCTAAGGCCAGTTCATAAACATCATCTAGAGCCATTTTAAGGCCCTTCTGGCTGCTAAAGACTGGGCCGTAAGGTAAAAAGACACATTTAATATATTTGCCAATTCTACCAGGGTTTGAGCCTATTAAAGCTTGATAACTCCAATCTGGACCTTCTCTTTTAACTACTTCTTTACCAAAACCAGCCTGAACCCTACCCCATTCGTCTGATTGCAAAAAATGTCTTTGTTTCATGTTTACTGTCATTGCTATCTATTATATACAAATAAAAAACTCCCCTTAAAAAATAAGAGGAGTTTTTACGAATATTTGCTTTATCTGTAAATATAGTTAGGATAAGCGGTTACTGGTACTCGAGCATATCCTACTCGACCAAAGCCCGAGAAGCCGTTCATATCAGAGACAGTCATCGTTCCATCTCCATGGACCTCTTCAACGATACCAACATGACCTGCCCAACCGGCATCAGTTTGGAAAATAGCGCCAGCAACAGGAACAGAACTTACTGTCCAGCCACTTGCACGTGCTCTGTTGTCCCAGGTGTTTGCGTTACCCCAGTTATTTGGAATTGCGACCCTGGAAGCAGCATACCAAGTACAGTATCCGGGAACATAGCCGTTACCTCCGTAACGAGCAACAAATCCATAAGTTGCCGTAGAAGATGATGCAGTACTGGTTGATGAGCTAGTAGTTGTCCTGGTTGTTGCAACAGGAGCGGGATCTGCAGGTTTTTTACCATCAGGAATAAGAATATTTTCACCAACAGGTAGATTTCCTGTTATTTCAATATCATTAAAAGCAATAATTTGTTCTTTAGAGGCACTATATTTTGATGCTAAAGTATCAACAGTATCACCGGCCTGAACCTTATACAAAACACCGTTTCTTGGTGGAATAACCAACTCTTTAGAAGCACTTATTGTATCTGTTGCAATACCGTTAGACCACTTAATGGTATCGACACTTACACCGAACTTTTCGGCAATAGATGCTACAGATTCACCTGCTTGGGCTGTGTATTTCTGAATGTCTTCTTTAGTCTTTGCGCCACCGGCAACTAATTGCGGCTTGTCTACAACAGCCTCTACTGCATCAGCCTGTGATAGCTGAGCATTCACAGAATCGGCTTGGTTTGAAACTGGAATAACCTCAGGCATATTTACAACCTGAGCGATGTTAGCGGCAATATCAGCCGAAGATAAAGAGTCTAAGGGTGCAGCAGCACTACTAGTACCTGTTTGACTAAGTAGAGCCGATTTAGAGCTAATTTCGCTAGAACTTGTCTGACCTGCGAATATTAGACCTGCAACTGCTAATAATATAGAAACATTAGCTATAAGAAGCGCGTGTTTCTTGAATGATTTCTTACTTTTTCGAGCTTTTGACTTGGCTGCCTTCTTTATATCTGAAGAGCCAATTTTGGGAATGTTTGTGTTTGTAGTGATAACCTTACCTGAACTAGCAGGTGTAATTAAGTTACTAATACAACTCTCCTGACTCTTTCTAGAGTCTTTTCGTAGTATCTACCGTTTAATTATTAGTTGTCTGCGAAAAAAACGCTGCATGAACCATAAGGCCATTTAGATAGCTAGTAGACTACGACCGATTTTTTAAGAACCTGTTTATTGTTCTTCAGTGACAATATCACCAAAAATCGTACTTATTAGTCTATATTTTGCAACCTAAAATGTCAAGTTTTTTGGCCATTTTTTGTGTATGATCAACAGGGGTAGAACACTAGTAAGTAGCGCACTTCTTAATACAGTATTGCTTTACCAAAGCTTCGTGCTCCAGAAGTGTCTTAGAAAACCGTGTTATATCGTCATCTCCTGATACAAAATAGAGATAATCATGTTTTGTCGGCGAAGCAACGGCTTGTAGGGCATTTTTACTTACGTTACTAATTGGACCAGGGGGCAATCCGGATACTTTGTAGGTATTATAGGGGGAATCAATTGCCGGTGATGGAGCTTCGTTTTTTAGAAAGGCAGCGTATTTATAGGTAGGGTCTGACTGAAGTGGCATTCCCTGTTTAAGTCTGTTAAAAAATACCCCGGCAATATCTTTTTTATCTTGAGCATTGGCTGCTTCTTTTTCAATAATAGAAGCTAGGGTTATTGCTCTATGAATACCTAGGCCTTGTGCCTGAAAGGCATCTATTAAACCAGGTGTTAGCACCGAAGCTAACTCATCTAAAGAAAGCCTAACAATCTGCTGAGGAGTTGTAGATGAATCAATTTTGAAGGTTTCTGGGTAAATATAGCCTTCTAATGACTGATCTGTCGGCTTAGCTATTAAAGCTGGGTGATTAGAGTAATTTGCTGGATCGAGTGCTTTATCAACCTCTTCTGCAGAAAAACCAGCATCAATAAAATTTTGCCGTATTTGATCTAGTCGTTTTCCGGGAAGAATGGTAAAGAACTTAGAAGATACTTTACCTGTTGTCAGCATCTGAGCAATTTCCTGAGAGCTCTGGGTAGGCTTTATTTCATAGCTACCAGCTTGAATCTTATTAGTTGTGCCCTGATTTCTTAGGTACCATAAAAATGCCTGGGAACTTCTAATTAGATTTTGCTCCTGGAGGCTTTTGGCGGTTAGTGGGGCGGACTGTCCTTCATCTACGACGAAAATAATTGCAGAGCCTTCATTTTTCGCTGGTTTAAGGTTATTTTGGTACCATATATTTACTCCTATAGCAGCAGCAATAAATAGCAAAAGAATAATTGCCAAGGTACTAAAAATAACCTTTTTGGCACGGCTCGATCTGTAAAAATGTCTCTTAGTGACTTTCATAATTAAAATAATCCTCTAGTATTATACAGGCAGCAACAGCATCTAGCATATCTGGACGGTTCTCGAGGCCAAAGCTTTTTAATCTTTTTTCTGCCTCTACCGAACTTAGAGTTTCGTCTTGGAACTTTACAGGTATATCCTGAAAGTTATCTGAAACAAAACGCCTAGTATATGCTGACTGCTCGGTTTCGTTACCCTCAAGGCTTCTTGGCAAACCAATAATGACTAAACTTATATCGTGCTCTTGCATAATATCTTGTAATTTTTGCATAAAATCTTTTTTATTTTCTAAAACTATCAAAGGTTCGGTTAATTTTGCCAAAGAATTAGCCCTGGCAACACCTATCCTTTTTTCTCCAATGTCTAATCCTAAAATATTAACTATTTGATTCATTGACAAATATTATTTGGATTTTTTTAGTGTTTGTCGGTGTTTTTGAAACCCAGAATGGACTATAGTCGACTTTTACATCTTTAACACCATTGATTGATTTAATGATTTCTGCTGTTTGTCTTGCATTTTTGCCTTTTACTTGGCTGGCAATTGCTTCAGGATCTTGCTTAACGGCAACTTCGGCCGTTGTATCAAGAGTAAATACTTGAGTACCCCCGGATTTTGTTTGCTTAAGGGTAAGTGTAGCGTCACTAAGACCGTTATTGACAACTGTTTGGTTTGGACCTGTTTGGGCGAGCGCGCTATTATCAACCAACTGGCCTAGGGCCTTGGAATCAACTCCAGACATAGTAAACTGCATTTTAGCGGTCGCGGTTACTTCTTCCCCAGGATTTCCAGGCTGAGGAGAACAACTAACGCTTACTGTTTTTGCACTAAATGTGTCTATGCTTGGAAAAATACCTTTTTTCTCGAATTCAGCGGTTAATTGCTTCTGGTAGTCCCCTCCGCTAATTGCAGATTGAACATCGTTTTTTGCTTTATCGCAGTCTTCGGCAGAAACAATTTTTGTAATTTTATCCTGCCCACCCCCCATAGCATCACCAACCGCAACAACATCGTTAACATCTGAAATACCTGGGACAGTATACGTTCGGTTACTACTTAGATTATATTGAGAGCCTGGGTTTACGGCAGTTACTGACGCTACCGCCTTTCCTGAGCCAGAATATGGACTAGTAAGCTTACACGATGAAGCACTAGAGCTAGTAAAGCCAGGAACAATAACAGCGTCACTGGTTACAAAACTTGCTGTTCCACCAGAAAAGCCAGTAGTAAATGTAGAGCCGGCAGGAATTGTAAAGCCATCCTTAAAGTCGCAGTTATAAACTGTAATTTTGCCAGTTGCTTTTGTGCCGTCATTCCTTTGGCCGGTGGCAGCAGTTTTTTTGCTGTCAGACTTGTCTATGGTACTTGTTTTTAAAATAAACTCTTTTGATTCAACATTATCTGAGGTTGCTTTAGGGTTAGCTTCTATGTCTGTAGCTACTTTAACTGATTGAGTTTCAGATACTATGGTAATTTTGGCTTTTGGAAGAACATAAAAAGCCAGAATAAAAATAACAATTAAGGCAAAGATTCCTCCGCCAATTACAAATAAGCGGGTCCGAAAACTATCAAAGTTTGGCACCTTGAGTTTACTGTCTTTTTTAGTTTTATCCTTACTTTTTTTGTTATTCTTTGAGTTGCTACTTTGCGATTCTTTTGCTGGCTTAACATTCTTTGCTTCAGTCTGTTCCGGGATGGTGTTTTCGGCTAATTCATCACTACTTGATTCGTCTGTAATTTCTTCTATATGATTTTCTTTTGGTAGTGCCTTCTCTGCTTCAGGAACATATGGCTTGCTCTGAAGCGTACCAGCCACAAAGACACCCGCCAGTCCGGCAAGCTTAAGTATTCCAGGCTCACTAGTCACCAAAACAATTTGCTTAGAAGATGCATTGGCGGCCCTGTTAAGAATTTTCATATTTACCGAACTTTGAAGCAAGGGGCATCTTTTTGGCAAAACTAAAGCTACGACACTTTCTTTAGAGCTACTCACCTTAGAGGTAACTGCAGCGATTTCATCATCTGAGTCAATATAAATTACATCTTTAGCCATATATTTGTTATATCCTTAACATTCTATTGATCTTGTCTTTAATTGTAGCTGTCTCATCGTCATATTGTAAAACAGTATCCATTCCTACCCTTAAAAGCCCCATTGCGGTAATAAAAGTATGATCATTAATTTTTCCTGTTTCATCAACTATTCCCTTAACCTGAGAAGGCTTAATAAGCTGAATTATTGGCTTTTTTGTGAATGGGAGCTGTTTGTACCAATCGGTTTGGGCTAGTTTATCGGTTAGGATTTTTAGACTTGAGCCGCCTCCGCAAAGCAAAATACGATTAGGTAGGTGATCTAGTCTGTCGAATTCCTCTAAAGCTAACTCTAAGCCACTGGTCCATACCTCTAACGTTTTATTTAAAGCATCTTCTACACTTTCTTTTCTAGAGGATGGGATTTTACCTTCTTCAAGGCCAAGCTTTAGTTCTTCTGCTCTGTCAAATTCAACTCCAAGATCCAAAGATATAGATTTAGTATAAGCTCGACCGCCAATACCGAACATTATAGTGCCCTCAACGCCACCTTCGTTAACCACTGCGATATCGGTAGTTCCTCCGCCAACATCTACTAAAATTGCGGTAATACTTGCATTTGGGTCATCTCCAATAACCGACCTTGCCACGGCAAATGGTTCGGCGGCAACAGTTAGTAGGTCTAAGTCCAACTGTTCGGCAACCTTTTCTATTGCACCTATGTGTACCAGTGGTGCAAAAGCTGTATAAAGACTAATTAATACGTTTTTACCTTGAAAACCTATCGGGTTAGTGACTTGGTATCCATCTATTTCTATGGATATCAATGCGCTATTAACTAGTTTCAGGCCAATATCTTTGCCACCAGTTTCCATTTCGAGCTGTTTTTTTGCTACCGTTTCAGCTCTTTCTTGAACCAAAGTAAAAATTCGGTCTACCTCTTCTACGGTAATTTCTTTATTAGGATCTTTACGGGCAAATCTAACTATTGTTGTGTTACCTTTTACCAATTCACCCGCAATGCCAATAACAGCGCTCCTGCCACTAGCTCCAGCCATTTGCTCGGCCTCACTAAGCGCAGAATCACAGTTGGCCACAACAGCGGTAATATCAGAAATTGCACCTGCGTTCATGTCACTTAATGATTGTTTTTGTCGCCCTACTCCAATAATTTTAAGATCATTCCCAGGTTCTACCTTGGCAATTACTGCCTTTACATATTCGGTACCAATATCAAGACCTATCATTAATTTTTCTTCTGGACCATCGCCAGAATTAGTAACTTTATCCTTAACTTTTTTAAATTTTTTAAGCATAGTTTCGTATTATATTTTAGCACAAGAAGTATTAATAACTTTCGTGGTTCATAAATAAAAATATGTGCCTACTTTACAGTTAAAATAGCTTCTAAAATGCTACTATTCCACCGCCCAAAACTTGATTGCCATCATAAACTACCACAGATTGACCGGGGTTAACCGTTTTAATCTCATTCTTTAGCATAATGTTTGATTCGTCAATGGTAGCTGGCTCGAGTGGACCCAAATGCCTATATCTCACGGAGTACTCAATGTTTTTTGCCGGTGCACTGTTTATCCAATGCCAAGAATCAACCGAAAGCTTATCGGTCCATAGTTTGTTATCGTTAATTTTACTTGTTACAAAAACTTCATTAGTTTGCATGTTTTTACCAATAACATAGTAGGGCAAACCACCGCCTACATCTAATCCATGTCTTTGACCTATGGTGTAGAAAATTGCTCCATCGTGTTCTCCAATAATCATTCCATTTTGATCAACTATAGGACCAGGACTTGTTTCAACAAAACTAGACAAAAATTCTTTAATGCCAACCTTTCCGACAAAACATATGCCCATACTTTCTTTTTTTGAGCTAGTTACAAGCTTATTTTCCGAAGCAATTTTGCGAACTTCCCCTTTTTTATATTCAGATAGTGGGAATAATGTCTTTTTCAGAGCTGCAGACGTTACTCTATACAAAAAATATGTTTGGTCTTTTTCGGAATCGACCGGCCTTAAGAGCTTCCCTGATTCTGTTTTGGCATAGTGTCCGGTAGCGATATATTCTGCACCTTCCTTAAAGGCGGTTTCAGCAAAAAGCTTAAATTTTATTTCTTGGTTACAAGCAATATCTGGGTTTGGGGTTCTACCAAGCTTGTATTCTTCTATCATATAATCAACAACTTTTTCTTGGTATTCTTGCTCAAAATCAAATAATAAAAAATCAATTTTAAGCTGGACAGCTATTCTTTTGGCATCTTGATAGTCTTCTTTCCAGGGACAATTAAAGCCGGGCAAGCTTTTGCTCCAGTTTTTCATGTAAACACCGACGACTCTGTAACCCTGTTTTTTAAGTAACAGAGCTGCTACAGAGCTATCTACACCACCCGAAAGTCCAACGAAAATTGTTTTCACCTAGGATATTTTAGCAAACATTTGCCAGACTAATCCTAGAATGGATCTTCGCCCTGCATAAATTTGTTCTTAATACGAAGTAGTTCATACCGTTTGCCTAGCCAAAATGTAGAAATAAGTAAAGGTATGAATATAAGCATGGGCTGCCATAATACTCTTGTTTTACTTTTCACATTTGTATTCTCGGCACCCTCTACGTCGCTTTGTCCAGGACTACCGTTAGAAATTGCTGTTAGCTGAAGATACCCTGTATTACCCTCTTTGTCTGTTGCCTTAACAAGTACCCTGTATATTCCTGATTGTTCAAATTTATGCTTTACCGTGAATTCGCCGGGTACAGCGACGGCATATATATCAGGTTGACTGCCATCACCCCAGTCTACGCTAACAGCGTAAGGGGCAACACCACCAGAAATTGAAATTGGCCATGGTAATTCGTAACCAGGGTTTGCACCCCTTCTGGCAAAATTGGTTATCATAGTTATTCTACTAACTGTCTGGGGCCTTGCGGCATCTTGAAAATTAACAGTAACCAAATTAGAGTCCGGACTAGCTTGATCTAAGTCATCATAGGCACGAACAACAAGTTCATTACTTCCACTAAATAGGTCTGTAATTATGCTGTATGTATTGTTTTGACACAAGGCCGAACCTGCAAAAACGTTGTTCTTAAAAAGCTTTACAAGTAGATTTGTCTGACATACTCCAGTCACCGTTATTGGTAGCTCTGTTATGTTTCTTCCATTAGTAGGGTTTGATATTGTTGGTGCGCTAGTTGGTGGTGGTGCGCTTATTTTGCCTTCAACACCAACACCATCAGACTGTGGGTTAACAACAGCACCGGCTACTGCACTAAATGCTGCCATCAAAAAACCAACCACTAAAATTACCCAAAAAGTTTTGCTTAGTAATTTATTTTTGTGGTTGGTCATTTTGCCTCCTAATATTGGAGTTAGGTGTTATCGCCTTTTATGGGCTGACTTTGTCTTATTTGATTTTCTAGCCAAGAAGTAAACTGCTCCGAAAACAAGTCCAAGTAGAACTACTACAAATAGCACGGCTAACCAGGTTGGAATAACCCAAAAGGTCTTAGACGCAGTAATAACATCACCGCCTCCACCATAGCTTAAGTTAGCTGTAACGGTATATTTTCCAAACCATTTGTTATTTTTAAGCTTGTTTTCAAAGGCTCTTGTTTGATTAGGCAAGATATTGCCAGATCCACTGTCTTTATCGTTAAATTCAAATTCCTCTACAGTTTTAGAGCCTTGAGTAATTGTTACTTTGCCAAAAGGTTTAGTATGAATGTTACCTGTGTTTTTAAGCTTAATTAATGTTGCCATTCCGTCGCTTGCGTTAACAAACATAAAACCTTTTTTACCATTGTTGGTTATAGCAAATTCTTCAAGTGAAAGTTTTTCAGTTAAGTTGCCAGGAACGTTAATTAAGAAGATTGTTCCTACGCTGGCAGAAAGGCTAACCCTTGCATCTTCGTCACTTGCACTTGCCGGCAAGAACCTAATTGCTCCGTAATATCCACCCGAGCTTCCGTCTGCAGGTATAGAAATTGTTACAGGAATTTCTTTTTTCTCTTTAGGCGCAAGAGTAAAGTTTGGTATTGGGCTAACTATTTTTCTAAAATCGTTAGAAATTTCAAGTTTGTTTTCTAGATCTACTTTCGGTTGACCAGATTCACCGTCGGCAACAAAATTATTGACAACTGCTTTAGTTTCAACCGTCCCATTAGTAGTGTTTTCAACATAAACTTTAGTTACGGCAGATTTGCCCTTTTCTATAGTTTTTTCTTCTCTTACGGGCGATACCCTATATCCTGATCCGTTATTATCTTGAGCAATAGCTACAGCCCCAACTGCAAATACAGCAAACGCCGATAATACTATGGCGCCAAAAGAAAGTTTTCTCACAAAGTCTCCTTATATAATATTTATTTTGTTAATTGTTAATATACATTATACAAGCTTATGTTAAAACGTTGCAAGAATATTATATATTAATGTCGAGTTGTAGATGCCGGGGGCCTGATTTGGGCTAACGTTTACCATATAAGTAACAGTAAACTTGTTTTCTAAACTTACATCGGGTGTTTGGGCAATAGTGTCTTCATTTTTAAATTTATACTGGTTTGGAGTGTTGTAATCGGCAGTTGGAGTAGCTACCCCACCTCCACTAACATCCTGCCCAGCACCAGGATTTGAATTAGCCCTAAGGTTAATTCCAAAACGAGAAGAACCAGGCGCAGGACTCGACGGAGTAGTTAAATTAGGAATAACATTTATACCAGATGTTAAGGTTGTTCCACTAACAGTAATATTATAGCCAAAATCGGCGTTTGTAGCCGCTACCATTTGAGATGTAGCGCCTATGGTGCCTGTTTTACTTAATTCACCTAAGTTAATATAACTTCCCGTTGCAGTCAGGCAATCGAAACCATCTATAGTTATTCCGCTGCAAAAATACAAATATGGCGGGACTTCTGTCTGTACGGACATAGAATCATTTAAACTCATTGCCACTCCACCAAAGTCAGTATCAGGACCGGTGGCGTCGTTTGTAGCATAAGTAAATATTTTGCCATAAAAGGTGCCACTATCATAAGGGTTAGTAACATTATTGAACGAGAATCTTTGAACGGTTCCGGCGGCAACTGGCCCGGGAGCTCTTGTTAGAACCATTCTGTTAGCGGTTGTGCTGGGGTCAATAGAAAATCCGGTTGCACCAGATTCAGAGTTAAGAGTTGCACTTAACCAGCTAAAGCCATTTGGTTGAACACAGGCAACTGAATAAAGAGGTGAATTGTCGCAAATTTCTATAACAACACTCCCTAAAGTCTGTGCAGAAGGCATTGTAAAGCCCACAGAATAAACCACGCCATTTGCCTGAGGGATACTATTTGATATTTGTATGTACCTATCGTAAACATTTAGGGCCTGAACATTATAGGAGCTCATTACCATAGCAAAAAGCACTCCTAAAGCTAGGAGTGCTTTGCCAATTTTCTCACATACTTTATAAAACTGTTGGCTTTTATATTGTATGTGGTTCATGTTTCAATTCTAATATTTTCTTTCTGCTTATAAAAGTTTTTAGTCTAAAGCTTAGAATGTACCTGTTGCGATCAGTTGATGTGTTGCCTGGTATTGACCGGCAGGAACGTTGTTATCTGCTCGTGCAGCGTAGTAGATATCAACATTAGAGTTTATATCATCATCTACTGGGCCTGCTGAGGTAAATACAGTATCACCACCTGTTGCAGAAGTAGCTGTGTTGTCCCATGCAAACGTAGAGGTACCTGGCGTTGTACAGTTAGCAGCTAATGTTTCGTAAACAGCATCTGCTACAACCTGGGCATTGGCAGAATCTTTTGCACAGATTCCGAACTGGCTGTTGGTTGAGCCTGTTAATACACCAAGAGTAGAACTACCAGTCAAGTTATTTGACCCAGAAACAAGGTGGGTACCAAATAATCTAATATTTAAACCTGTTGTTGCGTTGGTATCTAGGTCAATATTTACTGCACTAGATATCCATGTTTGAGTATCATTAATAATTTGTGGAGTTCCTGTACCCATGGTGACAGAAGTACCCGTTACTGCAAAGTTCAATGTTTCCTGAACTAGAGCTGTAACTGTTATGGCAGCAGCTGTAGAAAGTGCTACGCCACCTTTATCTGTGTATGATGTACCGGAATTATCTAGTGTATATGTGTTAGATTCTGTACCTTCAGTACCTGCTACATAACAACCAGCGTAGTCGTCAGAGCTAGTACAGCCATTACTATCATCGTCGCTATCAGCGTAAGTTAGAATTCTGCCGTAGAATGATCCTGCAGTTCCACCAGGGTTAGTAACGTTGTTAATAGTAAAGTCTACTACTGTAGTTCCAGCCGTTAGTGTATCACCGGCAGCCTTGTACAGATATAGAGTCCTACCACTGTTTAGTGAAGCGGCTGTCCAAGAGCCTGTAATACCACCATTAACAGTTATAGAGGGCGAACCACCTACTGTAAATGGTGAATCTGGTGCCGTACAAGACACACCAATAATTGGACTATTTTTACAAAAATCTACCGCTATACTCCTAACAGTACCACCTGTATTAGCAGTAAATTTAACTTGATAACTTGTGCCCGTTGCGCTTGTTGTTGACTTTGACATTTGAATTGACCGAGCAGTTACCTGCGCCGCATCCGCCGTCTTTGTAAACAATGGTACAACCGCAGCTACTACTAAACCAATCGCCGCAACTAGCGTAATTGTTTTAGTAGTAAAAGATTTGGTAATAACCATTTCTTTCTCCTTTTTTTATTTGTTTTTGCTTTGATATTTTTGTTTATACCTTATGCACTTCTTAGTGTACATTGCCCAAATAAGCTTTAGCAACAATATTTTATATAAGTTATCCACAGTTTTTTAATAAAAATATACCCTCTTTTTACGGAGGGTATATTTCCTAATTACTTTGTAGTGGCAAAAACTCTTTAGTAAGTACCTGTTGCAATTAGTTGATGTGTAGCTTGGTATTGACCAGCTGGCACATTGTTGTCTGCTCGCGCAGCGTAGTAAATGTTAACATTTGAGTTAACTGCATCGTCTACTGGGCCTGCTGAAGTAAATACTGTGTCACCACCTACAGCTGATGTTGCCGCATTATCCCAAGCGAAGGTTGAAGAACCGGGAGTAGTACAGTTAGCAGCTAATGTTTCATAAACTGCGTCGCCAACAACCTGACCATTGGTTGAGTCTTTAACACAGATACCAAACTGACTGTTAGCAGAACCAGATAGAACAGCTAATGTTGAGCTACCTGTTAGGTTATTGCTACCAGAAGATAGGTGAGTACCAAATAGTCTTATGTTAAGACCACTAGTTGCGTTCGTGTCAAGGTCTACTCCTACTGCATTAGAAATCCACTGCTGGGTATCATCTATGATCTGAGGAGTACCAGTACCCATAGTTACAGAAGTACCTGTTACTGCAAAGTTCAATGTTTCTTGAACTAGAGCCGTTACATTAATATCTGGGTTAACACTTAGGGCAACACCAGCATAATCTTGAGCGCCTGTGTATACACCAGATTGATCACCTGAAACAGCTGCGTTGGTTGCATTTGCTTCTGTGTCAAAAGTAATGATACGAGCATAGAAAGTTCCAGCACCACTTGGGTTTGTAACACCGTCGGCTGGTGAAGTTTCTGTTTGATCAGCATCACCTAAGTTAATTGTTATGGCTGTACTTGCACCCACAGATTGTGGAGTAGCATTAGTAAAAATAAATGTGTTGGCGTCTGTTGCGGCATTCATTGTAAAGCCCGAAAGCCCTACTACACCATTTACATTTAAGTTTGTTTCGTTCAAATCGAAACCAGCTGGTGCATTAGAACTACAGTCGATACCGACAATAGGACTGTTAGCACAGAACTGTACCACCACACCACCAATGTTCGAAGAACTACCAGATGGAGTAGTAAATTTTACTACATATTGTGTGTCCGTAGCACTAGCCTGCGATTTACCCATTTGTATTGACCTAGAGGTCACCTGAGCCGCACCTGCAGAACTAGTTAACAGCGGAACCACTGCAGCCACCGTCAATGCTACAGCAGAAACTACTGCAATTGACTTAGTGGCAAAAGATTTGGCATTAACCATTTCTTTCTCCTTACTTATTCTTATTGCGGATTTTAATAAGAGATTACTGCGATTACCCCTAGAATAAAGCTTATGCATAGGTAAATGCAAGTGATATTTACGACAATTATCCCCAAAAACTGTGGATAACTACTAATATGTGCCAACGGCAACTAGATCATGATTCATAATATATTGACCAGCAGCGGTGTTGGCAACGGCATTAAACATATAAGTAATAGTGTACTGAGTAATACTGCTACTTTTAGGGCTGTAAGCTATTGTGTCACCCTTAACATATTTGTACTGGTTGGCAGTGTTATAACCAGTTGCTGCAGCTCCAAAGCTAAAAGAAGCATCTGGCACTTGAACTGGGTTGGAACCAACATTAGAAGGGTTAGTGTTGGCTACCAAATTGATTCCAAACTGTTCCTGTGACGAATTGGGAGCAGTTGGGGAAGTCAAATTCGTAAACGTTCTACTACCATATTTTGGTGGATCTGATCCGTTAACAACAACGTAGCCATCAGCAAGCCATGCTCTAATTTCAAAGCCCGCAGATGCAGCCGCAGGAGTATTAAGAGCAAGGACTTTAGGCGTACCGCTACCAACTTCAATTGAAGCAGCGGGAACTGTCATTTCAATAAATGGTTCATCGGTCGTTGTGAACCCAGCATAGGCCTGATACGCCGAACTGGCCGAATTTCCAATAGCTAAATCTCCAAGCGAGGCTCTCGCGTTATAGTTGGCAGAATTCCAGTCGTTAGTACCGCCCGCGCCAAATTGAATTTCGTCTACACCATAGCTAGGAGAAACATATGTAGGTGCCGCCATAGATACTCCGCTAGCAAAAACTATTAAGAGAGCCCAGGCTAGGGAAATATACACAGAGAATCTTTTTTTTGAATTTTTATCTGTCATAAGTCTTAGAGTTATGGCTCTTATTTTACCATTTTATTCTGCAATAATTCAAATCGCTAGTGTTTTATAGAACAATTTGATATAATTTTGTCAAAATAGGTAGTGGAGAAAAATTAAAAAATGCCTGAAAACCAAGAAAATAACAGCGCAACAGATAGTTTAGATAGCTCTCTTGAGATTCAAGATACAGAGGTAAAGCAATCGGCAACAACAAATGCCGATGGCTCTGTAATTGATGCCACACAAGAAACTGTAACAAATTACAAACCGCCCAAAAAGCCTTTTGGACAAAGAGTTAAAGATGCAATATTAAAAGTAAACGTTTACGTATTGCTTTTTCTTGCAGTGCTTGCCCTGGCCGGCTTTGCAGCATTTATAAGCTACCGAACATCTAAAGACGCCGAACAGAACGCCAATGTTCTTGGTCAAGACTTAAGCGCCGAAGAACTAGCAAAAATTAACCAATCGGAGACTGCCGTTGGCGACGCCAAACAAACACTTACCATAGCATCAAATGCAATTTTTGACGGTAGGGTACTTGTTAAAAACAACTTAGATGTTGCTGGCACAATTAAGGTAGGCGGAGCACTAAGCCTACCAGGAATTACTGTTTCAGGAACTTCAACTTTTGAAAATGTATCTGTTGCATCTAATCTATCTATAGCTGGAAATGCATCGGTTCAGGGGGCGCTTACCGTTCAAAAAAACCTAACCGTAGCTGGAGGCGCAAGTTTTGGGGGTACAATATCTGCTCCTCAAATTACAATAGACAAAATAGTCCTTAATAGTGATCTGCAAATTAATCGACACATAGATGCCGGTGGTGCAACCCCTGGTGTTAGCCGCGGTTCAGCGGTCGGCGGATCTGGAACTGTTTCAGTTAGTGGTACAGATACAGCGGGAACAATTTCAATTAATTTTGGACCCGGAAGTGGACCCGGAATAATTGCTAATATAACATTTAGAAATAGCTTCACCCAAGCTCCTCATGTTGTGATAACTCCAGTAGGATCATCTTGTGCTGAATTAAACTACTATGTAAACCGAAGCACAGGTGGCTTTTCAGTAGCTTCTACAAATGCCGGGACAGCTGGATCTAGCTGTGCTTTTGACTTTATAGCTATTGATTAGCTGTTAGCTATTAGAAAATTATATTTTTTATATATCTAAAAAGACGACAACCTCTTCTGGTGTCACCTGCATGATAGCTCTAGATATTTTTATAATTTCTTCTCTGTCAGCTGGAGCATTTAATATTCCCCTAATAACAATTTCACATGGTATAAGCAAGGTTAAAAAATTATGATGTTTAGCTAAAATGTCAAAATTGCCTGTGTCGTTAATTGCAGAGATGCTTGTGACCATTCCCTCGAAATAAGTTTTGTATGGAGAATAAACCCGGCAGTGAAACATTCCATCAGGAACTTCTTGCTTTTGATCTTCCACTATTTGGCCTGTGCTTGCGTCTTGCCTTGCCATATTATTACGCTATTATTTCTTCTATGCCTTTTAGTGTTTCTTCCCTGGTACTGTATTGTCCTGGTTTTCCATTTAATCTTTCGGCAACAAAAGCATCTTGAGAAAAATATTGAATTAACTGCTTAGCTTTAGCATATTCAGCTCTATCTGCAGGAGAAAGTTCGTTTTCGCCAATAATTGCAATAATACCTTTTAGCTGTTCATATTTTTGGAGAATTGACTGTACTTGAACACTTAGTAAGTAATGTCTGTCTCCAACAATTTCAGGGCTCAAAAGGCTTGAAGACGTTAAGTTCAAGTCAACTGCTGGTCTAATTCCCTGTTCAGCAACCTTACGGCTAAGGACAATAATTGAGTCTAGTTCGTGCTGAATTACCTGAACGGCCGGGTCGGATAAATCGTCAGCTGGCACATAAATTGTCTGTACAGAAGTAATCGATCCATTTTCGTTAGAGCTGAGCCGGTCTTGAAGAGTTTTCATGTCTGAAAATATAGTCGGCTGATAGCCACCTTCGTTTGGAATTTGATCCATAATTGTAGCAAGTTCATTTTTGGCCTGCACAAAACGGTACATATTATCAGCAAAAAATAGTAAGTCTTTCTTTTCTTCGTCCCTAAAATATTCAGCTACTGCAACCGCAGAAATAGAAACCAGTGATCTTTGAGCAGGATTTTCATTCATCTGCCCGAAAAACATTACAGTGTTTTCAAGAAGCTCATATTCTTGTAAAGTCTCATAAAGTTCGTGACCCTCTCTAACGCGCTCACCAATACCAGCAAAGAAAGATAAACCTTTACTTGTTTTTGCAATATTGTGAATTAATTCCATGGTTAGAACAGTCTTACCAACACCAGCACCACCAATTACGCCAATTTTTCTACCTTTAACGAATGGCGTAAAGAAATCTATAACCTTAATTCCAGTTTCTAGAATTTCTGGCTTAGCAGCAGAAAAGTTAGTTGATTTACCTGGAATTTTAAGAATATTTTTTCTTGGATAGTCTTCTGGAACAGCCTCTTTGCCATCTAGTGGCGCGCCTAGCGCATCAAAAATTCTACCAATAACAGCTTCACCAACTGGCACTTCGACACCTTTTCCGGTTGACAATACCGGCATAGCTTTTTGGATATTTTTAGAGGCCCTCAAGTTAATACAAACCACTGTTGATTCGTTTTTAATTGTATCTACAAGCAGTGGTGCTCTGTCTTTGTTTTCGACAATTAACATTTCTCCAATTTCAGGAACATTCTCGGCAAATTCAACATGAATAACCAAGTCTTTAACAATAGTAATGACCCCTCGGTTCATACATGAGCCTTTCTAAGACCATTAATCATTTCTTTTAAGCGTTCGTCTTTAATTGCCCTTTGAGATCTATGATAAGCCAGCTTGTAATCTGTTAGTGTTTCGTTAGCTAAATCATGCGAAGCAGTCATGGCCCTAAACCTACTGGCATATTGTGCCAGCTTGGACTCCAAAATAACCTGCGTTAAGGCAATCTTCATCATTGACCTCTCTAGGTGGTTAACCACGGCGAAGACGCTTGGTTCAAAAATATAAGTAATTTCATTAATGACTTCACCGCTTTTCTTGACATTTTTACCCTGTTCTTCAACAGCCTTTGACAAGCTAATTCTTTTTACGTCTTGAACAGATAGAGAAACATAAGTCTGATAAAAAACAGATGTAGATGCATAATTCTGGACTTCTCTAATTATTGGGCTTACATTAATATTGTCATCTCTGTTAGGCAGTTTAAAATATTTTTTAAAACTAACACCTCTTTGCGATAACTGAATAGCACCATGGTGTCCAATAACTACAATTTCATTCTTATCTTTATCGTAATGCTCTAGCATCCAGGTGATGAGCTTTTGGTCAATGTCACCACTAAATCCACCCTCGGCAGTTATAACAATATATAATTCTTTATTGATAACTTCTTGGTCGGTGTGCTGTCTACCAAATCCAAAAGGTGCAATGGTAATTTGACTATACATCTGCCAAAGCCTATCAAAATAGCTCTGGCTTTGCAGCACCTGGTTTTTAATTTGGGCAATCCGCATACTAGCAATCCCCTCAAATACACCTGTTAAATTAACAAGAGTCTGGGTGCCTAAAATCATTTTTTGAATTTCTACCGGTCTTTTCATTTTTTTATCTCCAGTAGGCTTTTTGCAAGTAAAGCTTGTTTAATTTCATCATAGTTTGATTCGTCTTCAGATATTTTATCAGCGTATTCATTCGAAATTAACTTAAGAGTTTCCATATCTAGAATTTCACCCTCTTTTAAGTCTAAAATAATTTCAAACATCATCTGCTGAGCCAAAAGCGAATGGGTAACATTAGGTGATTGAGTCAGAAGCTCGTTGATACGCTTACCTGAAGCAAGATCATTTTTGGCTTCTATTGCCAGCTCCGAACCAAACCTAGAAAATTCCAAAGCTTGCTTATATGAAGCAAGGGTTTTCATTACCCGGCCAACAATTTTCTTTTGTCTGTCGTTATGACCAACACCGCCAACCCTAGTAACACTCAGTCCGGCATTAAGTGCAGGCCTAATACCGTCACGGAAAATATCCATATCTAAGATCCACTGCCCGTCTGTTATAGACATAATATTAGTTGGCAAATATGCTGTAATGTCACCGTTGCTAGCCAGTACTAAAGGAAAACTAGTTAAAGTCTTGGCATTACTAGCTAAACGACCGGCCCTCTCAAGTAAACTACTGTGAGCATAGAACATATCACCCGGATACGAATCTCTACCAGGACTAACACCTGCAATAAGAGAAATTTCCCTGTAGGCCATAGCATGAGCCGTTAGGTCGTCGTAAACGATAATTGCATCCTGATCTAGTTCTTGCCAGAAATATTCGGCCATTGCAGCTCCAACATATGGCGCCAAATAACTTAAAACAAGCGATTCAAATAATGTAGAAACAATAACTATGGTATTTTTAAGAGCATCTTTTTCAACCAACCTTGTAAGCAAAATATCAATATCGGCCCGCCGCTTGGCAATTAGAACATAAATAGTTGGAACACCTGTGTCTTTTTGGTGTAGGGTCATTTGGGTTACAAGAGTAGATTTTCCAACCTTACCGTCACCAAGCAGGGCCATCCTTTGCCCTTTTACAATGGGGAAAAGGCTATCAACAACCGTTACGCCAGTTTCTAGCTGATCAGACAGTTGCTTTCTTTGATAAATAGGCGGAGCATCATTAAAAACCTTACGAACAGCATCGGCAGCAATTGGACCCTTACCATCTAGGGGTTCGCCAGAAACATTAATAACTCTACCCAAAAAATCTTTTCCAACTTTTGTTACAAGCTCTGTATGCTGGACAACCACGGTCTGGCCGGCAGTTAGTTCTTTGTCGCCAATATGCAGAATAACAACAAAATCTTCAAATATATGATGAACAAAGCCCTTTGAGCCATCTTCGAACATAACTAATGCATGCTGATTAACAGGATGTAGGCCCTTAACCTTGACCAAGTAGCGGTCAACAGCAATAACTTCACCTATTGGGTGCCCGGAATTAATTAGGTTTTCAAAATGAGTATTAGACACTGCCAATTGCCTCTTTTAGTTTTTCTCTACTATTCTCCAGATGCTTGCGAAGCGAAAAGTCAAACTGATGATTCGGGGTTCTGACAACTACGCCAACGGCAATTGAAGGCTGCAGGCCAACTGAAATTACTATAGACTGGTCTACTTCTGCCCTAAACCACTCTATAAGCTTATCTAGGGCATCTCTTGAGGGCTCAACCGGAAAACTAATATGAACTGAAGGTGCATTTGTCTTTAGCTCTTGGAGCTCTTCTATGAGCTTCTCGCAAGCCGACTGATCCCTAAGATCTATCTGGTTTACAATAGCAAGCTCTCTAAGCTGATCTGAAATAGGAGTATATTTCACAGGGTTATCATGACGCATAATACTTTGAATCATAAAGTCATAAAAAATCCTTAGCTCTCTGTTTATATGAGCTAAGTCTTTACGAGTGGATATAGAATTTGGTAGTTTAAGTGCCACTCCTGATGTCCTTTATCATATCTTCTTTATTTTCTTCTAAATTCTGAAAAATATAGTCTAGTTGGGTGGTTAAATCTATTTCGCTACCAATTGCAGATAGAACATAGTGGTTAACTATGCCTGCCATGTTAGCTTCAAAGTGATTAAGTATTCTCTGCTTTTCGGCCTCTGCCTGTTCGTTCATTTGTTTTTCTAATATCAGTCTTTGTTGGTCTATGGCAGTTTTAGTTTTTTCTATACTTTCTAGCGCTAAGTCTTTAGCGCTAGCGATAGATTCCTCATACTTAGAAAACTCTTCCTGTAGCACGCTCTTAATTTCATCTTTCATGTAATCATTAAGCTGGCTAGTAGTCAGCCTAAGATCTTGCTGCAAAAACATGGCATTTTCGCCAATGATTTTTTCAAAATGAAGCCTACCGCGGTTTCTTAGCTCTTCTCTGAATTCATCATCAAAAATATGCTCAACATCTTGCTGGGCAATTTTCGAAACCTTATCATCGACTTCTTGGCCGGTTTTTTGTTTACTTTGGCTGTTTTTGTCGCCCTTAACGACGAACCATATGCCAATTGCGCCAGAAACTAACAAAACAACCAGTATGGCTATTAGTTGTACTGCTGTCATTTAAGTCTCCCCACCCCTTAAACCTTTTTCTCTTTATAACTTTAACAATAAGTATACGGCAAAAAGCCCCACAATAAAAATCATAACCGCTACGGAAGCCACCTGAATTAAGCTTTTAATAATTGCCTTCTTACCAAGCGGGTTCCTGCCCATAGAAATCATAGTGCTTCTAACGGCGCTATAGAGCATTGTACCGGCAATAATAGATGTGGCTAAAAATACAAAAAAACTCAGGTAAACCCTGGCCGGAGTAACGGGTTTTCCGGCAATTGTTTCCGATGCCTGCTTAAGAACTACCGGAAGAGACGCATTTACTCTCTGCGAGGGATTTCGACCGACGCTTATGTCGACCTTAATTGTGCCAATTTTTACTTCTGTCTCATTGCCAACCGAATCTTTTATTTTGGCGCTTGAACGAACTTTGGTAATATCGGCCTGGTCAAAAGACTCAACAGCCTTACCAATTACCACTTTATCTAGGTCGCTAGCCTTCATACCAACTCCACTAATAGATGATACTGTGACATAATCACCGACACTAACAGGGCCATTTTGCGTGCTTACTAAAACATAATAAGGGCCGGTATTAGATACAAAAACTTTCTGATCTTCACCGCTTAAAAGTACCGCTGAATCGGTAGGGTTAATGACAACTCCTTGTATTTTCTCTTCATTCTCTTTTTTGACTGGCTCTACCTTGTTCGGATCATCATCTTTGAGCTTAACTATCATGCCTTTTTGCAACAAAATATCAGATGAATAGCCTCTGGTAACCGTTTGAGCAAATACAATAGCCGGCACAAAAATAGCAGTTATTAGACTAGCTAGAATTAGTGCCCATATTTTTTTGTTTGTTTGAATGTTCATTTTAGTTCAAATGCTAATGCTTACATTATAACCTTAACAAGACTAAATGACGATAGCAATTTATTTAAGAGTATTTTTAATTGCACCTAGGAGATTATCAATAGATTCTTTAGCGGTGAATCGTCCAAAAGTTATTCTAACAGTTGAAAAAATTTCTTCTTTACTTAGGCCAATAGATTGCAAAACATGCGAGGGCTCTTCACTACTTGCACTGCATGCCGAACCTGTTGCCACCATAAACCCAAGTTCATCTAGTTGCATTAAGAAATATTCATTGTCAATTCCAGGAATAGTTAAGCTAATATTGTTAGCTAATCTTTTATTGCCTTTAGCGCCATTTACAAAAGATTTTTCGGCAAATTGATTAATTTGTTTTATAAAGTAATCTCTCAATTGAATTAATCTTAAACTTTCAGATTTACGATTTTTTACTGCTTGCTCTATTGCATAAGAAAAACCTGCAAGACCAGCTACGTTTTCAGAACCACTCCTAAGGCCATTTTCTTGACCTCCACCCTCAATTAGTGGAGATATTTTAATTCCGGCTTTAACAAATAAACAACCAACTTGTTTGGGGCCATAAATTTTACCGGAATTTATACTCATTAAATCTACGCCAAGCCTTGAAACAGACAAATCAAGATAGTTTGTGGCCTGTGCCGCGTCAATATGTAGGTAAATTGGATTAGAATTCTTGTTTACTAGCCTACTTTTACGCTCGCTCTCAATAACGGCCAAAATTTCTTTTACTGGCTGAATTGTGCCTATTTCATTATTGGCATAACAAACGCTTACCAGCACAGTGTCATCACATATTTTTTCACTAAGCTCTGATATATTCACAAAACCCTTGTTATCAACCCCAACAATATCAAAATTTCCGGTTGATTTTACCGGATTAATCATTGAATCATGATCTGTTGCAATGCAAATAAAATGTCCCTTTGCATGAACCTTACTTAGTCCAACAACCGCTAAATTATTAGCTTCTGTGCCACCCGCTGTAAATATAATTTCCGACTCTTTTGAGCCAATTGCTCGGGCAACTCTGTGTCTGGCTTCTTCTTTGGCTATTCGGACATCTCTTGCTTTTAAATATATCGCCGAAGGGTTATAAAAAAGATCATTAAAAAAAGGCTCCATCTTCTGCTTTACCCGCGAATCTAAAGGAGTCGCAGCCGCATAATCAAAGTAGCCCGCATAGTCACTATTCATAGGTTTTTATTATAAACTAAACTCCGTAAAGTTCAGTTTTAACGCGTTGGCAATAAATTTTAGCTGCTTCTACCAAATGTTTAGCTTCAGTTGGGCTGATTGCGGTATATCCCTTACCGTTCTGAACCTTTACAATGCCATTTGGCCGAATGTCATACCGAATGTTTCGTATCTGCTTGATCCCCGCTCTATCTATCCATTCTTCGTGCCATACCCAAGAATGTTCATCTAGACAAAAAAATTCTCTGCGGTGACCTTTTGGAACTGGGCCAAATATTGTACCACCAATTTTTGCTTCTCTTCTAATAAGCTTGCGATACTCTTCTGCCTGCTTCTGAGCTTGTGATTGAGCCTTGGCCTGAGAGAGTATTTTTCCAATCATAACTTATGCCGCCAAATTATTATCTTGTGGGATAGGAAAGTTATTCTCTTGTCTATAGACTTGTTCTACTACTTTCCTTGCTTCGTGAGCAGCAAAATTAGCAACATTTTTTTCTGATACATCAGCTTGTTGCTGATTATTCTGAGTAAACATTTCCTCTGGTTTGTTAATTTGGGTTTCTGAGGGCTGAGCAAAAGAATAGAAATTTGCATAAACAGCATCTAGATTTGCTGCGGCATAATCAACCTTTGCGATCCGACTTTGGGCCGCATTTAATTCTGGTGTGTTGCATTCTTCGTGGTTCATAATCTCTTAGTCTTTATATGCCAAAAAGCTTTTCGGCATTTCTTGTAGTTTTAGCAGCTAGTTCCCCTAAATCTTCTTTACGAAGCTCGCTTAAGAACTCCGCTGTTAACACTACATTTTTAGGCTCATTTATTTTACCACGAAGTGGCACTGGCGTCAAGAAGGGAGCATCTGTTTCTAGCACCAAAGATTCTAGGGGTACTTTCTTGGCCGCTTCAAGTTGAGCTTGGTCTTTAGTAAAAGTCATGATTCCATTTAAGCCAATAAGTAATCCTCTGCTCAGCGCCTGATCTAACTCTTTTTCAGTTGCAGTAAAACTATGTACTACCCCTTTAAGCCCTTTGTAGCTATCAAATATAGGCCAAAAATCTTCAAAGGCATCTCTTATATGAAAAATCATTGGCAAATTTCTATTTAGAGCAATTTCAATCTGCTGTCTTAGTGCTTTCATTTGATCTTCTTTAGAGGAATGATTATAAAAATAATCTAACCCACACTCACCAATAGCGACAACTTTGTCCATTTTTGACAAATTATCAATCTTATCTATGGCTTCATCGCCCAGACTGGCGTCATGAGGATGAAGCCCAACACTGGCCCAAATATTATCTTTATTTTTAACAAATTCAACAGCTTCTAAACTTGTATTCTCATCTGTTCCGACGCATATCATTTTACTAACACCAAATTTATTTGCGTTTTCTATGACTTCATTAGCGCCTAGCTTGTAGTCTTTTTCTTGAATATGACAATGGGTATCTATAAATTTCATAGCCCATTAATATTACCTTATTTTTGCCAAAAAATAAATTAGTGTTGACAATACACTAATTAAGGATTAAAGTTACATTTAGTGTTAAATATACACTTACTATAAAGGAGAACTCATGAAAATACTCAACAAAGTTAGTAAAATCATAAATAAAAGCACTGTCTTTTGGCTGTTATTAAGCATTTCTTTAATTGCTCTGTCTAGGTATGCGCTCATACCCGCTTCAATAACTGAAGTGCTCGGGTTTATCAGTGGTGCTCTTTGTGTTTGGCTAATAGTTAAGCAAAATATCTGGAACTGGCCAGTAGGAATTATTAATGCTGTTATGTTTATTGTTCTATTTTATCAATCACAACTCTATGCAGATATGGCCTTGCAGTTTATCTATATCATTCTGGGAGTTTTTGGATGGTATTGGTGGTTAAGGGGTGGCGATAATAATTCAGCCCTTAAAATTCAATCTATTGGTAAAGTCCATGCTCTAGTACTTTTAACTATTTCTGTAATTGCGACTATAGCTATGCGCAATTACCTCGTATCAATTGGTGATTCTGCGCCAACATTAGACGCCCTGACTACAGTTATGAGCCTAAGCGCTCAATATATGCTTACTCGGAAATTTATAGAAAACTGGGTTGTTTGGATTGCGGCAGATGTAATATATATTGGTCTCTACACTTATAGGGAGCTGTATCTTACAAGCATATTATATGCAGTATTCTTGAGCCTATGTATTTCTGGCCTAATAGCCTGGCACAAAAGCCGGACTCAGCGGAGTAACTTAATTAATAGCAAGGAAGCTGAGTCATGAAAAAAGGATTAATTGTGGGAAAATTTTACCCGCCCCACGCCGGACACCATCACCTAATTAGGAGTGGAAAAGAACACTGCGATGAATTGACTGTTTTAGTTTGTGACAGGCCCGAGCATCTTATACCAGGCAAACTGAGAGCACAGTGGCTACGCAAAGAGCACCCTAATGTCAATATTCGAGTGATTAATGACCAGCTTGATGATCTAGACTCTAACGAATGGGCAAAGCTAGCACTAAAAGAAATGAATGGTTCAATTGATATTGTCTTTACCTCTGAATCTTATGGTGAACCATGGTCAAAAGCAATAGGTTGTGATCATAAGCTGATTGACATCGATCGGACTACCTTCCCTTGTTCGGGGACTGCAGTGCGCAATAACCCTTATGAAAAATGGGACTACCTTAGTAGCTCCGTAAAAGAATATTTTGCTTTTCGCGTTTGTGTTATTGGGGCAGAGTCTACAGGCAAAACAACTCTTTCGAAGGCATTAGCAAAACACTACAGAACTAACTGGGTACCAGAGTATGGCCGGACTTACACGGAAAAAATCATAAAAAATATATGGAACTATACCTGGTCTAGTGCCGATTTTACTAAAATTGCAAAACTGCAAGCCCGCCAAGAAGATGTTAAAGCCTCTCAGTCCAATAAACTAGTTATTTTCGACACAGATGTTTTTGCAACTAGTATATGGCATAAAAGATACCTGAGAACCCGTTCACCTTTAGTGGAAAGTATGGCAGCTAAGCGTCCTCCTATTGGCTTATACATACTCACAGATCCAAAAACACCCTTCAACCAAGACGGCTACAGAGACGGTGAGAACATAAGGGAGTGGATGCACCAAGAATTTGTCGATGCTTTGACTTACTGGGGTAAAAACTATATTTTTGTTTCTGGCTCTCCAGAAAACAGGCTTGAAGTAGCAATAAGAAATATCAATAGGCAAATGCGCCTTAATGCTGGAATCAGCGGCAAGGATTTAACCCTGTGAAAAAATTCATTCCTAATAAAAGTTTTATGCGCGTGGCAACCGCAAGCCCATGCGTAGCAATTGGCAATGTGAATGCTAATGTACAAGCAATAAGCAAACTTTATGAAGCCTCTGTGACGGAAAAAATTAGTTTAGTTATTTTTCCGGAACTATGCATTACTGGCTATAGTCTTGGAGACACCGTTCGCCAGAGATCTCTTCTACAGGCAGCGCGGAATGCATTGCTGAAATTAGCGGAAAGTACTGCAGATAAAGATACAGCAATGATAGTCGGGCTACCATACGAGCATAACAATCGACTATACAATTGCGCTGCAGTTCTAGCAGATGGAGAAATAAAAGGCCTAGTTACAAAAAGCTATCTTCCAAATTACTGCGAATTTTATGAACAAAGATGGTATCAACAATTTCACGGAACTGCTACAACTAAATTACAGCAGCACATCATAGCTTTTGGTAATAATATACTTTTTGATATTGATGGCGTACTTTTTGGGGTAGAAATTTGTGAAGATATGTGGGTACCTAACCAGCCCTCTCGGTCACTGACTGAAGCAGGCGCTCTAATTATTGCAAATTTATCTGCATCTCCTGAACTTGTAGGTAAATCAGATTATCGAAAAGAACTTGTAAGTATGACATCTGCCGTTGAGAGGTGCGCCTATATATATTGTGGGGCAGACTGGACAGAGTCAACCACCGATATAGTCATGAGCGGGCACGCTCTCATAGCAGAAAATGGAAGTATCCTAGCCGAACGAATGCCTTTTAGTAAAGATAAGCACTTACTAGTTGCCGATATTGACATTGATCACCTCGTTCACGATAGAATCCAAAATACAACCCAGCAAAGCAACTTAACTCCGATAACAATAATTCCAACTAGGATAAGCCGGCTCCAAACAGATATCGCACGAACCTACCCAACCAGCTATTTTTTGCCACTGGCTGAAAATCAAGAACAAAAAACAAAGCGTTTATCTCGTATACTTGAGATTCAGGCTCATGGGCTTTCTCGTAGAATATTAGCAACAAACGCCCGCCATTGCGTACTCGGCCTTTCTGGGGGTCTAGATTCAACCCTTGCGCTTCTAGTTTGCATAAAGGCTGCGGCAATTCTTGAGCGTACAAATAAATCATTTATACATACTATAGTGATGCCAGGACCGGCCAGTAGCAATAGTACCCAGTCTAACGCTATTTCTTTGGCGCGAAAATTAGGAACAACTACAAAAATCTATCCAATTAACGACATTGCCGAAAAGCAACTCTTAACTCTTAGGCACCCTCATACGAATGATATTACATACGAAAATGTTCAAGCACGAACCCGCACTGCCTTATTATTTAATTATGCCAATAAAGTAGGAGGAATAGTTGTAGGTACGGGTGATTTAAGCGAGCTAGCGCTCGGTTGGTGTACATATGGCGGTGATCATTTAAGTAACTATAATGTCAACGCATCTATACCTAAAACGCTCGTTAAAGACCTTGTTGGCTATGTGGCCGAACTACCCGAGTATTCTGAAATGAAGTATTTATTGCATGCAATTGTTTCAACTCCAATATCACCAGAATTAACAGCAACTAATAAAGATGAAATTAGTCAATCAACAGAGGCAATTCTTGGACCCTATATTGTTCATGACTTCTTTTTATATCTATGTATTCGCTACGGTGATACTCCAGAAAAAATAGCCTATTTGGCGGCTCAAGCTTTTGCTGGCATTTATACAAAAAAACAAATTTCTGCTTGGTTGTATCAGTTTTATGAACGGTTTAGTAAAAGTCAATTTAAGCGTTCTGCTATGCCAGATGGCCCTAAAGTAGGTACAATCGCGCTGAGTCCGCGAGGTGATTGGCGCATGCCCTCAGATATGAACAGTGCTTTGTGGCAATAGCCAGGTGCGTGTACAATAAAAACATGAAAGCTTATGTGCCACCAATTGTTACTGTCGATGCGGTAATATTCCAGATTGTTAATAACCGCCTGTCTGTCCTTCTTATTGAGCGCGCCAATGACCCTTTCAAGGGCGCTATGGCATTACCCGGTGGTTATAGTGCAGCCGGAGAAACCACCAAAGAATGCCTTGACAGAGTTACTGCTAAAAAGGCTGGATTATCTATTAATTCTTTAAAATTAATAGAACAACTCTATACTTTTGATACAGTAGCCAGAGACCCTCGCGGCCACGCAGTAAGTATCGCCTATATGGGGTGCGGGAAAGACATAGTACCGATAGAATCAAAAACAACACAATCTCCTGGTTTTTATCCGGTTGACAATTTACCGGCTCTTGCCTATGATCACGCTAAGATAATAAAATACGCCCATGACCGCCTTTCATCAAAGATAACCTACACCAACGCTGTTTTTTCTCTATTAGATCAATTCTTTACACTAACCCAACTGCAGCAAACATACGAAGCTATATTTGGCAGAGAACTAGACAAGCGAAACTTTCGGAAAAAGTTTCTCAGCTTAGGTTTAATTAGGGCAACCAATGAATACCAAAAAGATGGCGCTCATCGTCCCGCAAGACTTTATACTTTCAACTCACAAAAGCTTGAATCATTGGCCAGAAGCTTCGATTAATCTTTAATTGAAACTTTAGCTAACTGCTTCGATATTTTCATCAATCTTTCATAGTCATATATTTTTTCATAATCTGCCGGCAATAGTGTGTTTTCATTCAAAAACAAAGACATAGTCGAAACTATAGAGCCAATACTGTCTGTATCACCACCAAGCTCAATTGCCCTAAAGACTGATTCAGGAAAAATGTTTTCGCTCAAAAAAGAACCATAGGCCATAATTAGCGTTTCAGGTGCATAGAATCCGTGCTTTGGGGTCAATGAAAGAATTATATCCGCGTAGCAATCATTATTCCGAAAGTGCTTGTTAAGTTTTTCTAGCCCTTTACTCAACACATCATTAGATCCCAATCTACGCTCATATTTCTTGGCAATCATGGATGCATTTTCTATAAATTGCTTTTTATCAAAAGCACGAAAATTGGTATCTGAAAGTAAGTATTCTAGTATTTTTTTATGAGTTAAGCTAGATGCGATAGCAACCGGATTATTATGTGTCATTTTAGTTATTGCAATTATTTGATCTTCGGCTTTTTCCTCATTGATTTTCTGAGCTACTTGCCAAAACACCAATGGTGCAATCTTCATTAGTACACCATTGCCAGCAGTGTCAACTCCTGAAAGTGAGGGCTCGATACCAGATAGTAAATTTTCCACAGCATTAATTGTGCCCTTACCCCAACCAGTTTTCCCATTTTCACTTAAAATGGGTGGGATTAAATCGGGAGTATCCATACGACCATTAACATGCTCAAGAGCTCTGCAGTGTTCATCAGCCAAATTCGAAATATTAAAACCTGGGCTATTAATTAGTGTCCGTGCCATAACAATACTTAAATGAGTATCATCGCTCCATGTACCGGCTGGATAGGAACCAATATATGGATTGGTAGTTGTATCATTAAGCCCAGATATACTTCCATGCTCACTAATAAATTCTCTCATATATGAACTACTCTTGGCCTCAAAAGGTAATCCCGAAGAATCACCGTAAGCTACAAAAGGAAGTATCTTTTCACCGACTTGTTGAATTTTTTGCATAATAATATTTTATATTAAATTATTAGTGTTGACAATACACTATCTATACTATAACATAACATTATTATTAATGTAAGTGTATTATGCACAATAACTAGGAGAATACTAATGAATAAAGAATTTATAACCATAGCCGTAGACGTTCAGAACGATTTTTGCCAAGGAGGATCATTGGCTGTGCCTTTCGGCGACGAAGTTGTACCTGTAATTAATAGACTAACCGCGCAAACACGAGAAAATAAAGGAACTGTTATATTCACCAGAGACTGGCACCCTGCCCAAACGTCCCATTTCTACAACTGGCCGGTTCACTGCGTTAAAGAAACCAACGGAGCAAGTTTTCACCCAGATCTAGAAATATATGAGTCTGATCTTATTGTCAGCAAAGGCACTGCAAAAGATGAAGACGGATATTCTGGGTTTGATGGCCAAACTGTTGCTGGGCAGACAATAAATGAAATTATTACTAGCAAAGCCGAAAATGCCTCTGAAGTAGTTGTTCAAATAGGTGGGCTAGCTACAGACTATTGCGTTAAGGCTACGGTTTTAGATGCCCTAAAACTAAAGAAAAAGCTCGGAAAAAAACTAAGTGTTATTGCTATCACAAATGCCGTTAAAGCGGTTAATGTCAACGAGAATGACGGCAGTCAGGCTTTGGCCCAAATGCACCAAGCGGGTGCAGAGCTTTTAGAATTTAAGGATTAATTAAAATGATTGAACACGGACCTTACAAACAAGAAATTACTAACAATCTTGATTTTTATAAAGCAACAATGAGCCAACTAGCTTACGAAAAAGCCCCCGAGGCAGTAGTAGAGTTCAAGCTAACCAACAGAAACGCAGATAATTTAGCCGAGGCTGTTAATATCACTGAACTTCAAGATAGGCTAAATTGTATTCAAGAGAAAAACTTTTCTGATGATGAAATTAAATATTTAGCCAGCCTAGACAACAGCACCACTCCTATGTTTAATGCAGATTACCTTAGTTACTTAAAGAATGGCCAGCTTCCTAATGTAAGTGTTGAATACGACCACAGCACCAACGACTTATCTGTAAAAACTAACGGCCGGTGGCCTATGGTATCTTTTTGGGAAACGGTTGTAATGTCAGAAATTAACGAACTATACTTTGAACGCTTAGCCAGAGAACAAAATATTGACGTTATGGACTTATACAATATGGGCCTTAAAAAATTAAATGCCAAAATACAAACTTTAAAACAAAATCCGGACATTAAAATTGCCGATTTTGGGACTAGGCGCCGATTTTCTTACCGTTGGCATAAATTCGTAGTTGAAGCCCTAGCTCAAGAACTGCCAGAACAATTTATGGGCAGTTCCAATATTGGGTTATCAAAAATTATTGGCAAAAAACCAATTGGCACATTTGCCCACGAAATGCCTATGGTTTATGCCGCACTAGCCGAACAAAATGGTCAAGATATTAAAGAGTCTCACGGCAAAATGTTAGATGATTGGTATGAAAAATATGGGCAAAACCTTTCTATTGCCTTAACAGATACTTTTGGCAGTGACTTTTTCTTTAATGACTTTAACTACGACAGGGCCAAAAACTGGAATGGACTCAGACAAGACTCAGGAGACCCCATACAATTCGGCGAGCAAGCCGTTAAATATTACCAAACACAAAATATCGACCCAAAGTCTAAAATTATTGTTTTTAGCGATGGCCTAAACATAGATGATATTGTTAATATCAATAATCATTTTAAAGGTCAAATAAAAACGGCTTATGGCTGGGGTACTAGCTTAACAAACGATCTTGGACTGCCGGCTTTAAATATCGTAATGAAAGCCGTAAAAGTAAACGATACCGAAACAGTAAAATTAAGTGATAGTCCCGGCAAGCACAGTGGATCATCTGAAAATGTCAAAAGGTACCAAAATGTATTTGCCTAATAACATAAATAGTCTAGAAATTGGCGAAAAGCAAATTAATAAACAGCTTCTTTTAGATATTTATGCCCATACGGTATCGAGTACTACTGCTAATGGCTACCCCAAGGCAGAAAATAGAATGTACTTAAGTTCGACTCCCCTAAACCACAACGGGCATGTTCAGTTTGACAATAACGGTCCTTGGGTAGCCGGGGAACTATACCCAACCCATACAGAAAAATATTCAGACGTACTGCAAAATTACGGTTACCCAAAATTTTGCGAACTAGATGCCGATTATAGACCCCTGCACCCTTGGTGGAAAGAAATGGCCTTTAATCCTAATATTGGCGGTGTTATTGGCAAGGGCTTTTTTTACCATTGGGGCGCCAACTATGCATCGGACCCGGCAATATTTGCTAGCAATAACAGTGGCCAAGAGTGTTTATTATTGGTTCAAAGAAAAGATACCAGACAATGGGCTCTGCCGGGTGGCTTTGTAGAGCCCGACGAAACAAGCTTACATGCAGCAGCAAGAGAAGCAACAGAAGAAACAAGCATAGAAGCCAATGAGGTTATTAATTATGGTCAAAATCTATACTCTGGACCAGTTTTAGACCCAAGAACAACCCTTCATGCCTGGATCGAAACTGACCTATGGTATTTTCAAACAAAAACAACCGAACTGCCAATGGTTCAAGCAAACGACGACGCCCAAACAGCACGGTGGTTCAATATAAATGAAATACCCAGCGATTTATATGGTTCACATCCCTTCTTAATCGACCGAGCTATTAGGCATCATGTTTTGGAAAAAGCGGGCCATCTGGAGGCGTAACAAGACCGTCTTTAAATATAGCTTCTATTTTTTGAGCGGTATCTGGCAAAAACGGTTCAAGTAGTTCAGCAATTTCAAGTAAACAGCTAACGCAGTAAGCTAAAACTTCTTGCAAGTGCTGAGTATCGCCTTTTTTGGCAATTTCCCAAGGTTTTTCGGTATCTATATACTGATTTATTCCTCTAACCTGCTCCCAAACCTCTTCTAGTGCTTTATCGAACCTAAAGTTCTGTAAAGCCTCTTCATAGTCATGAATATCATGGCTCGGTTCAGGAATATTACCAACAATATCCGCCTGGTACTTCCCAATCATAGCAACTACTCTGCCTACCGCATTACCAAGCTCATTTGCCAGTTCGCTATTGTAAACTTTTTCTATTTTATCCCAGGAAAAATCACCATCACTATAGCTGGGAAAATGCCTCAATAGATAATACCGAAAGGCATCAGTACCATATTTATCTAAAATTTCAGATGGTGCAATTGAATTACCTAAACTCTTGCTCATTTTCTGGCCATCTACATTAATAAAGCCGTGCACAAATAAATTTTTTGGCAAATCTAGGCCTAGGCCAAGCAAAATGCCAGGCCAAATTGCTGCATGGAAACGTATAATGTCTTTACCAATTATTTGAACGTCTGCTGGCCAATAGTCTTTAAAGTCGACATATTCTGGATAGCCAAGCACCGTAATGTAATTAAGTAAAGCCTCGAACCAAACATACATTACCTGACTTTCGTCGCCAGGCACCGGAACTCCCCAGTCTAGCTTGCTTTTAGGGCGTGAAATACTAATGTCAGTTAAGCCTTCTTTAAAAACAGATAAAATTTCATTTTTTCTGGTTTCGGGTACGATTTTAAACTCATCTCTGTCTATGCTTCGCTTAATTACATTTGCAAATTTGCTTAAAGCAAAAAAATAATTCTCTTCGGCAATTTGTTCGTAAGGACGATTATGATTAGGGCACTGTCCCTCATTCTCTTTGGTAACCTTTTCGGTTACAAACTCCTCGCAGCCAAAACAGTACCAGCCGATATATTCTTTTTTATAGATGTGGTCTTTTAGGTTTTGCCAAACAATCTGAGCCCTTTGTTCATGAGCTGGGTCGGTTGTTCTAACAAATCTGTCATAAGAAATGTTCATTTGCTTTAGTAAATCTACAAAGGTTTTTGCGTTCTGAGTCGAAAGCTCTAACGGAGTTACTCCTAACTCTTTAGCTTTTTCGGCTATTTTTGAGCCATGTTCGTCAGTTCCGGTGCTAAAAAGAACCTTAGTATCTGGCTGTTGCCGTGCATAGCGCGCCAGCACATCGGCGTACACAAATTCAAGAGCATGCCCTAAATGAGGAGCGCCATTAACATAAGGAATAGAGGTTGTAACAAAATAATTATTCATAGTTACCTATTATTGTATCAGGTTAAGATGAAGAAAGGTGCCACAGACTACAAAATTGGCACTTATAAACACTTAAAACTATACCACGCTGAATAGTGGCAACTAAGGCAGCAGCTTCAGCCTCTTTAGCACTATCAAAAGCTAACTTTTCCGAACAAGGCAACTTCTGTTCTTCATAATCTTCCATAGGCTTAAATTATACTATTCTACGGCCACTAGCTGCACATCAAAGACGAGTACTGAATTACCAGGGATTGGGCCTTGGCCTTGAGCTCCATAACCAACACTAGGCGGTACAATAATTCTTCTTATGCCGCCTATCTTCATTCCGGGTATTGTTTGTTCCCATCCCGGAATTACCTGTCTATCTCCTAATTTAAAAACAAATGTCGAATTAACACTTTGGTCGAATAATTGGCCATTTGTTAACCAACCCTTATAGTAAACTGCAACCTTTTTACCCACTGTAGCCTCACTACCAGTTCCCTGCTGTACATCGCCAAATAGGGCACTTTGGGATTCTTTATACTTTTCGTATTCCTTAAAAGATTCAGGGCCCGGTGCGCTGCTTGAACTATTACTATTTCCATTTGAATTATTTGAAGAACTAGAACTATTTCTTGAAGTCCCACTACCTAAGCTTGAAGGATTGCTAGGTTGCGATTCATTCACTTTAAGAGAATTATCATTACCCGAGTTATCTGTTGAGCCTCCTAGTGGCACCGTGTCAGATTGTTGCATATTTAGCGAAGCAACTTTTTCAGATCCGTTAACTGCTGTTTCGGAATTATTTTTTTTATTGTTTTTTATAAGAAAAAATGCCGTTACTCCAGCAAGTATAACTATTAAAACCAACACCCCAACCAACAATATTTTTTTGTTTTTTGTCATTCTAAGTTATTATAACATGTTTATTCGTAGCGCAGAGCTTCAATCGGGTCAAGCTTAGATGCCTTAATTGCCGGCAATATTCCGGCGAGTAAAGTAATGACCGCAACAGATAATATAATAAACGCCATCATAGTTATGTTAATGTCTAGTAGCTTAAGCCCCTCTATGCCCTTAAGGAAAGTTTGCGACGACACTTTGTTAATAAGGTTTTGCGCTAAAAATGCAAACGCCAAACCAAATAAACTACCCCAAATTCCCAGCAGGGCAGCCTCAAAGCTAAATAATCCGAAGATAGTTTTCCTAGATGACCCAAGAGCTCTATATAGACCAATTTCTTTAGTTCTTTCCAGTACAGCCATAAACAAAGTATTAATAACCCCAACCAGGGCTGCTAATATAGCTATTCCGCTAAACGCCCCTAACGCAACCTGAATGCCAGTAATAATACTATTTAAAGTATTGTTAATGTCTGCAATACTACTGGCTTCGTATCCATTTTTGTCTAAATTATCTTTTAATAGATTTTCATCGAAACCATTCTCTTTAGAAGCAAAAATAGCAAAGAACTGGAGCTGTCCAAAAGGCGCTTGTGCCGTAGCTATCTCTTTTGCGTCGCTTTCAGATAATTTTATTGGCTGATCAATAATTGTTGGTTCAAATACACCCTTAACGGTAAATTCTTTTGTAACCACTTGGCCACCGGCAGTTTTATATGTCATTTTTACAGTTTTTCCTACAGCATCAGCTGAGTCATTAGCACCTACAGCACTAACAAATTTTCTAGATATGATTATTTCACCAGAATCGCTAGCCGAAATGTCATTACCGGCAACAATTTTCATGGGTAAATCTTTAAACCTCATTTCAACAGGTGCGTTATACTGCTTTCCGGCATCATTAGTTAAATATTCGAAATTAGGTTGGTACGGCAGAACTACTCCACTGACACCTTCCGTTTGTTTTATTTTGTCTATATCTTGCTGTTTTAACAGTAACTGATCAAAATTTCCGGCATTGGCCGTAGATTCACCACTGTATTCTACTGGCTCACCGCTACCAAAACCACCGCTAAAATTATTAGCATTTTTTTTATTTACCTGATACAAATTAATGTTATCAAATGTACCTAGCTGAGAAGATATATAGTTCTTAACTCCTTGACCAAGCCCTAAACTCAATGCCAATGTAAATGTTCCTATAGAAATAGCCAGTAAGGTTAGAAATGTCCGTAATTTAGAGCGGCCCAAGTTTTTATTGGCGGTTTTTAGAACATCTAAAACCCTCATTTGGCCACTCCTTTTTTAATTGATTCTACCTGGCCATCTTTTATAGTAATTACTGTCTGGCATTTTTTAGCTAGGTCTTTATCGTGAGTAACAATTACTAAGGTTGTCCCAAGTCTATTATTTAAATTAAACAGCAAATCTTCTACCACTTGCCCGTTTTCGGAATCTAAATTACCAGTTGGTTCATCGGCAATTAGCAGGGAAGGTTTATTAATTAAAGCTCTGGCTATCGCTACCCTTTGTTTTTGCCCGCCAGATAAATCGTTAGCTTTGCTTTTTGCCCTATCAGATAATCCAACTAGCTCTAGCGCCTTCATGGCTTGGCTGTTTCTGTACTTTTTTGATTTTCCGGCTATTTTAAGCGGCAGGGCAACATTTTCTACCACCGAGTCTTGGGGCTGCAAAAAGAACTGCTGAAAAATAATGCCCACCTTTTCGCTGCGCCATCTATTAGTTTTTAAATCTTTTATAATATTTTTTCCATTAAATAGCACTTCACCGCTAGTAGGTTGGTCTAGCCCAATTAGCAAATGAAGAAGGGTGCTTTTACCAGAACCGCTTTTGCCAACAATGGCGGTAGTAGATCCGTCTTCTATTTCAATATTTATATCTTTTAATGCAAAAAATATATTGTCTTTCTTGCCGTAACTCTTAACCAATTTTTTTGCTTGCAACATTACTTACTATTATAACGCTGAAATTACGATAAAGTTAGAACAATATTAAAAATTAGGAAGGCATATATGTAAAAAGATAAAAATCCAGCAGGCCTGCCTGCAGCCGAGGAATACTCAAATGAATTGTCGGTATTCGAAAAATCTTTACCCCGCGAACTTCCAGATGGTTCCAAAGTCTATATAACCCGTAGTAGAATAAAACCAATTATGCTTGGCAATGGTGAAAATTTAAAAAAATACAGGGAAAGAGTTGCGGAAGCTTTTAAAACATTAGAAGATAATAATTAATAAGAAAAGATTCAATACCAAGGCGAGAAATATTCTAGGTGCTAATAATTAAATAACGGTCAACTATTTAACTAAGTTTTGAACCAAACAAAAAAGACCTTTCGAAAAACGAAAAGTCCCTTTTGGTGGAGCTTATAGATAATAATTGGCACCAAGTGGTAGAAGAACTGGGGCGATGGAGGCAAATCTTAGCAATAGAGTGGAATCGTCACAAGATTAGACACATACCCGAAGGGTACCCCACCAACAGCTAACTACCATGGTCGTACACAGTAAATTTATTATCAATATATATAATATGGAAAAGGTTGCCGTCAAGATGACCTATGAATGGTTTATTGCCACTAAATCTGAAAGCCATGAGATGCTGAACCTCCTCGGTAATAAAGTTTGGCTTAGCAACTTTTAATGATTTTATTGGAATTTTTTCGGCACCCATACCTTTTCTATTCATTAATCTAATCTCTGCCCAGGTAAATTTACTTAGATTAACTAGTTGACTTATTAGTGCTGCTTTTTCCGCTTCGGAACAACAGCTTAAATCATGGGGGCTTTTTATATATTTGAAACTATATACTGGATAGTCAACTCTTTTTTCTGAATTTAACTGTTCAGGAGTAACCGTGATTTTGGCACCCTGATTGAGTTTTGGGCGACGAAAGTCTTTTCCCTTCATATTCAAGCAAGAAGTGTTGTGAAGTAAGCTTTTAAAGCATCCTTAGTAATTACTTCATCTTTCTTTGTATCTAGCCACGGTTTTTCTTTGTGAGTCATGTCACGAAGCTTCCAGGCTGAGAATTGCCCATAAACCTTCTTAACTTCATCTATGAGAGCGATTTGCTCTTTTGTAAATTTATCTGTGCTAAAATCTTCCTGAACAGGAACCTGGCCATCACCGTACTTACGCAAAGTACTGTAAAGCTCATATACTACTGGGCCATGAGTCCAGTGCAATATTTCTTCTTCAAATAATGGTTTGTTAATAATAGCTAGGTGAAAACCTTGCGCATAATAAACTAACTTCTGGAGTTTGAGATTAGTCAGTATCTCACCAGACTCAGGTTCACTTAACTTTAGAAATACATTTGCTACGTCTACTGCTGAAATCTTGCTCATAATAATACCCTAATGTACACTGCACATCTTCTGATATGCAAGCATAACTAATTCTAGAATAACATAAGCGCAATATTGAATATACTCACTCCCAGTCCGAGAGTGGGTTTTTAACTCTATTTACTTTTGTATGTGAAGTCAGAATTCTTTTTGCAAGATTACTTCTTTTATCCCAAGTTTCATTTAATAATGAATAATAATCATCACTCATATTAATTGCAATTGAGTAAAGATCAACGCTATAAATTCCTCTTAGGAATCCATCAATATAAACAAGTAAAAAATCATTGTTTAGGGTGATCTGTTTTTCTGCTTTGTGAGGTTGAGCAAAAACTCTAGGCAATACAATTCTCCCGTTCAAATCAATTTTGCCAGTCTTTGTTCGTGTTAACCCAACAAAGGTTGAGTTTTGCTTATCACTTTCCCCTTTTCCATCATAAAAAGACTTTATTAGCGGTGAAGCGCTACGTAAACCATGTCTAGCTAAAAATTCATTTGCATGCCTTGCAAAGAACATCTGTTTAGCTTGGTGAATTCTGAAGATATCTAGCAAAAATTTTCGCATGGATACTTCATCCCAATTATTAACCCAAACATTCCAGATATACTCTTCAATCAAAAAAGCTTTACCGAGCTCTTCTGACGCAGTAATTGCTAGTTGATACGCGGTCGCAAACGAGTGCCTATTATAAGCATCAATTGAGTCTTGGTGTAGCCTTAAGCCGTTTTCAAATGCATGACCTGCTAGTTCTTCAAACTTTGATAATGATGCCATTACGGGATTGTATAAGAACTTATCAAACCATTCAATTTATATCGCACAATATGTGTTGTATTCCATCACCTATCAGGGTTTAGATTAAAAATTTTATGACTAAGTGACTTGTCAAGGGCGCATGATAATTTTACTCACCCCGGAAAATAAGCCCCTGTTCTACTTTTTGGCCAATGCTATTTTCAATTGATATGAATGTATTCTTTTATTTTTTGAGAACAGGGATATATTCTAACGATTACCCTCACAGCGTCTTGTCCGCACAAGAGTATGAGATGTCATCATATATCTTGTTAAAATTTGATAATTTATAAAACTCGCTCGGATTTGGATATTGTTGGGCGACAGTTTCTGTATTGCAAGTGCAATATCCTACGACCTGGGATTGTGTATAGCCATATGATTGCTCCGTATTCTGTTTGCTAACATTGTTAATACATTGACCGGTTAAACCATCCTTTTCTGCACTACCCCAGGTGGAGCTTGTTGTATTAATAATGTTATTATTTGCTATTTCTTGTGCACTGTTTTGGCCAACCGCATACAAACCTACTGGAACTATCAATGCAACTATGACGATTAGAAAAATGATTACCAGTTTTCTGTTTTTAGTCTTGTTGAATTCTTGCTGTTCTTTTGATATTTTCTTTTTCTTGAACAAGCTGGCTATACCAGTGACTGCTCCGACAACTAAAAATATCAGTGAGGCTAATATAAATCCAGCGCTTATAAACCCCTGCCCTCCACCTAAGACAAAACCAAACATATATAGTGCCACACCAAACAAGAAGACAGCTAGTGGGCTAACATCAAAGTTCTTCATACACCACCTATTATATTTGTAATCATAACTCGAATTATACGCCCATTAATCAAAAAGGATAGTTCCTTGTTTTACGAACCAACTGCTATCTGTATAGATAAAACTATGTCTGCCTAGAGTCACTTAGAAAATTAGCCTTTGATCTGGTGTTGGTAGGTTTTTATCTAAACAGTGTCTATTACTTTTTCGGGGATTGGGGGTTACAATAAAATTGATTATTAAAAAATGAGGAAATGACAAGAGCTACCAATAACACCAAAGAAGAACCAAAGTTGCCTAAAATAACAGCATCAACTGTCTTGATGTTGATAATAAGCCTTGCTTTAGTCTATGTTTTTGCGCAAGGTATCATTGCCATAAATGACAAGTTATCAAACAGCACAGATACACCCAGTAATCAGCAAGTTTATCAACAGGATGTAGACTCTTGTGCTAAGCATGCCGTGTCAATGAACACAGCTTATGAGGATGCTCTTAATTACTGCAGTTGCTCATTTTCAAGTTTGACTTCTGAATATGGGCAAAGCTGGCCATCAGAATTAACAGCCCATCAGAACGGACAAGTCAACCCTACAATAGACAAAATATTTAAAGGTTGTTTTGATTCAGCCTTTAGTAAAGTTAATCCGAAACTACAGTTTAGTGGTGAAAATGCAGAAATGATGATAGGACAATACCTATACCAACAGGAGGAGTACCAAAGAAAATATGGCAAACCAATGCCCGTACCCCTTCCTTCAGATGCAAAAGTTTTTGTTGATAACCCTACGCCGATTGATAGTAATGCAAAAGTTGAGGAAAAAGCGCCTCAACCTGTTATTGCGCCAAGCAACTAAACAATTTCATAAACCGTAAAAACAAAATGAAAACTATCTTCTTATTAGGCCCTTTATAACCGCACCTACCATTAATAGCCCATAACCCAACAGAGCCAGCTTCCAGTTAACAAATAATAGACATACAATAGATATTAAAAACAAAGTTGATACCAACCACATTCCTGCTCTGTATATTGGATTCCCAAAAATTATTGGAGCATCTACTCCAGGGTTAAGTTTGCTGTATGCAACATAATATTGAGTTATCGGCGCAGATGCCAACATTACAAATAACAGTATAAAGTCTAGACCCATAACACCTCCTTGTATATTAGTGATTATACAGCTTGAATGGTGAACATAAGTAATGGAATATTAGGTTTTCGGTAACCAAAAAGCAGCAATATAACAAAATGTTTATTATGGCATAATAATCTTTTTTACAGGGTTGGTAAAAAAGATTGAGCCCCTTGACTTTTATTATTTACAGCAAATAAATCAGTCTGTATCTGTTATTCATAGTCATTAAACATATATTGTACCGGCATGATTATACAAATAGTTAGTAATTTAGGGGCTTGTGATGCAATGTCAAGTGCTTAAACTTAAAAAGTCAGTTCAGAAAACAATTTATTTATCGGCTGAGAAGACTCAACAGTAGTGTCGCTTACGGTTGAGTATTCTAGGTATCTTACATCATTTCTTAATTCTGTAGAAAAACCACCGATGTCATCACCTATAAATGTCTTCATGAGAGTCGGACATAAATTTTGTGCTTGGAGTACTTGACTTACAAATTGACCATCTTTATTAATAGTAAAATCACTCATAATTTGAGATTTTTCACCAAAGATATTTCCTAATATAATGTCCTGATTCTTCAAATTAGGAAAATTATCTTTTAAAAAGTTCTCATAAGCGTTTTTATCGCTTACAAAATTAAATGTGTACTTATCATCATTTCTCTTAAAATCTGTGAAAGAAAAAACTTTATTATTTATGATATAGTCGGCAAGTTCTTTAGTGTTATAGTCTGGAGCGAGGACTATCGTATCATACATAGCTACATTATTTTCAAGCTGAGAAGCAAGACCCTTGTTATCTTTTTCTACCTCGTACCACTTACCTTTAACATTCTGAAAAACAGTAGATACTTGTTTGTTTGTGCCATTAATATTTACAAGCCCATCAATAGAATTTATTTTTGCATATATGTTAGCGCCTATTGAAACAACGCTAGCATTAAGTGAAATTTTATTATTGCCTTCAACTCGTGCATTAGAGCCTTCGCACTTAGCTGTCTGCAACCCCTTTAACTCCTTTTTACTTATATTGTTTTTAACAGTCCCGATCACTTCGGTTCCCGTACCGTCAGCTTTTTGTTCAAAAGCAAATTGGTTTTGCTGTAAGCCCCACTCGATATAGTTTCTAAATGCTTTGTCTGGATTGGGTTTTGTGGAATTATAAATAAGAAATGCACCTAGTGATAATAGGAGAAAAGCTAACATTAACCCTAAAATTATTAATATCAACCTCTTGCGATTTCTCTCCTTAGACATTTGAACTCCTTATATTTATATTTATAAACCTAAGTATTTAAAAATGCAATTTATTTCAAAAAAATTCGAATTGATTACAATCAAAAATTCAAAACTATCTGATCTTTGATAATCAACCACGAAAATACTATTGCATTTCGATACCAGACCGATTCAATTAGTTATTTATTGCTCATTGATATACTTTAATAATATTTATATATGATAAATTTAATTATTTAAGAGAAGTTTACCATAGCATTATCTGGTTATATTTCTTTAGTCAAATAGTTTCAGTACTTTGAATTAGACAATAAATAGATTCCAATGACCAAAAATGGCAATGGAAAAAGTAATGTACCAATACCTGTACTGTCGTCATTAACACCATCAAATATACTTAAAATCCAGCCAAGCCAGGCCATTATACAGAAGATAATAATAACCCACCCTAGCATAGTTTTAATGTTTTGCCACTTATTGGTTGTTTTTCGTATATTTAGATGCTTAAGTAACTCAATATAGCCCCCAAATTCACCACCATAAATCGTTTTAGCATACTCCAAACTATCTGCTGCAAGTTCGTCATTATAACTCAAGTAATCAATTAAAGCCTGGGCATAATATATCTTATATGTATTCAGATGATATTTTTTTGAATATTTTGAGTTAATTTGTATCAACTCAGCTTGAAGGTTTCTCAACACCTCTGGGCTGTTGTTGTCCCCGGCCAATAAAGTAGAAATTATTGGGGTAATATTTTTTTCGAATTCGCTAGTATTGTCTTTACGATTCATAAATAAAATTATACACAATAAATAGCAGTATTATTTTTAGCTTATTTAACAGCATTGGCTTCTTTGTAGTAAATTTGGCCATGATAACATAATTAGTATAAAATAAAATAGAGTTGTGTATGTCAAATAAAGAAGATATTATTGGTGGTTATTTGGAGGATATCGCAAGACATTCTGATTTATATTCAAATAATATTGACAAAATTATCAGTGCATCAAAACAGAGCCTGAATTGTGATATTGCAAAAATCGCATTCCTACATTGGTACACAGTTATGGATGTTAGTGGTGTCGACACAAGATTTAGAGTGGATAGGCTACCTATGATCGAAGCAGAAATTGCAATGTTTATAGATATCAAAATCATGGGTTATTTTATTTCATGGTGTGACCAAGCTATAGAATATTTTGATAATTATTTATTTGGGATGAAAAACCCAAATCCATATGATATATTTATAGAAATATATCAGTATTTGGACCCTAGCTTTTCAAGTAGTATTAAGGAAAATAGAAAAATCATTGATGCCATGCATCTGATGGCAATTGCAATAAAAAATAAATCACTACTAAACTATGCACTAAATTACTCCAGTTGAGTGAGTTCAGCCAAGCCGCTTATTATTTTGTGTAATGTAAGTTCGTGATACTTATAGCATTAAATTTTCTAATTATGGCTAACAATTGGATTTAATTCGTATATATTATTAAGCATTACGATTACTCTAAAACTAGTATATTTAAGTAAAATTGATAATTAATAAACGCGTAATTGAATTATTTCTGGCATATTGAAATGTCGAATCTTTATTAATAAGTTTAAGTCATGCTATAAAGAATTAACCTATATACTTATTCAAAAATCAAGCTATTTTTTACTTAGGTGGAGCTGGCGGGATTGTCATAAATATATTACACTTCAATTATGCGAGCATGCCATAAATGCAACAAAGACTTTAAGCCAAGCAGCAATCACAAAGACTGTCCATCTTGTAGATATAAAAAAACAAAAACGGTAGTATGTAAGGTTTGTAATATAACAGTTCATTCAACAAAATATAATAACTGTATTCACTGTACGAACAGGTTAAGGAAAGATTACGGCACCGGACGGTATTTGAAGAACGGATATGTTATGGTTTTCGCAAAAGACCATCCTCGAACTCAGGATAGAAAAATAAAGTATTTATTTGAACATATCTTAGTGATGGAGAACTATTTAGGTAGACATTTACTGCCAGATGAAAATGTTCATCACATAAATGGCATCAAAAATGATAATAGAATAGAAAACTTGGAGCTATGGGTAAAGCCGCAGCCCTCTGGTATTAGAATCACTGATGCGGTTAGGTGGGCGGAAGAAATCATAAATAGATACAAAAACGATGAATCGAAAATAAGCGTAAAGTAAAAACCCGACACAAATGTCGGGTTTTTACTTTGGTGGAGCTGGCGGAGTACTGCCCTCCGCGTCCAACGGTTAACGACACTACATTCCTACAAGCTTAGCTTATTTAGTTGTCTTAGAGTAAAAATGGCTAAATAAACAAAATATTTTTACTCGCAACTTGGCAATCTTAGTACCAAAGCTCAAGTGGCGCGTTGGTAAGCAGTCAGATAAATATAAGATGTTAATTTTCTATCTGGCGTCGAAAATTAACACCGTTACAGGTATTAAGCTGCAACTGGTGCGAAGCTTAGGTTGCTTGCCTTAAAAAGGTTAGCTACGGCTTCGCGAGCAGATGTTTTTGCATCTATTCGTTTATCACGGTTACGGTGTGAAAAACCGGCTTGCAATGTAGATTGTTAAGGTCCATTGTCGAGCTTGATTCAGCCCCTCGTCTATAGTGCGCCAAGCGCACCTTGCCAAGATATTTTGGCATTAGCCAGCAATATCTCTCAGATAAAATTATAACATAAACGCATTGAAAAAGCTATATTTGACCATATATAGCAGTTTTATTATTTGTTGACTCGGCCCACATATAATCACCATAGCTATAGTGCCAGTACTCGTTTGCGTAATTAACAAAACCAACCTGAGTCATAACGCTATTCAATAGCACTCGATTATTATTAATATAATCATTTTTTTGATCAATAGAGGTCATTGATCTTTTTTCAAAACTCAATGATAGGTTTTTCATTGGTAAACTTTTCCCATTCTTACATAAAACCAGGTCAACTGCGGCACCTGTTAAGTGTCCGGCTTTTTTTATATCATCTGGATCAATTACATATTGTGCAGTTAATTGATGCAGTTCTTTATGAGTATAATTAGGGTATTCTCTTTGGAATTTATAATAATACTGACGAAAATACTTTTGCTGAATAGTAAAAGGTCTGTATGCATCATTAATACAAAAAGTTAATCCTTTGGGGAGCATTATCTGTGCTTCGCGTAACATTTTTGCTACTGTATAGCGTAAATATAGGCTCTTCTCATGCTTCAATCTCGAAGCCTCGAGGTTTATTTTTAAGCCCTGGCAGATACTTGTAATGTCAACCAATGGCTCTTTGTTGTCGATGATTGTTATCATTAGGCGGCTGTTTCGGCTCCGCTGAGAGCCCCATAACGGTCATCTCGACCTGGTTTAAAGAATATCCAGAAGGCAATACCCGAAAGGGCAATAACAATGCTGGCAACTAAAATTGGCAAATTATCGTTAATTGTAGCTATATAACCGCTAATAATTGCCGGGATACTTTGGGCAAGAGCCATAACGCTTGCATTAATACCTAAAGCTTCACCCTGCATTTCCTTAGGTGTAACTCTGCTAACTAGCGAGCTCATAAATGCCATTGTTAGACCATTGCCGAGCGCCAAGAAAGGTGCCACCAAAAATAGCCACTTATATTCGCCGGCTGGAATGAAGAAATATGCCATTAAACCAACCGCTGTAATAAATGGCGCTATTCTAAGTATTTGGTAATCTTTTCTTTTTTTAGCAACAAAACCGACGATTCCGCCTTGTACAATAGCAATCCACAAACCCACATAAGCAAAATAATCGCCGGTGTTGCTTGGGCTAAAGCCGAATTTATTAAGCAAAACCAAGCCAAAAAATGTAGTAAAGAAAGTAAAGCCTGCAGTGAACAGAAAACTTGTTGGCATTACACTTCTTAGGCCTGGCCTAGAAAAAGCAGAGGCAATATTATGAAATGGTCTTGCTAAGTCTAGGCGCTTATTTTCTTTAACTTTTAAGGTTTCTGGTAAAACAATTAAAACTAAGCAAGCATTTATTAAAGATAAAATAGCAGCAAACCAAAACGGTGTTGTGGCATTAAACCAACTTACAACACTAGGATCTGCTAATTTGCCGCCAATGTATGGTCCTAAAATAAAACCAAGACCAAATGCCATGCCAATAAGCCCAAAGTTTTTAGCTCTATTTTTAGGGGTACTAATATCGGCAATGGCAGCTTGGGCAACAGAAATATTTCCGCCAGTAAAACCATCTAAAATTCTTGAAAAGAACAATAAGGGGATGTTTTTGGTTATTAAACCAATTGCAAATAATGCGTAGCCAATTGCCGTGCCTAGTATAGAAATAGCCAGAACTGGTTTCCGGCCAAACCTATCGGCAAGTTGACCCATAATGGGCGCTTGCTAAAAACTGAGCCAAAGGATACGCCGCACTCAACCAACCAAGTAAAATGAATCCTTGAGCTACCGTCCAGCCAGCAGGCAGTATACTATCGGGCGAAGTTGGGGTCACCAGTTGCGGAAATACTGGAATTAAAATTCCAACGCCTAACAAATCTATAAAAACCGTCATGAAGACGGCTAAAAGGGGATGATTTTTAATTTTTTTAGTCATTTCTTTTATAGTCTCTTACTTAATTTAATAAAAGCTTACTCTATTTACCTTACTTTGTAAAGTGACTTGCAATTTCTATCCAATTTTTTATTGATAATTCTTGAGCTCTTGAATTTGGATTTATGTTAGTTTTTTTTAGAATTAAATCTACGTCTTCTTTAGAGATTTGAAGCCCACCACTTAAACTGCTTCGTAACTTTTTACGCTTTTCTGAAAATCCTGCCCTTACTGCAGACGAAAACTCCTTTTTTAGGTTACCGGGCACAGCGGGCTGCTCCCTTTTGTTTAGTATAATTACTCTGGAATCGACTTTAGGCGGTGGAGTAAAATTATCTGCTGTAACAGTAGGCCCAAGACTTGTTTTGTAGACATTTTGGATAAAAACGCTCAACTTAGAGTGCTGACCATCTTTAGAATTTATGCGCTCGGCAACTTCTTTTTGCACTAATAGAACTGCCCTATCTGGACCGTTGTTAATTTCTGACAAAATTCTTAGTAAATTACTGGTTAAATAATAGGGTATATTGGCGACAATTTTGTACGGTTCTGAAATTTCAGAAAAATTAAATTTTAGAATATCTTGATTGATAATTTTTACATCTTTATTTTGATTATATTTATCTTGCAAATTATTAAAAAGTTTTTCGTCGAACTCGATTGCGATAAGCCTATTTGTTCTTTCAAGGATCTTGGCTGTTAAAAAACCCGGTCCGGGCCCAATTTCAACTACTAAATCATCTGGGCCAATACCTGCCTCATTTACAATATCCTCAAGGATACTGTCATCTGTTAGCCAATGCTGACCTAAAGACTTGTCTGTTTCGGGCAGAAACATATTACCACCAACGGTTACTTAGCCAGAAGTTATAAGCCCCTGTCCAGCTTCCGTAGCGACCCTTGGCGTATCCGCCAAAGAAACTTAACTGACAAACTGGGTCGGTTTGCCAGTTAGGGCAAACTCTAGCTAGTTTAGAAACGGGACAAGCTTGACCTAATCCGCCACAGCCACCTGCGTTCATAGCAGCAGGTCGCCAGCCAGATTCGCGGCCAATTATAAAATCTACTGCAGCAAACTCAGATTCGCTAATACCAGCAGCACGCATCCACTCTACTTTGTCGCCAGTTACTACGGCAACTTTAGTCCCCTTAGTTTGTACCTGTTTCTTTGGTTGAGCTGTGACCACTTCTTGAATGGTTCTTCTGCCAATTTCTTTTCCGTCGCGAAGATCTAGTTCGTAGGTTACCTGTTTTTTGCCTGGAGTACCTGGTGTAATTACAGTAATTTTTCCCGCTGGTTGGTTAGGATCATTGGTGGTTTCTTTGTCGAAAGGAACCTCAACTTCCTCGGTAACTGTTTTTTTGCCAAACTTAGAAATAAATACAGACATATTCTCTGTTAAAGGCGTAGATTCTGCCGGCGAAATTGTTGCTCCTGCTTCTGGGTTAATATTGTTTTGCTTTAAAAATTCGCCTACAGTTGTTGTTCTTGTTCTGTAAACAGCAGATGGAGCACCGTAAAGACTTAGAGAAACAGGAGTTGCTCTGTCTATTATTAGTTTTTCGCCAATGGTTTGTTCTTCTATAAACTGATTAACACTTGTTAGTTCAACATTATCTTCAGGATATGTGGTTATTCCGGCTTTCTCGGCTATTAGCCTAGGGCTTTTTTGGGGAGTCATCACAAAAGAAGTATTTTCGCCATCAATAATAGTTACTGGCCTGGCTTTATAAACAGTTATTCTAAAATTATCCTCTGTAATTTTAGTGTCCCTAGACGGTTCAACTAAATCGTACTCTCCTAAATTAATTTGTGCTTTTTCTAAGAATTCTCCGACGGTTTCGGCTCTAGTAGGAATAGAAGACGAAGAGTTGTCTGAGTACAGGCTGACTATGTGATTATCGCTTGGCCCAAGAGTTTGACCATTAGCTGCTACCAAACTAAACGAAAAGAAAACAAAGCCAAAAATTATGGCAAAAACGCCAGAAGCAAAAGCATGGCGCTTAACGAAGTTACTGAATGTTTCTAAATTAATTTTCATACTAAACTGATTTGAATTTTTTGGTCATAATATTGGTTTAACTCAAATCGTTAACTAATATTCTAACAAATTATGCCGTTTATTGCCAATTAATCGCTCATTAAATACTTGACAACCGATTCTGTTGATTCCGACAAGTTTGAGCTTGAAATTAGCTCATTTATAGGTAAGAACTTGGCTTCTAATATTTCTTTATTATCTATTTTTATAGCAGGTAGTTGTTCTAAATTGCACAAATAGACACTGTAGAAAAAATTTTTTCTATGTTTTTTCTCTGAAATTATTAAAGAAAGGTTATCTGCAGTTATTAATATGCCCACTTCTTCTTGGACTTCTCTTATTAGGCCTTGAATTTCGGGCTCTCCCTTTTTTAAGCCACCTCCAGGAAGTCTCCATGCATTATGAAAACCTAGAAAGTTTTTTGTAACTAAAATTCTATTTTCAAAAATTATTGCCGCATAGACCCTTTTACTGTTTCGTATTATTAATAATATAAATGGAAAAGAAAAAAGGTATATTAGCTTACCTATTATTTTCATTACTCAACCTTTTCAAGCGGAGCAAAGCTGGTATTTAACCTTTTTACGCCTTTATTTTTAAAATAAACAGCCACTTCATTGTTGTTTTTTTCTAGAATAGTTCCCTCTCCAAAAAGTTGATGCCTAACAACGTCTCCCTCTTGCAAATCGACTTCGTAACGAGGCTCGGTGTTTTGATAACTGCCCATAGAGCTAGAAAAAGTGTTTTCTTTGGTTTTATTTAGATTATTTTTTTCTGCAATTTCTGCCAAAAACCTAGACGGTGGATTGGCCTGAAGGTTTCCATATAAAATTCTGGTACTAGCCGATATTAAATAAAGCTCTTCTTTGGCCCTTGTCATTGCCACATAGCAAAGTCGACGCTCCTCTTCCATTTCTGACTGATCGTACAAAGCTCTTGAGTGGGGGAAAATTGACTCTTCCATTCCGGGAACAAAAACTACCGGGAACTCTAAGCCTTTGGCGGCATGCATTGTCATTAACGTAACCGAGTTTTGGTCATTATTTAGTGAATCTAAGTCACTTACTAACGCTACTTCCTCCAGAAAGCTACTTAAGCCGTATTCAGAATATGCCTTAGCAACGCTAAGAAGTTCTTTAACATTTTCTTTTCTGGCCTCTCCCTGGGGCGTCCCGTCATCTAAATAATTTTCGAAGCCTAGTCGTTTAATTAATTTTTCGAGCAAAATTGCGACGGTTATGGACTCACTCTCGGCTCTAAAGCTATGAATAATATCGGCAAACTCTTTAAAAGAGTTTTTTGCTTTTGGAGTTAAGTCTGCCTGATCGACACTTAGCAGAGCTTGATCTATTGAATAGTTGTGTAATGATTTAAATTCAAAAAAATGATCGACCGATTTAGCCCCAAGACCTCTGGTTGGAACATTTATTATTCTTCTAAAGCTGGTTTCGTCTTCTGATTGATACATTAGCCTTAGGTAGGCAATAATGTCTTTAATTTCGGCTCTATCGTAAAATCTGACACCTCCGACTATTTTGTAGGGTACGCCAAAGCGCATAAATTGTTCTTCTAGGCCACGGCTTTGAGCATTTGTTCTGTATAAGATTGCGCAATCTGCATAATTCCTAAGACCCATATCGGCTAAGGTTTTTATCCTCCTAACTATTGTCTCTGCTTCGGCTCTTTCGTTATGAACGCTAATAATTTCTACCGGCTGACCACTTTGCTTGGCAGTCCATAATTTTTTATCTGATCTTTGAGTATTTTTAGCTATAACACTATGGGCTGCATCTAGAATATTTTTTGTGCTTCTATAATTTTGCTCTAACCTAATAACGGTTGCGTTTGGATAATCTCTTTCGAAGTTGAGTATATTTTTAAAATCTGCTCCACGCCAGCTGTAAATGCTCTGCCAATCGTCTCCAACAACACATAAATTTTTACTATCATTAACTAGTAACTTAATTAATTTATACTGGGCAGAATTTGTATCTTGATACTCGTCTATAAGAATATATTTAAATTGGTTACGCCATTTTTGATTAATTTCATCTTGAGTAGCCATCAAGGAAACTGTTCGGCCAATAAGATCGTCGAAATCAAGTGCATTGTGTTGCCTTAAAGACTGCTCGTACAAAGGAAAAATATCAGATGCTACTTTTTGCGCTGGGCTGCTGGCAAAGCTGGCAAACTCATGGGACCCAACTAGTTCATTTTTAGCAGAGCTTATTAATGAGCCGATCACCCGTGCTGGATATTTTTTTTCGTCTATTTGCAGCTGCTTAGACAACTGCTTTATTAGTGCCAATCTGTCAGATTCATCGAAAATTACAAAATTCCTTGGTATTCCAATATAATCTCCATCTTGTCGTAAAATACGAACGCAAATACCGTGAAAAGTACCCATATATGGCATAAACGACCTATCATAACCTGGTAAACCTAGTAAGTTGGCAACCCGTTCTCTCATTTCGCCCGCTGCCTTATTAGTAAAAGAAACAGCTAAAATCTGCGTAGGAATTGCCAAGTTTTTTTCTAAAATATAAGCAATACGATGAGTAATTGTTTTTGTCTTACCACTACCAGCGCCGGCTAGTATAAGAAGCGGACCTTCTGTGGTTAAGACGGCTTTTTGCTGTTCTTCATTTAAGTCGTTTGTAAATTTTGATTGCACTAGTAATATATTTTAACAATTTTATTAGCTTAAAAGTGTTGTGTTATTTTATTGCAAAAAATATATAGCTGCAGCAATAACAGCAAATGCAAATATAACTCCAAAAAGTAAAGCTCCAACTTTAGAGCCGTGACCATGAACCGACTGAGTAATTGGCAGATGATATTCTTTTGTGTCAAATATTCTAGGGTTTTGCATTTGTTCTTCGGCGTGTGCAGTCATTATTTGCGAAGAATCTGGCGTTGGATGCTCTTCCGGCTCGGCGGCAATATTATTAGCTGCGGGTTTTTCAGACTGTTCTTCTGGTTTTGTTAGCGGTTCTATGCGCTTTTCGCCCGTTACTGTAGTCTTTGTGGTATTAGAGCTTGTATTTTCTTCTTTCTGAGTTTCCTCTGGCTTTTCTTCTATGGGCGCTTCAGTAGGAGTATCTACTTTAGTTGTATCGCCGTTAGTTTCTTGTTTTAAATCATTGATAGTATCTGAAACCGCTATTTTCGTAATTTTGTCCGCCATTAATCATCCCTACTTCTAATATTATGTGCCTGCTTATATGTGTTACTTACAATGTCCGAGAACTGCTTATAGTTAAGGCTTGCACCGCCGACCAAAAGACCATTAATTTGATCGCTAGATAAAAAACCTTGAACGAACTCAGGCTTGACGCTGCCGCCATATAAAATTCTTAAATTAGAAGCCGCTTCATCTCCGTAGAGCTCCCTGACGTCGTTACGAATTACTTTTGCTGCTGCAATTGCTTGATCCGGAGTCGCAATATCACCAGTACCAATTGCCCAAACTGGCTCATATGCTATGACTAAATTTGTAATATCTTCAGTTGTTAAGTTCGCAAGCGCGGTCTCTACCTGATCGTGTAATACCTGATTAGTTTCACCTGCCAGTTTTTCTGTTTTTGTTTCGCCTACGCACAGTATTGGGATGATATTGTTCCTAACTGCTGCGGCCATTTTAAGGGCTACGGTATCTAAAGATTCGCCGAAAATATGCCTTCTTTCGGAATGGCCAATTATTGAATATTTAACTAGGTTTTTAAGCATAGTAAATGAAACTTGCCCAGTAAATGCACCTTCATCTTTATAATAGGCATCTTGTGCCGAAAGCTTAAACTTACGATGATCTATTTGCAGACTAATGGGTTGCAGAGCAAGCATTGTAGGAGCTAAAACTACCTCTATATCTTTATGCTGTGAAATGTGCTCATTAAGACGATGAACAAGTAAACTAGCCTGGCTTACATTAAGGTTCATTTTCCAGTTGCCTACAATTAAATACTTTTTGTTCATCTATCTCCCCTATTAGTGCTTAGTATACAATCATTAGCTTTTTGAATCTAGCAAGGCCTCTACCCCAGGTAACTTCTTGCCGGCCATTAAATCTAAACTAGCGCCGCCGCCAGTAGAAACAAAACCAAGTTTTTCTCTTAATCCTTCAACCGATTCAACAAAACCTACAGTGTCACCGCCGCCTACTAAAACAAACGGTTTGTTTTTGTGGCCTGATTTTTCGTTTGTCATTGCCGATGATATAAATTTAGTTCCGTGTGCAAAAGGATCAGACGCTCCGTGCCAGCCCTTAACTTCTGTTACTCCTGCAGTCCCGTTCCAAATTACTGTGCTTGCAAGCTTAATTGCCCCGGCTATGTAAGCACTAGATATTGGACCAATGTCTAATATAAGTTCATCTGTCTGAACGCTATACAAAGATTGTTTTGGCTGTTTTGGGTAGCTTGTAATGTCAGCCCAAGTGTTGGCCTTTAAATCCACAACTCTGGTTTGAGCTTTTGCGTCTATTTCATTGGCTACAACTACGTCTTCTGGTAAATAAAAGGTAAAATTTCTTTTTGTTGATTCATTGTTAGCGAGCTGAATTATTTCTTTAGCGCTATCTATGGCATCTTTTTCTATTAAGCTCTTACCTACCTTATGGCCTTCAGCTACTAAAAAGTTGTTAGCCATTGCTCCAACCACTGCTACAAAATCGGCTTTTTGAATGAAAATTTTAAGCAATTCAATTTTATCGGAAATTTTGGCTCCCCCAACCACTACTAGCAGTGGCCTTTTTGGATTCTGTAGTGACTGTTCTATAGTAGTTACTTCCTTTGAAAGCAATAATCCGGCATAACTAGGTAAATAAGATGTTATAGCACTAGTAGAGGCATGTGCTCTATGAACTACACCAAAACCATCCTGCACAAAATAATCACCCAAAGTTGCTATATTTTTAGCAAATTTTGCATCATTAGATTCTTCTTCTTTGTAAAATCTAAGGTTTTCAAGCAGTATTATTTGGCCATTTTTTAGTTCATTAACTTCTTTTTGAACCTTAGAACCCTGACAATCTTCAACAAACTTTACCGGTAGGTGAAGTAAGTCTTTTAGCTTTTCAGCAACCGGCGCAAGGCTATACTGCTTATCTTCTTTACTATCTGGGCGGCCTAGATGCGAAATTAACACAATTTTGGCTCCCAAAGATCTTAAATGCTCAATTGTAGGCAACGATTGTCGAATTCGATAATCGTCTGTAATTAGTCCAAATTCATTGACTGGAACATTGTAGTCAACTCTTACAATAACTACCTTACCTTGTAGGTCGGGCATTTCATAAATAGTCTGTTTTTTAAACACTATGGGTCTCTCCTTACTCAATTATCCTAACCTTAATTGTGTCGGTAGTTCCAACAACTCCTGGTTTTTCACCAGATGCAATAACTACTATATCGCCTTTTTTAAAGACTTTATTTCGCTGAAGCCACTCAGTTAAGTGAGCAGCCTGGTATGGTTCGTCTTTTCTGACAAAACTTTTTACTCCGTATACTATAGATAATTGTCTAGCTACAATTTGGCTACTTGTGACAGCAATAATTGGTAAGTCTGGTCTGTAAGATGCTATTTTGTAAGCGGTTGCGCCACTTTTTGTTTCGGGCACAATTGCAAGTGCACCAACATCGTAAGATAACTTAATGATTGCCTTACTAATGGCGGTTTGCCTAGTGTGAGATTCTTTGTCGTAATTAATTAAGGTTTTTTCATGGGTATTTGATTCAGCATATCTAATTATTCTTTTCATAACTTCTACAGCCTCTACCGGATACTTACCAACTGCTGTTTCATCGCTTAGCATTACTGCATCTACGCCAGAAAGTACTGCACCGGCAACATCACCTGCCTCTGCTCTTGTTGGATCGGGAGCATCTACCATAGAAGCCAACATTTGAGTGGCAATAATTGTTGGTTTGGCATATTTAATTCCTAACCGAATTATAGTGCGCTGAATAATCGGAACTTCTTCAACACTTGTTTCAATAGCTAAATCTCCCCTGGCGATCATAACTCCGTCGCTAGCCTCGACAATTTCTTCTAAATTATCGACTGCGGCCCTGGTTTCAATTTTAGCGATTACCTTAGACGAACTGCCAAGATTTTTGAGCATCCTTTTTAAAGAATGAACATCGGCAGCTGACTGAACAAAGCTCAGTGCGACAAAATCTACAGTATTTTCCGTACCAAATAATATATCGGCTTTGTCTTTAGTGGTTATGATGTCACCTTCAAGATCTGTGTCTGGTAAGTTTATGCCCTTTTTAGAAATTAAATAACCATCGTTTTCTGCCCGCAAATAGACAACCGAATCTTTAACGCTCGTTACTGTTGTTTTTATTTTGCCGTCAAAAAATAGCACCCTTTCGCCTCTTTTAACTTTTTTGCTTATATCGAACTGGGTAGGTAAAATTCCCTCGTTTTCAAAATTAGCATCATACCTTAGTCTAATGCTCTGTCCTTTAGCTACTTGGTAAATACCCTCGAAATCACCTAGTCTAATTTTAGGACCTTGCAAATCCTGGACTATAGCAACAGGCTTACCGGATTCTTTACTGGCTTTACGAATATTTTTTACTGCCGCTGCATGGTCATCGTGACTTCCGTGACTAAAATTAAGCCTAATACCGTTGGCGCCCACCTTAATTGCTTCTAGCAACTTTTCATAGCTAGACATAGAAGGACCATAAGTAGCAATGATTTTAGTCCGTTTATAGTTTTCAACCGGGCTACTGGGTACTATCTTATGCATTTCTTTAAAAATTAGCTACGCGCTTACCGACCCAAGCTATCTTCTGTTTGCTTGATATCTATAGTTGTTTTAATAACTGTGTCTGGTGCTAAAGATATACTGTCTATTCCGGTTTCAACCAAGAACCTAGCAAATTCTGGATAGTCTGATGGCGCCTGTCCACAAAGACCTATTTTAGTATGTGTTTCTTTCGCTATGGCAACAACATTTCTAATTAGTGACTTAACGGCATCGTTGTTTTCGTTGTAAACATGGGCTACTTCATGGTTATCTCTGTCCACTCCAAGAGTAAGCTGAGTTAGGTCATTTGATCCAATTGAGAAGCCATCAAATAACTGTGCGAATTCTCTGGCCAGAACAACATTAGATGGTATTTCTATCATTACATAAGCTTCAAAGCCATTTTCACCTCTTTTTAGACCATTTTGTTCCATGATCTCAAGAACTTTTCGGGCTTCTTCTAGGTCACGGCAGAAAGGAACCATGGCTTTAATGTTAGTAATGCCCATTTCATCTCTAACTCTTTTTAGAGCCCTACATTCTAGCTCAAAAGCTGGTCTATATTGTTCGCTATAGTACCTGCTAGCACCACGCCAGCCTATCATTGGGTTTCTTTCTTCTGGTTCGAACTGCTTTCCACCAATTAGCTCGGCATATTCATTTGTCCTAAAGTCGCTGAACCGAATAATTACATCGTTAGGATAGAATGATGCACCTATAATACTAACGCCCTCGGCAAGCTTATCTATAAAGTATTCAGCTTTATCATCGTAACCTTTGGTAATTTTGTTAATTTCGGCTCTAACTGCTTTATCTTTAATTTCATCAAATCTTAGAAGTGCTAGTGGGTGAATTTTAATATGAGAATCTATAATAAATTCTTCCCTAGCTAGGCCAACACCATCGTTTGGTATTTGAGAATAAGAAAATGCATGCTCTGGTGAGCCAATGTTCATCATTATTTTAGTTTTTGGTCTTGGAAGGTCCTTTACATCTGTTCTATCGACAACATAGTTAAGAATTCCCTCGTAAACTTTACCTTCGTCGCCACCTCCACCGCAACTAACTGTTAGGTCTTGGCCGTCATGTATAAGACTTGAGGCATTACCAGTCCCAACTACACAAGGAATGCCAAGTTCTCTTGAAACAATAGCCGCATGGCAGGTTCGGCCACCTTTATCGGTAACAATTGCACTGGCAATTTTCATAATAGGAACCCAGTCAGGGTCTGTCATTTCGGTAACTAAAACATCACCTTCTTTAAAGTCGTCAATGTCTTTAACGCTCATAATTTTACTGGCTTTTCCGGAGCCAATTTTGCTACCTACGCTTGTTCCTGTAACTATCAGCCTACCTTCTTCAGTTAAACGATATTCTTCAATAATATTAGTGTCTTTTCTTGACTGAACGGTCTCTGCCCTAGCCTGAACAATGTAAAGTTGTTTGTCGTCTTCATCTAGCGCCCATTCAATATCCATAGGGTGTCCATAATGCTGTTCAATAAGCATTCCCCAGTGGGCTAAGGTTTTTACTTGGTCGTCATTAATAGAAAAACGCTCTTGGTCATGTACAGAAACCGCTAAGTTTTTGGTGCGGTTGCCAGCACTTGGAACCATCTTCATTTTCTTAGTTCCTAAATGACGCTTAAGTATAGCCATTGTCGGCTTAAACACTATAAACTCATCTGGGCTAACATGTCCTTGAACTATATTTTCGCCCAGGCCATAAATAGAACTAACAACTACAGCATTTTTAAAGCCAGATTCAGTATCAATAGTGAACATAACGCCAGCACATTCTGAGCGGACTGCCACCATCTGCTGAATTCCAACAGATAGGGCAACTTTCATGTGATCAAAACCGTTAGTTACGCGGTAAACAATTGCTCTGTCGGTAAATAGTGATGCAATACATTCTTTAACAGATTGAACTACTTCGTTTTGGCCTTTAATGTTTAAGAATGTAGCTTGCTGGCCAGCAAAAGAAGCGTTTGGTAGGTCTTCTGCGGTAGCAGATGAGCGAATTGCAACTACCATATCGCCATCATGTCCGCATTTTTGACAAAGCTCTAAGTAGCCTCTTTTTATTTCTTCTTCGAAATCTTGTGGTAAGTGGGCTTTAACAATCATGTCTCTAATAGCGGCACCCCTGGCGGCTAAATCGTGCACATTGCTAACGTCTAAGCCTTCCAAGGTTTGTCGAATACCATCGCTTAAACCAGCACTTTCTAAAAAGTACCTATAGGCATCTGCTGTTGTTGCGACACCGTTAGGAAGATTAACTCCCTGCGGTCGTAAATGATGATACATTTCACCCAAAGAAGCATTTTTGCCTCCAACCTGTGGTATATCATCTATTGATAATTCCTCGAAAAACTTTAAGTACTTGTACATTACCCTACCCTTTTTATATTATTGTCACTTTTTATGATACCACTAATGCTTATTTTTTCACTACCTGTTAAAAACGCTAAAACAATGGTGTTATACTACAAGCATTATGGAAGAAAAAATAAACACAATAAAACAATGGCTAGGCAGTGGTTCAATTAATATTTTCGGGCTGCCTTTTGCCGGAAAAGACACTCAAGGAAAAATCTTTGCAGATATGCTGGGCGGAATCATGATATCTGGCGGCGATATTTTAAGGCAAAATAAAGACAACGAAGAGCTTCAGAGAATTATGGCAGCCGGAGAAATAATTCCAACCTCATTGTGGGAAACTGTGGTGGTGCCATATTTTAAAAGAGATGAGTTAAATGGTAAACCTTTGGTATTAAGCGAAGTTGGCCGACTGATGGGCGAACAATTTGTTATTGAAAAAGCAACCGAGGAATCTGGACACTATCAAAAGGCGGTTATTCTTCTAGAACTAGAAGATGCAGAAATATGGAACAGATTCGACGCCTCTAGACTTGATAAAGACAGAGGCGAAAGAGCCGATGACAATAAAGCCGTTTTACAAACAAGGCTAGATAGTTACCACCAAAAAGTAATGCCAGTGCTTAATTACTATGATTCCAAGGGACTCTTAATTAGGGTAGATGGATCTTTATCTAGAGAGCAAGTTACGGAATCGATTATTGAAAAATTATTTCAGAAAATTGTTCAATAATTATTCAGCTTCAGCAACTGAATAAGTTTGTTTGTCTTTTATTTTGCCTTCTTCATCAACATCGTAAACTAAAATTGTATTGAAAATCATTTCTAGATTTTCTATCTCGGAATCGGGGATAGACTCAATGTACTTTATTAAAGATCTAATGCCGTTGCCATGTGAAACAAGTAGAATGTTTTTGCCCTCTAATAATTGGGGCAGAACTTCGTTTTTATAAAACGGTACCACTCTTTCGTAAACTGTTTTAAGTGTCTCGCCACCAGGAATTGGCTCATCCCAGCCTCTTCGGATAGCCTGGAATCTTTCTTCGCCAATTAATTCTTTTACTTCCCATTTATTTTTACCGGTATATTCGCCGTAATCTCTTTCGTTTATGGCTCCTGCTCTTTCAAAACTTACATCAAATTGACCAGAGGCATCTAAAATTCCCTCTAGAGTTTCTAGTGTTCTTATTTGTTCTGAGCAGTAAGCTTTATCGAAAACTAAATTGTTATCGGCTACTAATCTTCCAAGCCTACCAGCATCTTTAAAGCCCTTATCGCTTAAGTGAACATCTGTTATTCCAGTCCACTGTCCGGTAGCGTTCCATTCAGATTCGGCGTGTCTGACAATTGTTAACTTACCAGTTTGTTTTGGTGGCTGCTTAACCAAATTAGGTGTTTCACCATACCAGAACTTAATAATATTTTCGGTTGTAACGGTGTTAATTCGCTGAATAGCATCTGTAGTATTAAAAGCATTGTGTGGAGTTAAAATAACATTATCCATATGGCTAAGTGCTAGTATTTCAACACCGTATTTAAGCATATCGCTTCCTACTGTGTGGCTTCGGCGCAATAACTCAACTTCATCGTCTACATGCATAAGCCTTTCGCCCTCTACAACATCCAAGGCAGCTCCGGCAATTGTTTTGTTAGAAAGTGCGTCTATTAATGCTTTAGTATCTACTAATTCACCGCGCGCGGTGTTTACAAGAACAGCGTTTGGCTTCATTAATTTCAAGTTATCGGCATTTATTAAATGATGGTTCGAAGGAAAATATGGTGCATGTATAGTAACTGCATCACTTCTTCGCATAAGTTCATCAAGTTCTACATAACTAAACCCTAGCTGAACAGCTATTTCTTCCTTAGGAAACGGATCAGAAGCAATTACTTCCATGCCAAAACCTTTAGCAATTTTAATGGCCGAACAACCTATGTGACCCGTACCAATGACGCCAATAGTTCTTCCATGCAAATCCCAGCCGCAAAGCTTTTCGGTGGGAGCTTCTTCTCCGAATGTTTTCAGGGTAGGCACCAGCTTCCTGGAAAGCGAAAGCAGCAATGCAAAGGCATATTCGGCAACCGTTTCTTCACCATAAGTTGGTACATTAACTACGGCAATGCCTCTTTCTGCTGCAACTTGCAAATTTACATTGTTAAAGCCCGTTGACCTGCAGGCAATTAACTTAAGTTTGGGCATTGCCTCTATCATTTCTTTTGTGACAACGCTGGTTATAAATACTGATATTACTTCAGCTTCAGAATTTATATTATCTTGGTTTATAGACTCTTCGACGAATTCCCAATGATGGTCGGTTTCTATAAGCCCTGCTGTTAATTGTTGTTTGTCTATGTGTGTTGAATCGTAAAAATATATAAGTGCCATTTGTATATATTATGGCATAACCATTAGCTTTATGAGAATATATTGTTATGGAAATTAAACAAATATTTGCAAGACAGATACTAGACTCAAGGGGTAACCCAACTGTAGAGGCGGATGTTTTTTTGACAGACGGCTCGTTTGGTAGAGCCGCAGCGCCGTCAGGAGCATCTACCGGAAGCCATGAGGCTCATGAGCTTAGAGATGGCCAAAAGGCCTTTAATGGACAGTCTGTTTATAAAGCAGTTTCGAATGTAATTGATATAATTCAGCCGGCACTTATTGGCAAAAGAGCAGATGATCAATTCGGTATTGATCAAACAATGCTTAATTTAGATGGCACTGCCAATAAATCCAACTTAGGAGCTAATGCAATACTAGCTGTTTCACTGGCGTGTGCTCATGCGGCAGCTAAGTCTAGAGGCGTCCTACTTTACAGGCATATTGCTGACATTTCTCAAACAACTGAACTTTGTCTACCTATGCCAATGCTTAATGTACTTAACGGTGGTAAACACGCCCAAGGTTCAACTGACATTCAAGAATCTATGATTATTCCTATTGCCGCGAAAACTTTTGCAGAAGCCATTCAAATAAGTGCCGAGATTTTTTATCAGCTCAAAAAGGTTATTGCTTCAAAAGGATACTCAACTACCGTGGGCGACGAAGGTGGTTTTGCGCCAAATGTCCACGGCGGTAACAGTGAAGCATTCGATTTATTGCAAGAAGCAATAGAAAGCGCAGGTTACGCGGCAGGTGTAGATGTGGCCCTAGCGGTAGATGTAGCGGCTAGCGAGCTTTATAAAGATAATTTGTATCACTTTAATTCAGAAAACCGTATGTTTAGTGCAGATGAACTTATAGATTGGTATAAGCAGCTAGCCCATAACTACCCTATTGTCTCCATAGAAGATGGTCTTGCAGAAGATGATTGGCAAGGCTGGAAAACACTAAAAAAACAACTGCCCCAAACTCAACTAGTAGGAGATGATTTACTAGTAACTAATACCGAAAGATTAATGTACGCAGTAGAAGAAGACGCAGCCAATGCAATTTTAATAAAACCAAATCAAATTGGCTCACTAACAGAAACCATCAGTGCTGTTAAGCTAGCTAAAGAAAATGGCTGGAAAACTATTATTTCGCACCGTTCCGGAGAGACAGAAGATGTATCAATAGCTCATATAGCCATAGGAACAGGTGCCGGCCAAATTAAAACCGGCAGCCTATCAAGAAGCGAACGCGTAGCAAAATATAACGAACTAATGCGCTTAGAGCAAATAGACCCAAGCTTAAAACTAGCTCAAATTTTTTAAAAGAACTTGAAAAAAATTAAAGCTGAACATCTGGCACAATTTTTTCTGTGCTCAATTTTGTTTCAATAATAGCAATTTCTGCTGCTGCTTTTGCCGTGGCACTGTTTGGTTCTGGGAATCCATCTCTAATTTCTGCAGCTTTCTGGGCAACAGTCTCAGGGATAGGCCATTCCTTGGGCGTCCCCTTGCGCTTAAGCTCTTCTTTGACTGCGCTAACTGCAATAATTGCAGCTTCTAAATCTTCATCTGTTAAAGCTTCTGCCTGAGGTAAATAATCAGGATATTTTTCCAATAAAGCTGGGGACATACTTAATAAACTCCTTTTGCATCAAAAACACTACTAAAATGTTTTTATATTTATTTGTCAATTGCTAGTGTTTATTTTAACACTTTACTGTATTATTATTTACCCGAAACTAACTTATGTCAACATGTCGTTGCATAAATTACTATGTCAACTGCTTAAATGTAGGTTAAGGCTATTTTTTACTCAACAAACTTGGTACTTAGTAATATTCTTCACAAAAATAGTAACATTTTAGTCACGATCGTGACTAAAATGTTACTTATGAAAATTGAGCTTTTTTAGGGTGTTTAATTTAGCAGTAGACATATTACCCCTGTTATGTTATATTATCTTAGCTTTGTTAATTATCTTGAAGTATAAAAAGTCTGGGGCCGCAGAACCTAGCAAGACACCAGGCTGTCATTGCCTCAACAAATAGCGTAGAAAATGGTAGAATTAACAAGTTAAATTACGGACCCGTCGTCTGGGCGGTAGGACACCAGCCAGTTTTGCGTCTGTAAAACAAAGACAACAATCCATCCTGGCAACAGGGTGAGACTAGCATGGCTGCTAGTCGCAAGGACATCTTCCGATAAAAACTTGTTTTTAATCGTGAAGTGTCGGGCCCGCCGGAGGTGGGTCGATTCTGAATCGAACCCATATAGGGTATAATATTAACAATTTGGTCCCGTCGTCTAACGGTTAGGACACCAGGTTTTCATCCTGGCAACAGGGGTTCGATTCCCCTCGGGATCACCAAGCTAAGGCACCCAGTTTATCTGGGTGTTTTTGCTTGGTGGATTTCTGGAAGAAATCTCGAACCCCTTAAGGCGGTACGGGCGTAGCGTTCGCATGCGAACATTCCCCTCGGGATCACCAATTTAAGAGTCCAAGCTTGTCTTGGACTTTTAAATTGGATGGTGGCCAACGGCTACCGAACAACTGTAGGGGGTTCAGATAATCAAAGCGACTGCGCAGAAAAGCTCTTAGCTTTTGGAGAATCGCTGCAGATTATACCTCAAGTATTCCCCTCGAAGTTATGTAAAGTTAACATGCTAAGTAACTAATTAATTAAAGAATTCTGTCTAAATCTCTACGGCCATATAGCATACGCCTAACTATCATCGTATTTTCTATTACCACAAAAAAAATTAAATAATTACCAACCCTTATCTTGCGATATGCATCTGATCGGCTACCAATAGATTTATACGGCGCAACACTTAGAGGATTATTTAAATACTTATTTATAGTTTTTTCTACATTATTAATTAACGACTTGGCAGCAGATTCATCCTTTAGTTCAAGTAAAATATAATCGGTAATTTTGTCTAAATCCTCATAAAATAACGGAGAATATCGTATTTTAAATTTAGTCATTAAATTTTTGTTTTATCTTAGAAAATACAGCATCATGTGTGAGGTTTTCATTATTCTCTTTTGCATAAGCATCCGCCTCGTCAAGTGCGCGCTCGACATAGTCTAGATGTGCCATTTTACTAAACTTATCAAAACTCATAGTTACCATAGATGCTTTGCCATTTGTAGTAAAAATAATAGGCTTGCTACTGGCGTTTACTTCTTTTTCTACTTCTGAAAATCGATTTCTTAAATCTGATATAGGTCTAATACTTAGCATGAACTAAATCCTTTATTGTTATCATAATTATGATAACATATATTTAGTTCAAAAATATATAAAACAACAAGAACATCTAATATCTTAATTATATTTACTGTTCACCGTAAGCTATAAACTATTATCATAAGCATAAGTATTTATTTTAGTATTGACAAAAAGTCAATTTTATCATATTATGTATGTAATCCATAAGAGTTTTGGTGGAACCTCTGGTTGGTGATGCTTAACAATTTGGTTAAATTGCTTTTGTTATTAAGTAACAAAATACAAAAATAACATAAGCAAACTAGGTAGTCATTTGGGTCTTAAATTGCCGTTTTTTTAGTTTTAAGATAAGGGCAATACCCAAAAGGACAATTACTACAGAATAATCATGTTCACTTCCTTTTAAGGGTGTGGCATTTTGCTGGCAACAAAACTTTGTCAGCAGAATGTCGCACCCTACCATGGGGCGCGGCAGCACTACTGGGAAATACCCAGCCAGTGCAGTGCCCCACAAGGAGGGACCATGAACAAGTTCAAGAAAATCCTGACCGTCATCGCCGCCCTGGCGGTGATGATCGGATTGGGGGCGTTCGTCTCGAACACCGCCTCCGCCGTCGCACCGACGACCGCAGTTTCGGCTGTGGTCGCCAGCGAGGCACCCGCCCCGGTACTAACCGTCACCCTGGGTGGCATCTCCAAGATGTCGTTCAACAAGGTGGCTGACTGTGCCGCAAGTGCAATGAAGCACGAGGAGCAAGCGCCGCCCGCCGACCCATCGGCGAGTTGCTTCAACAAACTTCGCGGTAAGAAGTTTGTTGTGAAGGTGTGGCAGAAATGCTACCCTCCGCTCCTTGGTGGCAGTGCATATGCCAAGGTTAGCGTATCGCAGCGAGTCGTTGCAAAGGCGGTGTCGAAGTCTATGGCACCCCGTGTCCGCGTGGCCGTTCGCACGGTCATCAAGGACAAGGTGAAGGGCAAGGTAAAAGTCTCCTTGACCTGCGCTTACCCCCCGGTAGGGCCGACACCGACGCCCACCCCGACGCCGACACCCACGCCAGAGGTGCCGAGCGTTGCGATCTTCGGATCTCCGGCGCATCTGTTCGTTAACGGAGACATCTGGGTGTATGCCGAGGCAACTCCAGCTAATGCGACTATCGCTTTCAGTGCGAGTGGAGCTGGCTGGGTGTCTGGCGCTACCCCAGTATCTACCCGTTGGGATGGCTCAGCATGCCCTTCAGGAAAAACATGCTGGAAGGTACACGCTTGGGCCAGTGCATCCCCTGGCACAATGACTGTCACTGCCATCGCTTCCAGCGGTGGAGTAAAGTCAGATCCTGCCAGTGTGAGCTGGCCGGTCCTACCCGACAACTTCGGGTAGTAGGAGTAATTGTCCGTAAAGTCGCGGTGGCGCACGGTGCAAAAAGATCTAACCATTCCAGGTTAGTAACTTTTGCCCGTGCGCCCCGCGCACAACCCAAGACTTAAATGACTATCTAGTTTGCACACCAAAAACACGCAAACTTTTATAAAGAATCTACAACTATCTTAATAAGGAGATAATAATGAAAAAATCATTAATGTCATTCTTTGGTTTGTTTGCTGCACTAGTACTCTTTGCAGGAGTAGCTTTAGCTGCAGGACAAATTGAAGGTGGAAATATATACAGAGTAAGAAATGTATCAACAAATGGTAGTTTTACTGACCCAGCAACAGGAACTTGTAACAATACATTCCAGTTCAGGGTAAGAGTACACAACCCAGGTCCTGATCCATTAGCAAATGTGAATGTAATGGCAACATTACCAAGTACAACAAGCGCAAGTCACAGTTCTCAGGTTACTATATCTTCATCTGATGCAAATCCAACATCAGTAACAGATACAGCTGGAATAACACTAGACCAAGCTGCTAAGCTAAACTACATTGGTGGATCTACTCAATTACTTGATCCAAATGGAACAGTGTTATCAACACTTCCAGACACAATATTAACTAGTGGTGTTAATATCGGTACCGTTGGAGTATCAGTGCAACAATTAAGATTTGTACAGTTCCAAGTTAATGCCGAATGTACAACACCACCAACGCCAATTACTGTTTGTGAAATAGCTACTAAAAAAATTGTAACTATTAACGAGGATCAGTTCAATTCTGCTAAGTACACAAAAGACTTATCTGTCTGTAAAGAGACTCCTACGCCTCCAACACCAGAGAAGCCTAGCGAAGTAGTATTAGCTAGCGCACTTCCTAACACAGGCCCAGAAGGTGTTGCTTTGGCAGCAGCTGCTGCCAGTGGACTAGGTGCAGCTGCATACCAACTTTACCTTAGAAGAAGGAAATAACAAAAGCTGACCGCTTAACCTAAAAAGCATAAAAAACACCCCTTGCAATAAGGGGTGTTTTTTTATTTAAGAGCACGGTCAGTTGCTAATTATTATAGCAAATTATACTTAATTATGTTGGTTGCTTTACTTTCTAGCAACCAACATAATTTAAGCAATTACGATCAACTTAAAAGAATTAAGATGCCGGTGCTATATTCCTATTGCCGACCATGAGCCTAAGAGCATCGTTATTTCGGTACAAGATTCTACCACCTTCTTCTTCCTCAAATTGGTGCTGACGAGACCTTTCGTCGAAGCCTAAGTATCTATACCTGACTTTTTCATCACGGCCCTCGTAAGGTGAGTTAATGTCGTATGACCTACCAACTGTAAATTTCTGACCCCCAAGCTCAATCTCTGTCTCTGTTTCTTTTTCAGCTCCTTCTGGGCCTCCTGAGGTCTCCGTTACTACGGGGCCACCGTCTATTGGGCCATTGATTCCTGTTGTTGTTTCCGGAGGTTCTCGTCCGTCTTCGCCCTGCGAACCACCGTCTACAGGTGGTGGGGTTTCAGGACCCTCTTCTGGTTCTTCAGACTCTGGAGACTTACCGGGAACCGGCTTGGTTCTATCGGCAACTTCCTTAGATATACCAGCAGCCAATAACAAGCCGGTGATTTCTTTGGTTATATTTGCCCATAAGCTTGACTCAAGGCCACTTGCGACATCACCTGGTACCAGCTTTGGAATATCAACAGTTTCAATATGGGATCCCCAATCATGATCGGCAACTACCGATTCAATTACTTTCCTGATTCCTTCATTAGATATATTATCGGCTCCAGCCATAGAGTGCGTTCCGTTAGGTAGTGCGTTGACATCATGCCAAGCATCCCAGTTGCCGTTAAAGAATCTATTTACAATAAAGTCCAGGTTGGTGGAGCCATCTGGGTTAACAAACCTATCTCCATTTAGTCCCATTTTTTGAAGCGTTTCCCTAATTACATCTCCGGTTAACTGTCCTTGATCTATGTCAAAATTCGGAATATCTGGGGGAGAATTCGGTATTTCTAGGTCGACTTGCTCATACTCAATTTGCGGTGGTGTGCTAACTGTGTCTGGCGAGCTGAAGCTTAAGGAACCAAATAGGCCGCCAACAACAGCTCCTACTATGGCTGCTCTTCTAGATTTACTAACATTTGTTCTATGATCACCGTCAGCAGATTTGTTAAATTCCGACATTAAATAGTCAGAAATACCTGTATATTTCGCTCGCTCCTCTGGTGTCATGTCACGAAAATCTGCTATATCTACATTTTTCGAAGCACTTTCTTTTGAGCCATGCCTTGACATACCAAGGCCAACGGCAGCACCTTTGGCTGCACCCCAAACAGTTCCAGCTCCTATAGCAAATGCCGGTACTATGGCGCCAGCAAGAACACCGCCGGTTAATACTACTGCCCCGGCGGCACCGGCTATGAGCATACCTTTTTTAAGCTTACTTCCGTGCTTATCCATCCAGGCACCAAACCGACGCCAGCGGCTTTTGCCTTTTTCATGGCCTTCGGCATCTGTGTAACCTCGGCCATCTATAGCAGCTAGAATATCTTCTGCAAGTTTATTTTTAGCCTCTACTGCGCACTGCATAAGTAGTTGATCTACTTGCTCGGCGGTGGCATTTGGGTTTTCTGCTAAGAAATTAATAACTTGAGCTCTAACATTGGCATCTATTTCATTTTTTAGACGTTCGGCTTCTTCTAGTAGCCTCTCTTTATCTCCGCCGACAAGGTTTTTCATTCTTGCGTATAGCTCCGGGTAGTCACCACTATCAATTGGTGGGACTTTTACTTTTTCTAGCTTAGGTTTATCTTTATCATCGGGTCCTTTATCGTCTTCTTCGGGTCCTTTATCATCTTCGCCAGGTCCTTTTTCATCGTCAGGCCCTTCGCCTGCTTCAGGACCTTTGTCATCATCGCCAGGCCCTCCTTCACCTTCATCATTTGGAACCTCTGGACCAGGACCTGTGATTGGATTTTCGGAATCATCATTATTGTTTTTCTGTAGTCTTCTTAGAAAGAACTCTAAGTGCTGAGTTAGTTCATCGCGCCGTGAATCTAGTTCTTGCTTACGATTATCGTCTACCGACGGATCATTAAGCTGGATATCGATATTGGCTATTTCTTCGCGTATTTTAGATACTTGATCTTCGGCCCTTTCAATTGGCTCATCGATTATTTTTGAGCCTTGACTTTCGGCTTGGTTATTTTGACTTTGAAGTTGGGCCTCTAGCTCACTTATTCTCTCTTGTAGTTTGGCTATTTGATCGCTCTGTTGGCTGAGTAGTTCGCCCTGTTGATCGTGGCCAATAGCAAGCTCTTGAGCTAGCTCTTCCATTCTGGCAGGATCCCTAACTTCGCCTTGCTCAGGATGCTGGTCCCTTATATCTTGCATGTTTTCTTCTGACATATTTTTATCCTATTCGCAAATTAAGCTGGCACTCCGGTACCAACAGCCTTAAGCTCAACCTTGACTTCGTCCATTGTTTCTTGAAGTAAGACCGCAAAATTAGGAATGTTCACCTGAAACCATTTGCTTTGAGCAAATAAAGATGCTGGATCATTACCGTCTGTAACTTGTTTTTTAAATTGTTCAAATTCAGCTGAACCCTGATATTTAGGAAAGTTTTCGCCCAACCACCACCCTGCATCATCTAGCGACGTGCTAATTCTCTCTAGCTCTCCAACCTTTTCGTCGGTTAGTTCATCTGCTAATTTAATATTTAACCTGTTTTGAATTAATTTTTTGATGTTATCTACCAAAGTAGATTTTGCTGGCTCGGGCATTGTTGCTATGCCAATATCTACCAAATATTCTTCACTAAGTTCGAACATTACTTTTCCTTTTTTTAAATTTTAGTACCTATACAATAGCTATTGTAATAATAACTACTTTATTTTGCAACAATTTTTAGGTGGTTTTTTCGACTTTTTTACGGGGTAAACTAAAGCCAAATGTGCTGCCCTTGCCTTCTTCGCTTGTAAATAATATTGAACCGCCTTGGGCTGTAATAACTTTCTTTGCCATAAATAGCCCTAGGCCCGTACCGTCAGGCCTGGCCTTACGAGCATTTCCGGCCCTATAAAACTTGGTGAACAAATGATGTTGCTCATGCCTGGGCACTCCAATACCGGTGTCTTTAACCGTATACTGTATTACATCATCGGTTGCTTTTAGTTCAATAAATATTTTTCCTCCTGCAGGTGTGTAATAAATTGCATTATCGGCAAAATTCATTATTACTTGTCGCACTTTATCTTCATCTAACATAACTATTGGGAATTTTTTGGGCTTTTTATATTCAATTGAAAGCCCCCTTGCCTTAATGGTCTCGTCTAGCTGACGAAGCTCATCTTCTACGGTATCTGGCAAGTAAGTTTCTCTGTTTTCTATGACAAATTTTCCGGTTTTAAGACGACTAACATTCAAAAGATCACTTATTAAATAAACCATTCTTTGGCTGCTAATAAATGCTTGGTTCAAGAATTTTTTTTGCAAATCGTTAATTTCACCGGCATCGCCCTCTAAGATCATACTTATATAACCCTTAACACTGGTTAAAGGTGTTCTAAGCTGATGGCTAGCCATGCTAATAAATTCGTCTTTTGCTGAATCTAGCGCTTTTAGTTTTTCGTTGCTTTTTTGCAGTTCCCTGGTTGCGTTATTAATTTTTGTCTGTAAAGTTTCGGCAAATTTACTTATTTCTTCATACCTCAAAGCATTCTGTGCTGCAATAGCAACTTCACCTGCAATTATTTCTAGCAACTGAATATCTTGAGCAGTAAACGAGCTGCCGCTTCGCCTGCCCCCCACGACCATATACCCGACACTGTCTCCGGTGGAAGTCATTTTAAAAATTGCCTCTATAGATAATTCTTTTAAGAAGTGCCTTACCTTACTCTCCAAAGTCGTGTCGCTGTAAAGAACTAATTCAGGATTTTCTTGACTTAAAAAATCACTCAGTTTAGACCAAGCTACTTTGGTAAATTTATTGGAGCTAGATTCTATAAAGCGAAACTCTGAACTAGCATCCGAATGAAGCCAAAAGCTACAATAGCTAATTTTTAACTTATCTTCGATTAATTGCGAAGTTGTACTTAGTAATTTATTCAAGTCTAATGTGTTAACTAGCTTTGAATTTATAGAATTAATAACATCTTGCGGATCATATGAGTCACGATAAAAAATGTTGTTAGATATTTTATCGAAAAATTTCTTCGTAGGCTGATACACAATTGCCAGCAAAACACTTAGTAGAGCAAAAAATAGCGCCTCGTTCAGCTTTACTTCAGTTCCTAAGAATGTTTTTAAAGCCAAGATTGCGGTTAATATGAATAATCCAAATAAAGCAGAAATAGAAAAAATATAGGCCAATGATCTAGCGATAAACGGCCTTACATCGAACAATCCGTGCCTAGTAATGGCGTAGGCAATGAAGCTAATTACTATTAGTGAAGTAAGTGGGCTATAGAACTCAAAAGAAACTGTAATTCCAAATAATGGTAGTACTAAATTTGCAAAGAGACCCACCAAAATACTAAATGCCAACCCGCCCATTATGAAAAAAACCTGGGCCCGCTCGGCTCCATGAGTCTGCTTTGCGACAGAAAGATACCTGGCAATAATAAATACCACCAAAATTAGTGATACAGCCGTATACACTCCCTCTAAAGGTCCATCTATAAATCCGATACCACTATTGGATGCTATGACCTCACCAGATATTGCATGAGTTGCAGAAAATATAGAGAATATAACTGCTAAAAAAGAAAGTATATATATTTTATTTTTATTTTGAATTAATCTACTTTTTTTCGGATATATTTGAGAAAACAAGAAAGCGCTATAAATTGCCAAAAAGCCCAGAGTATAGGCAATGGAATTAAGTATGTTTGCTATTCGTAAGTTTCCTGATGATTGCTGTAAGAAAAAGTTACTAAGCATCCAGCCAGTTAGTGTAATAGAAATTATTAAAAAAACTTTATTAGCAAGTAAGTTTTTATTCCTGGAATAGATAATATAACCAAGGGATAAGTTGGCGATGGCGATGATTAGAAGTAATATTATGCTAGCAAACACTATAGATGGTTATTTTGGTTATGTCTTAACCATCATACCATCTAATAACCTGCCAGTTAATAGCTCGTCGATTAAACCAATTTTTGACTGAGCAGCAGCTTTTTCTTTTTCAGATACTGCATTTTTGTATTCCCGATCTGCATAACTACGCATTCTAACGTCAAAATCAGGGACAACGGCAAAGCATGGATGAAAAGAAGAGCCGTCTTCGAAATAGATTTTTTTTGTGTATGGTAAATCTTCGAAAGGAATGCCTAGTGCCTTTAGTGTCCCCAGCGCGGTAGAATCAATCATTGAAACAAACCCCTCAATATCCCTTCTGCAGGCTTGGGCATATAGCGACCTATACAGCAATCCAGAAACAACATAGCTTGCAATTTTTTGATCTTCGCTAGAATTACGACTTCTTCTATAATTTTTCAGCACGGCAATTGTGCCTACTTCCCAGGTATTTTCATCTTTTATACCGTCAATAGTATTACCAAGCTGACTTGCCTGCTCATTGGCCGATTTATAGAATTGTTCATAAGAATAGTTTTGGGGGGATTCGTCACCAGGATTAACATGGTACATTAGTTCGTTAACAGTCATAAAACCAGCATTACTATTTTCTATAATTCTAAGAGTTCCGGCTGGCATTTCAGAGTTAACATCTATTACTAAAAAGAACTCACTGTAATTTTCGTAATCTTTAAAGTCGGCAGCCATGCGATCAGGTTCGTCACATAATTCCTCGGTAAAAACTCTTCCTTCAATAGTTCTGGCAAGATTTGAATAAAAATCTGTGCCCCTTATGTTAAAACATACAAAAGGCATATCTTTTGGGATGGCTGTTTTATATTCAGCTAATAATTGTTTAGTAAGATTATGAACTTCTGCATCAGATAAATCGTAATGTATATCAGCAACAGGCTCTGAATTCCCGGTTTCGGAATTTATTTCGTATTTTATTGTCATATTTTATTTTATTATAATACTTTTGCTTATTCTTGTCAATTTGGTCATAGACGCGTTATTTGTCATTTATATTATTGCAACAAAATTTTATTATTATATTATTTAGTAATGAATGAGCTCTTTGGAGCATATACTCCTTTCTTGCCGGAATATTATAGACAGTCAAGCTTAATAACTACTAGCTTTGATGTAAGCCCCAGGATAGAGAGATTTAAGACATCGTTGAGTAATGAATTTAAAAATATATCAAAGAAGGATAAAATTATTGCCGGCAGCGCACTTGCCGCAGCAGTATGGGAGTGGGGACCTTTAAATGAATTCATTGCCGCAGTTCCGAGCATAGCAGTTCTAAACAATACAGGTAGCCCTGTGATTGCAGGTATTGTTGGAGGAACAATATACGCTACTCAGCAAGGAATATTAGGAATGGCTACCTCTGCGGCTTTAGACAAAGTACCAGATTCCGTGCAATCCGCCCAAGAAGAACTAAATATAAATAAAGAAAAAGGCTCTTTATTACACGAAAAAGGGCTTTTATTAATGGGTGCAGGAATTAGTGCAGTTGTAGTTAATGAAAGATTAAAAAATAATGAAAGTTCTTTTAAAAAAGACGCCAAATTAATTGGTAAATTGACATTAGCTCTAGCAGCGATAGATATTGCAGTTTTCGGCTCAGCTAATGCCGCCATTCAAAATGCAGAAGCCGTCAATATTGACCCTACCACCGTGACGGATATAGCTACGAACCCGCTTACCTACTTAGCAATTTTTGGTATTGCCAAGTTTGCGGCTACATATAATAAATATCGAAAAAATGCTAAAAATAAAAACTAGTCTACTTGTTTTGGTTCATTGAAATCAAAAAATGGATGATCTATAGACAATACCGAACTATCGTTGCGTTCATTGTTATCATTGCTCGGCCTCTCAAAACCAGTTAGCTGTTCATAGGTTGCATCACCTATGTTTTGGTTCATTCTATTATCGAAGTTTCGTTCGCAACTTCTTAGTCCAACTACAATACCAGCCAATGCTATTCCGCCTATGAGAAATATTGCTACTGACCTAACGACTCTTTCTTCTGAATCGCTGTTGGTTACTAAAGGTTCAACATTTTTTACCATAAATAATATTTTACAACTTTTTAAGCTTTTTGTAAATTTATTTAAAACCAGCCTTTTCTTTTAAGCCATAAAAGAGAAGTGACCACCAAAACTAAGGTAACGCTAATAATAATTAAAAAAGAGTCTTCGTCGTTCGCAAAAGGCACACTTACATTCATACCAAAAAAACTACCTACTATAGTTGGTATTGTTAGCACTACCGTTAAGGTGGTTAAGATAGTAATTTTTTTATTAAGGTTATTAGTTGCAATATTGGAATATGCCTCCCGAATATTTACTATAGTTTTTAGAGCGCTTTTTGTGTTGTCCATTAGCTGACGGGTCTTAAGGGCTGCGTCTTCTATTTCGTCAAGCTCATCTTCATTAAATTTGAGTACACTAAGTTTATTATTAGCCAGATAATCTAAAACTGTACTCAGCGGAACAATATCACCCAAAAACTCATTTAAAACATCGCCTATTTCTACTAGCTGAATAAAGTCTTTGTTACTTACTTTTTGTATACTCAGATTGCTTCTAACACTTCTAACTTGCTTACTAAGGCTATTTAGCCGAACAGAATATGTTTCTATTGATAGTTTCATTAAACTTAAAAGAAGTGACTTTTTTTCTTCTGTTATAAAGTTTTCATTATTGTCTGCAAAGGTTCTGTAGGGCGATCTACTATTTAAGGTTATGCAAACAAAAAATTGCTTTCCAACCACAAACATTACAGGAGCGGTTTTAATTTGGCCGGTGCTATCTGTATATGCATATCTACTAAATACATATAAGTTTCCATCTTCAATTTCTGCCCTTGGGACTTCGTCTACATCGACTGAATCTGTTAGAAGACCTTCTTCTAGCCCAAGAGTAAGTGTTAAAAAACTTAGCTCTTCGTGGGATGGAGACTCGACAATAACCCAACTATTTGGCTCAAATTCTTTTAAAAGATTATATTTTTGGGCAGAACTAGTCTTTTTTATTATCCTTAGCATTAACTTATGGTATCAGGAACAAGAAAATAATGGTAAGGATGTGAGCAGTTTTTTATCTAAACTAGTTAGATTTTACAGGACTGCTCTAACCTGTTTTTGTGATAAGTGTGACGTCATTTCTTGATACGGCGTGCTGTACCGCCACCCTTACCTTTTAACCTAAACTGCGCCTTCTTCTTGTGAGGTCGACGGTTAATGGTAGCGTAATGGGTTTTATGACGGCGGTTGGTTGTCACCTTTTTCACCTCCTTAGTAGGAGAACTATCGCAACAAAGAGTTGCTCTAGGGCTAAAAATTTTTCAGCCTAAGCTCATTGTTGACTAAATAATTTAAAAAATAAATAACCTTTTTAAATAGGACATTAATTAACGGTGTTGGTATAATTGAATAAAGTAAATATAAAGGAACCACTAAATGGCCATAAAAATTGCAATTGTAGAAGATGACGCCGCAATATCGCAGATGTATCGTATGAAATTTGAGGCGGAAGGTTTTGAGGTAGAAACCGCAGAAAATGGCAAGTTAGGATATGAACTAGCCAAGGCCATGAAGCCAGATTTAATGCTTTTAGATTTAATGATGCCAGAAATGAACGGTGATGAATGCCTAGAAAAAATCCGCTCAGAAGATTGGGGTAGAAACATTAAAGTAATAATACTAACTAACATGGGGGAACAAGAAGCCCCTGCCAAGTTAAAAGATTTGGGCGTAGAAAACTTTATAGTCAAGGCGAGTATGACTCCTAGGCAGGTGGCAGAACTTGCTAAAAAAACATTAGAAAAGTAGCAATGAAAATAGCAATACTAGGATACGCACGACAAGGCCAAAGTGCCGCTGAATATTACAGCCATGACAAAAATAACGAAATTACTATTTGCGATATAAAAGAAAATATAAAGCTCCCAAAAAATTACCTAAAAAAATTAGGAAAAACCTATTTAGACAATTTAGACGAATTCGACTTAATTGTTCGAAGCCCTTCTATACATCCAAAGAATATTGTTAAAAGCAACAATGCAAAAATTCTAGAAAAAGTTACAACTACTACAAATATCTTCTTTGAAGTTTGCCCCACTAAAAATATTATTGGCGTTACCGGAACCAAAGGAAAAGGAACAACATCTACTCTAATATCTAAAATGTTAGAAAAAGCCGGTTACAGGGTTCATTTGGGTGGAAATATTGGGCTCGACCCATTGCAACTGCTAAAAGAAAATATAAAAGCCCAGGATT
>WBZT01000084.1_pt1 | contig 80565 bp, 99 predicted proteins | sample 5204241 | NCBI WGS metagenome assembly WBZT01 (sample SAMN12344358, study PRJNA552823) | activated sludge metagenome | biome: Activated sludge suspended growth; feature: Nitrification reactor; material: Wastewater; isolation source: activated sludge from nitrification reactor of wastewater...
TTGTCCGAAACCGGCGACGCTTGGGTGTCTGGCAACGCTCGGGTGTCTGGCAACGCTCGGGTGTCTGGCAACGCTTGGGTGTCTGGCGACGCTCGGGTGTATGGCGACGGCCTGATATTTTGGGCCTCGAAAGTTGGCACCGAGAACGGCACATTGACCGTATACAACGGCAAGGAGGACACCCTCCTTGTCACGCGAGGCTGCTTCTTGGGCACTCTGACTGAGTTTCTGAAAAAGTCAAAACAGGTACACGACAAACGAACGCACCACGAGTACAAGCTGTTGATCGAAGTAGCTACGTCCCGGATCGAAGCCGCTCGGGCGCGCTTACTGGAGGCTAAAAATGAACCCAACGATTGAACAACTGGAGGCGGCAACTGCCGCTGCTAACGAAAAGCTGGCTGAGCTGAAAGCTGCCGACGCCGCGCAGGCCGAAAAGACGTGGCCGCGGAACGGCGATCGGTATTGGACCCTCGACGACAGCGCCGATATTTTTGAAGCTACGTGGGCTTCCGACAGCATCGACCGCTCCCGTTTTGCCATCGGCAACGTCTTCCGCACCAAAACTGACGCCGAGCGCGGAAACGAACACCGCAAGGTACTGACCGAGTTGCGCCGGCTGGCGCGGGAATCGTGGGGCAAAGCCAAGATTGATTGGGAGAACAGCGCCCAAGACAAGTGGAGTTTGCGGTTCGACCACAACACAGGAACGTGGGATGCGTATGCCCACAACAGCCTCCAATGTCAAGGCACAGGCTGGTTTGACACCGCAAGCGCGGCACAGTCTGCAGTATACGCCATCGGCGCAGATCGCCTGAAACTACTGCTGGAGGATTGAGACATGAGAGTCATCTACAGAAGGAGTATTTCAGGTGATCGAACGCAACCGTAACCCGGCAGGCCGCGTACATTCTTCCGAGGATTGAACAATGGAGTACAACAAACTCTACGACGCCGTAGCCACAGACTATGGCCCGGAAGTCGCGTTGGCGACTATCCAGATTCTAACCATCAGCATGACGACCAAGACCAAACTGAAAGACCTCAAGACTGCCGGCAGGTTCACTGAAAAAATTAAACGCAAGGTCAAAGACTTGTTGTGGGAGTGCGACCCACAAATCATCCAACAGGCGTTCGCCTGTTGGGAAGTCAGCAATTCATGGCAAACCCGCCAAAGCCTGCAAGGCATGGGCGGCTGTGTAACCAAGACGATTAAGGAGTTGGTCGATGAAAATCAAAACCAGTGAACTGATCGGTCCCGCCCTTGACTGGGCGGTGGCGAAGTGTGAGATATCAAATGACGTTCGAGACAACCGTCCGAGATTCTGGCTGCATCCGAACAACCCGAAGTTAGTATGCCGTGAAACATACAACCATGAAACCAACCCCAAGGGATATGAGCTGTGCCGGTATTCAACCGACTGGTCGCAAGGCGGGCCAATCATCGAGCGGGATGGGATGCACGTTGATTGTTTGCGTCAAGGGAAGGCGCCAGTCTGGGAGGCGTGGCCGTACGCCAGCGGCACAAAGCATATCCAACAAGGCCCAACCCCACTTATCGCCGCTATGCGCTGCTTAATTGCCGTGAGGCTGGGCGACGAGGTGGATGTACCGAAGGAGCTAGTATGCACATCTTGAACATGCGGGGCGGGTTTGTAGAGCCGCCGCCAGATGCGGAGCACGTCGTAGTTGTGGGTTTTCTCGAACTCTGGCTTACCCGCAATACGAAAGCGCGAAACGGGGTAGAGGGGAAGCTGCTCTATCCGCATTACGCTACCAGCCAAGCGTACCGCTGGCTGTTCCCGGCAGATGATATGGGCCAGCGTAAGTGGAAGACGGTTGAGAAGTTCACAGCCGATGCACAAGCGGCTTTGCACAAAAATCTGATCAAGTGCCTGAAGGAGTTGCCATGAAAATCGGCTACCTGAAAAAGACCGCAGGGAGCGGTACAACATGAAGCGCGGCTGGTTCGTGAATGCCTGGCGCATCGTTGACGAGAACGGCGCCGATCTGGTGCAGCCGTGGCCGAACACCAAGAGCGAAGCCCGCCGGTTGGCGGTGCAGCTCGGGATCGAACTGAATGGAGAACTGAAATGAGCGGGAATTGCAAAGACTGCCGCTACTGGCAACACCACGTAGATGGCTACGGTGCGGCGTGGAACGAGTGCGAGGGTGTGGATTCCACCAGCCTGGAAGACCCAGTGTTAAACGCAGAAATAACCGGCGGCTGAAAGCCGTCCGGGTTGATTGACTGGTTAGGTTGCAAACGGAGGGAACAATGGTTGATTTCTCGAAGCACAAGCACGGCGATGTTGTTGTGGTTCATTGCTGCGACGAATGCGCAAGAAAGGCAGGCGTGAATCCAAAGCGCCCTGCTGACAGCGGCAAAGCGTCGTGGCTTTGCGATGTTTGCGGACACCACGGAATCGGCTCGCTGACGGACTGCGAGATTGGGGACTGGCTGCGGCTGCGGCCATTGCAACCTAACGCTGACTTCGCCATCTACGCCGAAGCTGATGACGATTCCGGGCTGCAGGTCGGCCTGAAAACCGGCCCGATGTTCGGGTGTGTGCAATTCAAGCTGCGGGTAAGGCAGCAGTAACTTTTGCCCGAGTGTTACCAAGGGCAACCAATTTGTTGACATGAGATACTGAGATGACTGGAGAACTGTAATGCAGATGAAGGAGCGATACCGAATCATGCACACGTTGCAGTGTGTAAAAGGCAGCCCGGAAGTTGAGGATGCGCTCGAACGGGTAGAGACAATATTGAGCCATCTACCGGAGGTTCTGGAACATCTCGCCGTATCCGAATTCGACTTCAGAACCGGCTTGAAAATCGCGGAAGCAGCCGGACTGAAACATCACTATGCTGCCGCCTTCCTTGACGGCTACAGCAGTTATCTGCTGGTCGAAGACCTTTACGACGAGGACGAAGACTTCGCTAGCGCACTGAACAACCTGCTCGGCCCTGATTTTGAATACCCCGACTGGAGCCACAAGACGATCAAGGAAGTGCTGGAGAAATACACATGAACGCAGGCCAGAAACAACGTGCCGCTGAATTAGTTAGCGAGTGGAACACGCACTACCCAGAGTACGTGGGCGACCGCATGGCCGCGCTGCTGCAGGAGCTGATCGACGCGCCGGAGGTACTAGCAGCTACTAATCCGGCACAGATTAGTAGTTCGGATGCGCCGCCAGCGCCAGCCGAAGCAAACGACACGATGAATATGAGCCGAGACTGCGAACACGGGCAGCTCGCCCGGTCGTGCAGCATCTGCGACCTGGAGCGAGAGCTGAAAGCGGTAACGGAACAACGTGACAAGCTGCTGGCGGCGCTGGTTGAGGTTATCCAGATCAGTGACCGCGATCATGACGCTTGGAGCCATGTTAAAGCGGTGATCGCAGAAGTGAAAGGCGGCCAACAAGGATGAACGACATCTGCAAGAAGCTGCTGCAAGCGTACCTGATGACGAGCTACCTGTATTACGTGCTCAATGTCAGTGTGATCCTTGACGACCTGTACGACGGTATCGCCAAGGCGCTGCTGGCACGTTACGACGAGTTCGATCACCAGCACAAGCACCTGGTCAGCAAGGCAGACCTGGAAGCCGGCACGCTTTACCATCTGCGGGGTAACGACTACCCGCAGATGATCCAGACGGCTGCCGATCTCTGGATGAATTCCGGGGCGGAAGCCAGAGAACGCCGGGAGCTGGAACTGCGCCAGCTTCTGGCTTCACTATCAACTGCTAGTTGACAACGGCAACACAACGGTTCCTATTAGAAACAGAGAGGACATGAAGATGATTTACCAGACGAACGAACCCTACATCAGCAACCTGTCTTTGGACGAGCTGCGCAGCCGGCTGGAAGTGCGCGGCGACCCAACGATCGACCAATTCCTGGCCGCGCTGGATGAACGCGACAGCAGTCAGCAGGAACAGATGAACGACGCGATCAAGTTGCTGGTCGAAAACCTGGCCGACCTGTCGGTCGATCTCGACGACGAAGTGAAGCAGATGGAGCACCTTGCGCGTAACCATCTGTGCCTGGAGCCGGGTGACCTGTGGATGCTTGCTGACCGGCTCGACACGCACCGTATCAACTACGCCGGCCACGTTGACGAGGCGCTGCATGCTATCGACAACGGCGGCAACGACCGCGTATACGCTGCATTCGTGCAGCGCATTGCCGACCGCCAGCGTGAACGTGAGCAGGCAAAGAAGGCCGCGACATAGTTGCGCCTGAGAAGTTGACGTAAGCAACAAACGGGTTCCCGAAGTGGAACCCGTATCACTGTGAATTGACCTTGATTGGAGTTGAAAATGGAAGCTACTGCAACCAAAGAAGTGAACGAACACACCAAAAAATCCTGGGCTGACCTGTCGGAAAGTTTGAAGCAGGACATCTGCGGCTACTACGTACAGCAAGAGGTCCAACAGTGCGTTTCCTCGCTGGTGTCGTCGGTAATTGGCCTCGCCGGCCAGTACCGTGAAGTCGACTCCGAACTGGAAACCTACGAGCTGCAGGAAGGCTTCTGTGGCTACGACTACCGCGAAGCTGCCGAACAGCACATCAACGATTGCGAGTATATCGACGACTTGCTGGAGATGGCCGAGAGTGTCGGCGACAAGGACGAAGCAATGCTCGCTGCCGGCTACGATGTTGATAATCCGCCCACTGAAGATCAGGCCGATCCGGACGATCCGGAATCAGAAGACAAGCCTTACGAATCTTTCGACGACTTCTTCTACGACCGCAAGCGCGTAGATGGTGAGGACGGGATTCTGGAAGCTCTGCGTACCTACATCATCGAGCGCCTGGACAACAACCCGGAAGATTTCTGTAACGAATTCGACGTGAACTTCTACGAGTACCCGCGCGAAGTCTACGAATACTGGCTCGTGTCCGACCGGATGGGGCGTCACCTGACGGATCGCGGCTATCTGGTCGTCGAGTGGATGAACCTGACCATCTGGGGACGACAAACCAGCGGGCAGGCCATCCTGCTGGACTACGTGATCCGGGTCATCTGCGGCGAGCTGTACGACAAGGGTTACTACTTTCCCGACTACATTTTGGAGAACAACAATGCGTAAGCAAATCTGGATCGACAACAGTGATGGGCTGCTGCAGGTAGCCGATCGAGGCTTTCTGGTGCGAAACTCGCATGAAACCAAGGGCTGGACACGTTACTTTCTGCGCAATAACCCGCCGAAAACCAACCGATCCTTCGAGGCCCGCCCATACGGTTGGTGCGGCACCTGCGACAGCATCGCCACGTTTGGCGAAGGTGTGTGGGAAGTGACCAAACTGGCGAAGAACGGCCGTGTGCAGCTGACCGAAATCACCGACGCTGCGACGCTGGCCGAATTCCTCGACGAGTTCGGCTACCCGGAACTGCTGGATGATCTGCTGGAACACACCCACAACACTGTTACGCACTGATGGTTGACATTGACAACGAAAGGATGACGATATGATCTTCCGCACCGAAACCCACCACTATTTCGAATTGCCGAACGGCGTCGAAGTCGAGCTGCCGCTCGAGCCGGAAAACTGGTTGCAGGACGAACTTGTAACCGTCGAACGCCCTGACGGCGGCTACCGCATCGCGTACCTGATGCACGACGTGCACTGCGACAACCCGTTGGACGACTGCGACAGCCTGGGTAAGGTCTGGCACCACCCCCGCAGTCACTACGGCAAGAGCGATGGTTACTACGAAGCCTGCGGTCTGGACAGCTACGGCGATCCGGTCATCGACGAAGACAAGCTGCAGCAGATGTGGCACGACAAGGTGATGGCCCTGTCGCTGCAGGACTTCTACATCAACCCTGCCTTGCGCGAGATCGCAGATGCTGAAGACCTGCGCGAGATGCTTGCCGACGAGTCGATCATTGGCGACTACACGTTCGAGCAAAACGCTCGCAGTGCTTGGGGCGTGCGCCTTGCAGACGCCGATCCGGATGACGTTACGGCGCTGATAGACAAGGTCGAGAAAAAGCTGATCGACTGGAGCTACGAAGAAGCTGAGCGGGAATGTACTCAACCGATGGACAAGTACGCCGTTCTGCTCGACGTGTACGACCACAGTGGTCGCTCCTATTCCCTGTCCGGCGGCGGCACGCAATGCCGTTGGGACACCTCGCGTGGAGAGGCTTTGTGGATCGCTGACAAGTACGCCAAGGAGGAAATCGACCGGCGGGCCAGGGTGTATGCGTTCGGCAAGATTGAGCCCGTAGGGACCAACACCGGGAAGAAGCTGTACAAGGTGTCGCCGCTGTCTGGTGTCGAGCCGTCCAGGTTCGAGGAATGGTCCGACGCCTTCGAGTTCCTGCGGCAGTTCGGCATCCACTACGACCGCGATCTGACCCCCGAGGACGTAGAGCGTGGCTTCCAGCGCGCCCTCTACGAAGTCGCCAAAAATTGCGTCAAAACCTATGACAGCTGGCAGAGTGGCGATTGTTACGGCGTGATCTGTGTCGATTACGACGCAGAGGGCAAGCAGGTCGGCGACGAGGATGCCTGCTGGGGCTACATCGGCCTGGACTATGCCCGCGAAGTGCGGGACGACTGTGCGAAGGAGATGAAACGTGTCTGAGTTCCATTACAGCGGCAGTGATCGCCGAGTCGATGACGTTTCGACGACAGTTACGGAGATGGTCCGTGGCTACCTAGAAGCGGCCGTGTTTACAGAGTGTGGTGAGGGTGAAGTAAGCGCAGGTGATCAGTTTAGCTTGCCGGCAGTCGCCTTGGCGTTCACACTATGCTCCGTCTTCATGGCCCGCTGTGGATGGTACGCATGGCAAGCGCACCAAAAAGGCAGAACGTACTCTGAAATAGGCGCCGACCTGTGGTTCACACAGAACGGCCACGGCGCTGGTTTCTGGGACCGTGGCTTGGGCGACATTGGTGAGCGGCTGTCTGAAGCCGCACGATCGCTCGGCGAAGCCTACCTCCACAAGCTGCCTGACGGCAGCTTGGCAATTGAGTTCAACTGGGGAAATTATGAATAACCCGAGCGTATTACAAGGCAAGCTGGCTAAGCTGGTAGACCAGGGGCTGACGTTTGGCGACTGTGTCGCAGCATTTGCCACCAACCGAGCTACCAGCAAGGTGGTGCAGACTGCGCACGATCGTTACGCCGAACCGTCGAACGACTCTATTGAGATTGACCCTGAAACCGTCGTCAGTGAATCCGACGATGGTGTTTGGGTCATGGCCTGGGTCTGGGTGCCGAAGGAGGATATCGTTGAAACCGCTTAATGGGAATGTGATGCACAACCGGCGCGCACGTTACACGTTGCGCCAACCGAACACGACGCTACTGGTCGGCGATCTGACCGCCGGCTACAGCGAGATTCCAGCAGTGATCCTGCACGCTCGGCGGCGCCGGCCGGCTGCAAACGAGGCATTTCCACCTGCGCGCGTGTTGCCATTGACAACGTAAAAGTTGACGGGAGATACTACAGTCATGGATTCGATCATCAAGCAATGGCCGGCAGCCGAAGGTTTGCCGGCTTTCTCTGTCCGCAAGGTTGCCAACGGCAGCATTGAAGTTGCCGCGGGCAATTATCGTGAGCAACCTACCGTGCAGGGAGGCGTCGTCATGTACGCACGGCCGGAGCTTTTCCCCAGGGTGGTAAAGGCTGTCACGTACAAAGCAATGCGGGAGGCCGGGCATGTCGCTTAGCGGTGATACTGACGAGGCCTACGCCATGCAAGAGTTACGGCGGATCGACAGGGGCAAGTGGAAACGCAATGCGACCAAACGCCCACTCGCTGCCGGCGAGATGTACCTGACGACAGACTCGATCGCAGACAAGCACGACATCCCGAAATCGAAACTGCTGCGGGATATTCGGGCGGGTTTATTGGCTGCGTTCCGTGGGCCGTCGAACAAATGGCTGGTGCATCCGGCCGATCTGGAAACCTACAAGCAAGCGAGGGCAGCGTGAAGACCTTGGACGATGTTGTGAACGATCTGGTTCGGCGGGAGGTGCTGAAGAAGGACGAAGTCCTGACCTTGCTGCACTCGGTGTTCGCCAAGGAAAACGAAGATGTACCGGTGTTCGCCGAACGGTTGTACCTGTGGGCCGAGCAGGTGAAGCAGCAGTCACTGCTGCTGGACCTGATCCTGAAGGGCGCACTCAGTGTGACCTACAACCCGGCCGGCGAAATGGTGGTCGGCTTGACCGAACTGGCTTCCGAGTTGAAGAAAGCCCTGGAAGCTGAATGACCTATGCCAGCTACACCCGCGAGGACTTGATGCAGATGGCACTCAACGCGCCGGCGGTGACGTTGGAACGTGACGTTGTTTTGCAGCTGCTGGAGCGCATCGACTCCCTGCAGGTGGAGCTGGCCGAGGAAAAAGCAACAATTGCAGTACTGACATTCGAAAGGTAACGGTATGACTCTGAATCCGACCCACGACCAGCAGCAATTCCTGGTCGCATGTGAACAAAACAGCCCGGCCTTCGCCGGGCTTTATGTCAAACTCATTCAGGAGGAATGGTCGAACGAAACCCGCGTCGCACTGGAAGCCGGCGACCGTGTCGCACTGTTCGACGGGCTGCTGGACACAGTCTACGTGCTGGCCGGTCTGGCGAACACACTGAGGGATGCCAACACTGACGACTCGTTCGAAATCCGGCAGCTGCCGGAGGGGGAGCCGCAAGCGTGGGCGTGTGCGATCTACGAAGTATCCGTCGCCTGCCAACAAGGCAGCTGGAACCCGCATCAGGCGATCCGCGCCGCCGAAGTTGTCTGGAGCCTGGGTTTGAAGCTCGGCTTCCCGATGGACGCCGGCTGGCTGGAGGTTCATGCCAGCAATATGGCGAAGGTGGATAAGGTCACTGGCAAAGTGATCCGGCGCGATGACGGCAAGATTTTGAAGCCGGAAGGCTGGGTCGGGCCGAACCTGGTGGCGATCCTGGAGGGCCAACCTGGCAACTATGCCGACAGTGTGGTTGAGGTGCAACATGGTTGAGATCATGCTCGACTTGGAAACAATGGGCAAAGGGCCGCGTGCCGCGATCACCCAGATCGGTGCCGTGGCATTCAACACCGGCACACGGAGCATCGTCGGCCGCTTCCAGCGCAACGTCGACCTGGAATCCAGCGTCCGCTGCGGCGGCGAGATGGACGCCTCGACGGTGTTGTGGTGGCTGCGTCAGTCGGACGAGGCACGCGAAGCCTATAAAGGGGCCACCTGCCACATCCGCAACGCGCTGCAAGACTTCCGCGAGTTCATCGCGCCGTATGAACCTGTGGAGCGTGAGGGTCTTCCGGTGTGGGGCAACGGCGCCAGTTTCGACAACGTGATCCTGCGTGGTGCCTACGAGCGCATCGAGATGCAGACCCCGTGGAAGTTCTGGCAGGACCGCTGTTATCGCACGGTCAAGGCGATGAACAATGCTGTGCCGTTCGAGCGTGTCGGTGTACACCATCTGGCGGTTGACGATGCGGAATCGCAGGCGCTGCATCTGATGAAGATTTTGAGCTTGGAGGTTTCGCAATGCCCAAAATCCTGACAGCTTTCGACTTACACCAGGCCTTGTCCCAAGTCATAACCTTGCCCGAAAACATCACAAGTATAACTATTGGTGCCGACGTTCAGCGTGGAGTTATGTTGCGGATCGAGTGCCTTCTGACTAGCGAACAAGGGCAAGCCATTGCGAACGTGATGCGGGGTTACGAGCTTGTCGAGCGCGAGGCGGACCGGAAAATCGAGGTTTTGCAGCCGCCGTCGCATGATCAGGGGGTCATCAGTTCGAATCCGATAGCCGGCACCAATACAGACGGGCCTTACAGCGGTGTAAGGCCCGTTTCGTTTGCTCCGCAAAAGCATCTCTGCTCCGCAAAATCCCAAAACCAGGTTGCAGGTTGACTGCCGGCGCTCGCCGGCACTAACCTGTCTTTTCGGTTGCCAATGGCAACTTTTTATTGCCCAAGGAGATGATGATGGGACATAGCGATATCGCAGCACTGGAGATGAAAGAATCCGTAGCCGATCTGGCCTCGAAGCATGTGCAGTTGAAGGTGCAGATCACAGCAATGCAGCTGGAGCTGGACGAGGTGAACAAGAAACTTGCCTCCGCTCTGGAGCACCCAGTTGACGGCAGCAAGACGCACCGGGTCGAGAACATGAAGGTCAAGGTGACCGGGCGCCTGAACCGCAGCCTGGATCGTGACGTGTGGGACAGGATCAAGAACAACTTCAACCCTGATCTGCGCCCGGTCAAGGACGCTCTCGACGAGTCGGCCTGGAAAAAGTTGCAGAAGGAGGACCCGGATGTTGCAGCGCGGATAGCGCCGGCTATCAAGGTGGCACCCGGCAAACCGGGGATCGAGATTTCTTTCTGACCGGCCTGGAGAGTAGCCATGCAGGTCGCGATAGAGATCGAGTTCCCATATGTCAAGCACCTGGGCACGCCGCAACAAGCTGCGGGAAAGCTCACGTTGCCGCTTCTGGAGCAGATGGTCCCGCTGAAGCCTGTGACCGATGCTCTTGGGCTGGCCTGGGTGCAACAGTTCCGCAAAGTGCAGGCGAAGGTGTCGGACGACCCAAAGCACTGGGTCGCCAGGAGTGTGGTTGCACCCTCTGACACACAGCAGCGTAAGCAGCTGTGTGTCGCACTCCGGACCCTGCAGGTGTTCCTTGATTCGCTGGCCGAGGGCCGCAGCAAAGACCCCGAGTTGCTGCGGCACTTCAAAGCGCAACTGGTGCCATCGATCTTCGCCAAGGTGCAACAGGTTGCGGAAAGTGCTTCGCAGCCGGTCGACGCCGCCGACGAGCCGCACGTGATCGTTATCAACCGCCCGCTGGAGACGCCGGATCATATCCGCAAGGCCTTACAAGGTTTCCTGCTGCCAGAGGACATCGAGTTCGTCGCCGCCGCCAACGAGTTACGGATCGGAGTTGAGCGTGAGGTTGAAACACTGACCGGCGCGCGAAAGAAGGTGGTGCGTGAAGTGTGCATCAACGACTTCAACAACCCGGTTATGCTCCGGATGCTTGAGCAGTTGCTGGTCGAGAATAAAGGCAAGGCCCTAGGGCCACGGCAACTGTATCAACGGGGCTACAATAAGGATGCGAGCATACTTCGTCTGCCCGAACGAACGGAGCACAAGGTCGTCGGCGACGAGGTCGGCGGCATATATCCGAAGTCGGCCATCGAGGTTATCAAGCACCAGGCCAAAACAATTTATGCGCCGTGGGCAGCATCCGCGGCATAGGAGAAGGTATGACTCAGAAACGATACAACTATTTGCCGCACCCGATCAGTGAGTACGGCATCTACCGGGCGCAACCCTGGGACATGTCGCTGGACACGCTTGCGCGCAAGGACCAGGCCGCCTGGAATTTCAGCTACGTCGGCTGTAGCAGCCTGTTTACCAAGTGGCACGGCGTATCGGCAATGCCGAACAACGCAGATGCAAAATCAGCAGCCGCGCTGTTGCGAATGAACTACCAAGCGATCAACGTGGTGATCGACGGTGTATCGGTTCGTCACCAAGTTCTGCACTTGCCGCCGAAGGAGTTCGTCAAATGGTTTTCCAGCGTTGGTGGGTACAGCGTGTTGGAAGGTTACGGTCACGGCTTCCCGCGAGTCGCTGACGACTCCTTGAAGGTGTTTCAGGACGGGCTGTTACCGGCCGGCGAGAAACTGCGTGCAACGGAGCTTGAACCATGACCGATCTGGGCTTTCCCCCACTATCAATCCTGAAACGCAGCGCACTCGAAACCGGCACACAGCCGGTTGATTTTGGTGTGATGAATCGCGTGCGCCGCAGCTTCAAACTTCCGTGGCAGCCGAAACCCTTTCAGGCTGAAGCCGTCGAACTGTACGGCTGGCGGCAACGTGCCGGCTATTACGCAGAGGTGGGCACGGGCAAGACCGGTATGTCCACCTTCGCCGCAATGTTCCAACGGCTGGAGCGCGGCAACAAGGTTATCGTCGTAGGTCCGCCGATCCTGTGTCGTCAGTGGGCGCGCTGGTTGAGGCAATTTACCCGGCTGTCCGTGCTGATCTATGCAGGCACAGTCGCGAAGCGGAAGGCACTACAGCCGACGAACTACAGTGTAGTGGTGATGTCGATCCAGATGTTCAAGATGGACTTCGAGCGTCTATACGCCGAGTACGAACCGTTCGCGGTGACGATGATCGTTGATGAGGCGACCAGCGTGAAGAACATCTCATCGCAGAACCACAAGCTGGTGCGCAGGTTCAACCTGCGCGGACATCGCAATCTGCACGAATGCAACGACCGCAGCCTGATGTTGTTGACCGGTACGCCATTGACCAGTCCGGAAGACGCCTACGGCTACACCAAGCTGGTCAGCGGGGTGTACCAGAACCAGACGATTTTCGAGCAGATGCACATAGCGGAACGCGACCACTTCGGGCAGGTCAAGGAGTATGCGCAGCTGGAGTTGCTGCAGCAGAACTTCCTGCTGAACTCGTTCCGGGTGTTGAAGGAAGACGCGAACCCGCAGATGCCAGCCGAGGTCTATGACCCGATCTTCTACGACTTGGGGGACGCGCACTGGAAGTTGTACCACAAGATCGCGACGGAGCAGCTGTTGCTGTTGGAGGATGGTCGCAAGATCGACGCGACCACTCCGCAGCGACTGTTGCACACCCTGCAGCAAGTGATCCTGTCGCCGGAAGAATACTGCGATATCGGCAAGGCACCGGCAGTGGCGTGCCTGCAGCTGATCGATGAAGTGCTTGAGGAACTTGGCGACAGGAAGCTCTTGATCTTCGCCAACTATCAGCGCAGCATAGCGACACTTCTGACGCACTTGGCGAAGCACGGTGCGGTCGCAGTAAACGGGCAAGTATCTGATTCAAAACAACAAGCCAACATCGAGACGTTCAAATCCGATCCGAAGTGCAGGGTACTGATCCTGCAGCCAGTGTCAGGTGGTTACGGTGTCGATGGTCTGCAAGACGTTTGCTGTGACGCATTCTTCGCCGAGCTGCCAGTTACCCCAAGGGACTTTCACCAGTCCGTTGGCCGACTCAAGCGTACCGGGCAGAAGAGCAGTGTCCATGTGCGTATCGCCACCGCAGCATCTACGCTGCAGGTTCGGCTGCAGGAACGGTTCCTGCAGAAGGACGAGCTAGTGAATGTCGTTCAATTAAGTTATCAAGACCTGCGCGCCGCAATCTTCGGCGAGTAGGTTTTATTTGTCTGAAGGGTTGACAATGGCAACAAATTGGTACGCCTACTACCAGGTCAATCCCAAGTCTGACTGGAAGCTGATGCTCTCGCAGCAAAAGCAAGACGTGATCGGACTTGAGAAGCCCCTGCTTGTAACCGTGTTGGAGGTGGACACATGTATCACCGAGGACACGCCCCACGACCTGATCCTGAAGGCACGCCATCGCGGTGACATGTATCTGGACTGGGACTGCAAATCGCCGGAAGAATTCGGCTTTTGCATCAACGATGTGAACGAATTTCTGAACAAGCTGCAGGCCGACTACGGCGTGAAGCTGGAAAGCCTTCGCATCTACGCCACCGGCGGTCGCGGCTTCCATGTCGAGATTCCTTGGGCGATCTACCGAGCCGACAGTTGGGAGAAAGGGGCGGTGATGCTGCCCCAAACCTACCGTGAAATGGCCCGCCAGATGCACGGCCGCTACATGGACTTGGCGATCTACTCGGCGAAACGTGGCCGGATGTGGCGCCAGCCGAACGTGCAGCGTGAGAATGGTCGGTACAAGGTGCCGATCACGCTGGACGAAATGCGCCGCATGACCGTGGAGATGTACGCGGAAATCTGCAATGCGCCGCGCCCGGAACCTGAACGCGCCGAGCCGGAGCTGGCTGCCAAGCTGGTTGCGCTGTTCGACGTTTGCCACAGCCGCGTGCTCAATACCCGAAAGGCAGTGAAAGACCGGGACAGAGACAGCAAGATTCTGAAAAGCTACAACGGCATTCCGCCGACGTTGCAGAAGCTGTTCGATGGTGAAGGGATCAACCCGGACACAGGCCTGAACCACTTCGCCATGCAGCTGGCGATTGCTGCGCAAGACCTGGGCGTTCGTGATCCGAACGACTACCTGGAAATGATCGACGGGTTCATCAAGGCCCGCGCACAAATGCCTGGGGACAAGCACCAGACCGAGCGTGACATCCGCAATGAGATGCTGCGCATCTACACATACGTGATCGACAACGACTGCTACGCCTACAGCATCCAGGCGATCCGCAGTTGTCTTGCCGACGGTAACCCGAGCAAAAGCCGCGATCTGGACGGTGTCCGTCCGAAAGTGGACGAAGAAGGCAACGTCGTTGAAGAAGGTTCGAAGTTCGACGAGATTGCCACAGCGCAGTTGCAGATGGGCCTGGTGCCGACTGATATGTTCCTGGGTCTGAGTACCGACAACGGACTGAAAGCAATATGCGACACGACACTGCCGGAGCAATACTTGTCGGAAGTGTACGATCCACTGAACCCGGACCTCCCGACCAACTTCATCATCGTCAAGCCGCAAGTGCGTGGCACTTTGCATAGAGATCAGGTGGTCGAGCGTGACGTGTTCGGCTCGCCGCAGAAACTGCAAAGCCTGTTCAACTCAGTCGGTGGATCGATGCCGGGTCTGATGTCCGGCCCGCTGACGCAGGCACTATTCAACCTGCTGATGACCCAGTTGGAGAAAGTGTCAAAGGTGCGGAAGAAGTACAAGATCGACACCGAGGGTATGCAACTGATCCAGTCGCCGGAAGACCCCAACCGCATGGACATGTTCTGGATGACACCGTCCGGCCCATTCATGATCGCGCCAGATGCCCCAGACTATGTCTACATGGGGTTCACCGGTCGCGAAGGGATTACCGGCAGCAACGTCACCGACGCACCCGACCTGGAAAAGATGAGCGGCGGCAGGGACGTAATTGAGGCGCTGCTCAACTTCAATGGCAGCGACGCGACGGTGGCTACGGTGATCGGCTGGATGTCGGCGCTGTTCATTCGTCCGATCATGCTCAAGGTCGTCAACCAGTTCCCGCTGCTGAGCATCGTCGGCCAGGCCGGCTCAGGCAAGACCACCGGTGCGCTGACTGTACTGCAACTGTTCTCGTACCGCCGCACGCCCGAGTTGCAATCGGTTCAGGACAGTACCGACTACGCGCAGAACCAGTTCCTTTACGGTAGCAAGACCGTGCCACTGGCTCTGGACGAGGCCAAGGAAAAGTCCACCAAAGGCGACAAGGGCAAGTGGCTGAGTCAGGTTTTGCACACCGCCTACACGCCCGGTCAGAAAGTCCGTCGCGGTGGTGGAAATGCCAGCAACAAGTCGGTGATGGCCGTCTCGACGCAGGAGGTGAACGCACCGGTGCTGTTCATCGCCGAGGTGCTTAACTCGGTCACGGCGATCCAGGAACGTTGTGTCATCGCACAGTTCTCGAAGGCCGGGCTGTATGGTCGCGAGGGCTTTTACACGACCCTTACCGAACATGCCGACACTGTAGCCGCCGTCGGCAAGGCGATGATCGTGTTCACTTGCAATCAGGATGTCAACGAGGTGATCGAGGTTTACAAGGACACCCGCAAACTGGTGCGCGACAAGCTGTTCAACCAGCAGAATGCGCGAGTCACCAGCAATATTGCCGCGGTGTACACCGGGTTGATCCTGTTCCGGGCGTTCGTGCGGACCCTGTACAACGGGGACTTCGACACCCGCTTCGAGGCACTGTTCGACAGCCTTCTCGATCCGATGAATCATCCGAACCTGGCTGTTCTGTCGGAGGCCACGAAAACGATGGCGTTGTTGTCGTTCATGTCGCACCAGAGTTCCGCGTTCGATTACTCACTCAAGCTGGGCGAGGATTACGACGTGCTGCCGGACGGCTTTGTTGACTTGGTCCTGCAGAACGCCTTCGTCAAACTGCAGAAGTTCTGCAAGGCGACGGACACGGAGCTGCCCTATGTGTCCGGCGAGCAGTTCTCACATGGCCTACGGAACTATTCGGCGTGCCTCGACCCGAAGCCGTCGTCCCAGGTCGGCGGGCCGAAGGCCAAGGTCTACCGCTTCTCAGCGGAGATTCTGGACAAGGAAGGAATCGAACCGTTCAAGCAGTAAGTTGTCATTGACAACGCTTTGTTGTCTGACTAAAGTATTCGAAAGGGGCCAACAATGGCCTCTTTTCGACAAAGTAGAGTTGACATTGTCAATTCGTGATCAAGTGTAAATCTAAAGGAGAAGTTCAAATGGCACTGCGTGATAAATCCACCGCTGAAGTAGCTCAACAATTCGAAGCCGGCGAAGACCAGATCAACGATCAGGCTTTCGCAGAGCAAGACGTTGCGCAAGCAGCAGCACCTGCAGCCGCACCGGCTGCCGTCCCCCAAGCCAATATCGCGCTGGCAGCAAACGCTGGTTTGCCGCAAACCTGCATCCTGCAGCAGATGAAGGGTGTGTTTGCCCGCATGGGCAAAGAGTGGTCGTGGACGACCTATACCAGCGTCAACGTTGTCGGCGGCGCGGTCAAGACTGCCCAGAAAGCATCCCTCGGCAACTTCATCGACGTGCGTGTCCTGAACTGGGAAGACCAGTACATGGTTCACTGCGGCGTCGCACAGCCGACCGATGAGACCAAAGAGCTGGTGCGCTACAGCAAGGACGGCAAGACCTTGGAAAAGGGTGGCGGTTCTGTTGATAGCTGGATTCAGCAGCTGAAGGAGGAAGGTTACCCGAACGCCCGTTGCGACAAGCGCGTGGTGATCCTGGGTGTCCTGATGGGCAGCGACCGCAAGGTTGAAGGTGTGAAGTATGTCTGCGTCAGCCTGTCGCCATCGAGTCGTAACAACTGGCTGGCGTTCCTCGAAGGTCGTGATCTGGACATTCAGTTCGGTGGCAAGGTTGACGATCCGATGAAGCAGGTCGTTCGTATGTCCGTTGAATCGGTGACCAATAAGCAGAAGCATGACTACAGCGTCTTCGCGTTCACCCATCACGACGACCTGTAACAGCAGGAAGCAACAAACAGCCGCAGATTTCGATCTGCGGCTTTTTCATAACTGGAGTTTCCAATGACACCTGAAATCGTATTTTTCGACACCGAAACCACCGGCGCGAATCCGGCGACGGCCAAGATCGTCGAGCTTGGCTACGTCGTCACTGACGCAAACCTGAACATCCTGAACAGCTGGCGCACACTGGTCGATCCGGAAATGCCGGTTCCGGCTGACGCTTCCGGTGTGCATCACATCACTGACGACGATGTGTATGACGCACCGACGCTGGCGCAGATCGGTGAAGCATGTCTGGCGCCGCTGCAGCGCCCCGGAGTGATCCTGGTGGCGCACAACGCGCCGTTCGACCTGCAGGTAGCAGCCGGCATCCTGGGTGCCGAGTACCGTTCCATCGACACCCTGCAGCTGGCGAAGCGTTACATCCCCGATGCCCCGAATCACAAGCTGGGCACGCTGATGTACTACTGCGGCCTGACGCAGCGCAAGAACACGCACTCGGCAATCGAGGACTGCATGATCTGCCGTGACCTGCTGATCCACATCATGGCGATCACAGGCAAGAGCATTGACGAGCTGATCACCGCATCGAGCGAGCCGCTTGTGATCCGCGTCATGCCGTTCGGCAAGCACAAGGGCGCGAAAATGGAGGACGTGCCGCTGGACTACCTGAAGTGGGCATTGCGTGAGATGATCAACCTGGATGTCAACCTGCGCCACGCCATGCAGAAGCTGGTTCGTGGGGAGAGCCTGGATGAAGAAGCTCCTGTCAGCGATCCAGCTTGAACTGGATCACCTGCCGGATGTGGGGTCGGTGAGCAGGCCACGCCGGGGGGCTTACGGCCCCTACTGGTGGCGGGCGCCGGCCCTCGGTTCGTCTGGCATGTTCGCCGGCGTCGGCCTGCATCACTACACCAGCCTGAAGCAGCGCGTCGACGGTGGGCAGATAGAGCAGATCGTCTACCACACCATCAGCTACGCCTCCGCGGGGTTCTCAGGCGGCAGCCTGCAAACGACCCTTGGCGGCACGCTCGGACTAAACCGTGGCGAGAAAAACATGCTGCTGCCGAACCATCACGGACTGGTGGGCAGCTTGCGCGTCGCGTACCGGCCAGCGCTGGTAGCCAGGCTGCTTCGACACATCGCCGAGTCGATCGCTCTGGATGTGCTGGAAGCCGAAGACAGGCTACTGGTCTGTGTAGAGAACAAGTGGCACGGGTTCGATCGAGACCGCTGGATAGTCAGCGGCACCAAGCACCCGTTCCGCGAAGCGTTCTACCCACCGGCATCACGGATCAAGTTGGCTGATCTGCTCGACCACACCCCCTACCAAGAAGAAATCACCGCGGCAGCGCAGATGCGCTGGATGAAACAAGAGCAGCTGCTCACGCCGGAACTTGAACTGGCTATGCAGGTGGCACACCTGCAGCGACCACGCTGGCTGGCAAACGCGCTGCGCAATTACGGAAAAGGACATAGACAAGATGGACAACCGACTGGTCGACACCAAGGGTTACGACCCGATGACTTACGCGCTGACGGAGAGTGACCCGCACGGTAAAGACCCTCACCAGCCCGGCGCCAAACTGGACGCAGGCAAGAACATGATGTCACTGGTACTCATGGACATGAATCTGGCGTTGGAGCGTGTGGCGGCAGTCGCAACTTACGGCGCCAACAAGTACACCAAGGGCGGCTGGCTGCACGTACCGGACGGTCAAAGACGGTACACCGACGCGATGTTCCGGCACCTGCTGAAAGAGCCGAACGAGCTGCTTGACCCGGAAACCGGCATCGAGCACGCGGCGCACGCCGCCTGGGGAGCCTTGGCCCGACTGCAGCTGATGCTGCTTGAACGCCACGGCCTCACACCACCTATTCAGGAGTAACAACATGAAAGACATGCGATTTCTGGTCGACGTGTCGGCCATCATCTGGAAGGGTTTGCTGGGCAACAAGGATCACGACACCGGCTTCGAGGTGGAGCACGAAGGTAAGTCGGTCTGGGTGAACGGCTGGGAGCACGGCTACAACCGCGCGATCCAGTATACCACTGGCGTGCTGGATCGCTTCCGCGCCCTACCACACCAGTTGATCCTGGTGGTAGAAGGCAAGTTCTCCAAGAGCCTGCGCCTCGCCATCGATTCCGACTACAAGGGCAACCGCAGCGGCAGCCGGCCGGCGGAATCCTACGATGAGTTTGCCAAGGCCCGAGATGCGTTCGTCAGCGCACTGTTGAGTGTTGGCGCGCAGTCGGTGACCCAAAACCAAGTCGAGGCCGACGACATCATCGCCTACCTGTCACAGCGGCTGGCCGGGCAGAAGATCATTCTGTCGGTGGACAAGGACATGCTGGCGCTTGTCCGGCCGAGCGTGCATGTGTGGCTCGATGGTGAGATCAACCCCAAAAAGTTCGGTGACATCTCGCCTCACAACATCACCGTCTACAAGGCGCTGGTGGGCGACACGTCCGACAACATCAAGGGAGCGCCCGGCTTCGGCGACAAGGCATTTGCCGAACTATTGGCAGTGTTCGGCGACACCGGCCTGACTGCGCTGGGGCAATTGATCGAGAAGGGCGAGATTCACCGGCTGCGCGAAGACGTGAAGGAGTTTCCGAAGCTGCAGGTCATCATCGACCGCCACGAATCGGTTACCAAATCGTGGAAGTGCGCCAAGTTCTACCCGGAGCAGGTCAACACGTTGCGCAACCCGCTGGTGTGGCAGGCCGGTATGGTCAAGCTGGTCAATGAAGTGGATGACATTCGTCTGAAACGCTACGCCGGCCACATTATCGGCGTCACACGCTCCAATTTGGACGCCGTGATGAACGATGTTCGCCGCCACCTGGCAGCGTCGCCGTTCGTGGCACTGGATATTGAAACATCCACACCGGACGAATCCAGCGAGTGGTTGCAAAGCCAGGCGTCTGACCGTGCCAAGAAATCGGTGGATGTGTTCGGATCGAAGTTGACAGGCCTGGGCCTGACGATGGGAGCCAACAACAACTACACCTACTACTTCAGCGTCGACCACAAGGGTGAGGACAATCTGACCAGCGAGGAAGTGCGCGACATCGTCGCCGAAATTCCTTGCCGCAAGGTAATCCAGAACCTCAACTTCGAGTTAACTGTGCTGATGCAGGAGTGGGGAGAGCACTGGAAGAACAACGGCCAGCACGGCTTCCTGACTGACGTGGACGACACCAAGTTCATGCTGAGTTACGTCGACGAGAACGAGTTCCTGGGCCTGAAGCAAGCGTCCGAGCGCCTGCTGAAGTACCGTCAGACCAACTACGAGGAAGTCACCGGCGGACGCAAGATGAGCCAGCTGACGTTGGCCGAGGTTCTTCACTACGGTGCCGACGATACCCGCTGTACCGCGGCGATCTACAACCACTGCAAGATCATCATGGAGATGGAGAATACCTGGCACATCTACCGCGAAGTGGAGATCGACGCCGCCTACCTGACCGCACTGGGATTCTTGCAAGGTGTCGACATCGATCAGGAGGAACTGCTGCGCCAACAGATGACCGACGACTCGCTGTACGACGAGTCGTGGGGTCAGTTGGCCGAGTTCCTTACCAGCCGCGGGTGGGACGGTTGCGTGTATGAGCCTGTGCGCGACATCGAGGACTTCAAGCGCGCGTTCGAGCTGATTACCGGCCAGCCGTACAACACCCGCGTCAAGAAGGTGGACCGCATTGCACAGTACGTCCGCGACTGCGGTTTCGAGAATCTGGCCGTATACCTGGAGTCTGGTGACTGGTCGACCCTCGACGCATTGGCTAGGGCCAAGTTCCAGGGAGCGCCCAGATTCAATATCGACTCGCCGAAGCAGCTGTCGAAGCTGCTGTACGAAACGCTGCGCCTGCCTATCCGGCTGCGCAACAAGGCGACCGACAAGATGCGCGAGGAAGGCCTGCGCGAGGGTACGCCGAAGACCAACGCATTGGCGCTGAAGTGCGCCAGCGCATTCGATGTGAAGGGTGACGAAGAAGTCGAGCGGGTGCTGAAGGCTATCTTGATCATGAAGTTGGTCAAGACCCGTCGCAAGCTGTTCTACGGCCCATATGCCTTCTTCCCGCACTGGAAGGGCGGCAAGGTCCACGCCAGTATCAACCAGTCGGCAACCAACACCCGGCGTGCGTCGGGCAGCAACCCGAACCTGCAGCAGCTGCCGAAATCGAAGGGCAAGTTCCGTCGCGTATTCGTACCGCACCACCCGGACGCTGTGATCGTCTCGCTGGACTTTGCAGCGCAAGAGCTGCGCGTGATCGCGGATTACAGCCGTGATCAGAACATGCTGGATTGCTTCATCGGTGACAACCTGCGCGACATGCACTCACTGACCGCGCTGAAGATTGCGCAGCGTGAGCGGCCGGAGATGAGCTACGAAGCGTTCATCAACTGCCTTAGTGACGAGAAGTTGCCCGATTACAGGTGGGCCAAGGACTTGCGCGGCAAGGGCAAGACCACGAACTTTGCCAGCGAGTATGGTGCCAAGGCCAAGAAGATGGCCGAGACGCTGATGGTGAGCGAGGACGAGGCCCAGACGTACCTGGAGGCGAAGTGGGATACCTTCTGGCAGGCCGAAGCATGGAAAGAGGAAGTCATCAAGGAAGCGAATCGTACCGGCTTGAGTTACACCAAGATGGGTGCGGTGCGTCACCTGCGTGCCGGCATCACTACCAGCAACAGCTATGAGCGTGGCAAGGCCGAGCGTCAGTCGGTGAACTTCCGCATCCAGGGTTCGTCGGCCGAGATGACCAAGCTGGCTATGGGCCGCATGTGGCGTTCCGGTGTCATGTTCCGCTACGACGCCCGGTTCTTCGCACCGATTCACGATGAGGTGGTGTTCTCGGTCGCGATCAAGGACTTGGTGCCGTTCGTGCAGGAAGTGCATGCGTGCATGGTGGCGAAGTATGCTGACATGTTCGTGCCGATCCGCAGCTCGATTTCTCTGGGCAAGAACTTCGGCGATCAGATCGAGTGCGGTGAGGAACCGACAGCCGAGGCGCTGCTTGCCGGGCTGGAAAAGGCTGGCTTGACGGTTGACAATGGCAACGCAACGGTGCAAGACTTGGGAACTGAGTTGGCCGAACTGGAACACGACGACGCCGACCAGGAAGAAGACAAAGTTGTGGGATAGACATGACCAAGAACATCCAAATGCTAGGTCAAAAATTCGGAAGGTTGACGGTGCTGGAGCAGGTGGAGCACACCAACGGAAGGCATCGTCGGTGGCTGTGCAAGTGCTCCTGCGGGGCCACGCTGGTCAGCCAGACGAACAACTTGCGGGGCGGACACACGACTAGCTGCGGCTGCGCCCAGCGTGACAGGGTTGCGGTAACTAGTAGGAAGCATGGCATGAGTGGCCACAGGGTATATGACATTTGGGCGAGTATGCGCGCCCGCTGCCACAACCCAGCGAATATCTCGTATACACGGTACGGAGCTAAGGGCGTAGCCGTCTGCTCCAGATGGGAGTCCTTCGACAATTTCCTAGCAGACATGGGTGTGCCTCCTAGCCCCAAGCACTCCCTGGATAGGCTAGATAACTCAAAAGGTTATAGCAAGGAAAACTGCAGGTGGGCAACCCCTGTAGAACAGGCCAATAACAAGCGTAACAACTACAGATTTACCGTCGAAGGTAGGACGCAAACGGTGGCTGAGTGGGCAAGGGAAACAGGGATAGGTCGGGGAACACTAGAGTACAGACTCTCTCGTGGGTACAGCCCTAGTGTGGTTATCAGCAAGGATTTCAAAACACTGCGGAAAGCAGACAAAGGGTGGGGTAACAATGGCTGACGAGCTGGATTTGACGCAAGAGCGTATTGATCGAGAACTGCAGATGCGAATCGACGCGGAGCGAAGCAAGAAGGTGGATGCGCCGAAAGGAACGTGCCTGTATTGCTTCACTGCTTGCGCCGACGACGCATCATTCTGCGACGATGAGTGCGCCGGGGCGTACCAGGAGGAACAGGACATCAAGCAGTTCCAGGCCACCGGGAAGCGGGGTTGACAATGGCAACGGCAAATCGCGGCAAGGTAGCCGAGTCGAAGATTCAGGAGGCGCTGCAGAAGTTCGCCGACAAGCATCACCACTTCGACTGGCACCGCGTCTACGACGCGCATTCCGCCGGCGGCAAGTTCGCTTGCCAGACCGGTGACTTCTGCTGGTTCTTCAACGGTTTCAATGGCGCGCTGGAGGTCAAGGAAATCGCTCATGACTTCCGCCTGCCGGCGAAGAACTTCAACGCCGGCCAGATCGCCCGGATGCGCAAACGCATGCTGGCCGGCACGCAGGGCCATGTGATCGTGCGTCACTCGACCAGCAACAAGTGGCGCGTGATCGGCCTGCAGTTCTTCCTGGACGATCTGGAGGCCAAGTCGTGGGACTTGAGCGCGTACCCGGAGTTCGACAGCGCCTGGGAAGTGTTGTCTTTCATGCTGAACCTGTACGAAATCCCAGGGTATCGCCCGGCTGCAGCCGCCTGATACCAAGCAGTCTCAACACAACAACAGCCCGGCATCAGCCGGGCTGATTTCACGAACGGAGGTTCCCGGTGGTTGCTAGTACAGCACGTAAGGTCCGAAGACAGAAGGAGGACTACCTGACGCATGATGGTTTAGCCATCTGCAGCAAGTGTCAACAGGCCAAACCACTATCCGCTTACTCGAACGGGAGAGGCGGGCAATGGTGCAAGGCTTGCAGAAGTGAGCTGGAGGCAGAGCGACGAAGGTTGGCAGGCGTAAAGCAGCGTCCTAAGTCCCAGCTAGTTGATGGGAAGAAGTTGTGTACAGCGTGCGGCGTGCTAAAGGGCTTCTCTGAATTCTACCCAGCCAGCCGAGGATTGGGAGGTTTGAGCGCGTACTGCAAACCGTGTCGCAAGCATAGGTACTACAGCCGAAGTAAGGGTAGGGAGGCGCGAGCCAGATACAAGGTCGCGAACAGGGAAAGGTACTTGGCTGCGCACAGCGAGCGTATGCGAAGGGTAAGAGAGATCAAGGCTGCCAGCAGCGACGGCTCTGTTACATCTGCATTCATTCAAGGTATCTACGCGACAGACACTTGCCACTACTGCCGGAGTTTCGTCGCCCGGGGGCAGAGGACTATGGACCATAAGATACCACTCTCAAGAGGTGGCGGACACATCGCCGGGAATATCGTGATGTCCTGCTTCACGTGCAATGCGTCGAAGGGCGCAAAAACAGACATTGAATTTACGACGGAGTTAGGAAATGTTGAACAACGCTAATCAAATGGTTGCCGTGGTAGCGGATAGTATTAACGAGTTCGGAAACCGAATTACCACGCTTCAGTTGCGGTACTGGCGGGGTATCCACAGTGAATTTCTCACGCACCGAGTGCTGAGCCGTAATGCCAGCAGTACCCGCGCAATCCCGACAGCGAAACTCGCAGATTCCGAATTCTTCGAGCCGATCCGCTATGGCAAAAACAAGGCGGGCATGCAAGCTGCCGAGGAAAATCTGGAAGGTGAGGCGCTTGAACGGGCCAAAGCGATCTGGCGCCACATGGCTGACGTATGCGCGGCGGGTTCCAAGGAACTTGCAGAGCTGGGCCTGCACAAGCAGTGGGCTGGCCGTCCGACCGAATGGTTCACCCACATCAACGTGGTCGTCACGGCAACCGAATGGGACAACTTCTTCGCACTGCGGGACCACCCGGATGCGCAGCCGGAGATTCGTGAGCTGGCCCGCGCCATGAAGGCCGCGATGGCAGCGTCCACGCCGCGCGTGCTGGGCTTCGGTGAGTGGCACCTGCCGTACCTGGACGACGCCGAGCGCCTGGGCCTGCCGCTGACTGACCAGATCGCCTGCAGCGTTGCCCGTTGCGCCCGCGTTTCATACCTACTCCACTCAGGTGACGCGCCTGATATCCAGAAAGACAAGGAGCTGTTCAATCGGTTGACCTTGGCGCAGCCCCCCCATATGTCCCCTACAGAGCACCAAGCGACTCCGACATGTGACGAAGACAGTATCGCCAACCTGAAAGGATGGAAGCAGTACAGGAGGGAAATAGAAATGCGGGGCGCTGAGTCATGAGGCGGGTGCAGATATACAAGATAACCCACACCGAAACAGGGAAATTGTACATAGGACAGACCGGCCAGACGAGCGGGGTTATACGTCGTTGGCGTGACCATCAGAAGAAAGCACGCAACGGTTCGGGTGCGCCGCTGCACGTAGCGATTAGGTTATACGGCGTGAGTGCTTTCCAGTTGGCAAACCTCATGACTTGTGACCCGGAGTTGGCAGACTTTTACGAGATGGTGGCTATCCGGGCGGTAATGGTCTGGAACCCTGCGATGTGTCTCAACGTAGGCGCTGGAGGTAGCAATGGAAACAACTCACGCGCCGAGTCGACAAGACTAAAGATATCGAGGGCGCAAGCCGGCAGCGTGCGAGGTCCAATGTCGGAGGCCACGCGACTGAAAATTTCGCAACGTAAGTTGGGTGTACCCAGGACTAGAGAAACCATACGAAAAATGACTGAGGCTAGACGGGTTCACTCGACGCTCTCACTTGAATGGAGGGCCAATATATCAGCGTGGCTGAAATCGGTAGCTAAGTTCAAGCTATCCGACGCAGTCCTGGCAAACCTGCTAGGTGATTTAGGAACTGCAGACGATGCCACGCTGTGCGAACGGTACGGAGTCAGCAGAAAGATGCTGTGGAGAATTCGCAAGGGTAAGCATCGTAAGGCTAATGAACTGCTGCGCAGTAAGCATACTGCAGGAGGTAGAGAATGTTGATTTTGAATGACTTGCATTTGAGCGCGCAGCGTTCGGCCGGCACCACGCCGGCCAGTGCGCTGCAGCTGCGTCAGTGGTTACAGGCGAGTTTCCGCAACTTCATCAGGAATATGAACGAGCCGTTGATTATCAACGGTGACCTGTTCGACAGCTTCAGTGCGGACAACGTCGACGTACTGGACTGCTTCCACACGCTGTCCACCTTCGCCGAGCGCAATGCGCTGTATCTGGTGGCAGGCAACCACGATCTGGCGAAGGACAGCAACAAGCTGTCCAGTTTCGAATGGCTGGCCTCGGTACTGCGCACGATTCACCCGAACAACGTGTTCACGATTATGTCGCCGACGTGGTTGCTGAGCGAAAACGCCTACGTGATCCCGCATCTGGTTAATCAGCAGGCGCTGGACGACGCCATCGCCTACCTGCTGGAAGACATTGCGCCGACCGCTGTCCGTCAGGATCAGCCGATCAAGTTCTGCCTGTTCCACGCCAATTACGACAACCATTTCGCGGCCCAGGCTGACCACAGTCTGAATGTCAGCCAGGAACAGGCGCTTGCGCTGATCGCCGCCGGCGTCATGCCGGTGTTCGGCCACGAACACCCGAAGCGAGTGGTTGATCTGGGAGACGGCATCGTACTGTGTACCGGCAACCAGTGGCCGTCGTCGATTTCGGACTGCATCGGCAGCAAGGGCAAGTTCGCCCACCGCCTGCTGCCTTCCGGCAATTACGAGTCGATCCAGACCTGGGCGCCGGAGGAAGGGTACTCGGAAGTCGACTGGCATGATCTGGATACGCTCGGCAGCAACGCCCGGTTCGTACGTGTCACTGGCGAAGCTGCTTTCAATGAAGCCGCTGAAGTCGTCAGTGCAGTGTCGCGTCTGCGCCAACGCTCGGATGCGTTCGTGGTCACCAACGCGGTGAAGGTGGCCGGCGCCGGCGACGAGTTGGAGCTTGCCGAGAATGCCCAGGTTTCGCAGAAGCTGGATGTGGTGAACTTGCTGCTGGAAGTGCTGGACGAGAAAGAAGCAGCGCGTGTGAAGGAGGTGCTAGATGGTTGCTAGAGCGCCGAATCTGATTGGCAAGCGGTTCGGTAGCCTGCTGGTGGTAGATCGTGCCGTCAGACCCGGCAGGAACCACTACTGGACATGCTTATGTGATTGCGGGGGGCGGCATTCTGCCAGGACACCTTGCCAGAAGAAAGGATAACAAGATGATTAACAAAGTATTCATTCATAACTTCCGCTGCCATAGCAACCTAGCCATCGAACTTGGTCGCGGTCTTACGGCCCTGCGGGGTGAAAACGAAGCGGGCAAGAGCACGGCGCTGGAAGCCATCATCTTCGCGCTATTCGGTGTCAAGGCGTGTAGGAACAGTGACTTGAAACCGTGGAACTCTGACATTCCGGACAAATCGGTCAAGGTAGAACTGTGGATGACCCTGCCGGGCGGCGATCTGCACATCAGCCGCTCGAAGTCGGCGGCAGAGATCAACTATGCCGGCCAGACCGTGACCGGCCAGACGGAATGCACCAAGTTCATCGAGAGCCAGTTGCAGCTGCAGCCGGGCCTCGGGCCGAAGCTCATGGTCGCCAAGCAGCGCGATATTCAGGGTGTATTGGAGCAGAAGAACGGTCAGGCCACCGAGCTGATCGAGGACCTGGCCGATTTGGCGGTGATCGATCGGATCGTCGACAAGTTGCAGGCGAAGTACCCAACCGGCAACACCAAACTGGTGGAAAGTCGCATTGAGACGGCTACCAACCAGATCATCGGTTACAAGGATGCAGTCGAGCAGCTGCAGCAAAAGGCTGCCGATCTGCCCACCGAAGATGACATCGGCCGGCAGGACACGGCCGTGGACGAGCTGAAGCAGCAGATCGTGAATCTGCAAGGTGAGCTGGCTGTAGCGAAGCAGGAACGCGACGAGGCAGTGGCGATCAACGACAACCGGGCCAAGGTCATTCGCAAGCTGAACGCGGCCCAGGACTACCTGGCAGGATTGAAAAATCAGATGGCCGCTATGGAGTCCAAGCGCCCTACGGCGCCAGCCTGCACAGCTACATTGGACGAGCTGGATGTCGCATTGGCTGATATGGAGCGGCAGCGGGTGATCTACCGAAAGTACCAGACTTTCATCATCAAGACGGCCAACTATGAAGTTCTGTTCGAAGGTAGCGAGTCCGACCTGCGTCGGAAGATCGGAGGGCTGCGTGCGGAGGTTGCTGGCTACCGTGAAGAAGCCAGCAGTCTGCCGCACAAGATAGCGACGCTGCAGGCGCAGATCGTGGCAGCATCCGTGTGCGGGTTCTGCGACAAGGTTGTCAGCCAGTTCCCTGAAGTGGCCGAGAAGAACGCTGCACTGCAGAAGCGTATCGCAGGGCTGGAAGAAGATAGCAGGGCCGTTGGAAACCTGAAGTCGGCAGCCGAGGTCGAGCTGAAGCGCCTGACCGACATCCTGAACGTCGGCCAACTGCCGCTGAGTCTGGACGATTCGCTGTACGACGTTGACGATAGTGTGTTCCCGGCGCGCGTGACTTGGAAGGGTGTAGTGCCGACCGACCCGACGCAGGAAGTCGGCCGCTTGCAAGCCGAGCGTGACGCCTGGGTAGCTTTCAACGCCGCCTCGAACCAGTTCAACCGCCAGCTGGCTAGTCTGGAACAGGAAGTCGTGAACAGTCAGCAGGAAGTGGCCGGTCTGGAAGCAGCTGTCAAGCTGTTGCCGCCGTGCCCGGACACCAGTGCGTTGTCCGCCGCCGTAGAGAAGCTGCTTGCCGATATCAACGAGACGGCAGTCGCAGCGGAGTCGGCCGGCCATAAGCTGGCGGACATGCGGCGTTCGGTGGAAGATTACCAGGGTTCGATGGTAGCGGCGCGCAAGAACCTGCTAGACGCCGAGCTTCGGCTGAATGAGGCCAAGGACGAGCTGGCCGAGATCAGTTTCAACAACGGGTTGGTCAAGAAGCTGCGCACCGCGCGCCCGGAAATCGCCAACAAAGTCTGGGCCAACGTGCTCGGCGCTGTCAGCCACTACTTCTCGGTGATGCGTGGCACGAAATCGATCGTAACCAAGGAGAACGACGCATTTCTGGTTGACGGCAAACCGGTGGATTCCTACTCGGGGTCGACGATGGACGTACTGGGCCTGGCACTGCGTATCGCGCTGATCCGCACGTTCCTGCCGACCTGCGACTTCATGCTGCTGGATGAGCCGTTTGCAGCGTGTAGCGATGGGCGCCAGACTGCGGCCCTTGGCTTCCTGGCTGGTGCCGGCTTCAACCAGCTGTTGGTCATCACCCACGAAGATATCAGCGAGACGGTCGCGGATAACCTGTTGACCTTGTAAAGCGAAACGGTGCTACTCGCACCGTTTCGTTATTTCTTCCTTCGCAACAACAATTTCTGCAGTAGCGCGTCGGCGACTGCCGGATCGTCCAACATCTGCAACAACTTCCGACCGTCTTCGCCGTACTTGTTCAAGGCGTTGGACGACTCTGCAGTGTACATGGTCCGGTACAGTCGCTTCGTCGGCTCAGGAATGCCTCGCTCACCGCTCTCGTAGCGGCTTCCGGTGCTTTTGGCAACGCCGAGAGTCTTCCAGAACGACTCAATGGTGGCGCCAAGTTCTTCACGTTTCCGCTTACATTCTGCAGCAAAATCCAAGTCAATATTCGCTACCTTGCCACCGGGCTTACGTTTCTGCTCGCCAGATTCCATGAGATTGCATCCTGTAGACGCGAAAATGGAGACGGCAATCTTGCCGTCTCCGCAGGTAGGTACGTTATACCTTGCAATTGTCATTGTCAACCTTGCTTACGTCATAATCAACTGTTAGGCAATCCCCAGCCTCCCATGTACGGGTAGTGGAAAGGTACGCTCATCGGCGTCGCTTCCCCTGTGTTGCTGTGCACCTTTCCAGCCAGATTTTGCATTTGCACCCAGCCTGACCAATCACCTTTCAGAGGCAAGTCGACAGCCCAGTAACGTGGTGTCTGCACAGGGTTGTTCCACGGGCTGAACGTCATAATTGTACAGTCGAACCAGTACACATTACCCGCCAGCAGCCGGTAACCAAACGCTACTTGTACTTTTCCTGCCGCTTTGACTCCAATGTCAACCATGACAATGAGTTTGTGGTCGACCAGAGGGTGGATGGGCGGGGTCAGCGGCCAGCTCATCGACTGATTGGTGTCACAGTTGTAGGTGGAGAACAACATCTGTTGGACCACTCCGGACGCATCGACCTCGAGAGCCAGCTTCGAGTGACTGCCTCCTGTCGGCGTCCCACTGTTGTCGTACATCTCCGAGACACCGATGACTACCTGATGCGGCATCACGGAGCTGGCCGGCACGGTAACGTCCGTCAGGTTTATCTCGAAGAACCAGACACCGTAGTCATGCGTCTGCTTCATCGGCACGTACCGAGCCGTGTGCTCTGAGGGCCAGGCGGTCGGCACCATTTCGAAAGCGCTATCGTCAGGGCCGTAAGGGGAGGCTGGCAAGGTTAGTCCGGCGAGATCGAATCCGAACAACGGTGGAGTCGAGTTAGCGGCACCGCCCAAGGTAAAGACCCGACGGTCGCGGTACGGCCACGCCTCGCCCTGTCGGCTGTCGAGCTGTACCCAAGTGCCACTGGCATTCTTGTACTCCAGTAGCAGGTCGAACGTGGCGACGGCACCACTGGTCGGTGGAACGTCCGGCCGCGGGCCGAGGTCCACCACGAAATCAACCAGGCTGCCCAGTGCAACTGGAGAGGTTGTGCGGAAACCAGTAACCTGCACAGTGTTCATCGAGAAATACGGCCGCCAGTAAGCCGGGACAACGCCTGGAGGTGAGAACGACGATCCATGCATCACTGTTCTGGTAGCGCCGACCAGGACATCCGAGCTGGCAGCGTCGTTACCTAGTTGAATTGCGTAAACGTTCACGAAGCCGTAGTCAAGACTCTGTAGACTCAATGTGACACGGAAATCCTGCGTTAAAATCGCCGGGGCACCTCCCGAACCTGTAGGAATCTGCAGACCGTCGAACAGCTTGCTGTAGTGCCCGGTGATGGTCGCGTCTGCCAACCTGGTAGGGTAGTAGCTGATGCAGTCGTAATAATACCCATTTGAAGGGCCGGCCGGCGCGGTGAGACACGGGCCGAATAGCACAGCATCCGGTGCGTATCCTGCGCCACCGTTCAACATGAAGTGGCTAAACAGCGTCTTGGCAAGAGCTGCTGACGGAGTGCCGGCTTGACCGTTGTGATGCAGTGTGACAACAAAGTCATTCGACACCGCCTCGAACGCGATAGCAAAGTGCTGCGAGAAGTCCGGACTGTGGTCCGCGTCCTGGATGACCGGACCGTAAACGATCTGCGCCGCCGGAGTAGCACTCAACGGGTTCGACGGTGCGATGTATGCCTTCAGCTGATGCGACCCAGCTGATTTGCTGTGCTCCACCCACAGCCAGGCTACCGACAAAGCTGCGTCACCTGCGTTTACCCCGTACTCTGGCGTAGATATCTTTACCCCGGCCGCCGTCCTACCGTCGCCGCGGAAGCAGGCCAGAACAGCCTGTCCTGAAGTGCCGGACAGCTGCGCGTCGTAGGCTGGTGTGTTTACACCATATCGACCGAACACAAACTCCAGCGTCGCACCCGCCAGTGATCCACTACCCGACGGCACATTGCCTAATAGATTCTTGGCCCAGTAGAGGTGCCCAGTGGTGTAATCAGACGAAGCAGGCGCCGCAACAGTGTTCAACCCCAGGCTGCTTGGGTATGCGCCTGTGGTAGCGAGACGGCCAGCGTAGACCCCAGTACTTTTCAACTCAGCCATTGTTCACCTCAGCAGGCCCAAGGCAGATAACCTGCCGGGATCGTTTGCCGGAAGTCAGCGGCGTGGAACACACACCCCACCGTTGCACCGTTCTTCAATTCGACAACAGGATAGAGCCAGAGAACCTGGTTGTTTACCCATGTGTGCACAACAGTCCCGTTCACCAGGAACTGCACTCGATTGCCAACCGCGAATGCCACACCGATCGTGTCGCCCAGGCTAAGGTTCATGTTTATCGGGGATGACCCGCCACTAAACACAGTCTGCGATGTTTGCGACAGAATTTCTATCATGCAACTGTTAGACGCTGTGGTTGTGCCGTCAGGGTTGAACGCTTGCGCTACGCCGAACCGCACGTTCGACAGCGACGCCAGGTCGTCCAGGTGCAGCTCCCAGTACCACTTACCTTGTTTCGTGTAAGCCTCGACAGACCCTCGGAACAGTTCGCTACGTGCTCCCATGTAACTCGACGCGCCAGCATCTGCGGACACTGTCTTATTGCTGTTAGATAGTGTCAGTGTGGAGCTTGCAGGCAACAATGTGATCCGCTCGTAGGCAGGGTCGCGTGCCGTCGCCGCAGGGCCGGACCACGGGAGGAAACCAGCCGGCGGTTCGAATGCGAAGTCATTGCTGTAAAACTTCATTGTGGCATTGGCTCCGTTATTGCCGAACGTAACAGCTGGGACCATACAAGGTTGCACACCAGTGTAGGTGTGCATTAAAACGTTGTTGTGATAAAGCGCAACAGTCCCGTTATCGATGTCGTATGCGATGCCCACGGTGTCGCCTACAGCCCGGCCGGTTGGCGCGGCAATGTACCGCTGCGTAGGCTGCAAATTTTCTATAAGGTAGGTCGACCCGGTATAATTATGAATCATGACCCGCGCAGTCTGGGGGCCGTAAGGAGGAGCATCAAACAACTTCGCGCAATACAGACCGGCTGCTACTCCGAACTGCATCGAAGCCGAATCCTGGTAATGGATTTCCAGATACCATTTCCCTCTGGTCCTGGCCGACGGGTTGGCGACACCGGTGCCACCAACGGCCGCAGATGCACGACCGTTGCCCTCCGAAAGTACCACACCTGGACCTGCCAACAGCGATGAGAGTCGACCCTGTGATTTGTCCTCTATCGTGTAGTCCTGTAGACCCCACAGAAACGGTACGACGTAGGCCTTCGACGCATTGGTGGAGATGTCACCGACGTAGTACCTCACACCGGCTGGGAAGTATGTTGCATCAGGCAGCGCCTCTGTACCGTCCGGATTCCCACTGTTGATAGGGAACACAGCTATCGCGCCATCCAACAGCAAATCGTCGGATGGTTCCGCCGGTCCGACACCTAGTTCGTATGGGCCGAACACCTCCGTCATGTGCCAGCCGGCCGGCTGCGACTTGAACCGTCCTTCCACCCAATCCAAAGTGATCAACCACAGGTCGCCGGCCGACAACGATCCGCCGGACGTTGTCGGCAGCTTGGCGGACAAGTGCGCAGGCACTGTTACGCTGTTGTCGAGCGATGTAAGGTTGTGCAAGGTGACGCGGGGCAGCAGCGCAAGCCGAATCTGTCGACTGCGTAGTAGCTGGTCGGATGTCGGCTTTGCGAGTGGCTTCACGTCGAGGCATATCGAGTCCTGTGTCGCGATCACCAGAATGTCCTCCCGGTCGGCGAGCAGGCCCAACGCAACAATATCGCTGCCACTTGGGGCCTGCACCTTTACGGTAGACTTCGGGATCGGTGTCATGTCGACACCGCCCGACGACCCGGCGATCTCGCTCAGGTTAAAGTCCGGGGTGTCAAACCATGCCGGATCGATGTTGCCCGTGTCGAGGGACATCGGCACCGTGTTTGGTGCCGGCGTCGGGTCGATCAGAGGCAGGCCGGCAACCACCGTCGAGACGCTGTCTACGGACAGTATGATCGCCTCAGCCTGAGAGTAGTCATGGATATTAGTTGTCATGGTCAGTGTGTCAGGAAATGGACCAGTTCTTCACCCAGCTTCTGCCGCAACTTGTCGTACTGATACTCCGCTCGCTGCCGCAGTGACGGCGAAGCATTTGAGCTGGAAAACCTGACGAGCAACGCCGAGGCTGACGCCTGGGCCGCGCCTGCGTAAGGCGCGCGCAGAGTCAGGTTGCCCCCAGACTGCCCGGAGATTTCGCTCCACACGCCTCCAACAACCAGCGCGTCGCCGGCTTGCGCCGGCGCAGTGGCCCCGGAAAACTGGCTGGTGCTTGATGCACCGGCATCGATCGTGACGGTAACGGTTTCGGAGTAAGGCATCATGCAGTTTGCGAATAGTTGTAGCAGGCTACCCAATTGTTAAATGCGGTCGGCAACGTCACGCCGAGCAAGTTGGTCGAACTCAACCAGCGTAGCGTGACTACCGCCACGTCCCCAGGTCCTATCGATGAGAACTGGCCGAGGGGTTCTTCCCAGATTACAGGCATACCAGACCACGTTACAGTGACGATGCTCGATGTGGTGTTGACCAGGCGTACAACCATCGTCAGCGCCGCAGTGGTCGGCACGCCCGTGTGGATCGGGTCGGTGGCCTGCGGAGCGGTATTGACGTAGTTCAGCAGCAGTTCGCAGTAACCTGCGTAGGTGATGAATACGTCGTACACCCGAGCCGTACCGCTGTGTAAGGTCAGGATCGAGTTGCTACCAGACTGCAGCAGTTGAACCAGCTTGCCGGTCGTTACCGCTGAGGACGGTGTCGCGGAATCGCCGGTCGACGTGCCGGCGTTCAGAATCTTGTTCACCAGATCAGCAGGTAGCCAGTTCGGGTCCAGCTTACCATCCGGGCCGGCCTTCGGAATCTTGTTCGGCGCTGCCGTGACACTGGTCAGCAACTGTAGCGGGGCGAGGTGCGGCAGGGTGGGTACTGTGAGTCCGCTGACCCCGGCGAAGTCCTGGAGCGTGACCGTTTCCACGCTGCCATCACCACCACCGGTCATCCATGAAATCAGCTGGTCGAATGTTACGTGGTAGACCTTCAGCATCTCAGCGACGCGGGCGGCCAACTCTGCCGGCGTGGTATCGGTGTAGCTGCGGATGATGGCATAACTACCGTTGACGATATCAGCGCCGGAATAGTTAGGCGAGATAGTCAACGTACCGGCCCCGGCGACTCCATCAGCAACGGTGTCAACGCGGTACGGGGTATTTCCCAGCAGCAACACGTCCCCGACGGAGATGTTTTTGACCCAGGAGCCGACGCCGGCTCCTGACACCGTGTCGCTCCCGTTCGCGACGCTAATCGTCCCCACCCTGTACCAGCTCGTATCCTTCACAACGTCACTCCAAAGTTGTCAATGGCAACTCTAACACAGATCATAGGTTGTAGGCAGTCACCGTCAAGCTGCCATCGATGATGGCGCGCTCACTCGTAATGTTCAACGCTGCGTCTGTCGGGCAGAGAGCGAACTGCACCGTGGTCATACTGGATATAGACAGTGTGATCGAGTACTGGATGCCCACTGCACCGTACCCATTGTTGGGTTCCTGAGTGTAGTGCAGGTTGAGCCAAGGCCCACCGTCTGTGCGGTATAGCAGGGCAACATAGTGATCCATCACCGCAGTCGCGTGGGCCGAGAACAGCACATTTCCGGTCCGCACACGGTTGGGTATTGGCGGTGTATTCCCATGTCCAGGTCCGTAGAACGTGACATTGGCACCGGTCAGCGGACCGTTTGGCGCAGAGAGCGTGTGATGTGCATCTGCGATGACGCGCGAACCTGATACATCCTGGCACACGACCTGACCAAAGGCCGTGGCATTGATGTCGACGCCGTTGGATTTCAGCGAGATGCCGCCGGCGCCGATTTTCAGGTTCGACGCTTCAATGCTGCCGCGGAACAGTGCGTTGGAGAACTCGGCGCCGGCAGCATCGATCTTCCAACCTGCGCTGCCGGCCACGTAGTTGTTGCTCTTGATGCTCCCAGTCGATATCTCGATATCGGCCGACAGTGTTCCAGCGGTGATCCCGCTGGCCGAGATGGTGCCGACGGTGATCAGGTTGCCGTTCATGATCATTTTCGGTGTGCCGCTGGAATTGTCCACTGCAAACATCGGTGTCACGGATTGATCGTTGGGGTCAACAACATAGAAGGCGTCCGCCATGATGGCAAACTCGCTTGCAGCGCCGTCCGAGACGAGTCCGAACCCCGAAATGACCTTCTTATTGTTAACGATGGTCTGCACCTTCAACTCGTAAATAGCATTCACCTTGCCAGTGACAGTGTTCACGCTCGCTTGCATGTTCTGTTGCACGTTAGCAGACAGGTTGCCGGACGTGGCGCTGACTTTATCGATCCGCTTGGACAGCGCTTCATAGGCCTTGGCGCGCGTTTCCGCTTCAAACGTAATAGCCGCAGCCAGGTCGCCGCTGTCCGAACCCATCTGCGTCACCATCCGGGAGACAGCAGCGTCCCCTTCAATTCGCGAGGACATCTCCACGCGGATAGCGGTCGCCAGGTTATCCAGCTTGGACATGGTCTTCAGACGGATCGTACCGTTGGTCGGGTCAACCTCGATCACCGCGTCCGACTTGGTCTTCAGGTCACGCAACATGTCAGACATCCAGCTGACACGATGTGTCAGGTCAAGGATCGCCAGTGCCGGGTTGTCGACATCGCTCAGCAAATCATTGATCAGCATGCTGCGGTTGACTGCGTCCTGCAGCAGCTGCTGGTACACCGATGGGTCCTTGATCGTCACTGCGTCAGCGGTCACCCACCCGGAGTAGTTGCCGGAGGTGTCCTTCACACGCATCCAGTAGTACATGCGGACGTTCAACCCCAAGCCCAGGTGTGTGTAGGTGTCCTGCGGGAACGCCAATTCGGTCAGCTTGATAGCCAGATTCTGATCGTTGACGGTGGCTGCCCAGAGTTCCACCAGCTTCAGGTCTTTCTCCGGCGGGTAAGTCCAGCGCAGGCCGATCTGCATGACCTGGCCGGTAGCCACGAAGCTGACCAGGTCGCCCGGTGGGGTGACTTTTCCGTTAGACGTGGTGGTGACAAACACAGGTGCTGACAGCGTGCCGGCGTAATTCACCGACGACACCTGCACCTCGTACTCACCGGGTTGGACGTTCTGAATGTCAGCCGTAGGCAAAGCGGTGCGAGGCAGCCGCGTCCAATCGCTTGCCGTCACACCTCGGTACGCCACTTCGTAGCCGACGATCAGGCCGGACGCCGGAGGTGTCCAACTGACCTCGATGTCGGCCAGGGTAATGCCCGTGCTCGTGGTGTACACCACTTCCTGAGCCGTGACGTTCGACGGAGGCGGGCAGTAGCCAGGGTCAGGTAGATTCGTATTAACCGGCTGTGTTATCGCCAAACCGGTTTCCACCATTGCGTACTTGTCCGGGTAGTGCTTGTGTGCCGTGATCGTGAACTTATGCCCGTCTGTCGCGGTGACGGACAGCACCCTGGCAGTGAACGGTTGCAGCGTCTCGCGATACATCAGCCAGATTGCCCCCGGATTCGGGATAGCGGAGAACGGCGACAGTACCGAGATCGTGTCACCGGTGCCACCGGCCAGCGGACTTGTGCCGGCCACGTAGCATTGGCGTTCCTCGACAGAGCCGTCCGGCAAGATCACCGAAAGGCTGTAAGTCTCACCTGCCAACAGTGTAACTGCAGCATCAAGCGTCACCTGTCCTGCCGCCGCGCTGATCAGCCGGCCACCCATGCGGTCCGACTCGTCGCCGGCGTTAGTGGGTGAGGCCAGACGGCTAGGGTCCATGATCTGGATCACGTCACCAGGGCGCACCAGCATACTGTCCAGGCCCACGGTGAACGTAACGATTTCCGTCTCGTACAGCTCGGAATACAGCGCCCAGCGTCCCACCCGTTGGGCCTGTGCCCGCGACGTGCAGCCGAATGCGGTCAGCTCCAGCTTCTTCACCCCGTATCGCAGGATGGCGGCCGAGTCCTCCACGTACTCGTAGTCGGTCTGGTAGGTCTTCTCCGGATTGACCCAGGCCACCACTGCCACAGTGTGACGGTGCTTCGACGAGCTTCCTTGATAGTTGAACGTACCATCCTCGACGTTCGCCGGCGTGTACTGCATGGTCACCCCTTCGCCGGGCCGGTCCTGTACGATGGTGAACTTGGTCCCGTCCCACAACCCCATACCGCGGAACACGGACAGCAGGCTGCGAACGACATCCAGCGCGTCGTCCCTGTTGTTGATGACGCAGTTCAGCGTAAATCTAGGTTCAAACCCGCCAAGCCCATTTGGCACCAGCTCATCGCAGTACCTGCCGATCTGGTATAACGCAGCATCGTCGATCTGGTTAGCCGTCAAATACTCGCCGAGGCCGTAGCGTTTGCTCAGCAAAAGGTCGCGCAGGCAATAAGCCGGATTGTCGGTCCAGCCGTAACCGGTGAAGCTGCCATCCCAAAAGCCTGGGTATACAGCGTCCGTGACAGGGGGGCCGACAACGTTCGATGCCGTCCTTGGGACATACCCTGTCGGCAGGGCGACTTTCAACATGTTCAGCAGGTACTTCCGACTCGGAATGCTGGAGAATTGCTCGGCATCAATTCGGAAACCGAGCACAGCAGTGTTGGGGTACACCATCTTTGTGCTGATCTGCTCCGTGTAACCATCCCACATTGCGTCACCGCCGTTTTGGTCGTTCCCGTAGACACCCGAGTCACCGCCCATGATCTTCGTGACACGCACCTGCCTGTAGGTCGGCCCGGAAGTCGGAACCGCCGGTAGCTCGATGCGCGCGGACCGTTGGAAGGGGCCGCGGGACTTGCCGCCGATGTTGATGGCTCCCACTTGCGCCCACCCGGTGGCATCAGTGCGAGTTTCGATAGTGAAATGCGCTAACGACTGGCTGGCACCTTCCCCTCCGTAACGTGCCCAGAGTTCGGATATTGTTATTACAATAACCAGGTGGGTTACCTCTATGTTGTCGACCTGGCGGGTTACGGGTTTCAGTGATCCTGGCGTACCGTGTTCGGCCGGCCTGACCCTGGCCCAGAGCGGCGCGGCAACAGGTACGTAAACGTCGGTCGTGTCGAACCCCTCCAGCGGCTGCTGATTTGGTTCGCCTGCCCGGAACGAGTACGTGAAGTCTTTGAAGTTGACAGTGCCGTCACTGCTCATGACGGGTGTATCGTTCAGGTAGATAGCACCACGCGGGTCAGTTGTCGCAAACCCCTCGATCGGACCCTCGCACAGCAACTCGGTGACGCGCGTGCTGGCTCCGGATCGTAGAGTGTCGTCAGCATCCCTGGGTATTTTTTGCTTACCGCCGCCGGCGCCAGCGACATGGACCAGTGATTTGCTTGGCATGATTTACACCTTGTTCATGGGCAGGTCAAACACGTCGATAGAGGCTCCGATCACGGTGCTGCCGATCAGCATCTTGCCGTAACCAACTGGCACCGGGCCGCCGGCTTCCGTGATGTTATCCGTGTTCGAATACGTGTGACTCGGGTGCCGCTCCGCGATCTCCTGCTTGTTCTTTTTCGCCTGCCGAGCTGCGTAGTGACCCATTGCACCCTGCATGGCAAACGAGATTGCAGCCATCGTGAACGCCTTGACGAACATTGCCTGCGTCGCCGGTAACGTCGACCCGCCGGACGCGACGGTTATGGCGATTGCTGCGATAGCGAGCACAGCCGACGCCGCAAGCTGCGTATTGGATTTTCGTGTCTCTGGCGACGCTCCATGTATCACCGGCGCGAACCGCAGTGCCGGCGGCTGACGTTGCAGTGTAAGATCGCCCAAAGCCAAGTCCTGACGGCCACGGTCGATGACGGTCATGCGAAACCGCATGCCGCGGCGCTCCAGGTCCATCAGCGTTTTCTCGAAGTCGGGGAAGTTGCACTGCAAAATCTTGATGACATCGATCGGTGATTTCAGGAACAGTTTGAACTCCTTGCCATACTTTTTCGCAAGCTCGCCACCAAGGCGTACGGTGGTCAACATAATGATTTGTGCCTCACAATAAACCGGGTTACCTTCTGGTAGTACTCACCATAGAACGTCTTGCCGGACAAGCGACCGTCCATGTGCTGCAGGATGGTGTTATCTCCCAAATAGATCGCCGCGTGGTGTGGCACCTGCGCGTCAAACTGCATCAGCAGCGCATCGTGCGGCTTCAGGTCCGACACCACAACGAAACCGGCTGCTTCCAGATTGTCCATGTAGAGGTTTCCCCCTCGGTTCCACCAACCGTGCCGCCCATGATCAAATTCCGGCACCTGGATGCCCAGGTGTCGGGCGTAGTAATCACGCACCAACGTAAAACAGTCGTGCACCCCGTACACGAACGGCCTGCCTTCCAGTGGCGCTACGTAGCCAGACGGTTCAACGTACCGGTAACCAGCCTGCGGCCAACTGACAATGTGCCAGGGCACACCGGTCACTTCGCACATGCTCAGGTCTGCCTGCGACGGCTCTGCGCTGTTGTTGGGGTGACTGTGGAAGATGCCAACGATCTCACCGATTTCTTCAGCAGCGGCGTAGTCGTCCGTATCGATTTCGAACGTCTCGGCCGGTGTATCGCTCACGTTGCGGCAGCGGATCACACGAGTCTTGCGCTTGCCTGCCTTCACAACCACACCGCACACCTCGTTCGGGAAGGCTTCTTTGGCATGTGCCAGGAATTCATCGATCATGCTTAGTACCTCTTCACACCTGGAAAGCCACCATAGGGAAGGGTGTTGCCGAACCGCAGCTTGCAACTGGAGAACTGCTTACCGCAGGCATCCTCTGCCGGGTTTGCTGTCGGTGTGTCATCCAGCTTGAAATACGTGGTGCCGGTGTACCCGCAACCCTCCTGCCGGTATCGCCAGGTACATGTGCCGGCAATCACAATCCTGGCCGGCAACATGACTCCCTCTGTGTCGAACGGACTCGCAAGTTCCCACTCCACCAGCATCCTGTTCTCGGTCGCCTTCTTGTCAATGAACCAGGTTTCATCCGGCATCTGGATCGACGCATTGGCGGCCGGTTGACCGTCAAGGAACCTGGCGAACGTTCGCTTTCGGATGACCCTGGCACCTACCAGATCGTCGTAGTTTGCGAGGAAGGCCGAAACGATCTTGGTGACGTTGGCGATCTTCAGCTTGGGGCGGGGTAGGGCACCCTGGCCGTCATAGGTGAAGCCTTCCACCATGATCGGCAAAGGTTGATACGTCTGACCTTGCCAGATGATCGGCTGAGTCAGCGCGTTGGTCCCTGCGTGGAAATAGAACAGCCCGCCACCCTGGCTGGTCAGGTCCAGTACGAACAGCTCGACAATCGCGTCCGGAGCCAGCTTCTGTAACTCGGTAGCGACTGCTGTCCGAGAGTTTTGGTCGAGGAGTAGTGGCATGTCAGGTGTCGAAAACCTTGGTCAGGACCAGTGTCAGCGTGTCGTGATGTGGGGCTGACCATGTCCGCTTCCACTTGTCACAGGTGACCTTCTGCTGCTTGGTCAAATTGGTCGGATCGTTGAAATCCGGCCACAGGAAGTAGTCGACACCCCCATGCTGAGAAAGAAACGCTTCCATCGCGTCGACAGTAGCGGCCGGGCGGTTACTGAGGGTGACCGAGAACGAGGCGTTCTCGGTATTGAGGCCGAACCTTACCCGCTGGCTGTAACCGTCTCCAAAACGCATTTTGGAGACAGCTACCTCAGTCTCTTTTTCCAGCCCGTAATCGGGCGTCCACGACCATGTTTGTACTGGCATCTGCTTGTTGACAATAGCAACTATATCAGCGCGATAGTACACCACCGGCGCGTTTCTGCTCAACCAGAACTTCCATCACTTTCGCCTTGATCTGCTGCCCCAGGTCTGCCGCATTGCCAGCCTGTGGTGCGTCTCCCGATACCTTTTCGCGGACCGACTGGTCCACGATCGTGACGTTGACGTTGTAGGTGGGCTGACCGGAACCGACAGCCAGATTTCTGACCGCCTGATTCGGGATAATCGATCCGTCGGTATGGGGTACGAACAGCTCGTAACCCTGTTCACCTACGAGATACGGCACACCACCAGCGACACTGCCGCCTGCCGCCCTACCTGCTGGCATAAAGTTGAAGCCAGACGGCGGCGTGATACCACTGCCGACGGTCCCAGGCGAGAAACCAGGCGCTGTCGTGGTGGCAGCTGTTGCAGTGCTGCTTGCGCCTGCCCCCATAAACGCCCCGATCAACGTCCCGACTGCACTGACACCGGAGCTGATCAACCCCATCGCAGCCTTTTGCATCTGTGCTGCCGCCATTTGAGCAAGCATGTCGATAACCAGCTCCCGGAAACCGTTGCGGATATCGACGAACGACACCTTCGCGCCCTTACCCATCTGGTAGAAAGCGGTCTGCAGTTGGCCCAGCCCTTTTTTCAACGTCTCAGCGAACGTCTCTGCCGGAGACGCGATGTTCTTGTACGTCTGGAGCATCACGTCTTCGAACTGCCCGGCAAAGGACTGTTGCCGTTCGTAATTGGCCTTCGCCAGCTGTACTTCTCGCTCGTGCATACGCTCAATACTGGCAGTGCGCATTGCGATGTATTCGTCCTGGGCCGACTTCAGGCGCTTGTAGTCATCGGACCCCTCAGCGTAACCAGCAGTGCCGAACTTGGTTTCGGCCTCGTCGCGAACGGTTGCCAGCTGATTCTGCCTCTTGGTCCCCAGCTTGTACAGGTCGTCGGAAAACCGGATCGCCTCCGGAGCCGGGCCTGTGGCCCCAACAATCGCCTGACCTAGTGCGGCTGCACTGAAGCCGCTACCCCTCGCAGCGGAAAGCAGCGTGTCGTAGTTTTCCACCAGGTCCTTGATTCGCACAGACGACAAGGCTTTGCCAAAATCCGCCACCGTCGATACGCCACGTTGCAGTACCGCCAAAAAGGCTGCAGGAGCTTGGGCGCTGAACAGACGCCTGAGATCAGTACCAAGGCCTGACGCATCGACGTTCCCTGCACCAAATGTTTCCTGATACTGAGATTGACCGCGACGGAACTCATCTACGCGGGCATCCAGCTCCCGCGTTTGCTGCCTAAACTCCCTGAAGGCAGCTGCGCGGGCCACAGTCAGCGTGTCGCTTACGTACCGGTTCAATTCCGCCCCGATAGCGTCGGCAGCGTCCGCGTTGTACTTCTCCTGCAACGCCTCCTTGCCGTCGTTCAACTTCTTCTTCTGGTCGTCGCCTTTTGCGTCGGCCAGTTGCTTGGCGAACCACTCGTCGAAACCCTTGGCGACACGCTCCTTCGTCTCGCGGATTTTGCGGCCGAATTCGGACAGACCAACATCTCTCGGAGAGCTGTTGAGCCGATCAGTCTCATCCCGCAGTTTGCGGGTCAGGCCGTTGAACGACTCGTTCAACTTACCCTCGAACGTCTTCTTCTCGTCGATGAACTTCAGCATTGCCGCGCGCACACCCTCCAGGGTGCCGCCACTGCTGCGCAGGAGATCGGATGCTTCCTGGTTGCCCGACTGACTTAGTGCCTCAAGCTCGGCGAGAACCTGCTTCAGTGCGGTGTCCCCATCCTTGCCACGGCCGGCCAGCAGCTGTCGCAGCTTGCTCGCGCTACGGTCCGCGCCGGTCATCTCATCGAACAAGGAAAGCAGGGAAGATGCACCACTGTCCGACGCCGATCCCGAACGGCTTGTTTCCGGCAACTGAGCGTTTGTGCCGAAGGGTCTGGTGACTGGCTTCGCCAGTTGGCTCGCCCTTACGGCATTGCCGTACAGCTCCAGGGTTTTGATCGAGTGTGTGCGGTAACCTGTGCCCGGCATACCTTCCAGAAGCTGCTTGAACATGCGCTCAGCGGTAGCAGCATTCTTCACAATAGACCTACTCTTTGCTACCCAACCACCTTCCCCTTTACGTTCTACCCCAGCGCCGAATCGCTCCAGCTCGGCTTTGGCTTCGGCTCCGGCTTGTTGCACTCTACGCAGGTTGACTGTCAGCTCCGCCTTCAACGCTGCCACTTCACCGGTCACGTCCTGGCCGGCCACCTGCGATTTACTCAGTAGGGCCAGACGCGAGTGGGTCGCAGCAACATCCGCTTTTGCGTAACCTTCGCCAACATATTTCTCCGGGTCCCTTTTCGCCTTGTCTGCGTCCGATTGCATCAGGCCTGCCAACCCCCAGAATTCCTTGGCCCGTTCAGCCACTTCTCTACGGGTCTGCTCGATGCGCAGTTCAGACAGCTTGACCTGGTACTCGTACAACTGGGTCTCGGCGTTCTTGGCGGCGTCGACGAACTTGCTGCGCTCGGCTTCGTACTCACCTTCCTTGACACCTTTCATCCGCAGGAACTGGTCGAACTCGTCCAATTGCTGCCGCAGATACGACCGTTTGCGATCCAGCAGGAACATCTCCAGCTCGATCTCCCGCTCCGAGTTCGCCTTTTTTCTGCCGGACGACCGGGTATCGAAGTCCTGTTGAATCGCTTCCAGGTTGGTCAAAGCGGCCTCGACCGACTTAACCTTCTGCAATCTGGAATTCAGGCTCGCGTCGATCGTCTTGCTCAGCGAGTCCTCACCGTTCTCGCCCTGATCGAACTTCGCGTAAACGTCCGAGCGAATCCGGGCGAGTGACGACCCAACGCCTTCCAGGCGACGTTTCGCATCCTCCATCTTCTCCGCAGCGGTATCGGTACTGGCCCACATGTGTGCCGCAGCTGCCCCTGTAGCCATCAGCGCAGCTGCCACAAGTGTTGCCGGGTTGATCAGGCCCATGAGTGCCGTAGGCAGCAGGGTGGAGGCCGGGATCAGCCCGTACATCACACCGGTCAGCTTCAGCAGGCCCATGCCTACACCGGTGATGATCGGTATGGCGTAGCGCCAGGCCAGAAATCCCGCTGCCGCCCCAGCCGCCATCGGTGCCAGTTGCGTCAATGCGGACACCGAGAAGGTGACGACCTTAGCCAGCCCCAGCAACCCTTGCGAGATTACGGTGAGGGTGGTCTTCAACTCGGTACTGCCAGCCAGTTCCTTGAAGTTGCCCATCAACTCCTTCAGGCCGGGATTGATCTCGTTGAACGCCTCCACAGCTGTCTTGCGGAACGTGTTCAGCGTCTGGCCGCCCAGCGCCTGCAAACTGGTGTTAATCTCATCCGCGCTTGCTGTCACGAATCCACCGTTCTCACTGGCGCGGAAGGTGGTCATCTGCATGGAGCGAATCTGCTCATCGGACTTAGCCAGGAACGCTTCGATCAGTTTGCGGCCACGCTCGTCCGTGAACGCCTGCAGGAAACGCTTGCGGCGCTGCTCTGTCGAGTCTGCCAGCGCTGAACGGACGTCCGACATCACATCGAACGGGTTGCGCGTGGCACCTGTCTCGGCGTCATATAGGGACACCTTCAGGCCAGCCAGTGCATTCCTGGCCTTCTCCGTCCGGCCGACAAGGTCCTCCATCGCGTTTCGCATTGCCGTACCGGCGGCGGAACCTGTGATGTTCCGTTCGGCCAGAATCTGCAGTGCCACACTGACATCCGTCAACCGAAGGTGGTACTCGTCCGCAACAGTGGACGCTTGGCGCAGCGACTCCATCATCTCGGAGATGCTGGTCTGCGACTTCGTGGCCGCGATCGCCACAACGTTCGAGGCCTTCGCTAGATCGACACCGCCCAGTCCGTCACCAATAGTTGGGTCACCACTGAAGGTGCTGCGGATACCTGCCAGGAATTTGGCCGCCTGATCCGGTGCCAGTTCGCCTACCAAAGACAGGTTCATGACCGTCTTCAGATTTTTCATCGCGTCATGGGTGCTGAAGCCGGCCTGTGTCAATGCCTGCAGGCCTGCAACCATCTCGTTCAGTGCGAACACGCTGCCAGAGGACATCTCCAGCAGGTTCCCTTGCATTGTCGCGATGGCGCCAGAGGTTTCTTGACTCAGCGCCTTGATGATTCCCATCTGATGCTCGAATTGGGACCCTACCTGCAGCATCGACCGGACGCCTGTGGATACGGCGAAACCGCCGAGCATCGGCAGAATCTGACCCCACGACAACCAGATCATGCCGATGCCGGAAGTCAGGCCGCGGAACAGATCGTGCCCGGTTTTACCGAAGCGCAGGTGTGCCTCTTCAGCAGCGGCTACGGCGGACTGGATGCCGGCTAGTTCCTGTTTGTACTTGCTGGCGTCGGAAACGATACTGAGCAGCTTGGAGCCGTGGCGCTTGCTGAACTCGGCCTCGTTCAGCTCCCCACTCTGCTTGCCATACTGGTACTCGCCGTAGGCGTTTCGCAACATACCCAGCTGTCTGGTGGGTGTGAGAGACGCCGCGAAGTACTTGGCGTCAGCGGCGTACGAGCGTTTGGACAGCTGCTCGGCCTCAGTCCGCGCTTTCCTCAGCGAAGCCGCCTGCTCCTTTGTGGCGTTGGCGTCAGTCTGTTTCGCTGCTGCGGCCGCATGGATCACGGATGTCAGGTGCGCCACCACCCCCTCATATGCGCGGGTGTCCCGCACGATCTGGGTAAGGTGCGTACCGTACTTTCTGAGCATGTCAGCGTCTGAGACATCACTCAATGCTGCTTTGCGCGCACGTTGGACGCGCGTCAGTAACCCCTGTGGATTGTTCTCATACAGGAAGTTGTTTTCGGACAGCCGATTGGCGTCGATGTCCCGGCTGCGGATAGCCTCCGTACCGCTGCGACTTGCCTCCTTGAACCGCAACCCTTGGTTGAACTTCATGTCACTGGTCTGCTGAGCGGCCTCTGCCTTGCGCGCGTTCTGCTCCTGCAAAACCAGTTGCTTAGTCCACCACTTCACGTACTCACTACTGTTACGCAGCCGATCCTGCTCTGCCTTGCCTACCTGCTTGTTGGCGTCGAGGGCGGCCTTGGCCGCACCTGCCGCGTTCATCTCGGCGATTGCCTGCTTGTTAATCAGATCGGTCAGGTGGCTGACTACCGACGCTCTGGCGGTAGTGTCTCTGACGATCTGGGTCAACGACGTGCCGTAAGTGCGGTTCAATGCCCCGGTAGACATACCGCGATCAGAAGCCAGCGCAGCCAGCCCGACACGATCCAGTAGTGCCTTCGGGTTGTTCTGGTACAGGTGGCTGTACGTGGCCGACCGGGCTGCATCAATGTCCGCTTGCCGGCTGCTGCCTTTGCGCTCGCTGCTTTCCTGCATTACGACGGCGCGCAGCATAGACCGCTGATACGCCTCGATTTCGGCCTTCTGCTTGGCTATGGCCTTATAACGCAGACCGTCCATGTGCTCGTTGGATTTGCGCTGCAGCGCCGCGGCCTTGCTGGTGAGGTGATCGATCTCGTCGCCGATCTCCTTGACCGAGGTTTTCACCGCCTTGGCCGTTCCTTCGACAGCGGTGCGGGTGGCGGCCACGCCAGTCTTGGCGCCGGTGGACATCTTCTCCAGCGCAGCAGCCACCCGGTCAGATGCTGTGGTCAGGTTTGCGGACAACCCGGTAAGCAGCCCGGTCACGCTCTGCAGGTTGCCGGTCATGCCAGCCAGCCCGGTGGTCAAATCCTTGATGCTCTTGTTGAGCTTGGTCAGGCCAGCGGTGTCAGTGTTCTTTGACAGATTCTCCAAGCCGGTCAGCGAACCGGTGATCTTGTTGATGCCTGCTTCGGTCTGCTGCAGACCGTTGATCTCAAACTGGATTCCGATGTGCTTAGTGGTCATGGCGTATTCCTCTTGGATTACCGAATGTTGCCATTGTCAACTTGAAAAGCCAAATGAAAAAGCCGGGATCACCCGGCTTTTTTTAACTCCATCTGGCGCTTTTCCGCTCGCATCTGCAGAACGTGCTCGTCGACCTTACGGATCACCCGGATCACCCGCATCCGTTTCTCAACGCTGCGTATGCGGCGAATGTTGAACAGCGCGTCGAATTCGGATAGTGGAATGTAGTACTCACCGCCTGACCCGAGTGTTCGACTGCGCGACAACTCGCCGTACACCTCGTTGTACCAGCGGGCCTGTTTCAACAGCTTCGGACGAGTGAGCATCGGCGCCGGAGTAGGCGCCCCGGCCCGCATGCCCTGGAGGAAGAACTCGACGTGCTGCCCCCACTTTTCATTCCAGGTGATCCAATCAATCAGTTTTTTGCGACTTCGGCCTCATACTTCTGCAGGTAGGCGTCGCGCTGGCGAGCGTGGAACAATACGCGGCGGCGGAAGTCCTTGTGCTGCAACAACATCCGCGCATTCGCTTCGTTGTACTCGACCGGTTCACCTTTGTACTTCAGCTCTTTCCAGCCCTTCAGGATGGTCGCCGCGGTAACTTCGATCTCGATCTCACGCTGTGCTGCCTTCGCCAGATCGCCGCCGGCGGCCAGCTTGTCAGCGTTCTCCAGCATCAGGCGTTCGACCAAACGCTCGCACTCGTCATTACCGTCGCGAGCGATCAGCAGCTCGGCGCCCTCACTGATAGGGAACCAGACGCCGTTTTCCTCAGCATCCTCGTTGGTCGCATACGCTTCAAAAACATCCAGTGCCATGATTTATTTTCCTTGTGAATAAAGTCTTGCAAAAAGCCACCGGCCGAAGCCGGTGGGTAAGTCGCACTGCTGTGGGTTAAACCCGGTAGATGAACATCGACTTGTGCAGGGTCGGATGTTCAAGCGCTTGCCATGTGGTTTCCAGCATCACAGGTTGGTCAAGGTTCTGCGCGTTGGTTTTGGCATCCGACAACTCGATACGTGGGAATTCGAGCACGTAACCTTCACCGGTCTTAGGGTCCTTCAGCACGAAGGTCAGGCTGTGTGCGACGCTGTTGATGAAGTCGTTGTACAGCTGGCCGTTGGCGAAGTAGACCTGCAGCGAACCCTTCAGATCGATACGGCCAGCCATCACGTCCGCGTTGCCGAGGAAACCGACCGCTTCCAGACCTTGCAGCTTGTTGTCGAAGTCGAACGAGAACGACTTGACCTCGGTCTGCATCAGAGTGCGGATCGGCGTACCGTCCATCAGCACACTCATCACACCGGTAACCGCGTTCAGACTGTCGCCGGTGAAGGCGTCCGTAGCCGCGCCGGGCATGAATGTGGAACCGCCGTTCGCGCTGGTGGAACCCATGAAGTCGATCGAACCATTCACGATGCTGCCGGATTCGATACGCAGACCAAACTTCGCCACCTGCATGCCGCGGAACACGAAGTACTGGTTCGCCTCCGGGTGGTACTTCTCGATGGAGTAGCTAGAGCGGGTGATGCCGTGGGTCAGCTTGGCCGACGAAATGCGGACCAGTTTCGATACTGCGTCGACGGTGAACGGAGTGCCGGCCACGGTAATCGATGTAGCCGTTCTCGCCTGTACTTGAAAGATGCCCTTATTGGCCGCCGGCAGCGCAGTGCCCGGATCGACGATGCGGAACCACTGACCTACGGCCAGATTAGTCAGCGCATCCGCGCCAGTGGGCGCCGAGTCGAAAGTAAGCGTATTGGCTGTGAAGCTGGCGAGGGCGGCCGTCGAAATGCCGTTGGTGCCGTAGAAGCTCCAGGCGTCCATCATTGCCGACTCCATGAAGTCATCGTGCTCCTTCAGCGAAAGCTCGATGGACAGGCCGCCGGACACCTCGGCCTTGGTCGGAATCAGGCTGGATACCTGACGCGAAGGGTTGATCTCTTTGGAGGTGTCCTTGGTCAGCGCGAACGCCAGCGATTCGCCAGTGAAGCGGCGGAATCGCGGTGTGCCGACGACTGGTGTCTCACCCCAAGTTGTCTCCTTGATCGCAGACAGCTGCGTCAAACTCGACGATGCAAAAGACATAGTGGCAACTCCTTGTTGCTAGTGTCAACTCAATGGCGAATGAATACCCCGGTATCAGGCCGTTGATGAGCTGCCGGGAACTTTATGTTGCTACTGTCAACTTTACAAGAAATCAAGACCCTACGCAACGTGCGAGCGAATCGGTACTGCAAGTGACGCAACGCAGCGCCCGCTGGACGGCTTCGCGTCGCCAAGTACCGGCGCAGCAATAAAGAACGGCGTGAAGGAGCGGGCCTTCAGCATGTTCACCAGCGCGTCGGCGACGGCATATGTCTTGTTCATACCTGAGCCGAGCGGAACCGAAATGTCGATGTAAACGGTGCCGGCGAAACTGTACCCCATGTTCGCGGAGTTCCCTATGTGCGCCAGATCGGCGTCGTGGAAGTGGAACGCCACGTAAAGGTACAGATCACCCTGCTGTGCAGGATCGACGGACGGGCCGTTCTCATAGTAGATCGGCTTGCCAGGGTAGAGGGTAGGCCACTCGGCCTCCAGTGCGGCCGCCAGCTCCTGGCGCGCAGACAGGTAGCTACTCATGCGATACGCTCCGACAATGTCTTGTACGTGATGTGCGAGTGACCTTCCAGTACAGCTTGGATAACGTGTGGCAACACGCCGAGTGCGAAGGCGTAGATGTCCGACTCCGTGACAGCCTGGGCGTTCTCAGGTCGCAACCCTACACGGAAAAACTTGCCGGAGATGTCGGACACACCGCTGACCGTGCCACCGTAATCGTCGACTTGGTATGGAGAGACATTCGCCAGTGTCACCTTCGAATTCCAGACGATGTCGTATGCCTTCGATGACAGCTCTCGATGTTTGGCGCCGGCCAGCGTCTGGTAGCCTACGTCAGCGTAGCCATGCAGAGGGTCGTAGCGCAGCGATTCGCCGGCCAGCGGTTTTCGCTGCAGATAGCGCTGCAGCGGCCGGTAATCGGCTTGTGCGCCGCCGAGCTTCAGCTGCCAGTTGGACAGCAGGTTGCCGGTGTAGGCTGGTGTGTGCCGGGCGCCGCTGGTATGTGACCGGACGATGTATTGGGCGGTGAGCCGGATCACCGTCCGCAGCGTCTTGGCCGCCATCTGCTGATTCTCGCTATTGAGGTCCAGCAGCTTCTGTTTCAATTCTCGCGTGTCGATCTTGATCATGCGGCCGGCCTGATGTGCAGGGACAAGGTGCCGTCCGCTCTAGGGTCAACTGACAAGACATTGAACTGCACGGCACTCAGTGCGACGGTATCTCCGGCTCGCACTTGCGGAGCATCGACAGCGCGCAAGCGTACACGCAGATCGCCAACAAAAGCATCCGACATTTTCTCATTGCGGAACTCGTAATCATCAAGGAATCGGGTCACCACGGCCGGGATAGGCGCCGGCGCGACAGTGGCAAATGTCTCGGTCACTGGGTCGTAAGTAGAACGTTGCACCACCACCTGGATGGTGGTCAGTGCAGTCGGCTCCAACTCGGAACACTCCAGCGCGCGGAAGCCAGCGGCCGTCGGTAAACAGTTGCGGGCAAGCAGCAGCGTGCCATCCGGGAATCGAACGTATAACCCCTGTGACAGCGTCTCGGCCATTGGTGCGTACACCACATATTGACTCTGCTGTTCGGACGTAGTGGAAATGTCCTTTATGTCCTTCACCCAGACCTTGGAAGCATACACACGGATACCCGCGGCGCCGGCTGTCAGCAGCTCGTTGCCCGTCAGGAATTGGCAGAGACCTTCTGAGCGGTGCAGGATGTGACGTTTGCGCACTGTGGCACCGTAGAACTGATCCGGATAAGCGTTACCCAGTATCCAGCTGGCCCCGGCAAGCTCTACGACACCGCGCAGCGGCGGGTTCCACCTGGCCTTTGTGGATAGTACCCGCCGCAGCACCGTTACACCGTCGCGTTTCGAATCGTCGAACAGATCGAGCTGGCCTTTGCCAAGCGACACTTTGGTATAGGCGTCGCGGATCGCCGTTCGGTCGAAAAAACTGGCTACACTAGGGAAGCGCATTATTCACCGGTCACAGGGTCGTAACTTGGAGTGGACACAGCCAGGAAAGTTGGCAGTACGACTGTAGCCGACGAGCCAACGTAAGCGGTGTAGGCCGTTTTCAGCCGTTCGCTCGCCTGCTGCAGACGGTTGCCAACCCTTGCCAGCACTTCCTTGTAACTGTCGGAGTGCCTAATGAATCCACCCTTACCGTCGCTTATGTTGCGCGGCGAAAAGTTAGGCATCGACTCTGCCACCAGCGCGGCCACGCAGTACAGTGAAAACTGCTTGGTCAGAGCGATCAGCTGCAGATCAGCTGCTGTAGGGGAGGCGGCGACGGACGCCGCGGCAAAGTCAGTGGCAAGATTCTGTCCGATCTGTGCCAGCTCTATCTCCAGATGCCTCGGGTACAGCTCCAGATCAAGTGTGCCGTCCTCAAGTTCCTCGGTGGCTACACCGAGCACGGCGCGCACTTCCTCGGGTGAGAAGAAATCGGACAGGCTCAGCATGGTCGATTACTCGGCCTGTTCTTTCTTGCCGACTTTGGTGGGTTTGTCCTCGACCACTTCGGCGATCAAACCTGCTGCGATCTGCGACTCCAGCCAGTTATCACGTTCCAGCTGCACCGGCTCGGTGCCGATGACTTTACTGCCCTGGAATGGGTGGACGTAATTGCGGTCAGTGGTAGTTTTGAAGAACGGCATGGTGTGCTCCATTGGGTGCTTTTGGTTGACAGTGGCAACTTTAGCAGTTAATCAAATCCGCGTCCACAGCCAACGTCGCTTGCCCGCGTCGTGGATTTGGTAGAGTCCATTACGCTCGCAGTTCTCACGCTCGGACAGGTTGGGGTCGAACACAGCCAGCTTCTCTGGCAGGAATTTCCGCTGAAATAGCGCCTTGCTCATGCGGGTTTTACTGCTCGCAGTCACGTAGTAATAGGTGGCTTGGACCTCAGCATCTAGTTTGAAGCCTAAGCGCTCGTACATTTGGCCGGAGAACCAGCGGTTATCCGAGAACGACACAATCTCCCGCACATCCGGGTTACCGGTGACGAATACCTTGAGCAGTCTGGACGCGCCACCAACAACGCTGCCGGCCGCGGCGTACCGGATCAGCTCAACGATACCGTCGGATTTTGTTTTGCCTCTGGCGCTATACCTGCGCGTGAACGACATGACTGCCACCAGCTCGCCGAACAGATAAAGACCCAGGTGTTCGGCCCCACGTACAGAGCCTTGTATGTGGTTCTCCTGCAGGAATTGGTCCGCTACGGCGTCAGCCACGCTTCCGACCGTGCAATTGCGGGCGTAGACACGTAGATCACTCTTACCCATCGCGTGCAGCAGTGTTTTTTGCACCACTTTCGGAGCATCCAGCCACTCGTCTTCGAACACTTGGATCAGCCGCAGGTCCGCGGCGGTCGCTGCCTTGTGCTTCTTGCTGTGGCACTGCGAGTCACGATGTCTGCTGCTGTGGAAAAATAGCCCGTGATACTCGATCGCCAGCTTGTGCTCCGGCAGGTAGATGTCCATCTCCAGATTGCTCCCAGGAATCTTGCGGCGTGTCTGAACCTCTGCGTGATCCGCCAGGAAGCGGGCAATGTCTCGCTCTGCTTTAGACTGCGCGCCGCGGCATTTCGGGCAACCGCTTCCGCGCACGTGGCTGTCGGCCTTCTGCCTGAAGGGTCCATGTTCACGGCAGGTGATGACGACCTTGTCCTTGGTGGTATCGTACTGAACCTGTCGGTAGTCGTACTTGCCTTCGTGCACAGCAGTGGCCCTAGCTATGAAGGCATCCACGTCGAGACGTTTGGCGTTGTCGCGAGAGATTGCTGAACAAGTGGGGCAGTTACCTCTGCGGGTGATGTGATTGCCTGCCCGCATCTCGAACTGACCGTGCTGACCGCAGCGAATAGTTAGTACGGCCATACCACGATCCCATCGGATGCCCTCATAGGTGTACCGATCACCGTGCACCTTCCTGGCTCTGGCCTCCCAAGTTGCAAGGTCGTGACGATTTTTCCTGCTCACGCTCTCGTCACCACATTTTGGGCACCCGTCACCGGCCCAATGTTTGACAGGGCGCTGCAGGAACTCTCCATGTTTCCCACATCTGATCGATACCTTGTCATCCTGACCGGTGTACACGACTCGCGAATAGTCGTACTTGTCGCCGTGCTTGGCCCTGAATCGAGTAAGCGCCTCGTCTTGGGTCAAGTACTTGCTATTGGCGGTTGCGACGTACCCGCACAATTTGCACCCCATACCGACCGACAGGCGCCCAACTGTTTGCAGAAATTCACCGTGCACCGGGCACAGCAACCTGGACAAGTCTTTCTTTGTGCGACCTAGTTCGACGACCTTGAACTTGCCAGCGTGCTTGTCCTCGATGATTTTTTCTACGTCGGCCAAGCTGAACCTGGGAGTGGTCGCCTTTTTTCTACCGCAGGTAGGGCAGCCTCTGCCATTGAGGTGGCTGTTCGCTGCCTGCTGGAATTGCCCGTGCTTCTTGCAGACAATGACCAGCTTGTCGGCGAGACGTTTCAGGTCTTGCTGTGGGTACTCATAGGTATCGCCGTGAACATTTGCGGCGCGCTGCAGGAAGGTTTGGAATGTGGAAGACATAAGAGTAGAGGGGCCACTTGGACCCCTCTACTTTAGACGATTAGATCGTCAGAGACAATACAGAGAATGCGTCATCATAGATTCGCAGGATAAGTTCACTCCAATCGAATCGCATCTGCTCGCCGCGCCGCATCACCAGCGCCTCGGCCGCCTTGTACTCGGCCTGCAAATTGCGAACCTTGCGCAGCGCGTAGCGCGAGTCCAAGCCAATAATGGTGTTGGTAGGGATCACGCCAGCTTCCACGATGAATACCTTCGGGTTAGGCAGGCCAGGGTTCAGCGGATCGGTGGTGATCTGCAAGTGTTCCATCGAGCCGTCGCCAGCATCGGTCACAACCGGACGTCCTGCGCGATTGACGACTGCCAGGTAAGTGTCGATGTCCATAATGCAATAGTCGATGGTACGGGTACGACGACCGGCACGCAACCACTTGACCCAGGCTTTGTGGGTCAGGGCGCCGTTGGCGACGATAGCGGAGTCGAAGGTATTGGCCTTGACCTGCGCCAGCGCGGACATGCCCCAGTCCACGTCGCCGTTGAGGATCATACCGATGTACTGGTCCATCAGTGCAGAACGCTCAGCTTCTGCTTGACGTACCAGCGACATGGTTACGAAATCGATGGTCCACGCACGTTTGGCTTCTTCGGCGATGGTCATACCAAGCGCGAAGCTAGGAATGGTTTTCGAAGAGTCCGAAACGGTCATGTGCATCATCACCGCCGGTTCCGACAGCTGTGCAATAGGCTGCGAACGATAGGTAGCCGGGCGCGACAGGTTCAGGATCGGCTGCTCGTATTTCGGGCCGTCAATCGAGATGCTTTCGGAGATCATACGATCAAAGATCGCGAGATCACCGGATGTATCGGTACGCAGACGGTCTTCGATGGCTTCCAGAACAACGGCAGGGAACAGGATGCGCGATGTCGGAGTCGCGTCGCGGGTGATGACGCCCGCGCCGATTTCGAAAGCGCCGTCCATGATCTCTGCGACGGTGGACTTGCGCACACCAACTTCCGGAGCGTCTTTGACAAACACGCCGGAGGCAGCCATCAGCTGATTGAACGTAGAGCCGTACTTCGCCTCATCGGTCGGGTACTTGTGAGCCAGCAGCTGTTTCACGCTGCACTTGGCGGCAGCCGCTTCCTTGTAGATCGAAGCGTCGAGCGTGACTTGCTGCTCACCACCGAATTTGTCAATAATCTTTGGCATGGTATTTCCTCGTTTAGATGCGTTCGATGATCGCGGTAGTGCCTGCGGCGCCACCGCCTTCGACTACACGCCACATGAATTTGGTCGGAGTGCCGGCCTGGACCAAAGGACGACCGTTGGTGTACTTGGTGCCGGCTGCCGGGACAGCGCCAGCCACTACGTAATCGCCAGGGTTACATGCGGTTGCACCCACGATCTCCACTTCGAAGCGGCCGGATGTCTGCACCGACCCGATTGCGTAGCCAGCATTGACGGTGAAGCTCTCCGTGGCGACGAGGAAGCCCTCGATCTCGTTACCAGCTGCGCACATCACCATACGCGAGGCGCCACCGAGCTTTACCGGCTTACCCAGGTCGTTGGTGCCCAGACGGTCGCCGGCATTGCCAGTGGCGCCCAGGGCGGCGGTGATAATTTTCGATGCGTCGCCGGTGGTCGGCTGCATTTTGAAGTTCGGCATTGTCTCGATCCTCTTGATTAGTTAATACGAGTCGCTTGAACCCGCGCCAAGTGGGTCGGGTCAACCTGTGCGGCAGTCGGTTTATGGACTTCCGCTCCCGAGCTGGAAGCTGCTACACCACCAACAGGGAATTTCGCGCCGAACTCGGCGGATACGCGCTGGTGCTCGGCCACCAGAGCATCCGGCGACAGTGCCGCAGCGTCGGTCGCCGTGTGACCCAGTGCGATGCGCATCTGGTTCAACGACGCTTCAGCAATCACGCGCAGCGAGGGAATCGCTGCGACTTGCGCCTGCGCAAGCGTCGCAGCAATGGCCGCGTCACGCAGCTGTTGTTCCTGTGTTGCCACCTTCTCGGTCAGATAGGCAACAAGCTGGTTGCTACTGTCAACATTGCTGGAAGAAGGAGTCTCAACTTCCGTACCGGTCTGCGACTCTGCCTGCGATTCATCTTGCGGCGCGTTCTGCGCCTCCAGTGTTGCCTGGACCTGGCTGCTTGCCCCAGGCTGCTGTACTGCTGTGCCGGACATATCAAGTTCCTCAATCTGTGCTGATAACGCATTGTTTCTGCGCATGTTGCCATTGTCAACTTTTTGTTTCGCAAATGCAAGGGCATCCGGAAATTTGCCAATGGTGTCTACAAGCCCTGCGCGCAGTGCGGCTTCACCAAAATACTCTCTGCCTTCAGCCATCGACATGGCAGACGCCAGAGAAACACCGCGGTTGTTCGCGACTGCTTCAACGAATTGACCGTAGACAGCGTCCAGCCGGGCCTGCATCTGCGCTTTGGCCTTGTCCGACAAGGGTTCGTAAGGCGTTGCCAGCGCTTTCTCCGAGCCTGCGCGGAGCACTGTAGCCTTGATACCGTCGTTCTCCATCTCGCGACTATACTCGATGTGCGTACCGATCACGCCGATCGAGCCGACTGTGGACATCTTGCCGGCAGTGATCCGGTCTGCGTTGCTTCCCAACCAGTAACCAGCCGACGCCATCAAGTCGCCTGCGAAGGTATGGACGGGCTTCACGGCACGAAGGCTCGACAGCGCATCAGTGGTGTCTGAGATACCCGCCACGCTGCCACCTGGGCTGTTCACGTCCAGGAGTACCGACTTGACCTTGCTGTCTGCCGAGGCTTCTGCGAACGCCCGCTGCAGGTTCGGGTAGGTGGTGATACCGAACGCCTTCACCCAGTTGTCCGGGATGTCCGCGTTGATCAGTGGACCCCTGATCGGGATCACCGCCACACCGTCGGTGACTTCGTAGCGGGGTGCCGGCTTGTCGACCTCCTGGCCGTCGTTGCCCGCTAAGGCTTCCAGGTCGAACCCTCCGGCCAGCAGCTTATCCTGCACGGCGAGTACGGCCTCAAGCGAAGCCTGCGTACCGCACCAGAGGGTGTCCTTATCCACGAAAATCAGTTTCATTGTTTCTTCCCTTTGTTTTGAGACTTGCCCTGCTGCGGGGTATCCGGTTTGAGATTCTGGTTCGTCGGACCGCCACCGGGGCCGGTGGATGTGTTGCTGTAGGGGTTCTGCGCTGGCTGATCGGATGTGTTCGGACGGAAGCCAGTACCAGTCAGCGGCTTATAACCCTTCGGCGGCAGCTTGCCGGTCAGCTGGATGCTTGCTTCCTCATCCGTCAGCATGCCGAGCGACAGCAACTCCAGCACGCGAGACTGCCGCATCGCGTAGAACGCCTCCAGCTCAGTGTCCGGCCGCAGATCGATCGGCTTGTAACGGAACTCCACGTATACGTCGAAGCCGAGCAGGCGCACAGCCAGCGTGATCGCCTGCGAGAAAATCTCGTTCAGCTTCTGCTGTACGGCGCCCTCGGCATTCTTCATGAACAGCAGTGCCTCGGCTGAGGCAATGTTGGCCGAACCGCTGCCGTGGCCAAGCACAGATGGAAGCGTCTTGGTGCCGGTCGCCACCTTGGCGTCGATCAACCCGGTCAGGGCGTTGTACTCGGCATCCAGCGACTGATTGCCGTTATTCATGTACTCAGCTTCGATAGAAGACAGAACGACCAGCGCGTCTTCAGGATTCAGACCGTTGATTTGCTGCGTCAGGCTAGAAATGACTCCGTCGATGTAGCTTTTTACTTTGTCCGGTTGACCGTAGTAATCGGCCGGTATGCTGCGCCGCACCGTGTCTTCGTCCAGGGTCACTACCATCTTCGGATGGATCGCGCGACGGATTACGCGCCGCACGTCGTCAAAAAACTCCTGGCCGAACAGGACTGGCTGCACTGCCGACTCCATCGGGGATGCGGAGTAGGGTTCGGTCAAGTCCTGGTCGAGCGAAACGTAGAAGAACGTGGGGAAGTCGAGGTCGATTTCCTCGCCGCCGATCTGCTGCACCGGCTTGAAATCCAGCCCTTCCTGGTAGAACTTGATCTTGGTGGTGCTCACCGGAGCCAGGCGCTCAGGCAACCGCCCTTTGCCGAGCACTAACTCCATCGCGCAGGAGCCGTACAACCGCAGCTCTTTTGCCAGCGACTCGGAAATGCTGCGGATCGAGTACATGCCATTGAAACCGGTGGCATAGTTCTTCAATATGTCGAACCGGGCCAGCAACTGGTTCGCGGCGTCCGTCGCTTCGTAGTTGAACGTACCGTCGAGATTCTTTGCGACGACGGTGTAACTGCTGGTAATCGCCGTCCGCAGGTAAGCGTCAACCGAGGCCGACAGATCGGGGAAAGCGATCGCCAGTTCTTTGATGACTTCCTTGGTGGTGGTGCGTGTCCGAAGTGCGGCGATACTGCTTGACGCCAGTCGAAGGTCTTTCTCCGGCAGCTTCGTGTCAGACGATTTGGCCGACTTCAGGTGCGACGGGACAGCCATCGGCCGTGCAGGCACCTTCGGTTGAGGAACCGGAGGCAGCTGCGATCCGGCAGTGATCTGGCTCTGGCCGGAGGTGTCGAACAGCGACAGAATCTTGGAGAAAAAGCTCATCGTGAAGCCTTCAGTGGTTTGTTGCCATTGTAACACCGGTGTTGACAAAGGCAACATTCAGGCCAATCAAGGGCTTGCGGATCACTTGGGTGGCCTGTTGCCCGGTCGCATGGCAAACCACCACCCGACACAAACGGACGCCTGGAACAGCACCCAGTAGATGCAGTATTTGAACAGCTCGTACAGCTGGTCGTTGGACAGCGGCACGCCACGCGCCCACACGTACTGCGCCACCACGCCGAACACGCTGCACGACAGGATGAAGAACAGCAGGGTCAGGATCGGCCGCACTACGCCACGAACACCATCCACCCACACATTCCCGTAAGTCGCCTTGTCGTTGCCGTAGCTCGACGCCAGCGCCTCGTAGCCAGCGGCTTCGATCTTGGCTTCGCCCTCGATGGTGGCGATCTGCGTGCGCTGCTGATACTCAGCGAGCATGAACTCCCGATCCTTGTCCAGCTTCGCCAGTTCGTGCGCCTGCTGCAGCTGCAGCACCGCAATGTCCTTGTCGCGGTTCTTCAGGTCGATCCAGCGGTTCACCGCGCCGCCGAGCCACCCGATCAGCGAGCCGAAGCCGCTGCTACCCAGAATTCCTGCCAGTACGCTCAGCATGTCTGATCCTCGACGACTAGAGTGAATGGTTCACCTTTCATGTGATCCATGAAGGCCCGCACAGTCGGTCGGCTCAGCAGGATCGCCCGCTGGCCGTCCATCGTGCCGAAATACTTGCCGAGCAGGATGCAGCCCTGTACATGGCTTTTCAGACCCTTATCCACGTCACCGGCGTAGTTGCCGGAGTGGATCAGGATATTGGCGCGCGGCGCCGTGCCGAACAGGCCGTAGACACGGCCGAAGCGTGGGGAGCGCACGATCCGGACGACGTAGCTACCCGTCGGGATACACGACTTCGCCCGGATGTTGCCGCGCCACGGCAGCTCAAATGTGCGGCAGGTAAATCCGTCTGCGCCGAGCGTACCCTCAGTCCCGGCGTCCGTCTGTTTCTGCCGTGTCAGGCGTACTGTCTGCATCTCGCAGTCCTTTCGTAGTGATGGCCACCAGATGCTCAACCGTCTTCTGTAGCAGCTCGAGGTGGTCGGCGTTGTGCTTGGCTGCGACCAGCAGTTCCTCGTTCTGGCTCTGCAGCGCCTTGTTCTCGGCGCGCAGGGCATCGATTTCACCTATGTAGTGCCGGTTCTGTGCGAACAGCTCACGCACTTCTTCCTCCAGCTTCGTGACCTCGCCCGACATGCGCTCCAGCTCTTGAGTCTGGTACTTGATCGTCGCTTCGAGCGAGCCGACACGCTCCATCGCACCATTGCGCTCGCCAGCCAGCCGCTCGATGGTCGCCATATCCTTGTCGCGCTGCTTGGTCAGGTTGTCGATCAGCTTCTGCGTCGCGTCGTCGATCTTGTCCACGCGCACATCGCCCTTGATCTTGCGCAGCGCGCCGTACGCGGCAACCAGCACTGCGCCTATGCCGGCAGCCAGCCCTCCAGCGGTCGTCACGTCGATATTATTCATCGCAGGCATCCATGACGGCTTGGCGCAGGAACAGCCAGATCGCCAGTAGTGAAACCGCCACATCCCCAGCCGCGATGATGTTGGAGAGCAGCAACGAAACAGCAATGAACACCCACAGGACCGCCAACAGTCCGCGTATCTGCGGCGCAAAGCGGCAGCGCCGGATGACCCGCAGCAGCACGCCGAACTCGAACGCGGAGATGCAGCAGAACGCGCCGGCCCACGCCGGCGGCGGCATGATCTCCAACAGGAGCACCAGCGCCGGATGCGTGACAGGCTGGTGAATGAGCGCGACGGCCCAGCACAGCGAAGTGATGCCCAGCGTCAACTGCGCCAGCTGTGTCGCCGACAGCGACATCAGGTTGATGACGGCTTGGCGCTGCCGGGCGGTCACGGCGGTTACTCCCATTTTTTGGCAGGGTCTGGCCATACCTTGTCGGAGATTTTGCCCACCAGATCAACCAGCGGGCCGAGGAATAGCGGGTTCATGCGTTATTACTCCGGGCCAGGTTAAACAGCCGCTTGAGCCAGCCGAGCTTATATGTCGGCCACGCCGGGCAGGTGGTCAGGTAGATGGCGCGCTGTGCCAGCATCAGCTCTAGCGTCTCGTTGGTGTCCCGGCTCTGCAGCGTGCCGTGCGTGATGCGTCCATACTCGCCATCATCGGCCACTTTCAGTGCTCGCTGCAGCAGCTTGACGGCGGTCTTCGGGCCGTGATGTACGGCGGCGTCAAACACAGCCACTGCAATCTTCGGCGGCATGCGCTCGCAGCTGGCCTGCTCCCAGTAGTCGCGCTTGTAGATGGCCTGCGCCTGATCCAGCGTCAGCGACTTGATATCGACCAGCGGATAGCTGCGCTTGCTGATCCCAAATTTTGTTTCAAGACCGGGATCGCGGGCGTCGTTGACGTAGCCGCCCTCATGGCCAATCGTGAAGCGGAATGCGGTGTCGAAGATCATGTGCGCCCCCTATTTTGGCGTGTGGTTGCCAAACACGGCCCACAGCACAACGCCGGCAGCAACCACGCCGGATAGCCACTTGATGGCCGCCCCCACCCAGCCCAGCATCCGCGCGCCGGACTTGACCGTGACGAGGATGTCGCGCAGCTCGCGGGTGATGATGGTGTTCTCTCGCAGCTCGCGCTCCATCCGCTCTATTTTTTCCTGCATCTCTGCCCACCACGGGTCATCCGCGCGGCGTTCGGGTAATTGACTCATTTCGGCCCTCCGGTTTTGCAGATGAACACTGCGTTTTTATTGATATCCAGACACGCATCAAGCAACGACTGCGGGCTCATGCGCGTGGCGCTGCGCATCCCCAACGCCTTAGCGCAGGCTTCGCTGCAAAACACGCCGCGATGGTCGCGCTGCATGCCGAGCAGTTGCCCGGTCAGCAGGTCGAGCCAGCCGTAGCGGTCGGCGGCGTGCCGGTCGAACCAGTCTTGCACCATCTGCGGATCGGCCCACGGCAGGTCGATGATGTCCCACGAGTGCGCCGGCAGCGCCATGGTTTTGCCTCGCACGCCGCCGTCACGGATGCTGCTGCTGTAGCAGGTGCCGTTGATGACCAGCTCGCAGTGACTGTACTGGCTGCCCGTCCACCAGCAGATCAGGCGGTTGAGCCAGTTGCCGCGGGCTTTATAGAGGGCGAGTTGGACGCTCATGGCTTAGCCATCGAATACTGCCGGCCATGTCTGGCTGGTGAGAACGAAATTAACCGGATCAGCCTCCATCGCTGCCTTGATCTGCTCGGCACGGGCAAACAATGCGGCGTCGCTGGCCGCGGCCGCTGCGAATACCTGACTGGCCAGCGTCTGCGTCATGGTGACGAACGATCCATCCATGGTTTTCCACTGCAAGTCTGCCGGGATGTCCGCACCAATCATCACCAGGCCCATCTGCTGCGTGCGGCTGAAGGTGTCCGAATGAAACCACTTCCCCGCCACCTGATAACCGCCGGTCTGCGTGCGCCGGTCGCGATCCCGCTTGATGGCATCCCAGTGCCGGGCTTTAAGCTCGGTCGTGTCAACGGGTGGCGGGGTAAAAGCCCGACCGTCATACAGCCACCCAATACCAGCCTCGGTACCCGACACGTCTACTGCGTCGTCGTACCCCGTCAACAACCTGGCATCCTCAATGTTTGCGACGATTACATTTGCAACCGCCCCATTTTTGATTAATGCAATTTGCCCCATGTCTATCACCATATAATAATTACAATGCCGCCCCCGCCGTCGCGTTGGGCGTAGGCGTTAGCCGTCGAAGCGCCGCCGTGGCCGTCTTGCGGCAGCGTGACGTTGGCATTGGTTTCAACGCTCGGCGCCAGAAAAGTCGAGCCGGTACACCCTGAACTACTGCCCAACGACCGTCCGCCCTGCAGACGGACACATCCAGCCGGCGTAGTGCCGCCCGTTGCTGGCGACGGGGTATACGCATTCGGCCCGCCTTTCGCAACCAGTAGTGTCCCAATGGCCGTATCGCCACCTGCTGTGGGTGATGCGCCACCTATGCCACCTGCGCCAATAGTCACGGTCTGCGCCGAGCTGATCGCCATGACGCCCATGACGGTTTCGCCACCCCAGCCGCTGAGGCCGGCGATGTTCCTCCCACCTCCGCCTCCGCCGATGGCAATCACAAAATAGTTATTACGCCGGGGGTCAGGCGTAAACGTGCCCGTGCTGGTGAAAATCTGTATGCTCGAAAACGGCAGCCCAACCCACTCCGTGTTGTCCCCGGCCGGGTTGACCCCCATGAGTTTGCCCGCGTCGCCAGCCGAATAATCGGGTATGCCGGTGCCGGCTGCGCCGGACGCGCCGGCAACCGAGTCGCCGGCGGGCAACTCAGCGATACCGCCATTGATGTGGACGAGCGGGCGGCGAACAGTCATGACTTACGCCAGCAGAATCGGGGTGCCGACTTCGAAATTGATCGCCGTCGCGTTGATTGCTACGCCAACGTTCTGCACCAGCTGGCCGCTGCCAGTCGGGGCGGCGCCGGTAGCCAGACCCGGCGTGGTGGCCGACAAGAACACGTCGCCCGGTGTCATGCCGGTCACTTGGTTGTTGGTGCCTTCGAAGTACACAGTCGCCATTGCGCCGCTGGCTGCGGCAGCCAGAACGAAGCCATGTACCTGTTTACCGGAGGCGGCATCAGCTTTGCGCACCCGCGCGCCAGAGCTGCTGTGGATGTTCACGAAGTCGCCGGCAGCCAGCGCCTCGCTGGCCTGAATGCTCGCGGTGTCAGCGCCGATACCGACAGGCATCATGGTGCTGTCCAGACGGCCGTTGGCGTCCAGCATCGCCAGCTTGCCTGCGTCGGCGGCGCCGGCGCTGGTGTCCTTGGCGTTGGTGATGCTGGCGTCGAGTACGCCGCTGGCGTTCAGCGCGGGAATCTTGTCGGCGTCGGCGGCGCCGGCGCTGGTTGTCAGCGCGGCTTCTTCGGCCAGATTGCCGGCGTTGTTCTTGATGAACTTCTTGGTTGAGGTAGTGCCCATGTCTCTGCGTCCTTATAGAATGATCGGTTGCTTGATTTGAATCACTAGACGGTCCGGCGCTGCCGCCACCCCGACAATTAGTTGGAACCCTGCTGCGGGTGGAACCTGCGTCAGCGATCCAGCGACGCCCAGGAACACCGGCAATCCTGGGGTGAAACTCCAGCTGGAATCAACCGCCTCACCTGCGACCTGCACGTTGACAGGTGCACCCAGCAGGGCAGCGTTCAGAGACAGCCCGAGCACAGCGTTTGCGTCCTGCAGCAGGTCGCTCGATGCGTAAATCACGCCGCCGGAACTGTCACTGCGAACAACCTTGTGCCCGCTTAGTGGCACCCCTGCGAGGTACGTGACAAAGCTCGATGCCGCCGGACCTACCGGCCCCTGCGGACCGGCCGGACCCTGCGCCTCACCAGTCAGGACGCGGACCACCTGCCGTTCGACGACGGTGGTATCACCTGGATTGGCGTCACGGATGACGACAATGGTCATCGCGTCACCTGCAGCGAGACGTACACCTTGCCGCCCACGAGGCGCGTCACATCACCATTGCTGAACGTGATCTCCAGGTCATACACACCCTCGTGCGTCTGCAACAAGCCGGTATCGAAGGGGGTCAAGTGGATGGTGACGCTGCCAGGGCCATCGATTATCAGCTTGCCGTTGGCGGTGGAAGCGACAAGCACCGGGGAAACGTCGCGCATGCGAGCGCGAATGTGGAGCAGGGCGGTACAGCCAGTCAGGTCGACCGGCGTCGGCGGCTCACCCGCCTCCCATTGGAAGGTGTGTCTGAATGTTGCACCCTGGTCAATTTGCAGATCGTATTCAGCAGCCACGTCGAAGTCCTTGTTGTTACTCGAACTATACCAAAGCAACACATAGTTGCCAATGGCAACTACTTGGCCGGCTTGAGCGTCATCGACCCCAGGTAAAGAGGCAATCCAAACGAGTGCAAAGGGACAGATCGCAGCTTCGCGGCAACCCAGGTGTACAGCAGCGCATGGTGGAAGTGGTCGTTGCCCTCGGCCGACTTCTTCCAGATGAAGGCATCGGCGCCGGGATCACGCAGATTCGGGTCTTTCACCCGTTTCATGTCGCACAACTGGACTTCGATGATCTCTCTGTTGGCATCCTGGCGGATCGAAATGTTGCCGTCGCGAATGTCCTTGAACAACGCTTCGAGTGCGATGTTGCGGTTCACGTTCACTTGGCGCACGGCCAGCAGGCCGGCGAACTCGTCTTCTTCCTTGTCCTGAATGCGGAACGCTTCCAGGTTCTTCGATGTCACGTACACCGATCCCCACAGAATCGGCGACTTGTCTTGCATGCGGAACACGGTTTCGACGTAGGGTTGCGAGTCGACCACCGCCGATGTGACGTTGAACTGCTTCACCAGCTCCTGATACCTGTTGTCCACTTGGCTGTAGTGGATCAACTCGGTGTGGATGGTGTGCAGCTTCCCATCCCAGCCCACCTCGGCGACCATGCAGCTGCAGTACACGCCCATATCCATGCCCAGTACACGCTGTCCGTTCGACCCGAGCTGGCCCAGGTCGTACATGCGATCCACGTCGGACTTCAACACGCTCGATTCAGCGTCTTCGGACGGCAGACCCAGGTTGAAGTTGTCGAAGTCGGCCCGGCGCTTGTACTTGGTCGACGTGCGCACGAGATATGGCACGGTGATGATGTTCGGCGCGTCAAACGGCGCCACCTGGAAGCCCTCGGCGACGAAGTTTTCTGTCGGATTTTCGCACACCCACGCGCGGTGCTCGACCTGCAGCGAGGGCACTGCGTCGCACTTCGGGCAACGCAACGTCGCACGCTCAACGTCGTACTTGTGGATGTTCGTGGCCGTGATCTCTCGCAAATCACCGGTAAAGCCGGGGATTTTGACGTGCAAGTAATAGTCCGGCAGGAAAAAGTGACCGCAATGGTCGCAGCAGGTGAAGTTGAAATGCCGGCGCGACGCGGTGAATTTCTTGTCGATCCCCGTCTTGAACGCGGTAGGCGTCGACAGGTAGAACTGCCACTTGTACTTCGAGTGGGTCAGCCGGGAATTGAAGTTTGAGACGACTTCCTCGTTTGAGAAGTCGTACTCATCTATGACAGTAGCATCGGCGGGGATGCTGATTGCCTGATTGTTGCCGTAGGTTCCATTGATATAAAGGAAACTTGCCCCGATCTGCTTGATCGAAGCGTTGTCCAGTACCTTGTTCACCTTCGCCCGTAGCCTTGGTGACTCCAGGATGATTGGGTCGATCCGAGTCTTACAGACATTAGCGGCGAAGGTCGCCGTTGGCAGTGTGTAGATCGTCGAAAACCCGTCGATGATGTCCGCCAAGCCGAGCGCGCGGCGGAACGACATCTCGGAGATGCCCACCTGGGAACACTTCCGAACGATAATTTCAGGGGATGTCGATTGCAAGATGCGGAGCTGGTACTCGTGATCCTTGAACGAGTACAGCTCCCCACCCAGGTACGTGTACTTCTCGATCCACTCGGCGATCATTTCCGGAGTCAAAGTCTCCAGAACGGATTGCTCCAACCGCTGAACGTGCTCGGCGAAGTTGAACACGGTCTGGTTACGCCTGCGCGTCCTGTGGAACCAGCTTGTGCTTCTCCACCAGGTGTCGGTACAGCTCCGGCGCCAGCACCTTGACCGATTCCAGTGCCAGCGTGCTGACAATCACCAGCTCGCGCAGCGGTACTGTCGCCAGGGCCTCGTTCGCTTCTTCCGGGTTTTCGCTGAAATCCGTGAGCGCTGCGTCAATAAGTGCAACAGCATCTTCGATATTGCCGTTGTGTGCTGCTTGATTCGCTTGAGTCATGTGTCGATTCCTTACAGTTATTCGAATTGTTTTTTCCACTCGCGCTGGTAGGCCTGCAGTGCGCTCTCAGCGACTTCCGCTGGCAGAGACTTCAACGTCTTGGTGAACACGTACTCCAGCCGCTTCACCCGCTCACTGTCGTGCACCGAGTTCTGTAGCTTCACCAGCTGGTCGATCGTACTCGCCAGACTGTTGATCACCTGGGCCTTCTGGTTCGCCGGCACGTCCAGATCGGACAGCACCGTGTGCATCAGCTGCTGCCCTGTCCGCAGCAAATTCAGCAGCTCGTGCTCCAGGTTTACGTCCAGCAGCGTCTTGCTTGGCAGAATTTCCGCCAGCATCCGCTGGATCGCCTCCAGAGACTCGATACTGTAACCGGAGAAGTCTATGTTGTTGTCCCCACGCATTGCAGCATGATGGCGTTAGCCGTTGCTAATGTCAATGTTCCGCATATCAGATAATAGAAGTATGCGGTACAAGGAATATTTAGTAAGTAACTGATTGCTGAAGTTCAAACTGCGGAAAACTTGACGTTTATCAGTGAAATATGTAGCCGCTTGGCATTGCCAATGACAACATAGGCATAACAAATGCCGCAAAAATGTGACATTCGGACAGGTTTTTCAGGTTTTGCCCGACTTGCGCAAAGAAAAAACCCGGAATTCTTTCGAATTCCGGGTTCTTCCAACCCAACCCTGTAGGAGAGATCGATGACTCAGGTCGATCTGGCTGCAGTATGCAACAAAAAGTTGCCAGTGGCAACTGCATATTAGGCAGCAGGTGCTTGCAACTTCGCCAGAACCTTGTCCGACCACTTGATCTGCTGCACCATCGTCCCGTCGCCGTGCTTCTTGCCGGTGTCCAGTACGCGGTAAAGGCCGGCCGCAGCCTCTGACGGCACCCACTTGTCACCGATCTTGCTCTGCATGCCAGCTTCGGCCAGCAACAGGTTGAACGCACGCGCCGAGACAGCGATCTGCAGACCCAACTCGGTCGGTGTGTAAAACAGCGTCTGCTCCGGGTTATCCAGGTGCGTCTGGCCCAACAGCTGCAGCATGTTCACACCGGAAGTCTGGTACACCGCGTTGTTGGCGCTGATCGCAGAGACGTTCTTGTCGAGGCCGATCATGCGGGCGGTAACGAACATGGCACGGAAGACCTTGGCTTGGGCCTGCAGCGTCTCTGGAGTAGGTTGGTTAGGCAAGGTATTGTGTTTGAGCTGCTTCTCGCAGGCGATGAAATACTTGCGAGCCTGTTTGCCCTTCTCGTTGCGCTCCACCATCGCCAGCTCCTTCGCCATGTCGAGCGTAATTGCATACTCGATACGCCCTTGTTGGCCGAAGCTATCGTAACCCATTGATTCTATGGCTCCACTTTTTTCTGGTTTGCTGAGTCCACCAAAACCATCTCCTGCTTCCCGTAGTCTCAAGCCCGCTTCCAGCTTGATCTTTACATAGTCTTGATCCTCGACGAACCCGTAATCCGCGATTCGTTTCTTAACCCAGGTGGAAAAGTCCTGACCGCTCTCCAGAAAGGCGTGCAGTTCCCTGGCGTTGACAGTCGGCACACCTTCACCGTCGATGGTGGTTTGCTGCAGGGCGATAAGTTGTTGCATGCTGAGTCTCCTTATACGTTATTGCTGTACGCAGCCCAGCGCGCCGCCCGGGAAGACCAGGCCGCGCACACCAGGGGCTTCACGCAGGGCTGTCACAGCTTCTTCGAACCCCAACTTGAAAAACTCCCCATTTGTACGTGAGCCGGAGAATTTACGGTGCAGGTGTGCCTCGGTGAAGTTGTGGTGAGCCACCGGCGCAAACGCCCAGCGCGACAGTGGTTCTGCGCCCATTGTAGATATGTCGGGAAGGCGTTCAGACCAAAAGCTGGTGCGGCCAATCTTGACCACACCCTCGCCGAACTCAGCAACATACACTCCCGGCTCCTTTGCCTTTGGCTACATATACCTTTCGCTTTCCCAGCACAGGACGTTGTGCTGCACCAAGCGAACCAAATGCTTGTAGTCTCCTGTGTAGCTGTCCAGAGTGGTGTATAAGAGTTTGAGCGTGTCGATGTCCGCGTATCTAACTGTTCGGCAGACTGCGTCCAAAGCTGTGATAAGCCCTTCGTCGCTACCGGATTTGATGATATCGACCAGCTCCAGGCTGGACATGGTAGCTACGGTGTCTTGTTTGGTGGGGAATTGCATGGTGAATCTCCTAAGTCGAACCGCTTGAGGGCGGTTTGACCACTTGAAGTTGGCGTCCCCCTGCTGATTCAGGGTGCTGCTTTCGCAGCCATCAAGTGGTCGTAACCATAGAAGAAAGTATTTCAGAGCCTCCCCGACGCCAATCGGAGCACACCGGGCGGTGCGCAATCGAATATTACGTCGTGGGTGGTGCTATTGGCAACCGTTTGTTGTCATTGGTTGTGTTTGGCTGCGCGGACAGCAGCCATCGCTTCCTTGCGCTGCTCTGGCGTCATTCCTGCCCATTTGGCAGCGGCGACGCGCTTTCCCCGTTCTGACTGGGCTGCCTTGCCGGCTTCGTCGGTGGCCCAGCGTTCGCGTTGGGCGGCTGCAGTCTTCTGGTTGCTTTCCTCGGTGCGGCCGGAACGGGCCTTGGCCGCCATTTCCGCCTTCTGCTCTGGGGTGAGGGCCGCGATCCTGGGTAACAGGTTCTTCTCCGCGGCGCGCACGCGGCCACATTTGGGGCAGCCTTTGCCCTGCGATATATCTCCGGCCCGTACCGTCTGCTCACCGTGTTCTGGACAGAGGAACGTGAGAGGCTTCATCGAACCAAGGTACTCGGATCGACTGAAGTCGAGCGTGGGGTGCAGTGCGCGAACCTTCTCAAAGAAAGCTGCGGGCGTCAGTTTTGCAGCCATCGTCAGCTACTCCTGTTTTATGTGGTTTTTGTATTGTAGTCCGTTAGAAAAGTTTTGAAAAGTTGAAATTTTCTGGCGGGCACCACCCATACCTTATAGGCGTGACCCGACAAAAAAGTGTACACGTCATGCAAAAAAAAGATAACGGAACCATTGACACAATAAACGGTCTACACTATAGTAAACACATGGCAAGGCAACACGGCATAAAGCCGGCGCCATGCTTACCGCCGGCGATTAGTCGGATAACGGCCGATCTGTAGCAAAAGAGGATACACCAGACCCGCATAGCATGGCGCTTGGCTTTTGTCAATCGTCTTGCCGTGAAAAATCCGTGAAGTGGCGGAAACGGGAAAGGTGCGTCCAAAATTTTTGAGTCACCCAATAGTTACTAGTAACTAACAAAATAAGTTACTAGTAACTGCAAACAAAAGGATAGGAAAACATGGAAAACATTATCTTGACTGCCAACATAATCGTGGATGCTTTTGTCAATGTTGAGGCTAACGCAGCAATTGCGAAGGAATGCAACAAAAACAAAAAGGAGTCTGCGGATAACGCTGTTGCCTCCTTCAAAAAGTTCATTATTCAGGAGCAGGGTGAAAAGCCGGATTTTATGCTTCCGAATACTTTGGCAAGTGTAATCGCCAGCATCGAGGCTGGCTTTATGGAAAAAGGTATAGCGCAACCGGGCGCATATCGAACTGCTAAAAACGCCATTGTGGCGTATGTACGGGAAGGTTTTGTTGATTTGTCGCTAGGTCGCGACGCTATGAAAAAAGCGTCGAAAGCCGCAGAAGAGGCGCGGCTACATGGCGCCGAAAAGGCGCGACAGCAGCAGGTTAACGCCTACCTTGCCGAGCAGGAAGTGCTGAGGCTCGCAAAATTGGAAGAAGAGGCTGCGGCCGCCGCAGCAGAGAAAGAGGCCGCAGCAGCCGCTGAGTTGGCGCATGTAGCAACGCTCTGGCGCCAATTGCAGGAGGTTTGCACGTCAAAGGCGGCGAAAGCCGCATTCGATGAATTGGCCGCAACGCTTGCGATCAATTTGTAATACCGTACTCCACGGGTCTAGGCCCGTGGCCCTACCTACCCAGACTGCGGGCCTAGGCCCGCTGACCAAGCCCGCATTGCGGGCTTTTTCTTCGCCCGTTACTAGTAACGCTGAATGCAGTTACTAGTAACGCTGAACGCAGGAGCAAACAGCATGTTTAAGCACATCAAGCACGAATCGCACCGTGCCGCAGTTGAGGTGGTTGATTGGAAAGGCAATCGTTCGACACTAGGGGATATGGCCTTCTGCCGTATCTACGAAGACGGGGGAATGTCGATTGCTGGCCCGGCAGTGGCCCTACAAGCGCTTGCCAAGCTGGAGCCGAACAAGCGTAACCCGGACAAGCTGCAAGCGAAGCAAGCCTACCTGCTGCCGTGGGTGATCGAGCGATATGTCGATCTGCCCCTGTATCGGGACGGTTTCCAAATCGGCCGGCACAAGGGGTTCGAGCCGATCCACAGCGAAGTGACGCAGGATCGAGCCAGAGCTTGGCTCGAACGCAATCCGCAACAAGGGAAAACCCGCGTTATCAAGCGGGAAAACATGGGGAAGACAAAATGAAAACAGTTTACGAGGTTCTTGAAGTAGACCTGGACACCGGCGAAACATCCGGTGTGTTTTTGACCACGACACTAGGGCCAACAACCGATTTCAACGCGGCAGAGCTATTCTGCCGCTTCGAAGCGGTGCGCGACGCTGCCAACGCATTCCTGATCGAAACGGAATCAGGCGGCGCATACTGTGCCACGGTTCACTGACAGGCGGTTACTAGTAACTGCAACGTTTCACCGATAGGCAGTTACTGGTAACTGGTGCCACGGCCCTAGTGCCACGGCCCGAAGTTTCGAAGTTTGGAATTCTTCGGGCGGGGGGCGGCCAGGGGCAGCCCTGACTTCAAGTGGTTTGAAAAGGGGTTCTGACCCTATTTAATTTCGGCGGGATTTGGATCGCTGCAATTCCGCTTGTCAGCAGGTGCAGGAGTAGGGCCGATCAGCAAGGAAACCCTTTGCAGGCCGCTGCGCAGCGACTTGGCAGCCTCTGCATTGCCCTGCAATGTCGACCCTAGGGCCGCGGCACGTCAGCCACGTTACGACGCGTCTGCGGCGCGTCAGCCGCCTTTAGGGATCGAGTCTGAATCCGAATCCGATTCCGAATCCGATTCTGATTCCTAATAGGAACCATGAGCCGGAACGCCGCGCCAGTAGCGGCATTTAACATAATATTCCCCGAGTCAGAACATCAAACGGGTTCTGACCCTATTTAACTTATTTGGATCGGAGCTCCGACACATGGGGTTCGTAGATGGTGGGTGGGCCATCTACGGCTAGAAGGCCCAAGGGCCTTGGCACGTCTTCCAAGGCCTTGGCACGTCTTCCAAGGCCTTGGCACGTCTTCCAAGGCCTTGGCACGTCTTCCAAGGGCCAAGGGCATTCCAACACCGAAATGCAGCCGAAAGGTTGCCTTTTCGTTTATCCAGCAGCAGTAAAGCTGCATTTTCAGTTATCTGGCAGCCAAACAGCCAATAAGCAGCACTTAGCAGCCGTTTGGCAGCCGATTTTGAAATTACAGCGGCAAGACAGCCAAAAACCACCACTTTGCTGTATTTCCGTACAGTGGTGCATCTATTAGCGTTGTCTTATTTGAGAATTCTTATCAAGACAACCTAAATATATATAAATAAAGAATTTTCTTTAATATATATACACTGGAAAGTCGATCACTTTTCCGGTGAACTCTTCGTTGGCACTTTCTTAAAAAGTGCTGTTTTTGGCTGTTTTTCGCTTTTTTGTTCGCTGCCAAATCCTGGGTTACCTATTTTCTGTGTTTTCGCGCTGTTTTTGGCGCTGTTTTGCACAAAAAATAGGCAATCCGAGGTCGTTTTCGCTGTCAAAAACGGCTGCAAATCGGCTGTATCCCGCTCCTGTAGCGGCTTCCAGACCATCATTGATGTTAGCTTCGCCACAACATCAATGATGGTCGACCATCATTGATGTTAGGGGGCTGATTTGCCTATTTTTTAATCACCATCATTGATGTTAGGGGGGACCATCATTGATGTTACGAGGGCCGATTGCCTATTTTTTAATCACCATCATTGATGTTAGCTGTCCACAACATCAATGATGGTCCCCCCTAACATCAATGATGGTCCCCCCTAACATCAATGATGGTCGGCCCGTTATCCGAAATTTATGACATTGGTCTTAATTTTTCGTCAGATTGGCCGACCATCATTGATGTTGTCGCGTGAGTGGCAACAATTTGTTGACAACAGCAACCGAAATCCGGATGATTCTGCCCCACACCCATCGGGTGGCCGGGCTGGAATCCGGTTTCGTTTGTATACGTTCGGCAGTACCACGTTTTCTATGGCACACCCTGCAGGGTGCAAGTTCGCTTGCACCGTCTCGTATACACGGAATTCCAGCCCTGCAGGGTAGCCACCCTTTTCCGGTTCCTAGTTAGGAACGTAACTTGCTGTAAGTAAAGGAGTTTTACTGTGGCAAACCTGATTCCGCTTGAGTTTGAAGGTCAATCTGTGCGCGTTGTTACCGGTGAATCCGGCGAACCGTTGTTCGTCGGTAAGGACGTGTGCGACGTGCTGGGTTACCAGCGCCACAGTGACGCTATGCAATCCCACTGCAAGGGGGCGGCGATTTACCGCCCCCTTGAAACAGTCGGCGGCACGCAGGACATGCGTGTCATCACCCGTTCCGACGTTTTCGGTTCCTAGTTAGGAACCACAACCTGAAAGGTACAAGTATGACCATCCGTGTCAAATCCAATCTGACAGACCAACTGATAGAAGTCGGTTGCATTGTGAACATGGCGCAGTCCCGACTCGTTAATGTCCGCTTGGAACTCGAATCCGTTTCCGAGCATGTTCCGGCAGCTGCCGATGCGTTGCACTTTCTCAGTCAGGCGACGGATTACCTGGAACCAGTGTTCGGCGCACTGCGTAAGCTGATCCACGACCCCGCCTGCGCTAATATCACGCTGTCGGGTGGGGCCGAGGGCCAAGTGCCGTCCATGTCGGGCCAACAGCCGTCCACCGACACCCAATCCGCAAACGATCGCAAGCCCGACAGCGCGGTGTCGCTCAGTGACTTGCTCGGTATTGCGCTGCCCGGCCTCAACAGTGGCAACCATAGCGTGGCAGAGCGAGTGCTGGCGCAGTTCCTGAACGCCGCGAACGAGTCGCAGCCGCAACCTGAGTCCGATTCCGAACTCGAATTCGAATGCCCGATGTTCGCCCAAGTGGCTGACCTGATCGAGCAGGTCAACACGCTGCAGGACGACGTGAAGATGTTGGTCGAAATCTGCCGGTCGCAGCAGAACCAATTGAAGCTACTGAAAGAGGCTGTGTTCGCTGACGCCAATTTCTTCAATCGCAAGGTTGCCATTGGCAACTGATTGTTGACGAGGTGTGGGCTGTAGGACCAAGGGCCGCAGTCCGTCCATACCAAACGCAGTTACCAGTAACGAAACGACTGGCGGCCCCACAGCGGGTCAGCCAGACGGTTCCTAATAGGAACCAGACTTGAACTTGAGAGGAAACCGAACCATGAATGCACCCATCAACGAAACAAACCTGCAGCCGGCCATCGGACGCGAATCGATCCGCGCCATCGTTCGCGGTGTCTACGATCTGCAAAAAATGCGGATCGAGACCGGCAACCGGCTGGTCGCTGCCTTCAAATCCAAGCTGGGTATTGCGCCCGGCCAAAGGGAAGAAGACGCGGAGAAGGATGCTGTCGAGCTGCTGGATCAGATCAAGCTGTCGTTCGACAGTATTACCGAAGGCGTGCTGTCGATTCCGACGATGAAGTCCTTCCAGAAGAAACTGGCTGGCTTGAAGGAGCCGACGCTGATTTCCAGTTACGCCGAGCTGACACTGTCAGCGCAGTATTTCCAGTTGCTGCGGGATGAGCGGGAGCAGTTCACCCGACTGGGTGACTTGGTAACCGAGTTCCCGATCTGGACTCACTTCTTGGAAGGCGTGCGGGGCGTAGGGCCGGCGATGGCGGGCGTCATCATCTCAGAAATTGACATCCACAAGGCGGAATACCCGTCATCCATGTGGGCCTATGCCGGTCTGGACGTGGTTCGGGTCGCGAACGAGAGCACAGGCGAAATCCGCGGTGAGGGCCGCAGTCGTCGGGCCGCGCACCTTGTCGATGTGGAATACACCGACAGGGACGGCAACGTGGCCACGCGCAAATCCATTACGTATAACCCTTGGTTGAAGACCAAGCTGATGGGCGTGCTGGGCACGCTGTTCGTGAAGCAGTCGGCTGACAAGTCGCCGTACCGCAGGGCGTATGACGATTACAAGTTCCGACTGGAGAACAGTCCCAAGTGGGCAGACCGGTCGAAAATGCACCGCCATCAGGCGGCCATCCGCTACGCGGTGAAACGTTTTCTCGCTGATTTGTACAAGGTATGGCGCGAGCTGGAAGGCCTGCCGGTGGCGCCTGAGTATGCCGAAGCGAAGCTCGGGCTGGTGCATGGTAGTGCGGAGAAGTACGCAGGAAGGGCCGGTTCCTAACTAGGAACCGGTTGCCGGGCAGTGAACCACGATTCACAAGTCACCCTCTGGGCGTCGAAGTGCGTCGAAACCCTGGAGACACCCGTAGCTTGACAACGAATCAGGCCCCGATCGGGCCGGAAAGGAATGAAATGTTGCACCAAATTCAGAAACAGTTCGAAAAAGTATTCGGCGGCTGCGTCCAGCCGCTGCCGGCCGGCGCCGACCAGCTTGCGTCGCGTATCGGGCCAGGGGACCCGGCCACACTGCGGCCGGCCGCCATCCAGCTGGCCGACCTGCCGCAGCACCTGACGGTGCCGGCGCAGCCGTGCGTGCTGCTGGCGCACCATCCAACACTGGACGTGCTGGCCTGCCGGCACGTCGGGTTCACCGGTGTGGCGTTGTACGTCGCCGGGTTCGACGTGACGAACGAAGCTGAAATCACTGTCGCGGAAGCGGCATGGTTGTGCAGTGGGCCGACCGACTTGGTCCGCCAAACAATCAAGGAGAAGTTCAATGTCGAACTCGCGTAAGTATCAGAATGTATTGGTGTTTTTGCTGGCCCTGATGTTGCTGATAGCAACTTTGATCGGCTGATGGAAGTGACTTTTGGTTCCTAATAGGAACCGGACCCAACTTGGAGATGACTTGAGATGACTACTTTGTCCGTGAACCAGAACAACGCGCTGAAGCTGCTGGCTGATGCATTCTCGGCCCGCACCACCTTCGTAACCGAACTGATGCAGAACGCCCGGCGTGCCGGCGCGACTGAAATTCGTTTCAAGGTTGTCGATGCAGAGTTGACCGTGACTGACGACGGTTGCGGCATCGACGACTTCGGCAAGCTGCTGACCTTGTGCGAGTCCGGTTGGGGGCAGGACGTGCAGGACAGCGACGCGCCATACGGTGTCGGCTTTCTGTCGGCGATTATGGCGTCCAGCGAGTTCACCGTTACCAGTAACGGCAAGACGCTGCACGCTGTTACGGATGAGTTGCTGGCCGGCGTGCCGGCCAGCATCGTCGATGCAGATACTCAGCCGGGTACGTTCATCAAACTGCAGCTGCGCAACAGGCCGGCGTATGGGTTCGAGAACGTCATCCATACCGCGGCGCGCACCTTTCCGATCAACGTGTACCTGAACAACCTGCGCCTGGGGAACCCGGTTGCATTGAACAAGGCAGAGTACAAGATCGAGATCGACGGGTTGGGCACGCTGGTCTGGGACGGCTATGGTAGCAGCTACATGGGCAACTACGGTTATGCCCTGCAAGGTCTGCCGATCGGCTTCGGTACGAACACACACAGTATTGCCGCGAATCGGGATTGGGTCGTACATCTGGACCCGACCAAGTTCCGTGGTCGTATGCCAGACCGTGAAACTGTGATCTGGCAGGCCGAGTATGAGCAGTTAGCCGAAAAGACGCGCGAAGCGCAGAAGGCATTGCTGCTTCAACGCTGGAAGGAGAACTGCAAGGCCCCGAGCCTGGACTTGTACGTGCTGGTTTCCCAATTGGGGAGGGAGTACCTGGACATGGTGGAAACAATCCCGGCCGGTGTGTTCCGGCGGTTGTGCGAAGCGCCGGAGCGTGCCCTTCTGGAGGGCGAGACCCTGGATTACACCAAGGTCGGCTGTGTTACTCGGGAGGATTCGATCAACTTCCGTTACATCAGTGATTTTCCCGACGCGGATGGTGGTGACAACATCGCAGCGCTGCGTGTTCTGCATGAGAACGATATTCCGGAGCGCCGGTATCTGGTCCCGTCGTGGATCATGGATCGCGAGATCGGCTACTACGACGTTCAGGCCGAGTACGGCACTTACGACGCATCGAGCGACGAGTTCACCCTCGCCAGTACGCACGTTCCAACTGTGGACGTGACCTTGGGCCACCATTACACCTTGACGGTGCAGCCGTGCGAGGCTGTGCGAGTGACGCTGGTTGACGCGGACGGGAATGCGATCTTGTCGACAGTCGAGACAACCTTCGCACCGACCATCGGGAACGTGTTGTACCTGGTCGGCGGGCGCAAGTCGGTGGACGCTTATGTGTTCCAACAGGACACTGACTTCGTCAGGGGGGATAGCGAGTACGAGTGGGACTACGACACGATCAACGGTCTGTGCGAAAAGTTCACCGTCGAGTACGAGCTGGCGCAGGGTAAGGACCCGATCGTTCTGGTCAAGAATGCGTTGGCCCCGCTGAAGAACCGGATCAGCCTGGGCGGGAAGTCCTACGCCGCCCAGTTCGGTACGACTGGCGGCGTCACAGTGACGCCGGCGGACGACAGCAGCGCGTTGTTGCTGGAAGCGAAGCAGGTTCTGATCCAGATCAGAGGTTACGCCTGCGAGCTGCCGGATGCTGTATCGGGCCGGTTGCGCGAGTTCCTGCGCAAGCTGGGCGAGGACAGGTAACCAGTATCGCCGAAACCAAGTAGACACCCAACGCGTTGAAGCGAACCTACTGCGTCGAGACACCCATACTGCATGAGTGAACCGATAACAGCGAGACACCCAAACCTCCGCAGTGAACCAATACGAAAAAGACACCCAGATGCGTTTAGTGAACCAACTTCAAGGAGACATCCAACGGTGGTTAGTGCGTCAAATTGAGAAAGACACCCGTTGTCCCGCAACGAACCAAGCTAGGTAACACACCCAAAAGCTGTTAGTGAGCCATGCCCAAGAAGGCACCCAAGCTGACACTGCGCAGCGGATTAACCACGAACCGCAGGTTGACAATGACGACCTGCGGTTCCTATTAGGAACCAGATTGGAGACTGAAATGAACTTGAAAGAACTCGACGTTGCGAACGTCCTGCTGGGCGTCGGTGTCGGCCTGCTACTGGCCGCCGCCACTGTACTAATTCACCGGGGAGGTATTTAACGTGGACCGCAACAAGGACGCGCTGTTTATTATCGGCGGCGCATGCAACCCAATCGCCGTCGCCGGCACGTTGCACAAGGCGATGCTTGACTGTGTGGACGAGGGGAAGGATCACGCCCAGATCGTCAACGATCCGGCGGTGGTTCTGATTTTCGACCAGCTGGCACAGCTGATGGGTCATCCGGGCATCACGGACACCGAAAAGTTCGCTGCAGCTTTTAAGGAGGTAGGAGAGTGAACATATATCTGCTATGGGGCCGAGTGCCCAGTGCCTACGACGACACCACCCACGTCATTGCCGCCAGCGACACACAGGAAGCCAAGCGGCAATTCAAATCACTGCTGCACGAGGAGTACAACGAATACGAACTGACCTCGGTCTTTAACGACCACGGCACCACTATTTTCGTCAATGGTTGCGAATGCCTTGGCGAGCTGGTCGAGGTCAACGGCGAGAAATTGATCCGGCCGGACCCGGCCATGATCTGCGGAATTTGAAAGGAAACAACATGAGATTCACCAGCTACGACATCCGTCAACTGTGCGTTGACCCGTTAGGCGCGGACCCTCTGCCAGCGTCGGAATGCGACCTGAAAAAAGTACCAAACACCTTCTGGGCGCTGTATGGCCGGGCACCCGCCGATGAAAAAGGCCGTTGCTTGATCGAGCACACCTGGGACGAATCGACCTACGCCGGAATCCGTCGCGTCTACCAACGCCTGACCGGCTGCGACTTGCCGGAGCAGGAGCAGGACTATTTCGATCTGCCGGTCGATCCGCCAAAGGCTCGCACCGAACCGGATTACCTGACCGCCGGCTTCATGGCGATGGGCGCCAACGACGAGTTCAAGCGCCAGCAAGCGGCTGGTGGTGAGTTCATTCTGCAGGAAGGCTACCTGGGGTATATCGACAGCGTGTTGACGTATGGGTTGATGCTGGATCGCGTTGCCGATTACATCGACAAGCACAGTGGGCACCCCGGCTGCTGGTGCTACGAGGTGGCCGAAGTATTCGGCGCCAAGTTCGGCGAGCAGGTTTTGCTGGATTGCGACAGCAGCAAGTCGGCCGAGATTTTGCTCCGCGAAATCATGCTCGAATGTGGCTACGATCCCGAGCTGCTGGAGGCCGCGTTCAAGGAGGCGAAAAGCATGCCTGAATTCCGTGCAGAGGGTTGACATGCGCAACAAACCCAAACGCAACAAGGCGTACCGGCCCAAGCCGGTCGTCCGAACCGGCATCGCCGGTCTGGCCATCGCCAACGAGGCCAACCCGAGCGTCACCGACTACAACAAGCGCCAGTCCGGGCGCTACTTCGCGTCGCTATTATCGACCAAGGGTGTCTGGACGCCGCACCAGATGAACGAATTGATCTGCGGTTTGAATCTGATGGAGCGGGCCATGATCGAGTACGACGAGTATCTGACCGAGGAACGGGCGGATGCTGTAATCGACCTGCAGGCCATCCTGCAGGCGATCCGTGCTCGGCGCGAACGGACAGCCAAATACGGCGTTACCGGTAACGAGCGCACCCGGTTGCTGGAAATTGCCGCGTTGATGGACCAGTTCCTGTCCAGCATCCCGCTCGCACGGATCAACCACTGCGAAGCCATCATTCACCGCTGGATGAAAAAGCACCCGGCGTATCGGTACAGCAATCCGATCCTGAACGCCAACGTATTCAAGGATGACGGCAGCCTTGCGCACGACATTGACCTGACCCTGGCTTGTCTGAAGCCGTAGAAGAGCCGACATGTGTAGTGAATTCCGCACTGACCTGAAAGGAAGAAAACGTGTACAGCGCAGCGAGACATAAAGAACTGTTGTCGCACCAGACCGGCATTGCCCAGAAGGTCTTCGGCGCCGTGCCCATCAGCGAGATGTGGACAACGAGCAAATCCACGCTGAGCTGGTTCGCACCGGCACGGCGCGCGACATACGTGTCACCGAAGGCTGCGTCAGCGCGTTGGTTCGCTCCGGACTGGTTCAGGAACCAGTGTCCGGTCAGTTCCGACGGGCAGCAGTCAAAAGCGAAGTGCCAGCTCTGAAGCTGGTTGAACCCACCGAGCCGAAGGAAGAAACAGTGAAACCCGACACGAATAAAACCGGAACAGCTGCCAGCACCACTGGCGACTACATGAACAAGTTGGGCGATCTGGCCCGTCGCGCAACCAGTCTGGCCAGCCAGGTGAAACAGTTGGCCTCTGAGATCGAAGCTGTTGCCATTGAGGTGGATGACCAGATCAAGACTGAGCATGACAACTCGACCAAGCTGCGCCAGCTGCAGACCTTACTGAAAAGTTTGGGCGACTGACCATCCGGCGGTTCCTAATTAGGAACTGCCACCCAGAATTGAAAGGACATGAGCATGAACAAGAAATACGAATTCGTCGAGGGCGACGAAATAACCACCCCTTCAGGCGTCACCCTGAAACGCATCCGCGCGCTGGTCGCTATCGCCGCTACAGCGTTTACACCAGAGGCAGCTCCCGGCGAATTGGGCGGCTACGTCCAGTCCGAAGCCAACTTGTCCGAAACCGGCGACGCTTGGGTGTCTGGCAACGCTTGGGTGTCTGGCGACGCTCGGGTGTCTGGCGACGCTCGGGTGTCTGGCAACGCTCGGGTGTCTGGCAACGCTCGGGTGTCTGGCAACGCTTGGGTGTCTGGCAACGCTTGGGTGTCTGGCGACGCTCGGGTGTCTGGCAACGCTTGGGTGTCTGGCGACGCTCGGGTGTCTGGCAACGCTTGGGTGTCTGGCAACGCTCGGGTGTCTGGCAACGCTCGGGTGTCTGGCAACGCTTGGGTGTCTGGCGACGCTCGGGTGTATGGCGACGGCCTGATATTTTGGGCCTCGAAAGTTGGCACCG
>WBZT01000085.1_pt1 | contig 80433 bp, 73 predicted proteins | sample 5204241 | NCBI WGS metagenome assembly WBZT01 (sample SAMN12344358, study PRJNA552823) | activated sludge metagenome | biome: Activated sludge suspended growth; feature: Nitrification reactor; material: Wastewater; isolation source: activated sludge from nitrification reactor of wastewater...
AAACCGCCCCCCCGCCGTATTGGTCAAACTGTAGCTCTTCGTATCGCCGGCGTCGGGGTCGGTCCCGCTCACCGTGCCCACCACGGTCCCATTGGCCGCGTGTTCCGCTACCGTGTTCGCCGACAGACTCAGGTCCGTCGGTCTCTCATTGACGGCAGTGACGGTCACGCTGATGGCCTGAGAATCCACGCCACCGTTTCCGTCGGACACTTGGACGGTCACATCGTAGATGTTGTTACCGCCGCTGTCGGTCGGCGCCTCGTAGTTCGGGGCGGAGACAAACGACAAGGCACCGGTGCTACTGTTGATCGTAAACTTGGCGGCATCGGCCCCCCCGACAATCGAGTAGCCCAAGGTTTGCCTGGTATCGGCGTCGGAGGCAGTGACCCTGGTGACCGCCGTGGAATTCTCCGCAATATTGATGAGGGCTGTGGCCCCCCCGCCATTGCTGGTGATCCTGGGAGCCGCTTCATTCACATCCGTCACGTTGATGGTGAAGGTCTCGTCGTAGGTCAGTCCGCCGGAATCCGTCACCCGTGCGGTCACAGTGTGGCTCGCTGCGCTCTCGTAATTGAGGAGCGATGCGTTGGCTACGGTAAGCTGGCCCGTGCTGCTATTGATGGCAAACCGTCCGCCGGCGTTGTCGGTCAGGGAATACGTCTTGGTATCGCCCGTATCCACATCGCTGCCGCTCACGGTGCCGACGACGGTGCCATTGGCCGCATTCTCCGCCACCGTGTTCGCCGACAAGGCCAGGTCTGTCGGTGCCTCATTGACGTTTGTCACCGTCACGGCGATGGCTTGGGTGTCCGTGCCGCCCTGGCCGTCAGACACCTGCACCGTGACGTCGTACACGTTATTCCCGCCGCTGTCCGCCGGGGCTTCATAGCTGGGTGCCGAGACAAAACTCAGCTGACCCGTGCTGTTGCTGATGGTAAATCGAGCTGCGTCTGCCCCGCCGGCGATTGAATAGCCTAGGGTGTGCCCTGCATCAACGTCAGTAGCCGTGACGGTCGTGACGACCGTGCTGTTCTCCCCGACCGTGATCGACGCCGTCGTTCCACCGCCGTTGCTGCTGATCGTCGGCGCACTGTTCGCGGCGCCGGTGTCATAGCTGACCTGCACGTTATCGACATACAGCGGATCGCCCCCGCCCACCCCGGTGACGATGAATTGGATCGTCGTACTCGCGGAGGCATAACCGGAAATGTCGAGCTTAACGGTGCCGCTTCCGGCATTCGACTTAGAGGAGAAGACGCCGTCGGTGAGCGTGGTAAAGGTCGTTCCGTCGGCCGACACGCGAATCTCGATTTGATCGGAACCCGACAACGAGTTGGTGTAATCGAATGTGAGGATTGCGCCGCTCGTTCCTGACAGATCGACCTGCCGCGACGCTTGGTTTCCCACGGAACCGGCGTCGATCCTCAGTTGTGATGCAGCGACATGCACATCCCCGCCACTTGCCCCACCGCCGCCGGCATCGGTTTCGGACCAATCTGAGGCCCACTTCTGAGTCCCATCGTGATTGTCGTAGGAACTTGAGGAGAATTGGTCGCCGACAGTCTCGGTCGTCAGGATCCCCTTCCAGTCCATCTGCGCGGCATCGGTGATCGCGAGATCGGTTTCGATCGATCCAACCTGGGTTTCGAATTTCCAATCGCCGCCCAAATCGATGTGGCCGGTTCTGTCGCTGTTCGCCGCCACGTCGGCTCCGGTCAGTTCAGCCAGCCGGGCCACAGCCGCCTGGCCGACATCCCCCTCGGCAAAATTACAGCCGTACACGAGAATATCGGCCTGCTCCGACAGGGTCTGCTGAATCGTTGTTAACTCGTCCGCGTAACGAGTCGACATCGATTCGGCATTCAACGTGCCGGTGCCCAATTGCAAGGTTCCAGCATCGCCGTGCGAAATCAGATGAATGGCGTCGATGCCCGATCGCCCGCTTAACGACGCGGCGATCTGCTCGACCCCGTCTCGGGAGGCATCCAGCACAACGACCTCCACATTGGGCCCCATGCCCGTGAGCAGAGATTCGTAATCCGGAACCGTGGGGTCGACGAAGACCACTTCTGTCGCGGATTCGCCGGGAGTGTAGGAAGCCATCGCGTGGAGTAGTTCCTGAGATTCCTGCTGCTCATGAGTCGTACTCTCGACAATCCCCTCCGATGAGACCGCCGCCTCGGCCTGATCTTGAGCCACCTGTTCGGAGTGCACCTCGGCCGCGGTCGCCGCGGCCGCCGCGTCAAACATCAACCGTTGCTCGAGGGATAGAAGCGACTGCTTGATTGTGGAGGGAGCGGCAGACTGCGACACCGGTGGGGCTTCCGCCGGCTTACGTCTCAGCTTTTTGAATAGATTGAACATACCTGCGCCCGACAGCCTCACGTACACCCAGTTTCCCGCTTCTTTTTCGGTAGAAAGGCCGTCATCCTGAAGAGGGGAGGAGACGATATAACGGGGAGCATGGAGCGAGGGCGTCGGCAGAACACAACGACCACTTACGGCCACGAATAAACAGCCTTCACCGGGCCCGCCCCGCGTACGTGTCGTCGGAACGAAGCCGGTCAAACACAAGACAGGAAATCACCGCCCTTGATCAGAAACCGCTTTCCCGGATCATCACCGCTACGATACGATCCCACACACGCGCAGCGAGGCTCTGGGGCTTACCAATGACGTGAAGCAGTCCGGTCACGGCCTGGCCGGGAACTAAATCATCATCCAACACTTCAAGTTCAACGCGATAGACCGATTGCTCCGCCCACAACCGTCCCTGCGAATCCTTTCGCACAGGTACTGCGCCGCCGTAGATCGACGCCAGATAGGGAACGGTAAAGTCCCGTTCGTCCACGTCCCGAATTTCGGTGACCCGGGCGCGGGAAGCCTGACGTGTCAGGTCGTGCGGAATGAAGCGTGCCTCCTGCCCGACCGCCAGCCCCCCTAGATCTTCTACCGGCGCGAAGGCCACAACGATAGCCGTTCTGGGATTGACCACGTATGCCACCGGCAGCTTCTCATTGATCCATCGGCCGGGATAGAGCGAATCGGCCTGATCAACCACCACGCCATCGATCGGCGCCCGCAACGCGAGGCGTTGTTGTTTCTCAGTGACCCCGTCCAGTTCGGCCAGCTTGGACCGGAGCGATTCGGCCAGCACCTGAGCCTGCACCCGATCCTCTGCGTACCCGGCCTGACGCTGCAGCCGGAAATCCAACAGTTCGACCTGGGTCTGCGCCAACCTGGCCTCCTTGGCTAATTTCGGGTTTTCGAGTACGAGCACGGTGTCACCCGCTCGAACCGGCTGCCCCGCATGCACCGACACCGAGGCAATCCGCCCCGGCGCCGGAGGATAGATGGTTGCATAGGACCCGGCCTGCAACACCCCAGGGATCGCGACACGGCTGGACCACGGGAGACAGGCGAGCAACAGCATCGCAGCGACGACCGTCATCGTGACGGCAAACCGGCCCGTCGACGCATAAGCCGCACGGCGACTCCACCAGCTCGTCAGTTCTCGCCAGATCGGCAGACCGATAAAAAAGACGATTTCGACCAGAAACAGCAGGAGGCCGAGCGCTTTAAAGAAATAGTGATAGACCGCCAGCGCAATCCCGGTGAACAGGACGAGCCGATACAGCCAGATACCCCAGGCATAGGCGACCAGGATCCGCCTGCTGGACAGCCCGACCGCTTCGGGCGGAGGCGTGCCTGGCGCAAACAACAGTTCACGAATTCGCCATTGCCCGAATGCGAAGGCCCGGTCCTGGAGATTCGGAATTCCCAGTCCATCGGCCAGAAGATAATAGCCGTCAAACCTCATGAAGGGGTTGAGGTTGACCGCCAGGCTCATCACCCAGCTGGTCGTCGCCGCCACGAAGACGACGCTCCGGATGGCCCCATCCGGCAGAAACCCCCACAACAAGGTCGCAACCGCAGCGAGCCCAAGTTCGGCCACGACCCCGGCCCCGGCGATCCACAGACGTTTCCGCCTCGAACTCAGCCGATAGGCGTCGCTGATATCCGAATAGAGCACCGGCATCATGACCATCAAGGCCACACCGATCGTGGGCACCCGGCATCCGAATCGCGTTGCGGTATAGGCATGCCCCAATTCATGCACGACCTTGACGACACACAACACCACGCCGTACATCACTGCCCCCTGCCAAGTGAAAAAATGCAGGAAGGTCGACAAGAAGGTGTCCCATTGCTGTCCCACCAGGAACAAGCCGGTCGCACCGATCATTCCGAACAGCCACGCCGCCATGTGCGTATAGAGCGGCGCCACCAAGGGTAACGTGGCGTGCAGAAAGCGATGCGGGCGTATCAGCGGAATTTTGATGAAGAGATAGTGATGCAACAGCCACTGCCACCAGGCCTGATGGCGTGCCACCTCCTGCTCGACGTAGTCCTTGACCCGCCCGCTGGCCGATTGCTCCGTCAGACTGTTGGCATACAAAAACCGCACTAAGTCTTCGACGTCTTCCGCCCGGATCCGGGAGGTGGTGTCGCGCCGGACCACCTCGACGAGCTTTTCCACCGTTCCACACGACCAGCGCTGGAGGAGCTGATAGACCTGCCACTCGATCTGGAAATATTTGTTGCGGACGGGATCGACGATCGTCCAGGTCGGCACCCCTTCCGGTGTGGGCGCGCCGCGGAGGAACTGCAGATTCTTTCTCAGCGGAGGCAATGTGCGTTCGTGAGGCGGGGACACTGAGGACAGGCCGGCCATCGGCTACACTCCGACCAGTTGGCGCAAGGCCATGAGCGGACGGCGGAACAACAGGAATGCCAACGGCCCCTGTTCTCCATACACCTTCGCCGACCCTTGCCAGCCGATGCGGATGCGGGGATCGGCAGTCGCCAATTCAGCCGTGATCCGATACGCCAACATATCTCCGGGCAACACCTCCGCATGGTAACTCGCGCGCCTCACGGTCGCCTCGAACGATTCCAGCGGGAGCGCATCGAAGAACGCTACGGCATCGGCGCCTTCCCGTAACAGGAGGGCATCACTCACGGGAAGATCGATTCGCAACTCAATGCGACGCGGATCGGCAATATCCATGATCCGTTCGCCGACGGAGACCGGCTTCCCGATCCAGTCGGCCTTGTCGCTATACAGCAGCAATCCTTCCTGCGGGGCACGGACTTCCACCTGCGCCAGCATCTCCTGGGCATAGGTCAGCTCCGTCTCCTTTAGCGCCGCTTCGGCGGCTTTGAGCGGAGCCTCGGCCTTTCGTTGCGGATCGGCAAAGCCGCCTTGAATCGCCTGGGTATGTTCGGCCTGCGCCACCGCCAATTGCTTCTCCGCGACCCGGAATTGATTGCGGAGGTTCGTGTCTTCGTAGCGGAACAGCGGCCGATGTTGCGTGACCACCGTATTCGGCGGCACCAGGACCTCGGCAATCACTCCGTCCATCGGCGCGCTCACAATCGTCGGCTCCTTCGCCATCACTTTCACCGGCGCAACGGTCGACACGCGAACCGGCAGACACAGCGCCCCGACAACCGCTGCAGCCATCAACCACACCGAGGGCGTTTTGATCCTCGCGGACCAGGTTCGATGGCGCGTCGCCACGGCCTTCCAGGCATAGGCAAAACTCCCCGCAAGCCGGTGCATAATCGCCCGATCATTCTCCTCCCAGGGATAGTCCCGCTCGAGCCACCAGAAACCCAACACCGTTTCATCGGGGTGTTTCAGTGGACACCAGAGGACATGGCCCCTGACATGCTCGCGCCACCCCTCGCGGCAGAAGTCGGGGCACATCTCCTCCGTGACGGTAACCGGTTCATCCCCCGGGTGTGCGTGCCTCAGAGCCTGAGCCATCTCCTCCAACCAGCGAATCATCGGCGCATCGCGTTCCACCACGGCCACGCTGGACGCACAGATCACTCGAGAGACGCCGGCAGCTTCACCGGCATGACTCAGCAGATAGGCCTGTTCATAGGGAACCAGCCGGCGGGTCTCATTGACGGAGATAAACTGCAGTTCCTGGACGGTCTTCGCGACACGGATCTGCGCCTCCAAATGGGTGAGGGTCGCCAGATGGACCAGCGTTGCGAGTTCCTGTGCGCTCGGTTGGGCGGATGTCGCCATACGGTTACGGTTGTCCCGATGCAAATTGCGCCGTGCCGCTCATCCCGGCGAGCACATCGGCCGGGAGGGCCCCGAAGCTGCCCACCACCTTGACCGTCTGGCTGGCGGGATCGACATTCGCCCCGATTTCCTTCACCTTCGCCGGATACTCCCGACGCGTCTCGTCGATGGTGAATGTGAACGGCGACTTCCGCTTGAGCCAGGCTAAGGTCGAGGAGGGCAGCACCAGCTCGATCTCCAGACTGGTGTCATCGAGAAGACTGAGCAGCTTGTCGTTGGGAAAGACGTTTTCGTGCTCATTGACCATGACCGCCACGACACGGCCGGAAAACGGCGCCGCGATATGGCAGCTGCGCACGTTGATCTCGGCCAGGCGAATGGCCGCGGCGGCTTTCTTCGCCTCGGCTTCGGAAATTTCCAATTCAAGCGTGCTGACGGCATTGAGTTTGGTGAGTTCTTTGTTGTTCCGGAAGGTTTTGTCTTTGGCCTCATGCTCGGCCAGGGCTCCCGCTAATTCCGCTCGATACTTGTCGCAGTCGATTGCGACCAGCGTTGCGCCCTTCTCGAACCGCTGCCCCTCCTTCACCGGTATCTGGCTGATCCGCCCCTGAATCTGGGAATAGAGCACGGCCTGCGTGCTGGCCTTCACGATGCCACGCAACGCGCCGTTGACACTCCGCATCAGCTGGACGGGCCGGTCGTCTTTCGGCCAGCCGACCTGCGGAAGGGCCACCGCCGTGCAGAAGATCGTCAGTGCGACAATCGAACTAATTGGCCAATGGGATCGCATGGGACTCCAGCCTCCTTCCTGGCTCCGACACCGTGTCGACGGCAGGCGCCCGCTGTTTCCTCAGTTCATCGGCAAGGGCGGCCACGCTCTGCCCGTCGGTGCCGGTCGGCGCGGCATCTTCGCCCAGCGACGCCATCAACGTGGCATAGGCCGATTCGACGCCGGACTGCGCGCTGTCCATGCGCACTTCAGCCAGCACGTCATTCACTCGCTCCCGAATGAAAGTCAGGTCGTTGGTACTCTTCGTGAGCCACAGGTTCTTGGTATGGTCGGTAATCGCCAATTGCGTCTCGTGGTAGCTCCTGGCATTGAGATATTCCTGACTCGCCTGGGCGAACTGCAGCGCGCCGACATGCACCTCGGTCAAGATCGTCATGGTCAGCGCGAGACTTTGGGCATCCAACACCTGGCGATGCGCCTCCACCGCCTTGAGTTTGGCCGGTACGCGAAACGCCGACAGGAGGTTCCAACTGAGCTGAGAGGCATACCCCAGCCAGTTTTGATAGAGGAAGAAGCTGTTGCTGCTGTAATACCCGCCGACACTCAGCTTCAAGTTGGGAAACATTTCCAGGAAGACGGCCCGCGCCTCCTTCGCATTGATCCGCTTTTGATAGTCGAGGGAGCGAAGCTCGGCGCGAAGCAGCAAAGCCTGTTCCTCCATCCGCCCGGTATCCGGATCGACCACCGGAACGGTGCTCGCCCGCTGAGGCACGGCCAGGTCGTACTCGGTTCCCGGAGGCAGCCCCATCATTGAAGCCAGCTGAACTCGTGCCGTGCTCAGTTCACGGTACAGGCGCTGGACCTCGCGCTGAATGTTCAACAGATCCCGGCGATAGTTGAGCGGGGTCAAGGGCGTCTGCAATTTCTTATCGACAATTTGCTGCGCGCGCTCCAACGCTTTGTTGACGGACTCATCCAGGAATTTCACCCGATAGAGCACCCGTTCCGCGCTGACCGCCCGCCAGTAGGCGCTGCGGACATCCTGGACGAGGCGTACTGCAATCCGCCGCCGCTCCTCCTCGGCAATCATGACGTTATCGGCCGCCTGTTGCGCGCGAACATACGAGAGACCGAAATCCAGCACGTCCCAACTCAGCGCGAGATTGCCCGACACCACGTTCTTATCGGACGACGTAAAGGGCTCGAGGACGGGCCGACCATCAACGAGCGATTGCGCCCCGCCTCCGCTGTAGGAATTGCGTCCGTCAAATCCCGCGTTCGCCGACAGCTGCGGTAACAAGGTGTAATGCGCCACATTCAGCTGCTGATGCGCCAACTGCGCCTGCATGGCCTTCACCTTGGCGTCCAGGTTGAATTTCAATGCACGCGCTATGGCTTCATAGAGATCGATCGGACCGGACAACGGTTCCCGGAGAGTCGACACCATCTGAAGATCATTGGCGGCGCGGGTCCGGACATCCTCGTCGGTCAACACATAGGGCTTGATCATGCACCCGGAGGTCATCACCATTGCTCCCACCCATGCCAATACCTTCAGGGGTTCGTTTGCCATCGTCTTCATGATTCCGCAGACACCGTCATCACTTTCGTGCGCGCACGGATCCATCTCAGGGCACGACACACCCTTACTGCAGGAATATCGGTCGAATTCGACAAGAACTTGACGAAAGAGGCTGAAGCGGGATGCCTCACCGGGGACGGACTGAATCTACGCCCGCAACGAGAATGGCTACCGGGTGAAGGCATACCGACGAGGGTGCCCTCTGAGAACAGAGGTGACGATCGCGACCACCTCTCTCCCAGAGGGAAATGGCCTACCTATTTGATCAGACAAGCGGGGGAACTATGCCGGGGCAACTATTAAAATAATCCGGTAGGAGATGGATCAGTGCTGGTCAAGGTCGCGCTGCTGACGGAGCACTGTACATGCGGGAAGCTGTAAGCGCAGCATCAGGCTGCCCACACCAACAGCCCGGCGCAGCCAACCAACGATTCTGGAGTGTTACCTCGCGATGAATAGACCGGAGGGAACCATACGATCATGTTCCCCATCCAACTATCCAGACAGCGAGCGCGAGAACCAGAGATACCGAACAGTCTGATTGACTCGACTCCAACCCAGGAGTCGAATCGCCAACAACAGCGGCCGAGCCAGGGCACAGAAGCAGCGGGCAAGCAATTCACAACGGAAACTCACGACGCTTTCGGAAGGAAACAGGATATTGCCGGAAGCTGTTGCGTGCCGGCCATTCAGCCGACGATCACCCGGGACCCGCGTGCGTGGCCTTTCCGATTTACCCGCAACAACCAGCTTCGAATTGCCGGCGCTGGTAGGTCAGTACCAAACAACGGATGCACACCTCCCGCACCACCTTCGCCTTCTCATCGAACCATGGCGTTCGTCGTAACACCAGCTGCCCGCAATCAGCACAACATCCAGCCGTCACCGCATCTAGATCAGAAGAGACAGAGATCATGGCGTTCAATCCTCCTATTCTCTCGAATGGGATGCGTGGCGGGCATGACCGGTTTCATTCCGCCGAGAAGCGTTCGCAAGCGCGAGCCGCCGGACCACCCCTGAAACGTCATCCCCTTGGTATGCTTCAGCTCTCGCTGCAGTTCCCCGATGCGTCCATTGAGCCGGACAATCATGCGCTCCAGTTCGTCCACACGCTCGACCATGGCTTGTTGCTGATGGCTCATCATCATTATTCCTCCTTGAATTACGCGTTCTCGCAATGACGAATCACACCGACGAGCACCCCTTCGATGGAAAATTCATCCTCAGGTGTGACGACAAACGGTTTCATGGCAACGTTGGCCGGATGGAGTTCAATGTTCGTGGCGCGCTTGAAATAGGTCTTGATGGTCGCTTCCCGGTTCACAAGCGCCACCACCGTCTGGCCGTTGTGTGCCGTCGCCTGTTTACGAACGACGACAAGATCACCCGGGAGAATCCCGTCCTCGATCATCGACTCCCCTTTCACGCGGAGCGCAAAGGTCTCCCCCTTTCGCACCATGCCTGGAGGGACCTCGACCCATTCCGACTGGGTCACCGGCTCGATCGGCAAACCGGCGGCAACGACCCCCGCCATCGGAATCTGTGTCCTATTGGCTAGCTGCGTGATGGCCACTTGAACCGCGCCGCTGATCCGGCGCATGCCGGATTCATAACGAGCAACCGACACCCGCGTCGTGCGCAACGCTGCGGCAAGCTCTTCCTGCGTGAGTCCTAACTGTTCACGGATTTGCCGAAACTCGCTCGATGTCATCATGTAACCGATGGTTACACATAAATTGAGTTTCTGTCAAGCGTCTACCCATCATCTTTCTTGACTATTCCGGCGGCCTCTTCCAGTGCGGTTTTTGAGATCCGAGCCCCTGCAATTTCCGCAGAAACCAAAATCTTCTGTGCATAAGTCAAGAGCCATATGGATCGTCAAAAAAAATAAAGCCACTATCCACAGCTCATTTTCAAAACACCTGGAGTCATGGACAAATATGAATGCTAATACATACACATAAGAGAGCCACTACTAGATATTGTGGTCCTGACAGCCATCATTCTCTATGCTCAATAAATAGGCAACCTGGTGCGAGACATGAATTAGCAGGTCTATTCGCGGTCAACCGGGTGACTATCAACAGAGATATCCACAGAATTTGGGGAGAGATTTTTTTGACGGAATCTTCATTTTCTTGATTGAAACCTCTGGTCCGTTCACCTAGAATCGCGCCGCGACTACCCCTCACTCCTACGTGTGGTGGCACTTCCGAGAAAGCTCAGATGACCGCAGGCTTCTTCCGCAGCTTGTTGGCAGGAATCCTCTTCTCCACCGGATGTGCAGCCAACGTCCGGGATACCGACTTACTGGCCAGTAACAGCCTCATGCTGCCGCCATCGACGGCGCGAACCGTCTTTCTCCAGAATCGGAACGCGTCGGACAATCAAGCTGTGTCGCTCAACGATCTGAGAACACGGCTGAATCTCAAAGGGTATGAGGTGGTTCAAGATCCCCAGGCGGCGGCCTATGTCGTGCTGACCCATATCGTCTATTGCAATCAAACTAAGGTCGAACTGCCGGTTGAAGACCTGGTCGCAGGCGGCTATGGCTCAGGAATCGGCGGCTCGATCATGTCTGGGCTCCATGGGCTGACGGGGATGGCCGGCATGGCAGGCCCGCAGGGCGCCCTCATAGGAGGCGCAGCCGGAATGGGTCTCAATGCAGCAGAAGGACTCGGGACTGCCGTAGGCAATATGTTCGGCGGACCGTCACGACCCGATGCCAATGACAACATCAATTACGCCTGTGTGGCCGATCTCCAGATCACGGAGCTGGCAAGAACGGGCGGGACGCTGCCGGTTTCTCCACCGGGGACAACGCCTCCTGCCGGTGTCTATCAAACCAGGCTGGCGGCCAGCGTGTACCAGAAGAAACTGGATGAGCAGGAAGCGACTCCCTTGGTGCAGCAGCGATTGAGCGCGGCAGTGGCGGGACACTTCTAAGCAACCGTCGATGCACAGACGAGTGACCAGAGCTTTCTCTCCTTGTATAGCTGGCGGATGGCTTGTTGTGCTGCTGTTGCTCACCGGCTGCAGCAACATCCTGCGTTCCGGGTTAGTCAACGACACCTCCATCCTCCTCCCACCCAGTACCGCACGTACCATTTACGTGCAAATCCGCAATACGTCTGAGAATCAACACGCGACCCCTGCAGATATCCCCGCGAGGTTGACGGCCAAGGGATACCAGGTCGTGAACGATCCCCTAGGTGCTGCCTACTGGCTGCAGACCCAGGTGGTGTACTGCCACAAAGCGGGAGATGGGGTCAGACCGGAAATGGTCGCGAAGGCCGGATTCGGTGCGGGGATCGGGAGTGGAGGCACCCCGCTCGCCAACGCAGGGGGGCTCGACATGGACGCCATGGGCGGCATGCTCGGCCGATTAGGGGGTGGCGGGATGAATATGCACGCACTACGCGGAATGGCAATGGGAGGCGGTGCGGCGCCGGACCTCAATGCCATGATGCGGATGGCCATGAGCGGCAGGGGCGGTTATCCTGGAATAGCACAGCCGCAACAGAACGACGACAGTCTGTACCTCTGCGTGGCAGACGTGTTGGTCACCGAGCAGGGAACAACCGGCCAGCCAAGACTCTACAAAATGCGATCAGTGGCCCATGTCCTCCAAAAGAAGCTGAACATCGAAGAAGCCACGCCCATTGTCCGGGAAAAGTTCGGTGCCAGTATCACCGGCGCGTTTTAGCCCACACCCCGTCTGAGCTAGCCGGCTATTGAACAACCTTTCTAGCAGCTTCGAAATAGCGAACCGACCTCTCCCACGGGCAGTGACCGATGCACGTGCAGGATGTTCAAAAAGGCCGTCCGGCAAGGCCGCAGCAATGCGAAGAGGCGAGGCGTACCCTTGCGGTACGGTGAGCATCCGAGCGATGCGAGAACGCCGCTGGCGGACTTTTTCAACATCCTGTTACTCACCCTGTCTCGATACCAGATGGACCGAACCGGCCTTGATCGCAGCCACGACCGGAACGCCGGATGACAACCCGAATTCTTCGACCGTCGAACGAGTGACCATGGCAACAAGGGGAAACCCACAATCGATCGTCACTTGCGCCAATGCCCCAAGCACCGTAGCCGAGATGACGGTCCCGGCCAGGTGATTCCGCGCGCTGCTCGCAGTGGCTTGCCCGCGTTCCAGCACCACATCCTCCGAACGGATACACACGAACACATCGCGGCCTGTCGATTCACCTTCCACGGCGGTCAACCTGGTCCCGTTCACGCTCACCTGCACCATACCGTCGGAGGATCCGACCACCCGCCCCTTCACAACGGTTTCAATCCCCACGACACGCGCAACATCCGCGTTGTGAGGCCGGCTGAACACCTCGATCGGCGCGCCTACCTGCAGCACGCTCCCTGCACTGATGACAGCCATCACATCACCCAGAGTGAGGGCTTCGGTCCAATCATGCGTGACGATGATCGACGGCAGCGCCAGCTGCTTCAATAGACTCCGCAGCTCATCACGCAAGCGCACCCGTGTCGGCGCGTCCAAGGCGGAAAGCGGTTCGTCCAACAACAGCAGCAACGGTCGTGGCGCCACCGCGCGCGCAAGAGCCACCCGTTGCTGTTGCCCGCCGGACAGTTCCCGCGGCTTGGCCGTCTCCAGTCCACGCAGCTGGAACAGCTCCACCATCTCACCGACGCGCTTGTTGCGATCCAGCGCAGAGAGATGGTGGAGGCCATACCCGATGTTTCCCGCCACCGTGTAGGTCGGAAAGAGCGCATAGTCCTGCGCCATGTAGCCGATGTGACGATCTTGCGGCGCCACCCTGACCCCTGACGCGGTATCCAGCCACGTGCGCGATACAAATTGAATGCTGCCCTGTTCCGGCCATTCCAGCCCGGCCACCGATCGAAGGATCGTCGTTTTTCCCGAGCCTGACGGACCGAAGAGGATGAGGACCGTCGAAGCCTCGACCGGATAGGCAATGCGCGCCCGAATCGGAGGACGCCCGGGGAAGGTTTTGACAAGGTCGATGCTTATTTCTGCGGCCATGCTGCCCACACGTTCCGATTGACCGCATACACGAGGAGCAAGATGGCATATGAGACCACTAAGAGAAAGAGTGCCGTCTTGGCAGCCCCGGCATAATTTAAGGCCTGCACCTCATCATAGATATCGATAGACACGGTGCGCGTCTCGCCCTCCAAATTGCCTCCGACCATCAAGACGACTCCGAACTCGCCCATCGTATGGGCAAAGCTCAGCACGGCACCCGTCAACAATCCGGCTTTGGACAGAGGCACGATCAACTTAAAGAACGTGCCGAGCTTCGACACGCCCAGCGTCCAGGAGGCTTCGATCAATCGCCGGTCCACTTGCTCAAACGCCGCAGCGAACGGCTGCACGGCGAAGGGGAGACTATAGAGGACGGACGCCAGCAGGAGGCCTTCGAAGGTGAAGGGGAGCGGATGGCCGACGAGTTCGTTGTAAAACCGTCCGAGCGGGCTGTGCGGCCCGATGGCGACGAGAATATAAAATCCCAGGACGGTCGGCGGCAGCACCAAGGGCAGTGCCACCACGGACTCCACCAGAAACTTCCAGCGCCGGCGCGAAAAGCTCACCCAATAGGCAATGGGCAGGCCCACAACCAAGAGGATCAACGCCGTGGAAGCAGCCAGTTTGAACGTCACCCAAATCGCAATCCAGTTCATGATCTCGTTCACGACCGGTACGTTGTACCGGGTCTACTCCTACCGGATGCTACCGCAGACGACCAGGCGACAGAAAACTATTTTCCGACGAGGACGTCGGTCGCCTTCACCGCAACCGTGACGGCATCGCCCGACGTTGATCCCCATACGTTTGACAGAGCCTTCGGTAATGGCCGACACCACTTCCAAGTTCCCGACCTTCACCACCACTTCGGCCATGGCCTGCCCCTCGGTGATCTTGGTCACGGTGCCTTGAAATTGATTTCTCGCGCTGAGTTTCACAGCGTCCTCCTAGTCCGTTTCGGCTGAGGCATCAGCCGTTGTGAGGGAACTCATTCTCCGTCGGATTGTTCATCGCAACACTCTATTTCCCACCCGTACTCCTGTCGTCCCCGCCGGTCTTACATTCGAACTGAATCCCCCACCGCCGCGCCCCCTCCTCACCCTCAGCTCCCTCTACACTCGATCCGCTACTGTAACTTTGCACCTGCCCGTCTTTCACCACGTGGTAGCCGGCAGGGCATTTCTCCGCCATCACCTTCAGCGCCTCTCGTCGGTAGGGCGATCCCATCGGACCACCCCGCTCATCTTTATACAGATACGTCACCACACCGCCCTGTCCGGTTTCATGAGTCAACAGCACGGCCTCCGAACAACCGGCGATCATCACGGCTGCGCCCAGTGCAAGCGCTGGCACCCAGCAACTAATTCGGTAGCGTGAATCCATAACGAGTCATGACCTCCTGCCCTTGAGGGCTTTGCATAAACTGAAGAAAGTGCCGGGCCGCGTCCTGTTGTTTCGACTGTTTCATGATGACCGCGCCCTGCTCCAACGGCGGATGGGCCTCGGCCGGAATCAGCCAGTACGAGCCGGCGCTCTTCATGACCGGAGCCATCGCCAGGGACAGGGCAATGATGCCCACATCGCAGGCCCCGGACTCGATGAACTGCGCCGCCTGGGAGATGTTCTCTCCCAGCACCAGGCGATCCTTCACGTCCACATACACCTGCGCGTGCTCCATCGCGGCAACCGCCGCGCGGCCGTAAGGCGCATGCTTGGGATTGGCAATGGCAACTTTCCGTATCGCCGGCTCACGAAGCGTCGTGAGCCCCTTCGACACATCGAGCGGCGAACTTTTCGGCGCCCAGAGGACCACCCGTCCGACCGCATAACGATACAACGAGCCGGGCACCGTCAGACCCGCCTCCTCGAGCTTCTTCGGATATCCGATGTCCGCTGAAAAGTAGAGGTCGAACGGCGCGCCCTGCTGGAGCTGGGCGAAAAAGTTCCCCGATGACCCTAACGAGAGTTTCACATGATGACCGGTTTGCTTCTCATACTCCACGATCAATTCCTTGATGGCGAACTGTAAGTCGGACGCGGCGGCCACCGCAATGTCATCGGCCAATGCTATGGCGGGCCGACACAACAGCACCAACATCACACACAGCAGCAGACGTGCCATAAACGGGGCTCCTTAGAAAAAGATTTGATACTGGATGCGGACGGCATTTTCAATGAGCGTCCCGGCTCGCGAATCAAGCGGAACCGTCCCGGAAGGGAAGGTCGCGCCCACCGCCGGCAACGGAGCGCTCCGCCCGATGGCGAACCCGTCCTGGCCCATCGCGATGTTGGAATAGGTCAACATGATTTGGTGGTCATAGGTCCCGCTGAGAAACCAGTTCAGCGAGACATCCACTTGCTTGATCAAATCGCCGCCTGAACGAGTATCAGGATCCCACCAGGCATACCGCGCGGCAACTTCAACCTTTCTCGGAATCAGGTAGTAGCCGGATTGCACGGTCCAGCCGGTTGAATTGCCGAACTCCTGCGGCGCGAATACGGTACAGGGCCCTCCCACCACGGCGGTTTGCATGCAGGGCAGCCCCTTGTTGTGGCGGGTCACATTTCTAAACCAATATTCTCCTTGCAGAGAAAAGCCGCGATATTTGAACACATAGTCCAAGGTCCAAGTCGAGAAATCCACCACCCCCTGACCGAGCATTCGTCCATTGCCCAGCGCCGCCAGGGACCGCCGGACGTGCAGATTCGCCAGATCGATTCCCACGAAGGCGTTGTTGCTGCTCGTATCGATGGAGGGATTATAGGCATACCCGCCGCCCACCGCCATTTGCGGACTCTCCGAATAGGCGAGGTCGCCCTCACCGTATCCCGGCCGGCCCATGAGATTCGCCTGGAGTCGCGCCACGTACATCAACTCATTCACATTGGTCCGGAGATTGGCGTTCAAGTTACGCGTATTCGTCGGACAACCTGCGGGTGACGGAAAGGGATTGCCTCCTGTGGCGCCGCCCGGACACCCCACCGTCGCCTCTTCGCTGTTGAATTGAGCGAACCGGTTGACCAGGGGGCCCACACCGTTGAAGACCCCCAGGTAGTAGTTGATCGGGTAGACCTCTTCATCGTTCATGATCGTGAGTCCTACGTCCCGACGATTGATGCCGCTCGCGGTAAAGGCATCCATGACCAGGGCGCGACTCGCGAACTGCATGGAGGCGGTCGAGTTGATCTGCGATCGGTTGAAATAGACTTTATACTGCCCAATTTGGACGTTCATCCACGGGAGATGGGTGCTCGTCACATTCATATCCAGGACGGACAAGGCACCCGGCGCCTGTGCGTTTTCGGCCGTCTCTCCTGCCAACTGAATGTAGTATTTGAAATCCGGATTAAACAAATGCCCCATAAAGTAAAGGCGCGCAGTCCTCAAATTGAACGTGGAGGATTGGTCGATGGACCGGTTGGCACGATAGTCGCCGAAGACGCCCAACAGCTCGGGAAAATTCTTCGAGTCTCCCGAATCCCGATACGCGTCGTTCCTGTACCGCTGGGAAAAACGCGCGGCAAATCGCGCCCGAATCTTGAGAAGAAACGCATTGTCGTTCATCGAGAAATTGAAACCGCGGTCATACCAGGCTCGAAAACTCGGCTGGAGGAGATAGGCCCGCTCCTGCGAAGCCCGCACCGCCCCGTCATACTCTTCCTGCGTGATCGTGCCCTGCTTCACAGCCCGCTCCAACAAGAGTTTCATCGCCGGATCCATGCTCTCCACGAACACATATCGCCCGTCTTTCTCCACCAGCCGACCGGTCTCGGCCGAGATCGCGTCGGTCGGATGGAACAGACTCAGGCAGCACAGCAGGAGCCCCAGGCCCACGCCGGATAGGCCGAAGCTGGAATAAGATCGAATGAGTGGTGACACGGGTGACGCCATCCTTTGCATCTCAGGTCCTCCGCACAGGCTCTCGCCCACACAATGATGTGATGATGGAACAGGGTTCCGCTGAATTGAATCGGCCCCAGTGGCCTACGGTGGCGGGAGCGTTTTGAAAAACTCCCGATAGTCCACCGCGCGCGAATGGGTCTTGGGGTCGGTGAGATAAAAGCGGCCCGGCTCGAAGTAGAGGAGGTAGGTATTGGGAGGAGTCCAGGGAGTGGGATAGTTGTAGTCGTAGGCGTCTGACTTTTCGACCGGTTGTTGCGTATGGAAGTAGTCCATCGTGATATGCAGATACTGCTCACGAACGGCCAGCCACCCTCCAGTCACGTCGCGACGGTACCGGGGATTCATGCCTGGCGCGAACACTTCGAAATAGACTCGCTCTTCCGGCCCCACTTGTTGCAGCGCCGCCGCAAGCTGCGGTGCCAAGACTTCGACCTCATCCTCACGGAAGACCTGGCGTGGAGGCACCTCCTCGGCAAACCAGCGAAGCGGCAGACGCTGCTGCTCCCGCAGAGACAATCCCCTCAGAATGGCCGCGATATATGGCGGAGGGATCTCGACCGGATGTGAATATCCGGCCGGCGAAACCTCGGCCTGTAGCCTCACGGCCACCCGTTGATCTTCATGCACAACCGTTTTAGTATAAGGCAGCCTGGCACACCCTCCCAGCACCAGAATGCCGAACACCACCACGCAGACATTCAATAATCCTGTATGTTCACTTGATACCCGCATGACCAGCCTCCAACTACTGACGCTCACGTTGAGCACGCACTACGGTTTCGTCGGCACGCCATACCCGAGCCGCTTCAAAATAGTGCCGGCCTCAGCCGACTGCACATAGGCAAGAAAATCGTCGCACAGCGTACGGTTCGGACAATATCGCTCCATCGCCATCGAATGAAGAATCGGACGCCCCTCCTTCTCCGATGCCACAGCGACCACTCGAACTCGATCGGCTTTTTCCACTGCGTCCGGGCCGAAAATAATCCCCGCGTCGGCCTGCCCGTTCAGGACATGGTCCAACACCCCGCGGGCATCCGTCGCCACATCCATCCGGTCGTTCAAGACGTCGGCAATCCCCAATGCCTTGAAGAGGTCACGGGTCTTTTGCCCCAACAGGGTCATATCCGGATCCGCCACGGCCACGCGCATACGCGTGTCGCGGGCCATGGCCACGAAAGACACGGGCGCCTCGACCAGCGATTCGGGAATAATCATCACCAGAGAGACGGTGGCATAAGGTCGTTTGGAACCGGGCAAGACATAATATTTTTGCTGGAGGCGGGTAATGAGTTCGTCGCCGCCCGGTGCAATGAGGTGGATCGGCCCCGTACCGATGAAATACTGCCCCGTTGGGCTATTCTCCATACCGGCGATCATCCGGCGAAGATCCAACCCGGAGTCAAAATACAGCTTCACCTGCACATCGGGGTGGACGACTTCATAAGCCCGCGCCAGCGCCTCAAGCGGTGTAGCAAGACTCGGTGAAGCGGCGATGACTAGAGGCTCGGCAGACACAGAAGGTGCGGGGATAAGACTCAGCAGCGCTATGAGGAGGGCAGCACATAACAACAATGGATCTGAGCGGTGCTGACGTTTCATGGCCGCAATGCGTGAACCGTCCCGGTTTGACTCATGTCATACCCGCCGAGCGCATCGATCTCCGTTCGAAACGGGCGACTGACGAGAATGTTGAGAAAGCTCTCGATACTCGGATGGTCGTTGATGTGCACCCGAGGAATCACGAGATCGTATCGGGCCTGTTGCAGCGGAAGGAATTCCAGCCCAAACAGCTGCGCCGCTGCGCGAACGCCGAGCCCCACATCGGCATGGCCCTCGGCAATCGATCGCGCCACCTGAAAATGGGAGCGGGCGATCGTTGTGTACCCGGCGACACTCCCCGGAGTAATACCGGCCGCAATGAGCTTCTGATCGAGGAGAAGACGGGTACCGGCGCCCGGTTCACGATTGATGAATCGAATCTCCGGTCGTACCAAATCCTCAACGCCACGCACCGATTTTGGATTCCCGGCAGCGGCCATGAGCCCCTCTTCCCACACCGCAAAGGTGACGACGAGATAGTCGTTCCCTTTCAGGTGGCGGCGCAGATAGGGCAAGTTTGACTCTCCGGACTGCGCATCCACAACATGCACGCCCGCAATGTGCACTTCTCCCCGCTTGAGCGCTTCGATGGCGGCGGTACTGCCGAGATTCCATCCCACCACAGTGCAACTGTCCTGATGCCGCCGGAGATAATCACCGGCCAGAAAGACCGAGGGGTCACAACCAGCCACTGCGATCTCCTGCTCAATCACACGGCGGTCCCGAAGCAGGCGAACCTGCACGCGCCGCGGCGAAACGGCGACTCCTGTTCGGACCCCACGGGAGGGAACCAGAAGGCCGTCTGCGGGGACCGCATAATTGAGCACCTCTCCCAGATCGACGACGGGTCGGACAATGTATCGCGCGCCCACCCGCGCGACCTTGACGCGAACGGCTTCGTGCGGCGTTTTGTGAACCGTTACCGAGTCCGACCATTGCCCCTCAACGATGTCTTCTTGGGGAAGCAGCCGGAAGAGATCTTCCACACGACAGCCCAGAGCATCCGCAAGGCGAAGAGCGACGGCTGTAGTCGGAAGATATTGATTGGTTTCGATGGCATGCACCGCTTGCCGCGTAATACCGGCCTGCGAGGCAAGCTCGATGCGTGACAAGCCTTTGGCTTGGCGGATGTGGGCCAACAGATTCTCAACTGGAATAGACTGTTCAGCAGCGGGCGTCTTCTTCATGACGGCACGAAAAATGACAGAATACTTTACTTCCGTCAAGCAATAACTACATCAGGAAGACAAGCTTTATGGGCATATACATTTTAATCACCAATTGTTTACAATCTTACATAACTTGATGTATTTAATTCCTCACCGGAATACAGAAGTTTAATAAAACGCATACGGATTAATATTTTGAAAGAGCTCCACGGCTTCGAATATCACCAACTCGGAGGTTAGATCAGATGAGAGTCTCTACGTTCTTCAGGATTACCGCGATTGCCGGCCTCGTAGTCGCAGGAACCGTCACCGCAACCCAAGCCGTCGAGGAAGGCCAGCTCGTGAAGAAGGATGGAAAGTGGGAGTACTATTCCGGTGAGGATCCCGGCCTGAAGTATCTGCTCCTGAAAGGCATCATCAGCCAGGAGGATTACGATAAGGGCCTGAGGGTGCTGGAGACGAAGGAACGAATCTCAAAACCGAACTTCAGCATCGATGTGAATAACGGCTTAAACATCCGGGCCGGAGACAAGTTCTTCCTGAAGCTCCGGTTACTCACCCAGGTTCGATACAGCCACAGTGCCTACAATGAAGGATGGGGAACCGTCGGCGATTCGAGAAATCCCGAGATCCTCGGAGGCCAGGTGGAATATCGAGCCGTCAGTAAGCAAAGCGACTCCAACCAATTCAGCGTGCCGCGCGCCCGCCTCCAGTTCCTGGGTTACGCCTTCGACCCTGACTTCCGCTACAACATTTCATGGTCGTTCGACCAGACCACCTGGGACCAGGAAGGCGGCAGCGGAAGAGCCAGCCTCCTCGACGCCTATATCTCTTCCTGGCATATCCCCTGGTTGACCATCCAGGCAGGCCAACAGCGAGTGTGGTTCAATCGCGCGACCATCAGCTCGATGGCCACCTCAACCTTTGCGGACAATCTGATTGTCCAGAACGCGTTTGCTGCCAATCAACAGAGCAGTCGCGATATCGGCGTCAGCATTTCGAGCGATGAAGACCAGTACAAATTCAACTATGCCTTCGGTATCTGGGGTGGAGTCGGAGCAAATCTCGCCAGGGAGGGGACGGCGGTCAGCCAAGCGCTCCCCAACAATTCAAGCCTTCCGGCCGCCCAGCGCCGCACATTCAATTACGACACTCGCGTGTTGACGGGCGAGATGATGTACACAGTCCGTCTGCTATACAAAATTTCTGGCAACCCCGGGTATGGCCAGGGAGACATTCTGAATTCACGCACACCGCAGATGGCCATCGCCTTCGGCTATGCTTACAACCCGGCCCAAAATTACCTGAGTTCGATCCGTTCGGATATTACCGACCGCGCCTACCGTCAGCGTGTCACGAAAGCATACAACGGACGCCTGCTCGGCGGGGGCATCTGGGATTTTCAAACCTATGAAGCCGATTTCATCGCGAAGTATCAGGGCTGGTCCTTCCAGGCCGAAGGATACTATCGCCACCAACGCGTCCGGAACAGCGATTCCGGAACAATCCCGTTCGATCCGGTTACCACAACCGTCTTAGGCCCGGCCGTGAATCTCGGCCAGGCCTATGGCTGGTACGCCCAGGTGGGTAAATACATCATCCCACGAAAGCTTGAACTGGCCATACGATACGGATTCATGGATCCCTCGACTCAGCAGGTCAACGACCTGGTGAAGGAGTTCGGCGCCGCGATCAATTACAGCTTCGACGGCACCTACAACAACCGACTCGTCGTCGATTACTCCAACATCACCCTGGGGAGCGGCGGCCGCGCCCCCGACCGGTTCCCGTTCGAGAGCCAGCCGGGATTCGGACGCGACCTTATCGAGAACCGAATCAATGTCCAATATCAGTTCTTTTTCTAGACAACCTGAAGACGTGACAGTCACGGGAGGACGATCATGACACGACGCAACCCATTCTTCGGCATCTGGCTTTTCTTCAGTATGCTGATCGGCATCACCGGAGTGGTGCCGTCGGCGCAGGCCCAGCCGGAGACATTGACCATTGCCGCCGCCAACAGTTTGAAGGACGCACTGCGGAAAGTGCTGCCACGATTCGAAGCGGAACACCCTGCAATCAACGTGCGGGTCATTTATGGCCCTTCACAGAGCCTCCGCAAACAGATCGAAGAGGGCGCGCCGGTCGACATCTTCCTGCCGTCGCTCTTTGACGAAATCGATCAGCTCGAAACGAAAGGGCTGATCATTCAAGGCACCAAACGCGCCTTCGCCGGCACCTCGCTGGTGCTGATCACCGGATCCGCGCTTCCCGCGCCGGTACGGACAATCCATGACCTCGAAACCGTACCGGTCCGTCGAATTGCGATCGGCGATCCCAAAACGTCATCGGTGGGAAAAGTTTCCGCTCAATTTCTGAAGTACAGCAAGCTCGAACCCAAACTGAAGTCGCAGTACATCTTCGGTGAACATTCTCGTGCCGTGCTGGATCTCGTGGCCAAGGGGGAAGCCGAGGTCGGCGTGGTGTATCGCACCGATGCCGCCTTCAACGACAAGGTCCGCATCCTGGATACGGCTCCTGTCGAATCCCACACACCGGTCCGCTACGGCGTCGCAGCCGTATGGACGGCGAAGAACGTCTCCGGCGCGGGCGACTTCATTGAGTTTTTGCTCGCGCCCCAAACCCAAACCCTTTTTCAGGAATACGGATTCGATCGTGTCACGGGAGACGTCGGTCTCGTTCAGCGGCAGGAGGTGAAACCATGAACGGCATCCGGAACACAGCACAACAGACACATCCTTTATCGAAACGGGTGATGCTCGCCCTCATCGGACTGGCATTGGTCACCGGTTGCGCCGGCAGACCGGTCACACAACCGAAGATCATCTATCAGTCGGGTCTGAGCGAGGTGCGAGTGGAACAGGATTCGGACTCGACGGCCAATAGCCATCCAGCCAATTTAACGGCAACCGAGGTCGGAACCCTGCTCCGCGGAGTCCGCGCTTGGGAACGACGAAACGTCATTCATCGGTTGTTTGTCGGGGAAGCGGACCGCACCAGGGCATTCCGGAACGAGGAGATTACCGTCTTGGCGCCGCCGCTCGCAAAGGCGCTGGCACAGGCCGGTCCCACCGAACGGGTGTACTTCCACCTGAGCCATGCCACGGACCAGGGAGACGAGGAAACGACGACCGGCTGGATTTCCATCAGAGGGCCCGTTCTGCACCTCACCATCAGCGGGGTACATGACCGGCATAGCCCCGGTCCGGACATCAGTAAATACGACCGGCAGCTGCCGAACATTCCGGAAGCCTCGGCCGCGCATGATGTGACATTCGAGCCGGAGGAATTTCTGGCCAAGGTCAGTTCCGGCAGCCGCCTCTTCGCCCCCGATCAACGGGAAGAGCTCCAGATCCGCTATCGAGAGGCGCTGTCGTCCATGCCGGTGCAACCCGGGCTGGAACGCGGAATCGAAAGAAGTTCGCAGCCCTAGTGCGATCTGCCAGAGAGAAAGGAGATCCCATGTCGATCCTGGTCGTCGGCGGTGATTCGGTCAGTGCTATCACAGAACGGGCCTACGCCGGCGGCCATGGATGTGTCGAACATTGGAGCGGACGCAAGACCAGGGATTTAACGAGGTCGATTCCCAAAGATACGGAGGCCGTGGTGCTGGTGCTGGATCGAGTCAACCATACGTTGGCGAGGAAAGTTCGAACCGAAGCGACACGCCGCGGCCTCCCCGTCTTTTTCCAAAAACGGGGGCGTCAAATCCGGGCGTCCGGCGACCGGCCGCTCGATCTGATGCACTGGTTCGACGGGAAAGAGTGAGCAGCGGCTTTTAAACGGATCACAGGAGTGGCTATCACCATGAACGTCAAGACCTTCACCGGACTCACAATACTTCTATCATTGCTTGCAATCCCGCCAGCGATCGCCGGTGCTGAGCCCCGGGAGCTCCTCCTCGCAGCCTACAGCGTGCCGAAAGAGGCCTACGAAAAGCGAATCATTCCCGCCTTTGTCCGGCAGTGGAAGCAGAAGACAGGAGAGACCATTCAGGTCCGGAGCTCTTTCGCCGCGTCCGGTGCGCAAGCACGTGCCGTCGTCGGAGGGCTCGATGCGGATATCGCCGCCCTGTCGTTGGAGAGCGATCTGCAGCAATTGGTGAAGGCCGGCCTCGTAACCCATGACTGGAAGCAAGGTCCCCACAGGGGCATTGTCACGACATCAATCGTCGCACTGGGCGTCCGCAAAGGAAACCCCAAGGCCATCCACGGCTGGGAAGACCTCACCAAACCAGGCGTCGAAGTCCTCTATCCCAGTCCGAAGACATCCGGCGGGGCGATGTGGGATGTCATCGCGATCTACGGAGCCGGCCTTCACCATGGAAAACAACAGGAGCTCGCCGGCCCCGCGTCGGATCAGCATGCCGCCGATCTTGTCAGGCGCGTGCAACGTAACGTCAAGGTCATGGACAAGAGCGGACGTGAATCCGTGACGACATTCGAGCGCGGCGTGGGGGATGTGATCGTCACCTATGAAAACGAATTACTTCCACGGATCAAACAAGGCCGTCCTTACGAGTTGGTCTTTCCCGCTGAAACAGTCGTGGTCGAAAACCCCGTTGCGGTGATCGATCGGAACGCCGACCGGCATCATGTGCGGGATCTGGCCGATGCCTTCGTCTCGTTCCTCAACGAGGAAGAAGCCCAGCAGGCCTTTGTGGAATTCGGCTTCCGGCCGACGAACGAGGCCGTCGCCAAGGACTCTGCATCTGTCTTCGTCCATCCACCGCAGGTATTTACGATCGCCGATCTCGGGGGATGGGACCGGGTCTTCGCCGCACTGTTCAGTTCGCAAGGAGCCTGGACGAAAGCGGTGGAGGAAACACGATAGCCGCGGATTGTCCAACTATTCCGAACGCGTGTCGCGCAGATGCACCTGTATCAAAGCAGGCACGCCTCTTCCCGCCTGTCTCAACGGCAAGTCATTCGAACAGCGGTTCATTGCCGAACATACACGGAAGACGATGCCGCCCGTGACTGCCCATTCGACATGAACCTTACTGGCACCACACCAGTCACTGTGATACCGTAGGCCCTCACACGAGGCCTGCATGCGCTGGCTCCACGACCGTTCGATCGGACAAAAATTCTTCATCTCCTTCGGAGTCATCCTCAGCCTGCTGGCCTTGAGCCTCACAGCGCTGCTCCTGTACCTCAGCCGCATCAACAGTTATGTGGACCGTCACAAACGCATTACAGTCCCCGCCATCGTGACGGCGGCCACCATGCAACGTTCCGCCTATGAAATGAACCTCACGCTGCATCTCTTTCTGGAGCAGATCACGAAGGCCGATGCGGCCGACACCCTGGCCCGGCTGAGCCGCCACGCCGAACAGATCCGCAGTTCCCTCGACCTGTATCGTTCCACCCATGCGGCCCGCACCCACCCGATTCTCCTGGGCATGCTGACCCAGCATCAACGCATGGATCTCGCCGACCAGGAAGATCGCGCCATCGCCCGGATCGATCTGATACTCCAGGAGTTGTCCGCCCTGTGGCAGACCGCGCTCACCGGGTCTCAGCGCGCCGGCGTGGCACCCTCGCCGGTCGCGAAGACCGACGGCCTCATCGTGGAACTGATGAACAATCTCGACCAACTGGTCGCCGCCCATCGTGATATCGATGTGGAAATGAAGGTGGAAGGCGATCTGCTGCTCCAACAGGCGCGGTTGATTGCGTTAAGCCTGGTCGCCGTGCTCGGTCTGGTGATCACCGTAATCTATGTCTCCGTCAATCGGCAGATCGCCAAGCCGCTCCAACGTCTCTCGGTCACGGCCGACCGCGTCGCTCACCACGACCTGACCGCGCAATTCGAATCCTGGCCCGGCCGTGACGAAGTCGGCACCTTGGCCGCCTCCCTCTCATCCATGGTCACCAGCCTGCGCGAGCAGACCGCCGCGACCGCCCGAAAGACCAAAGAGCTTGAGGCCTTTACCTATTCTGTGGCGCACGACCTCAAAGGCCCGTTACGGGAAATCGAAGGCTTCTCTTCCCTGCTGGAAAAACAATTTGCCGACGGCGGCGACGCGCAGACCCGGCACCAGATCGATGTGATCCGGCGCTCCGCGCTGCGCCTCACGCACATGATCGACGCCTTGCTCAAATATTCCCGGCTGGAGCAACAGGATCTGCCTCGTCAGCGCTTCAATGTGTTGGAAATGATCACCACCCTCATCACCGACCGGTTCAGCGGACTCCAGGGCCCGAAGCCGAAAATCCAGGTCGCCCTGCCGTTTGCCGATCTCTACGGCGAACCGGTGAGCATCCGTCAAGCGATCGCGAACCTCCTCGACAATGCAGCGAAGTTCTCACGCCACGCCTCACCGCCGACCATTATCATCGGCGGCACCCGGATGGAACACGAACGCATCCTGTGGATTCAGGATAACGGGATCGGCTTCGACCCGTCTCACTACGACAAGATCTTCGGACTCTTCGAGCGGCTCCACAGCCCGCAGGAATACGAGGGCACGGGCGTGGGCCTTGCGATCGTGAAACTCGTCATGGACAAACATGACGGCCGGGTCTGGGTGGAATCCGCTCCCGGAGCGGGCAGCACATTCTATCTGGCCTTTCCGGAGCGCGCCGAATCCGTCGTCGACCGACCCTCCTCTTCACCTCATCCTGCTTCAGCGTGACCCCATGACCATGGAACACATGCGCGCCCTCATTGTCGACGACGAAGAATTTGTCCGTCTCGTCGTGGAACAGGCACTCCGCGAGGAAGGCTGCGACACGCAGACGGCGGGCGGCGGGCAGGAAGGCCTCGATCGACTCCGTACGGCCTCATTCGACTGCGTCATCACCGATCTCCGCATGCCCGGTCTCGACGGCCGGGCGATCTTGCGCTGGGTGAAGGAGCATCAACCGGACGTCGATGTGATCGTCCTGACCGGCCATGGCGACGTCAAGGACGCCGTGGCTGCGATGAAAGACGGCGCGTGGGATTTCCTCATCAAGGACACCCCCTTCGACGGCGCGGCCGTGAAGGCCGCTTTCGCAAGACTTCGCACGGTGCGGGGGCTTCGCCGCGATAATCTGGCGGCGCGGCACGGCGGATATCGACAGGACGCGATCGTCGAGGGGAGCAGCCACGCCTGGCGAACGGTGAGGACACAGATCGCGCACGTGGCCCCGTCGCAGGCCCCGGTGCTGATTCAGGGGGAAACCGGTTCCGGGAAAGACGTGGTCGCGCGGCTGCTGCACGCGCACAGCCGTCGGGCCGTCGGGCCCTTCATCGCCGTCAATTGCGGAGCCGTGAGTCGAGAGTTGCTGGAGAGCGAGTTATTCGGCTATGAGAAAGGCGCGTTTACCGGCGCCGCCCAGGCGAAACCCGGACTGATCGCCGCCGCCGACGGCGGCTCGTTGTTTCTGGACGAGATCGGCGAAATGCCGGGGCCGATGCAGGTCAGCCTGCTGCGCTTTCTCGACCGGAAGGAATACCGCCCGGTCGGCAGTACGCGCACACTCCAGACCGATGTCCGGATCATCTGCGCCACGAATCGTGACATCCAGGAACTCGTGCTGCAAGGCCGGTTTCGAGACGATCTCCTGTATCGTATCAACACGGTGACGCTGCATGTACCGCCGTTGCGCGAACGACCGGAGGATCTTGCCGTGCTGGCCGACCATATTCTGCACCACCTTCGCATCCCGGGTACCGCAACGAGAACGCTCAGCCCGGAAGCCCTCGCACACCTGGCGACCTACCGCTGGCCGGGAAACGTGCGCGAACTTCGCAATGTGATCGAACGCATGGTCCTGATGAGCAATAACTCCGGACCGATCACCCGCGAGGAAGTCCTGCAGGTGCTCCCTCGGGCGGCGTCGGCATCATCACCCGACGACCGGGTGCAGCTGCCCCTCGACGAGATCGAACGCCGGCATATTCAACTGGTGCTGGAATCCAGCGGCGGCAACAAAACCAAAGCCGCCCAAATCCTCCGGATCGACTACAAAACGTTGCTGGCGAAACTGAAGAAGTACGAAAGCGGGGGCGAACAGGAGCGTTAGATATGAACAGGCCGGGATCATCAGGCGAACAGCGTGCACAAGAGCGATTCGGCACCTCGGCTCGCGCAACAGCATTTTATGCCCATCAAACCCTGCCCTACCTCAATCAGCAGATGCAGCAGTTCATCGCACGGATGGAGATGGTCTTCATTGCCACCGCCGACGGGAAGGGAGCGTGCGATTGTTCGTTTCGAGCCGGCGAGCCTGGATTCGTGCAGGTGCTCGATGAGAAAACGCTGGTCTACCCGGAGTATCGCGGGAACGGTGTGCTGGCGAGTCTGGGAAACATCATGGAGAATCCGCACATCGGCATGATCTTTCCGGACTTTTATCAGTCGACGGTCGGACTACATGTAAACGGAAGCGCTCGTGTGCTCAATCCGACCGACACAGAAAACCTGCCTCACCTTTCGGCGCGCATCGCCGAAGCCGCTCACGTCAAGGGCGGGCGTCACCCCAAGGCCTGGGTGCTCATCGGCGTGGAGGAAGCCTACATCCACTGCTCTAAACATGTGCCGCTCCTCAAGCGACTGGACAAACACATTGCCTGGGGCAGCGACGACGAGCAGGCCAAGGGTGGGAATTTCTTCAAGATCACCCCTGATCCACCGCCGGGCGCGCCGGCTGGCGAGTAGGCCGCTCGCTACTTTTTCTCTTTGGCACGGGCCAAGGCCAGCGCAAATGCCCCGATAGGCTGAGGCTCACGGGACCCACCCCGCTGCTGATCGGCGGGACGCCGGTCGCGCGTGTCACGCGGCCCTCCGGCACGGGGATCAGGCTGTGAGGCCGGCGTCGCGGCATCCTCCATACGCATGGTCAGCGAAATCCGCTGCCGCGGCACATCGACGGCCAGTACCTTCACCTTCACGATCTGACCCGGTTTCACGACTTCATGCGGATCTTTCACAAACTTGTTCGCCAGCGCAGACACATGCACGAGGCCGTCCTGATGCACGCCGATGTCGACGAACGCGCCGAAGGCCGCGACATTGGTCACCACTCCTTCGAGGACCATCCCGGGCTGTAAGTCGGCAAGCGACTCGACGCCGTCCCGGAAGGTGGCCGTCTTGAACTCCGGACGCGGATCGCGGCCGGGCTTTTCCAGCTCCGTGAGGATATCGCGCACCGTCGGCAGACCGAAGGTTTCGTCGGTGAATTCCGCCGGGGAGAGTTCCTTCAGCGCAGCCGGCTTGCCCATGACTTCGGCAATGCCTTTCTTCAAGCGCGCCAGCATACGCTCGACCACCGGGTAGGCTTCCGGGTGGACGGCGGAACGATCCAGCGGATTGTCGCCGTCGTTGATTCGCAGAAACCCCGCCGCCTGCTCGAACGTCTTCTCGCCGAGACGCGGTACATTGAGGATCATATGCCGGTTCTGGAACCGACCGTGGGTGTCACGGTACTCCACGATGTTTTGCGCCAGCACCCGATTCAAACCGGATACCCTCGCCAGCAACGGGGCCGACGCGGTGTTCACATCCACCCCCACGGCATTCACGCAGTCTTCAACCGTTGCGTCGAGCGATCGCGCCAGCGCCCGCTGATTCACATCGTGTTGGTATTGGCCGACGCCGATTGATTTGGGATCGATCTTGACCAGTTCGGCCAACGGATCCTGCAACCGTCTGGCAATCGACACCGCACCGCGCAGACTCACATCCAGCGCTGGAAACTCCGCCGCGGCAAACGCCGAGGCCGAATAGACGGAGGCTCCGGCTTCGCTCACGACGATCTTCGCCAGTTTCTGTTCCGGCTTCTGCTCCGCCACCAGCTTGACGACTTCGGCCGCGAACTTGTCGGTCTCCCGGCTCGCGGTACCGTTGCCGATGGAAATCAATTCGACACCGTGCCGCAGCACCAACTGGGTGATCGTCGCCAGGGCCCCCTGCCAATCGTTGCGCGGTTGATGCGGGTAGATCGTCGCCGTATCCAGCAATTTTCCGGTCGCATCCACGACCGCCACTTTGCAGCCGGTGCGGAGACCGGGATCGAGACCGAGCACGGCCTTCGGCCCGGCGGGCGCCGCTAATAAGAGCTCATGAAGATTCCGTCCGAAAATCTTGATTGCCTCGGCTTCGGCAGCTTCACGCACCTGCAGCAACAGCTCGGTGCTCAAATGCAGATGCACCTTCACACGCCACGCCCAATAACAGACATCGGTCAACCATTTGTCGGCACGGCGTCCGCGATGCTCAATACCGAAGTGGGCGGCTATCATCGCCGCGCAGGGATGCGGCACGACGGCTTCGAGACTTTCGCCTAACCCGAGATCGAGCTTCAACACACCCAGCGTGCGGCCGCGAAACATGGCCAGGGCCCGATGCGAGGGAATAGTGCGAATAGTTTCCGAATAGGCGTAGTAATCGCGAAACTTTTCTTCTTCCGCCGTTTCTTGGCCCGGCATGACCGTGGAGGTCACGATGCCTTCATTCCACAATTTGGCACGCAAGGTCGCAAGCAGCTCGGCGGTTTCGGCGAATCGTTCGACCAGAATATCGCGGGCGCCCTCGAGCGCGGTCTTCGCGTCGGGCACATTGATGGCGTCCACACCTTCCGCCGCGGGCACCACCTTCACATACTTGGCGGCTTCCTGGTCCGGATCGAGCGTCGGATCGGCGAGGAGCGCATTGGCCAAGGGCTCCAGTCCGGCTTCGCGCGCAATCTGCGCCTTGGTGCGACGCTTGGGCTTGTACGGCAGGTAAATATCTTCCACCGCCTGTTTCGTCGCGGCCTGCTCGACCGCCCGTCGCAGTTCGTCGGTCAATTTCCCCTGCTCTTCGATCGACGCGAGAATCGTCTGCCGCCGCTCTTCCAGTTCACGGAGATACAGGAGGCGCTCTTCCAGGGAGCGCAAATGCGTGTCGTCCAGATTGCTGGTGGCCTCCTTGCGATAACGGGCGATGAAAGGCACCGTCGCGCCCCCGTCCAGCAGCGTCACCGCGGCCGCAATCTGCGGGGCGGTCACGCCAAGTTCCTTGGCGATGAGATCGACGATGCGTTGTTGGGCTGCGGGTGAAATGGTCGGGATCGTTGAAGAGCTCATAGGTGCGTATCGGGCTTTCCGAAAGCGAGACCTGACCGGAAGCCATTCTCCCGGTCTCAGCGGCTTTCTTGTGAGATGAATTCGAAGAGTCGGCCGCGCGACACCTATGATCGTTCGCACGGACCGACGGCGAATCTAGCAGAAGCTTCGCGCAACTTCCAGGCCGGATGTACGGTCACTCGCCTCTCTCCACGCGTGAGCAGATGCGGCGGCTTACGACACCCTGCGGAACCGACCGGCATCCCCTCATCGAACATGGTATAGTTCGCCCGTCGTAACACACCATCGTGAATCGGGTCCGGTCCCTGTCACGTATCCATGCCGAAGCATCTCAACAACCAATCGTCTTCCCTCTCCCTCACCGTGGCCGCCATGGGAGTGGTCTACGGCGACATCGGAACCAGCCCGCTGTATGCCCTGCGCGAATGTTTTCACGAATCGCATGGCCTGCCGGTCACTGCCGACAACGTGCTGGGGATCCTGTCCATGATCGTGTGGTCGCTCGTGCTCGTCGTCACCGTGAAATATCTGCTGTTCGTGATGAAAGCCGACAACGAGGGGGAAGGCGGCATGCTGGCGCTCATGGCGCTCAGCCAGCAGTCCCGCCCGGTCGATCTCCGCAAAGGGCTCAATGTGGTCGTCACGCTCGGGTTGATCGGCGTGGCGTTTCTTTATAGCGACGGCATCATTACACCGGCCATTTCGGTCCTTAGCGCGGTCGAAGGGCTCACGCTGACCACCGATGTGTTCACCCCCTACATTCTGCCTCTGACCGTCACGCTGGTCGCCTTGTTGTTCATGATCCAACGCCGTGGCTCCGGAACGATCGGGAGTATCTTCGGTCCCATCATGCTGCTCTGGTTCGTGACGATGGCCCTGCTCGGGCTCCACAGTTTGATCCAAACCCCTGAAATACTGCGTGCAGCCAATCCGCTCTATGCGATCCAGTTTTTAATCCGGCATGCAGCAGTCGGCATCCTGGTGCTGGGCAGTGTGTTTCTGGTCCTCACGGGAGCCGAAGCGCTGTATGCCGACATGGGCCACTTCGGACGCCGGCCGATCCAACTCGGCTGGTTTGCGGTAGCCCTGCCTGCCCTCCTGCTCCAGTACTTCGGCCAGGGTGCGCTCCTCATGCGAACCCCGGCAGCTCTGGCCAATCCCTTTTACTTCCTGGCCCCCGACTGGATGCTGTACCCCTTGATCGCGCTGGCGACCATGGCCACCGTCATTGCATCCCAAGCCATGCTGTCCGGGGCCTTCTCGTTGACCTTGCAAGCCGTTCAATTGGGCTATCTGCCGCCGTTGCGAATCACCCACACGTCCGCCGAGCAACATGGCCAAATCTACTTTGGCCTGTTGAATTGGCTCATGTTCATCGGCACCGTCGGCCTGATCCTTTCCTTCGGATCGTCCAGCAACCTGGCCGCAGCCTATGGCATCGCCGTCTCGGGTTCCATGATCATCACGACCCTCCTGATGTACCGCGTGGTCCAAGCCCAGTGGCAATGGAAGCCGCTGCCGGCAGCCGTAGCAGTCGGGGGCTTCCTGCTCATCGATCTCGCCTTCTTTCTCGCGAATGCTCAAAAAATTCCCCATGGCGGATGGTTTCCGCTGCTGCTCGGCGCGGCCGTGTTCACCGTCATGAGTACCTGGGCGCGAGGACGCGCGATCGTGGCGGATCACTTGCGCGAGCAGTTCCCTCCCCTCGTTCAGTTCGTCCAGGAGGTGCTGTCGCAGGTGCAATGCCGAACCGCCGGGCGTGCCGTATTTTTATCCCAGCATCCCGACATTACCCCGCCCGCCTTGCTGCAAAATGTCCGGCACAACAAATCTCTGCACGAGCAGGTCTATATCCTCACCGTCCGCACAGAGCCTGTGCCCTACGTTCCATCCGGAGGCCCGCTGGAAATCACCACCATCCAGGAGAACCTGTTTCAAGTCGTCGCCAGATGCGGATTCATGGAAACGCCCGACATTCCGCGGGTACTCACCTACCTCGCAGCCCACGGCCATACCCTCCCTGTCGAGGAGACCACATTTTTCCTGAGCAGACTGACCTTTTTGGCGACGCCGAAACCGGGGATGGCAATCTGGCGGGAAAAAATATTTGTCTTCCTGTCACGAAATACCCAGAGGGCCAGTTCCTATTTCCACCTACCGGCGGAACAGGTGGTGGAAATCGGACTGGTGCTGGAGATTTGATCGCGTCGATGAGCGGTCGGGCACAAGCCCTCCTCGGTGGGAGCTGACGGTACGAGCGAAAGAAGAGCCGACGATCAGATCCCCTTCCCGAACTCGACCTGCCGCCAGGCTTCGTAGAGCACCACCGCGACCGAGTTGGAGAGATTGAGGCTGCGGCTTCCCGGCACCATCGGTACGCGTAGGCACTGCTGCTCGGAGACGCTGCCTAGAATCTCCGCCGGCAATCCACGGCTTTCCGGACCAAAGACGAATGCATCGCCTTCGGTATATCGCACCAGATCGTACCGCTGCCGGCCTTTGGTGGAGACGGCGAACAGACGGGCACCCGTGAACCTCGCCACACACTCGTCCCAACTTTCATAAACCGTGATCGAGGCGAATTCGTGATAGTCCAGTCCGGCTCGCAGCAACTGTTTGTCTTCCAGCGTAAAGCCTAACGGCTTGACCAGGTGCAACGAGGCACCGGTGTTGGCGCAGAGACGGATAATGTTTCCCGTGTTCGGAGGAATTTCCGGCTGGTACAGAATCACGTTAAACATGAAGGCAGGTCATGGGTGACGGTGAGTGGCCGGCTTCAATGCGCCGCAGCAGTCGGCCTGGTGGATCATGACGAAAGCCTGGTCCGGAACTCCGGACCAGGCCTGCGCCTTCAGGCAGCGTGAAGAGTCAGGATTTGAAGGCCTGCACATCGCCCGACTTGCGGAGCATCTTATTCACTTCGTCCAAATGCAGTTCTTCCCCGACGATCATCTCGCGGGCATACTCTTCCAACAGCACGGATTTGCCCTCCGTCAGTTTCAGCAATTCGTAATACGACGCGACGGCGGCTTTCTCGTGCTCCAAACTCTCGCGGAGAATATCCCCCACATCGTGCTTCTCGGTTTCGAGCAGGGTGCCGATCTTCAGCGAGGGATGGCCGCCCAACAGAGTCACCAGTTCACCGGCTTTGTGGGCATGGGCCAGACTTTCATCCGCATTGCCCTTCAGCCAGGACACGATCGGGATACGGTTGTACCCGTAGATCATCAGCGCGTAATGCGTATACCGCACCACGCCGGCCAACTCATGTTCCATAATTCTGTTGAGAATCGCGACGGCCCGCTGTGTGTCTTGTTCGTTCACGTTGGATCTCCGATCAGGCAACAAACCGTCGCCCCGTAACATGGTACATAAGTGGCCGCTAGACGTTGAACCGGAAGTGCATCACGTCGCCGTCCTGCACCACATACTCCTTCCCTTCCAGCCGCATCTTCCCCTTTTCCTTCGCCCCCGCTTCGCCTTTGCACGCGATGAAGTCGTTGTAGCCGATCACCTCGGCGCGAATGAACCCCTTCTCGAAATCGCCGTGAATGACGCCGGCGGCCTGCGGCGCCGTATCGCCGATATGAATCGTCCATGCGCGGACTTCTTTTACGCCGGCGGTAAAATACGTCTGCAGGCCCAGGAGCTGGTAGGCGGCGCGAATCAGACGATTCAGCCCCGGTTCGTTCATGCCGATGTCGGCCAGGAATTCTCGCTTTTCCTCATCAGAGAGCACTGCGATTTCGGACTCCAGAGCGGCGCAGATGGCGACGACCGGCGCCCCTTCATGCGCAGCATATTCTTCCACCCGCGTCAGCAGCGGATTATTGCTGAACCCCTTTTCAGCCACATTGGCCACATACATCACAGGCTTCATCGTCAGCAGGCACAAGGGCTTCAGCAAGGCCCGCTGTGCCGGATCGAGCTTCAAGGTGCGAGCCGGCTTCCCCTCGTTCAAACAGGCGGCCACCTGCACCAGCAGTTCCCCCAGCTTCGCGGCATCTTTATCCCCTGAGCGAACGAGCTTCACGTTCCGCTCCTGAGCCTTTTCCACTGTGGTAAGGTCGGCCAGCGCGAGTTCCGTCACAATCGTCGCGATGTCGGAAATCGGATCGACCTTCCCTGCCACGTGGACAACGTTGTCATCTTCAAAGCAGCGCACGACATTCACAATCCCGTCAGTCTCGCGAATATTGGCCAGAAACTGGTTGCCGAGGCCTTCGCCCTTCGACGCGCCGGCTACGAGTCCCGCGATATCCACGAATTCGGTCGTCGCATACTGCATCCGCTGCGGCTTCACGATGTCCGCCAACGCCTGCATCCGCGCATCCGGCACCTCCACGATGCCGATATTCGGCTCGATCGTGCAGAACGGATAGTTCTCGGCTGCGATACCGGACTTGGTCAGCGCATTGAACAGCGTCGACTTGCCCACATTCGGCAGTCCGACGATTCCACATTTCACACTCATGACGATCCCTTCCTGGTCAGCCCACTGTTGTTTCAGCCCTGTCGTTTCCCACGCCCTCACGGGTGGAGGGGGTGAGCACCGCGGAGGCGCATTCTACGTGTTCCAGGCCGGTCCGGTCCACTCCCGAGTGCCGGGATAAAGGGACTCGACGCGTGCCTCAAGTTTAAGGCGTCATCCGCCGACATGGAGACGAGGGAAACCTGGACGGCAAGAGCCGTGCACCAGCGCGACGAATACCGGATCAACAGCGTGATCGCATCGTCAAAAAAATACGACCGTAACGCGACGCCGGGCCTGCAAGCCGAGTGGCGACAAGCGTTGCACGCAGGGGTTTACTCCATCGTGATACAGCACACAACGGCAGGCACATTTATACAGAGGTGAGCACCCTGTCTCCCGGAGAATGCTCGATGCCTCGATCGTCGGCCCTCTCACTCAGCCTGATCCTGAACCTCCTCCTGCTCGGCATCGCGCTGGTCGGCTGGGTAGCCCCCAACGTTCCTACCACGTTTAATCCTCACGTCGCTGTGCCGACGATTGCCGCATCGGCACGCATTCATCCCCTGGCGGCGGTTATTGGATCCGTGACGATCGGCGAGTTGATCTTCATCGCACCGGGCGCCTCGGTCCGCGGCGATGAAGGACAGAACATTTATGTCGGGGATCACAGTAACGTGCAGGACGGGGTCGTCATCCATGGGCTGGAGACATTCGAAGGGGACCATGAATTGCCGGAGAACGAAGTGCGGGTCTCGGGCAAGACCTATTCCGTCTATATCGGCAAGCGGGTCTCCCTGGCCCACCAATCGCAGGTGCATGGCCCCGCCAGAATCGGTGACGATACCTTTGTCGGCATGCAGGCCCTTGTGTTTCGCACCGAACTCGGCGACCACGTGGTGGTCGAACCGGGCGCGAAGCTGATCGGGGTCAAAGTCGCTTCAGGCCGGTATGTGCCGGCGCTCACCCTCGTGACCACACAGGAACAAGCCGATACCCTCCCTCTTATCACCTCTGCCTACCCCTATCGCAATCTCAATGAGGGAGTTGTGACCGTGAATGTGCAGCTAGCCAAAGCGGGGCAACCCAAGCAGATCAGCCGTTAGCCCGGCTCACCATGACACAGCGGAACCGGCAGGCGTTCCCCTCTCGCCGGGCCCTGACGATCCCGATCAAGAGCAAGCGTTCCCGCCGTTATGGGGCCGTCCAGCCATGTCCCTCCGGAGAGGCAGCCGAAGCAGGTCTCGGCGGCACCGCCGCGTCGGGATTTCGAAACAACCTACCGGACGAGTGAATAATCCAGTCGACCAGGTCCCGGTCGTTCCGCTGCACATGGAACCAGGTCGTCGCCATCAGGCCATAGGCGTGCCGGGACAAGGCATAGCGGCTGAAATTGCGCGTGGTCTCCTCCCGTTTCCAGGTGGCTCCGATCACGCGAAACCCTTCGCTCTGCATCACAGCCATCGAGGGAAAACTCCCCTGCTCGTCGCCGTAGTGCCAGTCACACATCACGATATCCCGTGGCAGCCGATTGCGAAGCGCTTTCCCATACCCCGCCGCCACCCCATGCAGATGCTTGGATGAGGCGCCGGGGAACTCCGCCGGATCGAGCAGCATGTCAGCCCACATCCAAGTCTCCACCCCCTTTTGGCTCAGGTAGCCGTGAATGCGTTCGACATCCCGGGCAAAGAGGTCCGCCGGGACCATGACCTCACCGAACTTCAGCCATTTCGCCACCTGGCCCACCGTCCATCCAAATGCTTCGTCGTGGCCGATATGGATCGCCCGGGGATGCAGTGCGTCGATAAGTTCGTCGAGCAGCCCGAACACCACCTGATACACCTCTTCCTTCCGCGGATCATAAGACACGGCATTGAACATCAAATCGGGTTGGTGTTTCTGAAAGAACTGCTCCTGGTGCGTCAACAGTTTGACCTCGGGAATCACGTCCAATCCATGCGCGCGCGCGTAGGCGGCCCAGGAAATGAACTGAGCTTTGGTCCACGCGGTTTTCACGGGTCTCCATGGCGCATGATCGAGCCGCACACCATCGGTGAGCAGCACTTGAACCGCCGTGAAACCGGCCGCCTGCGCCTGATTGACATATTCACGCGCACGTTCCAGTGGGACGGTTCCGCTCAGAACGAAATGCATGATCCGGAGCGGGGCTCGATTCGAATCCGACGACGGTTGCGCCACCGCACTCCCGGGCAGAACGGTCAAAAGCACAACCACTGCCCCGCATAACACAGACACACAACGGCACATGTTCCCCTCCTCAATCAAACCGCCCGGCCTTCATGCCCGGCCGGAGATGCCGTACGTCGCAAGACGGGACGAGCTCCGGCGGATCGCATCCTAACCAGTCTATGGCGACGCCGTACCGATGCATGCTGCGAATGACCGGCGCCATGCACCGCTCGATCACGAAAAACACATCGGCTAACGGTGCTCGAAATCGTCCAGGTGATGCGTGAAGCCGGGAAAGGGCGACCGGGGTTCGGCCATGCCTTGCAGAGCCATTAGACTGAGAGATGAATCCACACCCACAGACCATTACGCGTGTATCCCACAACGCAGCGTCAAAAAATCAGGGGGGAAACCTACACGCAGACTTTGCCGAGGTCAAGAAAAGTGGTACGGAATCATGTAAAAAAGACCATATATCGACAAGGTGTAGAGCAAATCACTACGCACAGGCCATTTTGCACTACGTAGAATGGAAGATATATTCTACTTAGTGCTGGACCCAGTTCGTCCAGACCACGAACCTCGGCTGGACGGGAAGGTCTGCTGCGACAGAACGGGTCGCCACCGGGGGACGAAGCTGACCTCCGGTAACAGGCGGGAACGATGGGGCAAACGGAAGCAGCAACACACGCGGCTAGTCGGTCACGATGCGATATTCGACCACTCGATCGTCCTGATCAAACCGCACCACCAGCATTTCCGAGTCGATTCGAAACATCCCCCGCTCAGGACCCAGGAAGTAGACGGCACCCCAACGAGCCCAAGCCCCGGTGTGATCCCCCGGCCCGAGCAACTCGATAAGACGACTCTTCGACAGTCCGAGCAACGGCACGGTGGCCATGAGATCGTCGACCATACACAATCGATCCGGCCATGAGTGGTCCACAGCCTGATTAGCCTTCCATAGTCGAGAGTCGAACGTGCGCCGATGCCAACGGTCTTCGAGAGGCGGCCTCAGAAACAGCCATGCGATGGCCAACACATAGGGGAGCAACAGCCCAAGCGCAAGGACGACTGGTTTGTAAGCGACACCCCGTCTCCAGCGTAAGATGAGCACCGTGGCGAACAGCAGCCAGGGGAGGATAGTGGCGACCGACATCAACCCGATGAGCCAGACCGGCCTGGTTGCGTAGGTGATACCCAGCCCCAGCCACCCGTTCGCGATCACCATCCATTGAGTCAGAAACCAGCAGCAAGCCGTGGAAATCGCGGCGCCGGCAAGGAAGAAGGCCAGACGAGGGAACCGTGGTGGCATGATGTGGAACGTCGAGTCCTGGCCGACAGCAGCACGATTGCGTGACGCACCCACACGTGACGATCAGTCTAGTGAACACTCACGCGTTACGAACGCCGTTTCAGCTTCTTCTTTACCGGGGAGACAGGGACTGAAAGCAACACGGGGAATGCGGTCTCCCGTGTCGCTCCGCCCTTATTTGGGGGCCGTCAGCTCATCCTGCGCCACGTGGCCCGTCATCGACTTCTCTTGGATATTGTGCTGAATCTCCAGAGCAATCACTCGCGCCAGCTGGTCCGCCGAGAGTGCGCCCATAGGCAACCCTCGCGTATCCGGGTAAAAGGGGTCATCGGGCGCGGCCGTCCGGTAGGTATTCACCAAAATTGCAGCGGGTTGAACGCGTTGATCGCGCGCCCCGACCATAATGGCCTTCTCTTCCGGCAACACCCTGGTACGGGTTGCCCAATCCCGCTGATCAATTTTTACGAACGCGACATTCCACACCTTCCCGTTCAACAAGCTTCGGACCGCCTTCGGCGTACGTTCCCAGAAAAACGGTTCCCGGACGATGTGCTGCAGGGCTTCACGAATGCGAATCTCGTAGAGCTTGGTCGTTGAATCCCGATGAGTCGGCGCGACCAGTGCAGTATTGCCGACTTCATAGTAAGACTGGCCGTCGAGGCTCTTCTGATCATCCACCGTTCGCAAGTAGGTATCGAACAGTTGCTGGAGGATACGTACCCGCTCCTCCCCCGGCAAGGCGGCAATGTCCTGGTCCGTGTGGATCGGCGCCGCCTTCAACATTCGTTCACCTGATACCGTTTTGGGCTTCGGCGCGGTGTCCGCCTTGCTGGCCACCCATTGAAATTCTCTTGCGAGCACCGGAGCCAGCGTATCCGGGTGATGCAGATACCCTTTCTCCTTCAACGAGGAGGCGCTGATCAGCAGGATGACTCGCCCTGGTTCTTTGGTTCGAGTGACCAGAAACGGAAAGGCTTTGCCTTCGTCGTTCACCACAGTCGGCGCAATCACGACCCTGGCCAGCGCCTCTTTCTTCAGGCTTTCTTCGACACGCGGATAATCGGCCCGATGCTGCAGGAGGACGGCCAACGCCCCTCTCACCGTTTCCACCGCGGCGTCTCTGTCTCCCTGAGTCACCCCGCCCCCTTCTGCGGAATCGCTTCCTTGCGCCAAGAAAATCTGAAAGGAGGCGCCGGGAATCGAGTACCCCGCTCCCGCCGTGACAGGACCATCGCCATCAGTGTGACGGCTATGTCCTTGATGATTCGCCTGCGTGACCGGCACGAAGAAAAGAGCGCCGGCGAGAGTCCCGGCACCGATTGCCCATGACGCAACCCGGGACAGGATGATGAGGAGTCCCGCCCCGAGGGAACGGGCAGTCCGACGCGGGATTTTGACGCCCCGAACATTGGGCGATGTTTGGCGATGCGGGTCGATCGCTTTCATCCGAGGATCATCCCATACACCGAGCGCAGACCGTTGGGCACTCAGCCCGCATACCCTTTTGGATTCGTACTTTGCCAACGCCAGGCATCGGCACACATCTCCTTCAATCCGCGCGCGGCCCGCCACCCTAAGGATTGCAAGGCGTGCTTCGGATCGGCATAACAGGACGCCACGTCACCGGGCCTACGGGGAGCGACTTTGTACGGAACTGGCTTTCCACTTGCTGCTTCAAACGCCCGCACGATCTCCAACACGCTGTATCCATTCCCCGTCCCGAGATTCACCGTCAGACATTCGCCCGGACGTTCGAGCCGATCAAGCGTTTCCAGCGCCTTGAGGTGACCCAGGGCCAGATCCACCACATGAATATAATCCCGCACCCCGGTGCCGTCCGGCGTCGAATAATCGTTGCCCCACACGTTCAAACATTCCCGCCGGCCCACCGCCACCTGCGCCACGAACGGCAGGAGATTGTTCGGCGTCCCCTGAGGATCCTCTCCGATCAGTCCGCTGGTATGAGCCCCGACCGGATTAAAATAGCGAAGAATGCAAATTTTCCAGGACGCATCGCTCTGCTGGAGGTCACGCAGGATCTCCTCAACCATGAGCTTCGTTCTGCCGTAGGGATTCGTAGCCGACAACGGATGGTCCTCCGTGAGCGGGAGCCGTTGCGGATCGCCGTAGACTGTGGCAGAGGAGCTGAACACCAGCCGCTGCACACCGCACTCCCGCATAGCTTCCAGGAGGCGCAGTGACCCGACGACATTGTTGTCATAGTAGGCCATGGGCTGCTGCACCGACTCCCCGACCGCCTTCAGACCGGCAAAATGAATGACTGCCGTCGCCCCGCTTTCACGCAAGGCCGCCACCAGGGCTGCGCGATCACGGCAATCGCCGCGTATCACGTGAAGGGATTGTCCGGTAATCCGCTCCACGCGAGACAACGATTCGGGATGGCTATTGGAGAAATTGTCGAAGACCGTGACCGCACAACCGGCATTCAGCAGTTCCACACAGGTGTGCGAACCGATATAGCCGGCACCGCCGGTGACCAAAATCATGAGCATCGCCTCCGATGGAAGGCACAGCATGAATGCCGTGGCCCCGACCTACGATACACCGCGAAGAATATTCCCACAATGGCGAACTCGTATTGCGCGCGCTGAATCCATCCCTCGACTCAGGTCGCCCCCGACCATTCAGGCTAGCACTCCCTTGTCGCACTCCGCTACACTTCATGGAACTCGAACGGGACACCGCATGCCAAACGAACGGACCACGAACTACTACGCCATCCTGGAACTCACTCCCGGCGCGTCAGACGCGGAAATCAAGCGGGCCTGGCATGAACACATGCAAGTCTGGCATCCCGATCGGTTTGTGCATTCGCCGACTCTGCACCGGAAAGCCGAGGCCCGCACGCAGCTGATCAACCAGGCCTATCAGACCCTCAGCGACCCTGCAGCCCGCGCCCGGTACGACGCCGGCAGACAACATCCCTCATCACCGACGCCACCGCCACGCCCCTCGCCGACGCCCCGTCCGCAACCAGCCCCGCGATCCCGCCAGGAACTGCGCGGGCCCCAAACGATGCTGAACGTCACCCGGTTCAGTCACCCCAAAATCATGGTGCCGGCGATCCATATACTGGTCGATAGCCGCGAACCGCAGCCGTACGAATTCAATGGGCTCGTGCGCATCGCCGGAACGATCAAACAGACACTGCCGGCCGGTGACTATGCGATTGCGGAAGCCCCGGCTATTTTTTGCGTCGAACGCCGGCGCGTAGAGGAGTTCGATACCATCTTCTCCAACCCGTCCGACAATCGCCCGCGCTTTCTCCGTGAGCTCGAACCTCTCCGCGCTGTTCCCCATCGCTTTCTGGTGATCGAAGGGACCATCCAGTACAACCGCGGCGGAGGGCGGCTCGGCCAGTATCACCGAAACGGCATCGTGGACTTTCTGGATTCCCTGACGGCCAGATTCGGACTGCAAATCATCTATTCAGAGAGTCGCGAAGAAGCGGAAGAACGGGTTGCGAACCTGGCGGCCCTGCACTATGCCTATCACCTCGCCGAACAGCAGGGACTCGGTCGCTGTCTCACGGAGAACGACGTCTAGGCGGAGAAAGAGCCGATGGCTCGTCACAATCGCCCCTTTGCTTGGTGGGGTGAAACCCTCGTGCTAGCATTGCACTCCTATGGCGTTATCGACGAGCGTGCATGATCTCCGCACACTGATTCGCTCCTGCCACCCCCTGATCGTCATCGAGACGGTGGAAGAAGAGCGTGTGCTGGCGTTGCTCCAATCCGTGGCAGCACAGGAACGCATGCCGCTGTTCGAATGGTCGATTACCAGAGGCCTCACCAGACAGGAAGAAGGGCAGAGCATCAGTAAGATGACGGCTGCTCCTCTGGCGGTCCTTCAACACCTCAACGGACTGACCGTCGAGGCCCTGTTCTGGCTCAAAGATCTTGCGCCGCACCTGCAGGACGCCGCCGTGGCCCGCCAGCTGCGGGAAGTGAGTCATCACTTCGGCCGATCTCGCACGACCTGTGTGCTCACCGGCCATCCCATTGTCCTTCCGTCCGACATTGAACAGATTGCGGTCAGGCTCGACCTGCAGCTGCCGAATCGCAATGAACTGCACTCCATGCTCCAAAGTGTGCTGCAGTCACTCGGCACGAGAACGTCGCCGCGCCGCCCCGGCTCCACCACCGTGGTGCAGAGTATTCTCCACTCGCTCGCCGGCTCCACACCGACGCAGGCAAGCCCCTCGACACAAGAATCCGACGCCATTCTCCGCGCCTTGCAGGGATTGACCTTGCATCAAGCCCGGCAGGTCATCACGCAATGTATCGTCGAGGACGGCAGATTGTCCGCTGATGATGTGCAGACGATCCTGAAACGCAAGGTCCAGGCGATCAAGGACGGCGGGTTGCTGGAATATTATCCCCTTGAAGACAACCGGTTCGAATTGGGCGGGTTCGTGAATCTGAAGGCCTGGCTGGAACGAGCGAAGGTAGGATTCACAGCAGAAGCCAAGGCGCTCAACCTGACGCCGCCTCGCGGGATCATGCTGGTGGGGGTGCCGGGCTGCGGCAAGTCGCTCGCGGCAAAAGCCATTGCGCGCGGGTGGCAACTCCCGCTGCTCAAACTCGATGCCGGGCGGCTCTTCGACAAATTCGTCGGTGAATCGGAGAAGAATTTCCGGAAGGCGATCGAGATGGCCGAATCCCTTTCACCGATCGTGCTCTGGATCGATGAAATAGAGAAGGCCATGGTGGCCGGCGGCGGCAGCGGAGATGCCGATGCCGGATTGAGCCGCCGGCTCTTCGGTGCCTTTCTCACCTGGCTGCAGGAAAAGAAGCAGGAGGTGTTTGTCGTCGCCACGGCAAACAACCTCGCCTCCCTCCCGCCGGAACTGCTACGCAAAGGACGGTTCGACGAAATCTTCTTCGTGGACTTACCGGACGACCACGAACGGACCGCCATCTGGAAGATCCACCTTGCGCTCCGCAAACAGGACAGCGCGGGATTCGACCTTGAGAAAATCGTCAGCGCCAGTGATGGGTTCAGCGGCTCGGAAATCGAGCAGGCGGTGGTCGCCGCACTCTACCGGGCCTTGCATCACAAAACCCCGCTGACGACCGATCTCTTGATTCAAGAATTATCCGGCACCGTGCCGCTCTCGGTCACTCGCCACGAAGACATCGATCAGCTTCGCACCACGGCTCAGGGCCGCTTCGTCAACGTGCGATAAGCGGATTTGATTCGGCTCCATCGCGACAACGGCTTTGGGGACCACATTCACCGGCTGACCGGGACTCTCCGGACCGGATGGGCCCCACTCTCCGCCCTCAGCCTGATCGGTCAGGGCACCTCGCAGAGCCGGGCCATCGTACAGTAAGATAATTTGTGGTGCCTGAAACCGCGGAGGCCGACGAATCCTTCTCCCTCAGGCTGCCTCTAATCAACTACAGCCGGTTTGCTGGGGGGTACCTCTCTGTACCCCTTGTCGCAGCTGACCAGGGAAGGGACTTGTTTACCTCAACCAGAGACTCACTCATGATGATCCATATATGTTCGCCCGCTCGCGCGCCGCAGCCGTTCATCCCGCTGACCTATTACCTCATTGGGTTTCTTCTCCTGCTCCCGCCCGTCACGCTGACCAACGCCTCCAGGGCCATGGCGAACGACCAGGGCCCCCACTCGGAAAGCCAGGTCGCCCAACGCGCGAAAGCCGCGTGGGAGCAGGGTACGACAGACCTGGCCCTCGGCATTCTGGAGCAAGGCATTCATGAGAACCCGCAGGCATTCGCGCTGCACCAACTCCGTGGCGACATGCTGGCCACCTCACGCCACACCGAAGCGGCCCTTGAGTCCTATGAAACCGTCCTGGCGAGGATTCCCAGGGCTCTGGACGTGCGATGGGCCAAGTGGAGCGTGCTGGTGCGGTCCGGGCAGGTAGAAGAAGCGGTCACTGAATTGCAACGCATTGCCGCCATCGATCCTCAGAACCCGTTGATCCATTTGCGACTGGCCCGTGAGCTCCGGAAACTCGACCGGCTGGAGGAATCCCTGAAGTCGTATCAGCAGGCGGTGGAGCTGGGACCCGACATGCTCAACTGGCGGTTGGCGTTGGCGCGCGCGCGCTTCGATATTTTGGATTACGAAGGCGCAGACCGCGAGGTGCAGTCTGTGTTGCAACAGGTCTCACCCGGTTCCCCGCTCGAGCTGTCCGCCAAGAATCTGCTGACCGTATTTTACGGATCGACGGAGCGAGGCCGCCGCTTTGCACCTATGATGAGCCCGGACGCGAACCCGAAACAACTCAAAGACTGGTCGATGATTCGTCACGACGCCTACGCGCTCTTCGAGGCCGGGCGCTATCAGGAAGCCGAACCCATGTATCGGCAACTCCTGCTGCTCAACCCGATGGACCCCCTCGCCAAACAGCACCTCGGACTGATCCTCATGAATCTGGGCCGGTGCAAAGAGGCGATCGGCATCATCCCGAAAATGGAGGGCCTCGATCCCCTTGATGAAGACTATGCCGCTACTGTCTATCGCCTGGGACAATGTCTGGTGGATTTGGGAAAATGGGAAGACGCCTACATTCAATTCAAGATCCTCTACGACACGACCGTGGCGTTTGAACAGTCGACGAGGGAGGTCGAACTTCCGATCGGAACCAGAGTGCTGGATAAAAATAAACTGCTGCGATGGTTGGACAAGATTCGTCCGCATGTCCCCGAACTGGCCAAGGAAATCGAGATGGAGGACGCCGCCCCGGGCACACCGGTGGCACCGGTCGTGCCCTCGGAAGCAGAGCTGGCCGCAAAGGCCATGGAGAACCTGAAGCCGCAGAACACTCTGGATACGGCGGCCTCCCTGGTCGGACGGGATGCCGATTTTGCCTGGTTTCGATTCGTCATCCCCGCCAAGAAAGTCATGCGGGACGATTCGCCCACCGGCGCCCATGACTTCATTCCCCTGGACCCCGGGATCAGCTTTCCCGCTACTCAGCCGGACATTTACCTGGTGTTCGGATTGGTGACGGCGTCGTACGATGAAATTCCGCTCTCGGCGCGCTGTTTCAAAGAGCGCGCCGAACTGACCGGCGCGCAGCCGGCGGTGGCACAGGATCAGCTCATCATGTCCACCAACGACCAATCCGGTTACTTCGTCCTGTCACGCCCATCTACCGGCTGGACGACGGGACTCTACCGATGCGGGTTGTTCGCAGGGGAGCAAACCTCGGCCTACACCCAGGTGGATGAAGTGCGGTTCCGTATCGTTGAATCGACGAAGCCGTCGTAGCGGAGTCCGCGCGGGCTAGAGCACAGGGTCGATCGCGTAGGCGGGTAATAGAAAAGCACGACCCCCATCGAACAAGAAGCCTTACAGAAGACGATGTGTGACGAGATACCGTCCAGTGAAGGTCTCATCGGGCTGCAGTCGCTTCAACCCCCACTCGGGATGATTGAAGGCATCGGTCGCGCAGGTCATCGGCTCAATGGCCAAGGCGCGGCGCGGCGCATCGACGATCGCATCGCCGGTATAGACTACGATGGCGGAAAACGAACGATCCATCTCCACCTCGATCCTGCGGCCGCTCGCCTGGTGCTGCAGGGTAGCCCTCGCCATCCCATCCGCATCGCGCGCCAACCCGACATAGCAGTGATTGAAGCGGCGCTGGCCGACCCGGCGACGTTCGCGAAAGTCCCACTCGGTACCCTTCACATCCAGAACCTTGCCGGTCGGTGCGAGCCGGTCATTGAACTCAAGATACCCTGAAGCGGGAATCCGGGCTTCCGCTTCATCCACCAGCGCAGTCCCGACCGTAAAATAGGGATGAAATCCGACTCCGACCGGCGCAGCCTCACGCCCTGCATTGTGAACGGCGAACGAGCAGATCAATCCCTGCCTGTCCAACCGATACGCGACATGAACCGCGAGCGAGAACGGATAGCCTCTGGAGGCATAGTCGGCAGCTTCCCACTGAACCTCGAACGCGACGCTCTCCGAATCGGCCTGCTGCGTGGTCCACGGCAGGTTCCGGACAAATCCATGGATCGCGTTCGGACCTTCTTTGTCGTTCCGTTCCAGCTGAAACGGCTGCCCATCGAAGGAGTAGCGCCCATCCGCCACGCGCCCGGGAAAGGGAATGAGCACATCGCCCTGTCCACCTTTTTTGTGCGCGCCGCCGGCATAGCCCCAGACAATGTCGGTTTCGCTCCCGTTCTCTTCAAGCAGGTAGTACCGCCGTAACGCCGCCCCCCAAGGTGAGACCAGCGCGCGCTGCTGTCCGCATGCGAGGGCAATTTCTGTATCCGGTGTCGTTTCATTCGTCATGACGCCCTACGTGATCGCAGATGGGGCGAGGTCCAATCCCTCGCCCTCACTCACAGATCCTTGCCCATCAGATATTCGAACCGTTTCCGGAAATCATCCACGGCCAGACCGGCTGTGGTGGCCAAACGGACCAGACCCTGAGGCTGATTGAAATCATCCGGAGCCAGGCGAATCATGTACCGCCTTGCAATGACGTACGACTCCGACTCCACATCCACCATACGCACCCTGGTACGGCCGGTCGCCGGGTCCAGAATGTCGCCGAACGGAATGGGAATGAAGCGGCCGTTTTGAATCGACACCATCGCGGCATTCCCGCCATCCAGGAGAAACTGCGCCGCGCAATAACCGAGATCGCGGGTATATTCCATATCGAACGAAATGGGATCAGCGCAGCGAAGCTCGTACCCGATGTTCTTCTCGACAATGGTGGTCTTGATGCCGAAGGACCGCAGTTCCTTCTCGACCGCCCGCTTGAGCACGAAACCGAAGTTGATCTCCGCCAGCCGCACATGTCCGTGCTGGTCCCGCTCCACATCCTGCAGACCCTCGAGATCCTCCTGCGCGAGGCTTTCCACGAGGCCTTCAGCCAGGACCGCCACGCCGTCCGATCGTCCGGCATTGAGCCGCTTGATGAACGCACCGATCAGGACATCGACCAGCGTTTTCAGACGGAGAGGTTTCTGACGAAACTCCTCGGGAATCACCGTCAACGTAGCGCCGGCCGCCTTCCCGATCCCGAGTGCCAGATGCCCGGCCTTGCGCCCCATCGTCACCACGAAATACCAGCGTGAAGTCGTCTCCGCATCTACCATCAAACTCTTCACGAGCTCAACGCCGATGTGGCGCGCCGTCTGGAATCCGAACGTCGGAATGCCGTGGGGCAGGTCCAGATCGTTATCGATGGTCTTCGGCACATGCACGACCTGGAGGCGACCGGCGGCCCGCTGTTCCAACCTCAGCGCGGAGAACGCGGTATCGTCACCTCCGATCGTGATCAATCGAGTCACGCCGAGTGCGTTCAGACTCGTCAGGCAGGCATCCAGATGCTCGATTTTCTGGGTGGGGTTCGCGCGCGCCGTGCCGAGGCAGGAGCCGCCGCTGAAGTGAATCCGGCTGATGTCTTCGATCGACAGGCGCTTCACCTTGCTGGTCTGGCCATCCATGATCCATTTGAAACCGTCTTGAATGCCGATCACGTCGCACCCACCAAGAATGCTTCGAATCGTCGCGGCCCCGATGACACTGTTAATGCCGGGCGCCGGCCCTCCTCCGACAAGAATCGCCACCACCGGTCGTTGCTTGATGGTTCCCATCTGCGCTGGATCTCCTCTAAGCCGTGGAAGGGCTTCCTTGCCCCTCCTCAATCGCTCGTCCGCTCAGACCATTCTGAGACGTCTCGTGCCAGGACCCTACACGGAGATGGAGAACGCGTCAAGAACCGGGACAGGCCCCGACTGAGCGACAGAACGATCGATGTGGTTTGAGAACTGGCGACGAGGATTCAAGCACAGAGCGGCGGGAGCACAGCCGGCTTCAAGCCGGCTGCCCCGCCGCTCTGGTGAAGAAAGAGCGTTTAGGGGGTCTTGCTTGCAGGGGCGTCCGCGGCATCGCCCTTTTCGACCTTGAGGATATTCACATCGAAGGTGAGCGTCTTCCCGGCGAGCGGGTGGTTGAGATCGATCAATACCTTCTTGTCATTCACTTCGAGGACCTTCACCAGCCGGTTGTCCGACGCCTGCAAAATGTCCCCGACCTTGACGTCCTTGGGAAGCTTCTCTTTGTCCACGCTCTGGCGTAGCTTGTTGTTGTAGGGACCGTAGGCGTCCTGCGCCGCCACCTCGATGCGCCGTTTCTGTCCGGCCTTCATGCCGTCGAGAGCCTTTTCGAGGCCGGGGACGATTTCATGCGCCCCCTGCACGAAGATGATCGGCTCCTGCCCGACATTCGAATCGGCGACGGACTTGTCGGGAAGCGTCAGAATGTACTCCAACGAAACTTTTACCCCGTCGGCAATGGCGAGATCGCCTTGCGCGTAGGCGCCCGCCCCCATCAACAGACCACCGACGGCCAGCAGCATGCCCAGCAACAGACTCCGTCCAGCTTTCATCGACGCGTCCTCCTAATCATGCCGGTCCAGCAATCCCTGCCGAACCATGCGGTTCTTCAACTGTTGCCACGACGCGGGGCGGCGGGACGATCCGCACGCCAACCTCGACGGCCTTGCCCGCCTCTCACATCCTGAGGCATGGAGTTTTGGCGCTCTCCGGCACGACGCGGTCGGGCATCACGCCCCCGCCCATCATGCCTGGTTTGGCCGTTCGACTCAGGTTCATGCGCAGGAGGCGGCAGTACCGCCAGTGCAGGCAACGTCAGGCGCTTCGTTTGGATTCGCAAACGGCGCACCATCGCCAGGTATTCATGCTCTTCCTTCGGAGAGAGAATCAAGAGCGTCGCGCCCGACCGTTCCGCCCGACCCGTTCGACCGGTGCGATGCACGTACGACGTCGGGTTCCCGGGCAGCTCGTAGTGAATGACCTGCGACACGGACGGCACATCCAAGCCACGAGCGGCGACATCAGTCGCAACCAGTGTGCGCAACCGACCCGACCGGAACGCTGTGAGGGTTCGTTCCCGCTGAGCCTGCGAATGGTTTCCGGTGATGGCCCCGACCGAAGCCGGCTCGCCGCCCAGACGGGCAGCTAATCGCTTCACCTTGTATTTCTGATCGCAAAAGACCATCGACTGATCGCCGGACTCCGGAGATTGGAGCAGCGTGTGAATCAACTGCACTCGCGAAGATTCGCTCGGCACCACGTAGTACGCGTGCGTGATCGTGGTGGGCGTATTCACCCCGGGATCCACCGCCGTTCGAGCCGGATTCTTCAACATCGATTCCGCCAGAGTCAAAATCTCCGGCGAAAAGGTCGCAGAAAACAGCATGGTCTGCCGTTGGCTGGGAAGCAATTGCAGGATACGCTGAATGTCGCGCAGGAATCCGCGATCCAGCATTTGATCCGCTTCATCCATGACCACATATTCGATCCCGCGCAGGTCCAGATGGCGGGTCCCCGCCACGTCCAGCAAACGTCCCGGCGTTCCAATCACGATCATCGGCGGTTGGCGCAAGGCTCGGTAGTGCCGTTCGATGGGGACACCGCCGTACACAGCCAGGGACGTGACTGACGGCGGCGCGTACTTGCGCAATTCCATTTCAATTTGGAGGGCCAGCTCACGAGTCGGCGCGAGCACGAGCGCCCGCGGCGATCTGGCGGATCCGGCAGGCTTCCAGCCTTCCTTGACGGCCCGTTCGATCAAGGGAATGAGAAAGGCCAGCGTTTTCCCGCTGCCGGTTTTGGCCTGGGCCAGCAGATCGCGCCCCTCTAGCGCCAGCGGAATCGCCGCGCTCTGAATGGGAGTCGGCGCGGTAAACCCGGCCTGTTGTAAACGGTCAGCGAGAAACGATGTAAGAGACAATTCGGCAAACGACACCATGCAACGACACTCCTAAATCTCTATCTTGGGAAAACAGGGGCAGATAATCTAATGGCCCTGCAGACCAGAGAGAGGACAACACGGTAAGAAAAACGCAGGGGCTACCCTGTCGGCAGCCCCTGAATAGGTATCACGAAACGAGCGCAGCTTAGTGCCGGCCCCCGCCCATTCCACGTCCTCCGCCACCACCGGAGCGGGGCTCCTGCGGGCGAGCTTCATTCACAGTCAACGTGCGGCCACCGAACTGTGTCCCGTTCAACGCGTTGATCGCCGCCTGCGCCTCGGAATCTCCCGACATTTCGACGAAGCCGAAACCCCGTGACTGGCCGGTGAACTTGTCCGTAATGATGCGCGCCGACGTCACCGCCCCGTGCACCGCAAACAGGTCACTCAGCTGTTGCTCGGTGGTTGAATATGGCAAGCCGCCAACGTAGATCTTCGAACCCATTGGGTTCCTCCTTTGAGAATAAAATGGTGTTGTCTGGGACTCGAGAAAGAAACGAGGAAGGAGTGGGGCGAAGATGCAAACACAGCGGCAATCTTAGCTCTGGCTTCCGAAATTCCCGGGAAGAACCCAAAACAACATCGAATTCGAGCCCTGTAATTCTACTTCTACTTCACCGCCAAGGCCCTTCGCAATGAAGCACCTTCACTGTATCCTACCGAAATAGGAAAGGCAAGCGCGAAATCTTCTCCGCTCGAACCGGCCCACCGGCACCGCGCCTAGTAGGCAGCCGGAGCCGATAAGGGACGGCTGGAATACAGTGGCGAGGCGTTGAAATTATCGAATCGCGCAGTCGCCGGCCCTCTCACCAGAATCCCCACCTGTCCGACGCCAAGTGTTTGATCCTCAACAGAAAGCGCCAGGCTCCCGTCGAAGAAGGTTTCCACGAAATCCTTACTGATGATGGTGTTCCGTTGAACCCGGAGCGTATGCCACTCGACCGGCTTCGACTTAATCGCCGCCCGGCCCAAAATCGACTCTTTGCCTTCGATCACTCGCACCACCTCTATAGACTTCTGGGACATATCCACGACTGTCGCATAATAATTCTTCGGATCTTTCAGGCCGAATACCACCCCAATCTGCCCGGACGTGGCTTCGGCTCCCTGACGAATCCGGACAACCACTTCAGGATATTCATACTGAAATCCTTGTGCGACCAACAACTCGACACAGGCGGAACAGGAAGACGCCCCCAGCACGACATTGGGCGACGAAGGTGCCGCCGATTGCGCCTCCACTTTCCACTCCCCGCCTGCTTGATCGCCCGAAGACACGGCAAGAAATCCCTTTGGAACCCCTCCCGTCTGATCTTTATCGAACGTCCAGTTGTTGAAGAGCTGTGGATTCGCCTGTTGCCGCAAATGCTCCGCCTTTTCCGTAGACGTTTCTTTGGGCACCGCCAACACCGATTCAACCCCGCTCACCGACATCATGGTCAACACCATGACACCGACGTATCTCCTGACAGTCCTGAGATGCGCCACGGAAAGCGACTCACTATCACGTAGGGTCTGTATCTGCCTTACCAGCTCGTTTCCATATTGCACGGGAGCACTCCTCCTTCGAGCGGATCTTATGACTTCGGCTGGCTCTGCTTGATCCGGATGATATCCTGCTGAAATCGATCGCGTTCAGCCAGGATCTTTTTTCGTCGCCAGCCGCGCAACGTCCACCACTTTATCTTGTCCATGAACGTCACCACGGGGGGAGGCACGCTCCCGACAGGCCCGTGCTGAAATTCATAGCCTTGATGTGAGCCTTGATTCTCGCGAAACCGTCCGTACTGATGGTCGTAAAGACCCTTTCCCTGCTCTGCCATAGGTCCTACCCTTCGCCTCTCCCGTCAATCGATGCCCGGCGCCCCGCAGCGTATCGGCTCCTGAAAGAAAGAGATCCGACGCTCACCTGATGGCCGATAGTACATTGAGCCCTCGGCTCTCTGCAATGGGATCGACCGGGTATGCTATAGTGCTCCCCGCTCGCAAGAAACCGCTCGTACCCTGAGGTTATGAGGCACCGGATGGACCTATCCCAGCAGCCGCCGCGACGATGGAGCGATACCCTGGCAGGGATGATGTGGCTGCCCCGGCTGATCGACAAGGTACGCGCGTTTCAGGCCGACACGCTTGGAACCTATGCCTATCCTTCCGCACTGGACCAATCCTTCATGCGCCGGTTTCAGCTGACGCCTGCCTACATCGAACGGCTGGTGCGTGACGCAGCCTCCGATGAAACCATCGGAACCGCGATTCGAGCGCGCATCCAGCTGAGCGATGAAGAGGTGCACCGGCGTTGCGCGATCTTCCGTGACAAGTACCGGCTGGCATTTGCCGTGCTGGACCGAGATGACGGTTATGTCCGTGGGCTGGGCTATCCACTCCCCCAATTCCTCCAACGACCGCTCTGGCGATGGTATCAACGCTGGTCGGCACAGAAAGCCTCTGCCACGTCCGTCTGATGCCCTGCCATCATTCCATAACATTGGCCCTTCGCCGGCGAATCCACAGGCTCGCCGAATCGGCATGCATCGATTACCTCCCCTTCCCCCTGCTGTTGATCCTGTGCATGACCCTATGGGCCGGCCAGAGCATCGCCGCAGAGATAGACGGGCAGTCCAAGGCGCTCACGCAGGCATTGGGTCTGATTTCCAGTGAGCGCATGCTGGCGGATATTCGCACGTTGAGCGGACCGGCATTCAACGGGCGGCAGACCGGGACGCCTGACGACCTTGCCTCCGCGGAGTTCGTGCGACAGCGATTCCTGGATCTCCAACAGCCTCGCGCACCTGGGTCCGAATCTCCCGGCGCGACTGCTCAACCTCCTGCGCCTGTCCATCTTCAGTCCGCCCCCGTCCACACAACGAAGATCGACGATGATTCACTGCTCCAGATTGGAGGGATTGCTGAGCGTCAACCAGCCGTGGTCGGTAGCGACTATCTACCGATCCTCGATTCTCCCTCAGCAGAGCTGGAGGCTTCGATTGTTTTTGTCGGATACGGAATTTCCGATCCGGCCGGGGGGTTCGATGACTATGCCGGGATCGATGTCCGGAACAAAGTGGTGTTCTTTCTTCGGGGAAAACCCGAACGGTATGCCACACATGTTTCTCACGCAGATAAAGCACACATGGCCCACGCACACGGCGCCATCGGCTACCTGACCGCGACCGGGCCGATCCTTAACGCGTACGAAACCCGTCGTGGCGTCACGAGTCGGCCGAGCGCCTTCTACGGGCTTACGGACCCTCACCGGACGATTCCCGGCGCCTGGATCAGTACCGCGCTCGCCTCAGCCATCCTCAGCGTACAGCAGCCCGGCGAGGACAACCGGTTGCGACACTTGCAGCAGCAACTCAACGACACCATGACCCCGCAATCCATGACCATCGACATCTCGATTCGAATGCGGTGGCACAGTACGCGGCAACACGGCACGCTTCAGAACGCCGTCGCGCTTCTTCCCGGACAGGATGCCGCGCATCAGCACGACGCCATCCTGATCGGAGCACACCGCGATCATTTTGGGAAACAAGGCGGGTTACTCTTTGCCGGAGCCGACGACAACGCATCGGGTACCGCCGTGATCCTGGAGGTCGCGCGAGTGCTGGCCTCAATGCCCGTCGGTCCGAGGCGCTCGGTTCTATTCGTGTCGTTCAGCGGAGAAGAGCAGGGCTTACTCGGATCGAAACTGTACGTGAGTCAACCCATGATGCCGCTGACCGCTACCGCGGCCATGATCAACGTAGATCATGCGGGAGTCGGAAACGGACGGCTCACGATCGGGGTGACCGGTTTAGAAAAACCCGCTGCGCAACAGGCAGGGGAACGGGCTGGACTTGCGGACCGACTCGATCTGTTTGGGTTTTTCCCGGGGGGAGACCATGTGCCGTTCAAGGAAGCGGGAGTTCCCACCGTAACCGTGGTGAGCGGCGGAATTCATCCGCACTTCCATCAGCCGACCGACACGGCGGATACCGTCAATGCGGATATTCTCTCAGCTGCCGCCCGCTACGTACTCGCCATAGCCTGGCAACTCGCCGACGCGCCGTAACACTATGTCGGCCGGTCGTGCGGCACCCAACCGGATGTTGTCGAGCCGGCACTCACACCGCGGCCGACCGTTTACGCAGGCGCCGCTACTTCACCGAGACCACTTCGACCTTGCCTGCACGACGGATCACCGTAATGCCCACATCCAGGTCATGGCGCCGCAATAGAAGGTCTACCGAGGCGGTTCCCACTTTCAGATTCTTGATCTGCATCTCGTCGATGAACTCAGGGAGAATCGGATAATTGAACACTACCTTCTGTTCCGACGCAATGATCGATAAGCCGAGACAGGCTTGGAGCGCCATGAAGGCCGAGCCGGCGGCCCAAGCTTGAGGGTTGCACGCCACCGGATACCGCGTCAGGCCCTGACCCGGTCTGCGAACGAATCCGCAGAAGAGTTCCGGCAAGCGGTGAAAGTCGAGCACAAGGCTGACCTCGAACATGCCGCTCATGATTTTTTCCACGCCGGACTTGAGGCCGTATCGGGCCAGACCGATCGCAATCATGGCGTTGTCGTGCGGCCAGATCGATCCATTGTGGTAGGACATTGGATTATACCGGCGCTCCGAATCGGCAAGCGTCCGTATACCCCACCCGCTGAACAGTTCATCGGACATGAGCGTTTCCGCCACACGCCTGGCATGCTCATCGCTTGCAATCCCCGTATAGAGACAATGGCCGGCGTTGGATGTCTTCACCTGACAAGGCCGTTTCTGGCCATCCAGGGCAAGCGCATAGGTTGACGTTTCCTCGCACCAGAATGCCTCTTCGAAACGTTCCTTGAGCGACCGCGCCTGCCGCCGAAGCTGACTGGCACGATCGATATAGCCCAGCGCATCTGCCAGCTTCGACGCCTGCACTTTGGCGTCGTACACATACCCTTGAACTTCACACAAGGCGATCGGTCCTTCAGCCAGCGAACCGTCCTCATGCGAAATCGAGTCATGGGAATCTTTCCAGCCCTGATTGTCCAGACCGGTGGGTGATTTCCGTACATACTCCACAAACCCGTCGCGGTCTGGATCACCGAAGGTATCCATCCAGGTCAACGCCGCTTCGAGGTTGGCCCATATCGACTGGATAAACGCCAGATCGGCCGTCCGTTCGTAATAGGCGCCGGCCAGCATCACAAACAACGGCGTGGAATCGACACTGCCGTAGTAGAGGCCGAAGGGAATCTCGTTCAACGCCGCCATCTCCCCCTTGCGGGTCTCGTGGAGAATTTTCCCCGGTTCGGCGTCCTGAGCAGGGTTCACCTCTTTGGCCTGCGTCGATGCCAGATAGGCCAGGACGCCGCGCGCCAATTCCGGTCTGATCCACAGACACTCGAGCGCCGTGATAACCCCGTCCCGTCCGAATGGCGTGCTGAACCAGGGCACCCCGGCATAGGGGTAGGGACCCTCATTCGTGTCGGTGACCATCATGCGAACATCCAGCACCGAGCGATTCCACCATTCATTGAATTGGGCGTTGGAGGTCTGAATGGTGCAATCCTCGGTCTGCTCCGCACTGAAGGCCAGCCCCGCTTCGGCCATTGCGGCATCGTACGCCAACAGAGGCCGATGGCTGTCCCCCACATCGCAGGCCACCATCACCGCCACTGCCGTTTCCCCCTTCGGATCGAGCTCGATATCGAAGGTGGCTTGTGAGGCCGTGATCTCCAACGGCTCCGGAGCAAACTGAATCCGCGCCTCTCGGGTTACCTCATCGAGGCCTTCGTACCTCAACACCAGCAGATCCTTCCGCAACACGTTCGGCAGCATTCGCCCCTTCCGCTCACGCTTTTTTCCGCGTACCTCGAAGATATCCGCAAAGTCGGCCTCAAACCGGATCGACAACGTCATCTTCACGGGCGACAAACTGTAGTTGGACAGTCGGAAGCGTTCGTAACTCACCCCGTTCCAGAGGAAGCGCGACCGAAAGACGTGCACACTCCCGCGCGGAATTGCGATGCGGCCGTCCCGATACAAGTCCGGATTCGTCAGGTCTACGGCCAGCAAGGCATTGTCCTCTTTGACCGTTGAGCTGAGCAGCATCGGCCGGTCATTATTGAGAAACACTTCCTGGCGCGACAAAAACCGAGTCCCCTGGTGAAAGACGCCCTGGGTTCCACGGCCCACCGGCTGGATGTCCCCGTACCGATCGTAGACGCCGAACGTTTCTCCATGCTTGAGCACGCGCGTGCGATCGTCCGCCATCGATGAACTGGCCAGGATATAGAACTGATCATTCACACTGATAATTTCTTCCACGTCTTCCTCCCCTGCTCCCGGAATCTCCGACGCGACGAGTCCTGCCCGACCTCACGACGCGCTCGTCCCGTTTCTTCGCCTACTCACGCTGGGCCTCGTCCGGCTCCCCTTCCGGAGAGGGCCGGTCCGCTCGACCACCCGCTGAATGCTATTAATGACTCGTGGGCTGCGTGACCATGACCACGGACTGCGGCTCCTCCGCAGATGGAACGGTCGTCTCCGCCCAGTGGGTCTGCACCCAGCGCGCCACCCGCATCGAGACCAGCGCCGACAGGAATAGCCCCACGCCGATCCCGAACACGCTGGGACGCTCGCCGAAGTCCTGCGTCACCCAGCCGAAAATCGTCATGCCGGCAATTGCGGAGGTCATCGCGCCAAGATTATAAATCGCCAGCACCCGCCCCAGAAGCGAGGCCGGAGCGATTTCCTGCAATACGCCCCAGGCCACCGGTGTGAGCGTCCCGGCCCCCATTCCGATGATGACCATGAGTGCCGCCGCGATCAAGCGATTCGACGTCACAATTAAACCGAGCAGCGCCAAGCCGCTGATGAAGCTGGAGAGCGCCATCAACTGAATCCGTTTGGGCAGGGACCAGGCCGACAACGAGACGAGCCCCAGTGACACCACCAACAACCCGATGCCGAATGCCGACCAGAGGTACCCGACCTCGATAGGACCGAGGTCCAGCAACTTCTTGCCGAATACCGGAAAGAGCGTGCTGAAGGCGCTCGTGGCGAAGGTATACATGGATGCCGCTCCGATGAGCATCAAAATGACCCGTTGACGATGGAGCACATAGTGGAAGCCATCGAGCACATCGCTGAAGGTTCCCGCCAGGGAGCCACCGCCGGACGGCTGGGATTCGGCCCGGGGAAAACGAATGAACGCAAAACAGGCGGCGGAAATGACATAACTGACCGCATTCACACAGAGTACTTCCTGAGAACTCATGGTCGCGATACCGACGCCGCTCAGCGCCGGCCCGACGATGATCCCGATGCTGGTCGTCGTCTGCAACAGGGCATTGGCGGCAGTGAATTCGTGGCGAGAGACCAGCGACGGAATAGCGGCAGTCAATGCCGGCCCAAACACCGCTGAGGCGACCGCATGGACAAACACCATGAGATACAGCCGCTCGATACTGAACGAGTCTACCGGCAACAAACAAGGCAGTACGCCTAGCACCAGCGCGCGAATCAGGTCGCTGCTGATTAGCAAGAGTTTCTTGGGAACGCGATCGACGATGACGCCAATGAAAGGACCGAACAGAATGGGCGGCAGGGTCTGCAACAGCCCGATCATGGTGGTCTTGAGAGGAGAGCCTGTAATGGAGTAGACGAACCAGAGCAACGCGAGCTTCGACACACCATCGCCGACTTGCGAGACCATCTGGCCCCACCAAACGAGCGTGAAGTCGCGCGTCAGCAGATGCGGCGACCACTTCACGTTGGGGCGTCCCGTTCCTCCTCCGTTCACGTGCCGTGGTTCCATAGTGTCAGTAGACTGCGTGTCGGACCTCCTGTACCCCTGTCGTCACGAACCGTTCTTATTCTCCGGCCACCAAACGCACGGCGTCGGTGTTCACGGCGCGGACGCCCGGAACCTGTCGGGCGGCTTGCGCCGCTTCGAGGACGATGATCTGAAACCGCGTCGCCCCGTTCAGGGTGACGATGCCGTCCTCAGTTTTCACATCGAACTTGACCGATTGCAAGGTTTTGCTCTTCTCGAACCGTTCTTTCACCAACTGCGTGATGATTTTGTCGCGTTCCGCGAAGAGCCCATGGGCCGCATCCTGCTCAACTTTGAGTCGATTCTCGACGGCGTGCACTCCTTCGAGACACCGCACAATGTCCGTCGCCACGCGCTTATCCGATTCCTGCGATACCTTTCCGAGCAGGACGAGGTCCTTGTCCTTGGCATCGACCTCGATGTCGTAGGGAAACAGGTGCGGATCCGCCATGAGCGCCAGCTTGGCGGTCACCATGGACGAACGTATCGGCTTCTTACCTTCCGGCTCCGCCGCTTTGGGGCGTTCTCCCGCACCGGGTTCCCCCGGCGGTGCCTGTGGCTCTGCCGCCGGTTTCACCTCTGCCGCATGAGGCACCGTTGGACAGGGATGTTCAGCCGCCGCGTCAGGCTCTTTTGCTTTCGACTCCGGCTCCTTGGACTTCGGCTCTGCTTCTTTGGCCTTGTGTTCGGATTCCTTAGCCTTTGACGCCGGCTCCTTGGCTTTCGGCTCCGGATCCTTGGGTTTGGCCTCTGTTTCCTTTGCCTTCGACTCCGGCTCCTTGGGTTTGGCCTCCGCCTCTTTGGGCTTTTCAGGAGGCTTGGCATCTGTTTCCTTGGGTTTCGAGTCGGGCTCTTTCGCCTTCGGCTCGGGCTCCTTCGGCTTCGCATCGGGATCCTTCGGTCGTTGCACCGGCGGGGCTTCAGACTTTCCCTCAGGCGTCGATTCCGCCAAAGCAGTCCCATTCACATACCCGACTCCCGACGCCGCTAACAGCGCCAGGATACCTGTCACGTAGACGGTTCGAATCACCCGCATAGGCATGTGCCCCTCATGTGTTGAATAAAACCGAGACTGCGAAGCCGATCGCCGAGAGCTCGTCATCAGCATCGTCTCGGAAAACGAAACATTCCCGGAAGCAAAGACATACGCGACGGAAGAGCAGAAAGCAACACCGACAATGCCCCGCTAGACAGTCAACACAAGGGCGAGAGAAAACCCGCAATCACCGATTGGATGACCTGCAGGCCGACAAAAAACGGATGTGAAGGGAGTATTACGCAACAGCCGGACTCACCACGTGGCCACGGCGGCTTACCTGCACCGTGACCATCGCAGTGAGCAAGAGGAGCAATCCGATCCCGATGAGGCTTACGGCGGGACCTAGCGTATCAGCGGCCCAACCAAACCCGGCCATCCCGACCATGGCGGAGGCCATTCCGCCGACGCTGAACGTGGTGAACACACGTCCAAGCAGATGTTCCGGGGTGACTTCCTGGAGCATCGCCCATACGACCGGATAGAAAAGAGACGTACTTCCGCCGATGATGACGATCAGCAGGAACGTGCTGAACAGCACTGGAGTTTGAATCAATCCCAGCGCACAGACCGCAATACCGCCGATCGCCAGAGAACGACCGATCTTGCCGATGCGATCCTGGAAGGTACCCTGGGGCGTCCGCGCCAGCCAGATGGAGGCGGCCAGCATGCCGATACCCAAAGCCGACCACAACCAGCCCAGTTCCATGGGACCGACTTGCAACAGCTCCTTCGCTACTACCGGGAGGAGGAACACGAAGGCGCTGATCGCGAGGTTATAGAGCACCGCGGTAATCATCAACGCGAATACCACCCGATGCTGGAGAAACACGAAGCGGAATCCGACCATCATGTCCTGCATAACGGGGGTCGCCAACACATCGAGCCCCTTCACCGTCCGGCTATCCCGCACACGAATCGGCAGGAGGAAGAGCGCGGACACCAGAAAGGTCGCAGCATCCACATAGAGCACATTCTGAGCGCCGATCAACGCGATGCCCAATCCACTCATGGCCGGCCCCAGCAACACACCGATGTTGGTGGTGCTCTGAAGAAACGCATTCGCGGTCGTCAATTGCGACCGCTGAACGATCAGCGGGACCGCAGACGCCAGCGCGGGTCCGAACACAGTTGAGACGATGGAGATGAGGAAGACCAACACATACAACCGCTCAAGCGTCAGCATGTCGAACGTATAGAAGAGCGGTATCAGGAGTACCATCAATGTGCGTAAGAGATCGACGACGATCATCACAGTCTTCTTGGGAAGGTAATCGAGGTAGACGCCGATCAGAGGACCGAAGACCAAGGGGGGAATCGTCTGCAACAACCCGATGGCGGTCATTTTGAGCGCCGAACCGGTCATTTCATAGACGAACCAGAGGAGCGCCACCTTGTTCAGACCGTCGCCGATCTGAGAGACGACCTGGCCGGCCCAGAGACAGCCGAAATCACGGGTCCCTAATAACCGCCACCCGTTCACATTCGACTCAGGGGTAGATTGCGACTCAGCTGCCATGCTTGTCCTTCCGCGAGGTTGATGTCGCGCTGACTAGAGGTTCGAAGCGTGCTGCTGCCCGGACTTACCAGGGAGCGCAGCGGCATCAGTGATTAACTGCTGGTAGATCTTCACGTAGTCGTTCGTCATCCGCTGGGCGGTGAACCGCTCATCGAACACCTGCCGGCATCGGTGACGATCGATCGTGCCGAGCTTGTCGACCTGGCTCACCATTTCATCGAGATTTTCGCTGATGAAGCCGGTGACACCGTGGCCGATAATTTCCGGGATGGATCCCCGTCGGTAGGCGAGAACCGGCGTGCCGCAGGCAAGACTTTCAATCAACACGAGGCCGAAGGGCTCCGGCCAGTCGTACGGGCAGATCAGGCCGATGGCATTTCCGATAAAATCACTCTTCTCCGCATCGGTGATCTCTCCCACAAACTCGATCAAGGGATGGTCCAGGAGGGGCTCGACGACCCGCTCGAAATAGGCCCGGTCGGCCGGGTCGACCTTGGCTGCCATCTTCATGGGTATGCCGACGCGTTTGGCCAGTTCGATCGCTTGATCCGGACACTTTTCCGGCGAGACCCGTCCCAGGAACGCCAAGTACTTGCCCGGTTCAGGATGGAATTTATAGAGGTCGTGCGGCAGGCCGTGGTAGACGGTGTTTTGCCAATTGCACCAAGGCAACGGCCGACGCTGCGAATCAGAAATGGAAACCAGCGGCAGCTCCGCAAAGTCACGGAAGACCGGCACGAGTTCGGGCAAATCCAGCCGGCCATGGAGCGTCGTGACGACGGGCACACGACATCGGCGAGAGAGAGAAAATGCCAGAAAGTCGAGATGGGAGTGAATCAGGTCGAATTGATCGGCGGAAGCGAAGACCTGCTCCATCATCTGAATGAGCGGCGCCTCGCGGTTGAAGATCCCGGTGTTCAACCGCAGCGCCTGCTGGCATGGCGCCTCCAATTTTGCCTTCGTCACTGAATCACCGCTGGCGAACAATGTCACCTGATGCCCCTGACGGACAAGTTCTTCCGTCAGGTAGGAGACGATGCGTTCCGTGCCTCCGTACAACTTCGGAGGGACGCTCTCCCACAGCGGCGATACCTGGGCAATCCTCATAAGAACATTCTCCTTTAGTCTTGAACGGTCAGCGGCGGGTGCTCAACACCGGATCGAGCCCTACACGACGCCCCTCAACCTTCTGCCGCATTCTTTCCGTTCCGCCTATTCGATTCAATTGACATCTTTGACGTGGGCCGATTGTTTTTGTCGTCTTGCTGCCGAATGGATGAACGCTCGCAACGACGAGAGGGCAAAGCAAACGCTGTACCGCCACCTGGTTCAAACCTGAGGCTCACCGGCTAACGAGCGCAAAACAATTGTGAATCAATAACTTAGCACAATCGATTTTATATTTCATCTCCATCTGAGTGAATCTAGGGGCTGTGGATTCTGTTGATAATTCAGCCCCCGCTCCGAATAGGCTGTGACAGGCTTGCATCGACAAACCAAACCGCCACAGAGATTTCCTGCTTCGCCCTCAGAAAATGTCCTCCGCCCGATTCCCGCCCCTTCGACGAAGTCTCGCGCACGCATCCACGACGACAGAGGCGTGGGCCCACAAAGAAGACAACCTTCGTTCAGAGAAATATTGAGTATCGAAAGGCGAGACCATTCGCCGCAGGGGATGATCCGCCGACGCGGCCCGGGTGGTCCAACATGCTGCCTGGCCTGGACTATTCCTGAGTGCCGTGGCCAGGCATCCGAGACGGAAACCCGCCGAGGCTGCTCACAGGTAAGGCCGATGCAGGCGTACTAGCAGCCTGTCGAGGAGGCCGAACGAGACCAGCCTCGGCAGACAACAGGATCAGACGCCTGAGCAGGTATTCATGAAGAGTCCGGGCTAGGGAATGATGTCGTCGAGCAGGCCCGACTGAACGGGAGAAAGCGGCCCCGCCTCACGCGGGACGGGAGGAAAGACCACGGGCGATCCAGCTTGATTCGCACCCTGAATCAGCCCCACTGAGAGTTGCGGACCGAGTGTCATCATGGCGCCGCTCCAGGCCTGCCCGGTCGCCGGATTACGGAAGTTATACGATTCGAAGTTATTTCCAAAGTTATAGATGTACCCTTGCGTCCCCTGATTATCGATATAGAGGTTTCCCGGCCCCACCAGACCAAACAGCGGCGCGACCCCTCCTCCCAGACCTCGCACACTCGAGACGGATTGCGCCGCGGCCGGGGAGACCAGCAGCAGCATCGTCAGACCTGCCATCGACAAGATCCCGTTCGCACGATTCGCAGCCACCGGCAGGCTCCTCAGCATGGACACCGACTTCTGTTTATGGTACCACGCCAGCATCATTTCGAGTTCAGTATGGCCCAACGCAGACCTCGCAGCAAGGAGTTTGTTATGACGAATGCAATCCTCCGGGGGTGCCTTTTCATCGGGGGCGCAGCGGCGCTCCTCCTCTGGACGGCGCCCGATTCCTTCGGACTGGAAGTGAACAAGCCGGTCCCGACGGAACGCCGGGAGGCCATGTCGCTCGCCGACGCCGTCCTGAAAGCCTTGCAGAACAATCTCGATATCAGTATCGGTCGCCAAACGAGAGAGAGTCGCCTGGCCGACATCGTGATCGAGCAGGCGAAGTTCGATCCGACCGTCAGTTTGAACGGGCAATACAACCGTCAGGTCTCTCCGCTCAACCGGCCGATCCTGGGATTCACCGGGGCAAACCTGCAGGAGATCACCAAATTCGACCAGAACTCCCACTCGCTCACCGCCGACATCACGCAAAATCTCCCGACCGGCGCCAACTACGATTTGAACTACAGCCCCCAACGCAGCTACGTGAGCGGTCCCAACACCTTCCTCTTCAACCCGGCCTGGACCGGCGGACTCGCCTTGACGGTCACCCAGCCGTTGTTGAAAAACTTCGGAACCGACATCAACAAGACGTTCATCTCGATCGCACAGAACAATGCCACGGTCGAACAACATGTCTTTCTCGACCGTGTGCTCACCGTCATCGCCAGCGTCGAACAGACGTTTTGGGAGATGGTGTTCGCGAATGAGAATCTCAAAGTCGCGCAGGCCGCGCTTAAGGCGGCGGAAGAACTGCTGGCCAGCAACCGCGCCAAGGCCAAGGCCGGAGTCATGTCGATCGTCGATGTGCTGCAAGCCGAAGCCGCCGTCGCCTCGCGGGTCGAGCAGATCCTCGTCGCGGAAAAATCGATTCGCGATCAGGAGGACCAGTTGCGCCGCCTCCTGAACCCCGCCGAAGAGGAACTCCGGCAGGACTTGCGGTTGATCCCGACGGATCCACCCGTCACCTCACTGGAGGCCATCAGCTTGCAAGAAGCCATCGATATCGCCATGGAACGCCGGCCGGAGGTGTTGCAAGCAGGAAAGAATGTGGAGAGCAGCGACCTGAATGTGAAGTTCGCCAAGAACCAACTCCTCCCGACCCTGTCCGTTCAAGGCACGATGGGGCTGTCGGGGCTCGGCGCAGACTACGGCGACGCCACGCGGCGGAACTTGGGTGGTGACTTTTACAACTATGGTGCCGGCCTTGTCCTCAGTTACCCCATCGGAAACCGGTCGGCGTACAGCACCTATAACAAACGGCAATTGGAATCCCGTAACGCCCAGTCGTCGCTCCAGAGCGTCCGTCAGCAGGTGATCGTCGGCGTTCGGGAAGCGGTCCGTCGCGTCCACACCGATTTCAAGCGCATCGAAACCACCCGGTCGGCCCGTATCATGGCCGAGAAACAATTACAGGCCGAACAGGAGCGGTTGAAGGTCGGCCTCAGCACGACACGCTTCGTACTCGACTTTCAGCGCGATCTGGCCACCGCCCAAGGCAACGAGCTTCGAGCGGTGTTGGATTACAACAAGTCGCTGTCGAATCTGGCCCGCAACAAAGCCACCACCCTTGAGCGATACAGTCTGCGGCTCGACTAACCGGTCCATGATCAAGCCTGACGACGCGCCCTCCCCCCATGCGACTCAGGCCGGGGAACGGGGAGCAGCCCTTGTGCTGCTCCCCCTGACCGCCACCATCCTGTTTTACAGCTCACCGACCACACTCCAACAACACAGCCTCATTCAGTTTTTTCCCCAGGCCTGCGCCTATGCCGCCTTCATCGCCTGGAGCACGATCAATGGATCGGTGGCCCATCGAATCGGACTCGCTCGCCGACTCCTCCCGCAGGGTCTCCATTGGGGCCTGCTCACCGGGCTGACACTCGGACTGATCAACCTGCTGATCATTCTCTACCTCGCTCCACTTCTCGGGGGAGACTACCGATTTCTCGCCGATACCCCGCACGCCCGAATTCCACTGCTGATCATGGTGCCCTGGTTCATCCTGTTCATCGCCACCATGGTCGAGCTGAACTTTCGTGGTTTTCTTCTGGGGCGGCTCCTTGCCCTGGGGCTCCCGGCTCCGATCGCCGTACCGGTGAGCGCCCTGCTGTTTGCGTTCGATCCCTTTCTGGTGGCAACCTTTCAACACCTGCATTGGATTGCCGTCTGGGACGGGCTGGTGTGGGGTGTCCTATGGGTCAGGCTCAGAAACCTCTACGCGCCGGTCGTGGCGCACGCCGTCGAAGTCATCGTCTTGTACAGTGTCGTGAGAGCGATCCTGACATGACATCGCCCTGTTCCGGCAACCGGAAGAACCTAAAGTAACCGTTACACTCACGATGGATTCACCGCTCCTGACAAGGCAATACGGCATTCCATGAACCCTTCCTTCTCAGGTCACCTCGTCAATGATGTCTTCGGCGACCCCGGGCTGTTCATAGAAGTGCGCTGGTCCAAGCGCGCCCTCCTCTTCGATCTGGGCCACAACGATGCGCTCGGGCCAACCCGCCTGCTGCGCGCCGGCGACATCTTCATTTCGCACACGCACATGGACCACTTTATCGGCTTCGATACGTTGCTCAGGGTGGCCCTGGGGCGCGGTAAGACTCTGCGGCTCTACGGACCACCGGGGCTGATCGCCAATGTTCAAGGTAAGCTTCATGGCTATACCTGGAACCTCGTGGATGGGTATCCGCTCGCTATCACCGTGCAGGAATTCCATGAGCAGACAATCCAAGGCGCAACCTTCCTGGCAACCGATGGATTTCAGCGTCACGATGTTCCGGCCCCAAGCCCCCTCAACCGGAAATCCGGTCACCGCTTTTCCGTGCTCGAAGATCCCATGTTCACCGTGGAGGCTGTGGCACTCAATCACCGCATTCCCTCTCTGGCCTACTCGCTGCAGGAACAGTTTCATGTGAACGTCAACAAGGAGCGGCTGCACGAAGCCGGGCTACCGGTCGGCTATTGGCTGAAGGAAGTGAAGCAGTACCTCTGGCAAGGCAAGCCGGACGACTTTCGATTTCACGCCACGGTCTACCATGAACACCACAAGGAGGAGAGGGAATTTGTCCTGGGTGAGGTGCGCGAGCGATTCATTACCATCAGCCGTGGTCAGAAGCTCGCCTATGTCGTGGATGCCCGATACGACGAAGAGAACGAAGCCAGGATCGTCGAGCTTGCGCAAGGCGCCGACATCTTTTACTGTGAGGCCCCCTACCTGGATCAGGATGCGGACAAGGCGAGGGATCGCTACCACCTCACCGCGCGCCAGGCCGGAGTCATGGCGAAGAAAGCCGGCGTGCGTGAGCTGGCGGTCTTCCACTTCTCTCCGCGCTATACAGGACTCGGACATCGGATCGAGGCGGAAGCGCAACAGGCATTTCGAGGCAGCTGAAGGAGGTCGCGGATGGGCGAATGGGCGAAGTACGGATTGTACTTCTTGTTGGGCGGGACCATCGTGAGTATCTCGACGTATCTTGGATCGCAAGGCCGGTCGTTTCTTGCGGCTTTCGCCAGCACCTTTCCCGCGATGACCGGCGCGACGTTTATCCTGATCTATCTCAACGGCGGCAGCGAACACCTCGTCACCTATGCCAAGAATCTCTTGTGGTTTGTGACGCCCTGGCTCGTCTACGTCGGTTGCATGATTTATGGAGTCGAGCGGATCGGCTTCTGGCTCTCCATGGCCGGCTCAATGGTCCTCTACATGTGCTGCGTGGGGCTGGTGAAGTTGCTGGCGCGGTGACACACTTTTGCGCGAAACGGTCTGCTTCGACTTTTTCCAAGCGTCACGCATACTCCGATCCATCAGCAGGAATACCGATGGACAAGGTCTCAATTGCACAGTTTCTCAACGAACAGATTCCTCACCTGGTCGCGGTCTACCAATTCGGCTCACAGGCCCGAGGCACCTGCCCCACGATTTGGATGTAGCCGTCCTGGCTCGCGACCCGATCCCCGCTGAACAACGGTTCCACATCGCACAGGAACCGGCAATTCAACTCCACCGCGACGTGGACCAAAGAACCTTCAACCAAAGGCCGAGTTCGAAATGTACACCTACGCCGACTATGCGAGACTCAACGAGGAGCGGCGAGATTTGCTGAAGGGCATCAAAGCGCGCGAACTCGTCTATGGCTGATGATGTGATCCTTAACAAGGCCGCGAGCATCGAACGGTGCCTGCGCCGCATCGCCGAGGAGTATCCAGGAGACCGGCAAAACCTGGCCGCGAACCAAACAAGACGCCATCGTCCTCAACCTGCAGCGAGCCTACGCATAGGGCGCTTTACCGAACAAGCTGCACAGCCAACCCCGCCGATGTAACTCCCCAATTCTCAGTTCACGATTCCTTTGTCGGCGGATTCCACCTACTCAGATGTGGAATCCCGGGAATCAAGACATCCAGTGATCCAGAATGGAGATTCAACTTCCCGCTCTTTCCATTGAAGTCGAATCTGCCATGCGCCGGCACTCACTCGCCTAACGCTGTAGAACCGTCCAGCCCCTTTTGCCAAAAAGTTGAAATGTAGACGGCAGTCCGCCTTCATCCCTCGAGATCAGCACGATAATTTCTGGATGGACCAGATCCATACACTTCAGCTGCCAAGACCAGGAGAGAGACAACCGCGCGGCTCTTCCTTTACTGAGGTCGCTAGAAGCATGAGAGTCCGCAAAAAATTGGATTGGGCGAAAACATTCCACCGCAGCTGTATCTATTCGGGCGACACCGTATCCCATTGGATACGAACACCTACGGGATTGACAGGGAACCCTTCGACGCCAGGCTGAAAATCCGCGCATCTCTCGCAACGGGGGCCGCCTCCGCTTATGGCATGGATATTGATGACTCGTTGCCCCATCCAACCATGGCGTCGCGCTCGGGACGGCGCGGAGCTTTCCCTGCCGACGCCACACACAAGGAGGTAGGTCATGTCGACTCTGGACGACCGCATGTGGGCGACCATGCCGTCGCGGAGGTCATTTCTTCAGCGGATGGGATTGGGTGTCGGGGTGCTAGGCGCAGGCCTGTTCGGCGGCCTGGCGTTGCCGGAATCAGTGCTGGCCGTGTGCGAACCTCCAGGCAATCCCGGGACACCGAAACCATGGCGCAAAGACTGTCGCATGATCCTCCCGCGCCGCCCCGCCAGCACCCTGAGTGCGGCGGAGATCACACAACTCAAGGATGCCTATAAGGCCATGCGCGCGCTCGACAGCAGCGCCCCCAACGACCCGCGCGGTTTCTTGCGGCAGGCCAACGTCCATTGCTGGTACTGCGGCGAAGGCACCCAGGTCCATTTCAGCTGGCAATTCTTCGCCTGGCACCGCGCCTATCTCTACTTCCACGAGCGCATTCTCGGGAAACTGATCGGAGACATGAATTTCCGTCTCCCCTACTGGGACTGGGACACCCCGAGTCACCGCAAGCTCCCCGGCGCCTACACCGATCCGAACGATAACAGTAATCCGCTGTGGAACGGCACCAGGAACATGGACCCGACGGACGAAATCCCGGAAGAAGATGTCGGAGAAGACGTGATGGAGGCCGCTCTCACAGCGGACACCTTCACGGAGTTCGGCGGTACGGCGAGCGGCAGCGGCATTCCGGAGGGGACACCCCACGGCGCAGTCCACGTCGATGTCGGCGGCGACATGGGCTTCTTCGATTCAGCCGGGAAAGATCCTGTCTTCTACGCGCATCATGCCAACGTGGACAAGATGTGGTCGGACTGGAACAAGGCCTCGTCCATCCACACGAACCCAACGGTAACGACCTTCTTGAACCTGACATGGAATTTCTACGATGAAAACAAAGTGTGGCGGTCGATCAAGGCCTCACAGGTCCTGAACCACGACACCCAATTGCGTTATACCTATGGGCCGTCGAAGTTCTTGGAGCAACTCCCCTGCCTCCTCGATTGGTTCCCCATCAAGACCGACTGGCGGATCAGCCAGACCCTGAAGTTTGCCGGACAGACGCGTGCTAAGATGATGAAAGTCATCGAACAGGGAGGCCGCGCGAGACTGCACCTGAACGAGCTCGCCGTTCCCACGGAAAAGAGCGCTGTGTATCGACTCTATGCAACTCCCGAAGCGGCGAAAGCCGATGAAGGCCCCGGTAGCAAGGGCTACCTCGGTACCGTGCCGGTGGTGTTGAACGATCGGGCGCGTCGGCATCTGTCGAAGAATGCACGAAACATCGCGGTCAGGCTCTCCACCGCCAAACTCGATGCCTTGAGCGGTACCGTCGGTCCGGTGCGCCTGGCCCTGGTCGAGCGGGGCGTGAAACCTGAGGCCCGAAAAGTTATCCCGGTACGCGCGAAGGACGTCTTGCTGTCCGTCGCAGAGGTGGAACGCGAGGAACGGTGACCATGGGACTCATCTCCTGGCTCGCGAGCGTCATAGTCCTGGCTGCACTGACGGTTCATGCGGAGGAAGGACCGCACCGGTTTTCAGTCGACTTACCGACCGGGTGGCAAGAGGCTTCCCACCTCCGATTGGTGCTGGAGGGCATGACGGTCGCAGGGGAACAACCGTTCAAGCTGCGAGCGGCGGCGATCCTCGAAGGAGCGGAGCCTGTCATGTTGGGCTCGGCGGGCATCGTGGGGGACCGGTCGGTGGGACCGGCTCCGCGACGCCTGCCGACCCTGCTGATCGATGTAACGCGCCCCCTTGGCAAGTTGGCCGATCGCCTGGGTACGCAACCGGCCATCACGATCCGCATCGAAGCCGTCGATGGTCGCAATGCCTCGTTGAGGGACCTCGACTGGTCGGTGCAATCGGTCCGGCTGGAAAAGAGCGGGCGCAACTAGCGGGACTGCCGACGCGGCATCATAACCTTCAGCTTCGAACCTTGTCGCCGATCCGTCCCGCCTCTCCCTGAGCCGCAGCAATGGCTTCAGACCGGACGCATATCGGCACATCGCGGAAAGGACGATGGCCATCTCCATGTTAGAACCAGTTGCGCTGGAAATTTCTAAGCTCTTCTTTACTCACGCGATCTTTCCGAAGATCCAATGGGTAGAGCGGGAACAACCACCTGTTTGCAATCTCGTTGATTACATCCGCGTCCTGGGTTTCTAACACCCCTCCCGCGTGTAGACTTTCCAAGCTTTTGTTGTTGAGATCGAACAGCGCCTGCATCGTCAGATTCTCATCGATAGGTTGAGCTCGCCAAATCTTAGCAAGGATATGCAAGGCAGCAGACTTTAGACAACCCGCCTTGGAAAGAGCAGAGACCAGCCGCAATGTCGGACTCTCCGAGCTTACAGGCATCAGTCCCAATTCGTCAGTGCGTCGAGGGTCATGCCAAAAATGCACGCCGTCATTTTCGACATAGTCTACATATATGGTTTCTTCCCGCTGGCGGAGAATCTCATTGTAGAAGATCCAGTCAACACTGTTCGGCCCATCGAGATAGTACTCCTTCCGCTCCCGATTCACCCATTCCCGCACCTCCGAGAATGAATGCGGGTGTCGCCATGGGTATTGTGCATATATGCCCTTCGCTAAGTGATCGTTAAAATACTGCAATTGCCGGTTAAAGTCGGATTGTCGTTCGATACGAGGACAGCGAACCGCGTCAACCAGAATAAGAACCTTGGCTGCCTCTTCCTCGGCTGCAAGACGCAGGATCTCACTCCCCGCTGGCCGCCTGAGCTGATTCAATAAGAGTGAGTCGCTGTAGATTTGATGGGAATTAGAAAAGCAAATCGCGGCACCAGCTGCTATCTCGGCATACAGTGCATCATCGGTCAACTGCGAGAGATCTTGGATTGCTTTGACACGCATCAGTGGTTGTGGGGATGCCCATCGAGCTAGCTAACAGGCACGGCCTTATAACTGGTCCATGCCAGGCACAAAGTGGCGATCACAGTCGCCTTCAGATTGGACCTACATTCGAGGCTTCTGGGTCTTCGCAAAACCCTTGCCTATCAGGGACACTCTTGCTTCAACCGGGAAGATTCTTGAATAATCAAGGGACGAAATCAAGGCAGCGTGCAGTGACGAATGCAGACACGGGCGGCACGATGATCCGTACCTTCATGCTGATCATGCTACTCGGATCGACAAGTGGATGCTCTCTCTTGTTTACACCGATGAGGACGCCCATCGGACATTCCTCGGATGAGAACGGCCGACGTTGTTCGACCTATCAAACGAGGTCGGAGGGTGTGTACGAGACAAGATCCGACTACGGCGGTCCTATCAACTCCCCCTAATTCCGGACAGCCGAAAGGAGAATCTGCGTTCAGAAGCAACTTTTCCGCCTGCCGATCAGAATCCGAGCCAGTCAATCGAATCCTCACCCCCTCAGGCCGCCGATGATGGACAGGACAAGATGTGCCCCCGAATCTCGACTCCACGATTCGTTCCTGAGCTGGTCGCACCTTCACGGCCCATTTGATAGGCTGGCAAATGAGGCATTTCAATGAGCACCACACCACAGATCATCTCGGATCCAAGCATCATGATGGGGAAGCCCATTGTGGCCGGAACGCGGATTACGGTTGAACTCATCATTGAAAAACTCGCAGCCGGCGAAACAATCGACCAACTCATCGCCGCGCATCCTCGCCTGACTCGCGAAGCCGTCTACGCTGCCTTCGCCGCCGAAGCCCTCAGGGCAGACGTGGTGTATCGCACGCCGCTCGCCTCGTGAATTTCGTCATTGACGAAGGAATCGACAGCACCGTCATTGCGCAGCTCCGTCACAACAAACACAGCGTGTGGACTGTTGCGGAGATGGTTCCAGGATTAACGGGTGCGCGAATCCGCCGCCAGCCGTAGTAGTCAGAGACCTCGATCCAGGCTATCTCGCCACATTCACCACTCGACCGATCAGGCACTTACATCGTTAGCGCCAGTTCCATGCTGACGTTCAGCCCCCCAGCAATGCCCTCAACGGTTTCGCCTGGGCGAGCCTTGCGCGTACGGATTCCATCCCTTCCCGCCGAATTACCTCAGACAACCTCAGACCAGGTGGCAAGATCGCGAAGTGTAGCTGCCCGGCGGACCGGCCGAAGCCCTCAGTCAGACCACGCAGAAACTCCACCGTGATGTCGTCATGCCGGATGGGCCAAATCGCAGTGTGCCCTCGCTGTAAAAACAGGTTAAGGCGCCTGCGGTATTCTGCTGGGTCAAGTGGTGATACGTGCACCGCTTCCTGAATACCGACCTCAGTATGCAGGACAACTTCTCAAGGCCGTTCAGCCAAGACCACGGATGCAGATGAGGCTCGACAAGTCCCTGCGGACAAGACCAACCGTTCGACGCGACAGGGCGAAAGGAGTTTAAACCCATACGGCAAGGAATAGGAGGTGCACATGACCTCGGCATCCTGGTACATGGCTTGTTGATAGAACTCACGGTAGCTCCCATCCACATCCCTTACGGGGATCAGCACACTCATTTCTGATTTATCAGCATGGCGAGCAAGCCGCCCGGTAGTACCGAAGTCCTCCAACTCGGCTTGGTCGAACCCCTTGGCGCGAAGGTGCGGGATGAGTGCGTGTCGGATCTCCTTCGACAGAAGGCCGAGTGAAAACTGTTCGCTGGTCTCTTGGGTCACACCTTCCCCTTCTATCCAGGCACGAGCATCGCATCCAGCGGAACTATGCTGCAGCGCCTCGCAAGCCAACCGGCGGACGGTCTCGAGCACAACAGACATCCGTTCCAGCCGGAGCCGCTTCCCCGTCAAAGCACCGGAAGCCAGCGATCCGGTCAGCCGAGGAATCGCCTCTGCCGGAGCAAGCAATTCCATCCAGGCATAGAAATCCAAGGCATGACCGCCCACAAGGCAGTCGGTGCAGAAATAGGAATCGTCAGCCCATCGAGCAGGAGCGAATCAGGACCCTGTTGGCAGAACGGACAAGGGCCCTTGCTATTGCGAGATTCATCATCGGTCGACCTGAGCGAGGTGTAACGCCCGATCAGCTCGACGGCATCCAGATCGTCCAGTAGGTCTTCCCACTGTTCGATCACCGATCCAGCGACTGCCTGTTCACCATGCTTGGCCCGAGAGTCCCTTGGCTGCGCAGAGCTGTCAAAGGCCAGCCCTCACCGATGCCAGAGAATCGCGCCATTCCATTTTCTCCGACAGCGGGCAAGAGCGAACCGGCCCCGATCGCCGCCAACATTTTGAACAGCGCGCGCCGCGTGAGCATAACTTCCTTTCCTTCGGTTGAAATGGACGAACGGTCAAAACGAACGAGGGAAGCGTACTACGAAGATGTGGCAGAGAAAGTTACAAGATGGTTGAGGGAAGACAGGAAAAAGCCAAAGAAAAGACAGCACCTGACTCTCTGAGCGCCAAGCCAAAGTCGCTTCGATGGGCGACTTTGTTCAAGTTGATGAGGCCGCCTCAGAGACGACCTACGGTGTCGGTGTATTATGCAGAACCTGCCCCCGCTTACTCTCCCTTTGCTAATGTGCAATCTGCACATTAGCAAAGGAGAATTTTTCACATATGGATTCTGAAGCCCATTATCTCACTCAGTTGAGGTCAGATGGGTTTGCCTCCGGTCCTCCCACCTCAGTTACAGTTTTTTCCTGTAGAGACTCTACTTTGCTCCAAAAGGGATTCAATTCTTCTCTCCACTTTTCTGGGCTACTCCATTGCCTGTCGAAATTGATGATCCAAGCGTTACAAGATACCTTTGGGCCTAAAATATTTGGAACATTTACACTGATAAAAGCAGTTGAAGACAAAGAGGGAACATCGAACCTGGTGGCCACTATCAATTCCGCGGCATTACCGCGCTTCGTGACATCGGTTATGTTCTCCGAAGGTACAAACCCAAACCAACCACGTTGTTCTGGTTGTAATAAAGTAGCGAAATAGTACCCTGCCCACGTTCGGCCAGTTCCTATCCGGTTGTTGGGATACGGAAACACTTCACGCAATGCTGTGAGTAATGCGTACTGGTAGTGATTGCCGCTTGGCGCCCAGTTCTTCCTAAAATGGGAAGCCAATCGGGTAAAGTTCGGCATGAAGCCAATCTTCTCCAGGACAAAATCATCCAATATGCGTAGGATTGCATCTGTGGTCGGATCCAAAATCCTGTGCGCTGTAATCCTCTTAAAAGCATCGAGCACGTCCTGCCAGGCAAGGACTACACAGCCTTTATCTCGCAATGCTTTACTTTCTCTTTCCCTTCTATCCTTGGGCAACAAAACCACCAGTAGGTGATCTATGGCCGTTTGCTTTCCTACCAAGGCATTAAGGTGTGATGCTTTTTCCTGAAGCGTAATCAAGTATTTCTCCGGTTGATTTCTTCCCAGAGGGGCATGGAATTTATTTTCAATACCGATAACGGCATCGTCCGTCTCAATCAGTATGTCAACATATCCTGCTCCAGTATCTTCGTTTTCAGTACGCTGTTCGCAAACGCAAGCGAAGCGCGACCATGTGGACAAGGGCCGATTCGGCGATTCATCAGAGATCATATCTATAAAAATGCTCCTCAGTTCTTGAGACCGCAGCAAAAGTAAGCTGAGAACTTTCGAAGCTAACTTTTCGCCCTGAAGACCTTCAATTTCTCGAAATAGGTTCATGTTCCTCCCCTCTTGTCCATCTCACTGTTTGCTAATGAAGCAAATTCAATCTGTGCGTAAAAATGGTAGACTGCAAACGACTCCCACCTCACGGCCGCACTCCGCAACGTAGTAGCACTTGCCTGCGTATTTTGTCCATGGCATTTAACCGCATCACAACGTCATCTATAGCATTGGCCTGCTCGAATTCCTGCCTCGTCTGATCGAACTCTTTCCGGCAACTGATCTGCTCCTGAATGACCTGCGCCAGGGACTTGTTCAGGGTGACCTGCATCAGCGCATCGGCGGGAACCAGCACCTGCAGCATGAGCAGCACCAGCCATTCCATGATGAGCCTCCCTCCCACACTCACTCCCCCATCCACTCACGAAAAAGGATCGCCTGAATCATGGCATCCTGCACCGCTTTGCAGCCGCCCGACTGCAATAATGCGAGAAGCCCGCCCCTAGACGGGACGTCCATCACCAAAAGCCGGCGCGTCTCACGCTCCAACCTTTCAACAAAACGAAACGCGGTCACCGACCTGCACCCTTTGGCATCGAAAGCACAGACAAAGTTCAGACCAACGGACAGCAGGGTCCGCAACCGAACGGGATCGGTCGCGCTGTCGAAGAGGTACACCGCATTTCCGATACCGGCATTGCGCAATGCCACAACCTCCCAAGGTGTCTCTGCAATCAACAACCTCTGATGGCGGTTGAATTCCTCCGGCCAGGCGGGATGGGGAAAGATCAGCCTACGCAGCCGTCGTTCAGAGACAGACAATGTGTCCTCCGTCCATCCTACCGACAATGAACTCTGTGGCGACGTAATTGGTTTCTTCACAAATCCCCAACTACGCCCCTCCGAGTCGCAGATCGGAATGAGCAGATTGCCTCCGCCATACCGATCGACCATCTTCTGCTCACCGTCTTCGTTCATGTGGAGCGTTTGCAGGAGCTTAGGAACGACGTATCCGGCAGCGATCAGATGACGACTCAAGAGATCGTCCGGCTCAGGCGGCGAATAGCCCAGCCGAAACCGCTCGATCGTGGATTGCGCTACCCCTTGCTCAGCCAAACATTGTCGGGCGATCGCCCCTTCCGGCTTCTCACGGAGCAGTTCCTGGTAGAAGCCTTGTGCTTCCACCAGCATCCTGGACGCATATTCGTTCTCACAACGGCGGCCTCTGAGGGTCCCGTCATTCAACAGACCATCGAGCCGCGCCGCCGCCTCATGAGATATTCCATGAACCCTTGCATGGAACTCAATCACCGAACCTTCTGCCTCGCACCACTTGCAGCGGAAGGATTCCGGTCCCACGTGCAAACCCACTTCGCCGCAAAAGGGGCAATGCCGTGTCTTCCTCAGAGAATCGGTGTCCGTCCAAGCCCCTCTCTTCAAGGACGGACTGAAGAAAGCGACTACCTCGGCACAGTCCAAGTCATCCTTGAGGTTCTCCAAGTATTCCATCTCCAGGAGATGACTCTGGAGTTCCGGGGGCGGATCATCTCCAGCCGGCTCACAACCCTGCCTCACCTTCTCCACCGCGCTGAGAGCTGGCCGATCCAGCCAGGGCGCGAGGGCACTCAAACCGAATGTCACGGCAGACTTGAAGAGATTCCGCCTCGTCAGCATGACCACCCCTCCCCCATAAAATGGATGAGAGGACGTTACCATGTAGGCGTGACAGAGAATGTCATAGATCGTAACGGACCGGATCAGACCGTCGAGCACGCTGTCGCTGAAGCACGCAAGCTGGTTCTAATGGCTCCACATAGGAGGTGGCCTGCTTGGCCGCCAACTGCGCATGTCCAACCAGGGCCTTCTGCGGTGGGATACTCTGCAGTGAATTTCTAAGAGGAACTCAGCGATATCGGTCTAAGGCACGAGCCAGATGAAGGATTACGGCTTCAACGAGCACTTGAGGTTCCAGCACCCTCGCCTCCCGTCCCCAGGAAAGCACCCACGAAGCAAGTTCGTCCATTCCACCAGCGGTGAAGGTCGCAATGACGGAACCGTCTTTTTGAATCTCGTTCTTTTGGCTCGGATGCCACCGTCGCTCTTTGACCAAGTAGGCAACATTCGGCGTGAAGTGAATGCGGACCCTCTGAGCCGGCTCATCGACCAAGCCGAACAGGTTGTCATAGACCTGATCCAATTCAACTCCTTCAGGCAGAATGAATCGATCTTCAAGAACTTCCATGGATACGATCCGCTCAACGGCAAACATGCGAAGCTGTTCGGCCCGGTGCGAATAGCCGACCACATACAACCCGAACTGATACAGCACCAGCAGATAGGGATCCACTCGGTGCTCAACCGGGTCGTCATAGTCCGGCTTGCGATGCAGAAGAACGGCGGTGCACTGCAGGAGCAACGCCTTCTGAAGCTGCTTGAGAATGACCTTCTGCCCGGCATAGTCCCGAACCGGACCGGTGCGCGGCAGAAACACTTGATTGATGCGCGACAGATGATTGAAAGTTTTGTGGGGCAACCCCGCCTCAATCTTCTTGATGAGACCGTCGAGATCATCGACAAAGGGTGTGCCCGCCAAATAGTCGAGATGGCGCTTGGCAAAATGCAGCGCCATGAGTTCGTAGGCAGAGACGGTAATCGGCGGCAGCCCCTTATAGCCCAATGGCAATTGCCACGACTTTTCTCCACCGCCATCTGACTGCTCCAGTGGATGGCCTTCTTCTTGAATTCGATCCATGTCACGATAGATTTGCCTCCTGGAGACCCCGAACTCGCCGGACAACTCGTTGATGGACATCGATCGGCTCGAAAGCGCCCGTACCATTCTGGCAAGCCGCTCTGCCTGACTATAGGCTTTGGGCCGACGACCTACTCGTGCCTTCATGCTCCCTCCCTTGCCCCTCCCACCCCTCAACGAACGGCTACTCACCGCCTAGACCCATAAACCTCAAGTGATCGTTAATGATCAATCCGAAATGCTCCTGGAGCAGCTGTTCGCGCTCCCCTTCATTTATTACATGAAGTTCCTGCAAGCCATCAATTCCTCGAACTTTGAGCAGGTTACCGATGAATGTTTTCCGCCCATCCAGGGTGGGCATCGTGCATATCAGTCGCTGAACGAACAGCGACTCCGGCGCATGCGAGTGGTAGTAGTTGGCAAACTGGTAGTCCACCGGCAGCCAGGGCTCGAGAGTAAAGGAATAGAGATTCGTCCAGGCCTCATCGAGACGACATTGCAGTACATGCTCTCCCCGTTCGTCCGTCGTGAGCCTAAATTGATCCGGCCCTTGCCGATGTTCCAGACCAGCCACACAAGGCAACGGCTCACGCAATCCCTGCCCTCCGAATCCGACATCCACAATCCAGCGCTTCCCGTCCAGATGAACGAGTAGCACCTGGTGACTCCGCGGCCTTATGCCTTCCGCCCCATACAACACCCGGGCCGCCAATCTGGTGATGGCGAATCCAAGGTCTTCTAGCAACAGCGCAAACAACCCGTTCAACTCGAAGCAGTACCCGCCTCGACGACTCGTCACGATCTTCTCAAAAAGGGCAGCGGGCTCCAAGGCAATGGGGCGTCCAAGCTGGATGTCCAGATTTTCGAATGGCACGGTCAGGACATGGGAGAGATGTAAGCCACGCAATGTCTCCATCGACGGAACCAACGAGCCTTGATAGCCGATGCGCGCGAGATAGGCCGATCGATCAACCATGGAGTCCTCCCGATGAGTGGGTCATTATACGAATCTGCCTGAACGGATCACACAGGTCTCAGCACCGACGCCGGCCGGTGACATTGCAGACGCCTGCGGCGCTTGCTACGATGGTCGGTCTTTTTCCGACAGAGGACTCCAGGGTGGCCAACCGTATTCCCCCAGATCGCACCACGAACGACTTGATCGTCGAAGGCGCGCGCCAGAACAATCTCAAGAGTATCTCCCTGCGGATCCCTCACAACCGGGTCACCGCCGTCACCGGCCTGTCCGGATCCGGCAAATCGTCCCTGGCCTTCGACACATTGTTTGCCGAAGGCCAATGGCGCTATGTGGAATCGCTCTCCACCTACGCGCGGATGTTTCTCGATAAGGTGAACCGGCCCGACGTCGATCGGATTACCAACATCCGCCCCGCGATCGCGATCGAACAGAAAAATCCGATCCGCACCGCCCGTTCGACCGTCGGCACCGCCACCGAGCTCGCCGACCTGTTGCGGCTGCTCTTCGCCAAAATCGGCAAGCCCGTCTGCCCGGATTGCAAACAGGAGGCGCGCGGTTACCATCCTGGGTCGGTCGCCGAGGAACTGCTGGCGCGATTCCCTGACGCGCGGGCGATGGTTCTCTTTCCCCTCAAGGATCTCGGCCCGGGCCACGACCGCTCCCTGCTCGACTCACTCCTGAAACGGGGATTCACCCGGCTGCGATGCGGCGAGGAACTCCTGGATCTCCACGAACAGGCGGTGCTCCCGGAGACCCGCGAATCGGGCATCCAGGTCGTGCTGGATCGACTCGTCCTCCGACCGGATAATCGCCACCGGCTGATCGAGGCGATCGAAGTGGCGTTTCAGGAAGCCGAAGGCACCTGCCAGATCCTGGTGATCGGAGAGGGGCTCCGGACCTATAGCACCCACTTTCGCTGTCAGGGGTGCGGGCGGACGTTCGAACCGTTACGCCCGCTGCTGTTCTCCTTCAACCACCCGCTCGGAGCCTGCCCGGAGTGCAAAGGGTTCGGCAATATCCTGCAATACGACAAAGATCTGGTCATCCCCGACCGCAGCAAATCGCTTGCCGGCGGCGTCATCGAGCCTTGGAGCAAGCCGGGATCGGACTGGTGGCAGAAGCAAATATTGCTGGCGATGAAGAAACAGGGCGTGGATCTGACGGCCCCGTTTCAAGAGCTTCCCGAAGAGGTGCAACAGCTGATCTGGGAAGGGAGCGATCAAGTCGAAGGAGTCCGGCAGTACTTCGACTATCTGGAAACCAAACGCTACAAGCTCCATGTGCGCGTGCTGCTCAGCCGCTACCGCAGTCCGGCCACCTGCCCGACCTGCCACGGCAGCCGTCTGAAACCGTCCGCCCGGTTCGTCAAATTGGCGGGGCAGGATATCGTGGAGATCGGTGAACTCACCATTGAAGCGGCCGCCGCCTGGTTCGAGCGCCTGGCCCTGCCCGCCTTCGACGCGGAGGTCGCCAAGGATATTCTGCGCCAACTGCATGCGAAG
>WBZT01000086.1_pt1 | contig 80286 bp, 78 predicted proteins | sample 5204241 | NCBI WGS metagenome assembly WBZT01 (sample SAMN12344358, study PRJNA552823) | activated sludge metagenome | biome: Activated sludge suspended growth; feature: Nitrification reactor; material: Wastewater; isolation source: activated sludge from nitrification reactor of wastewater...
TCAGCCTGCTCCGCCTGACCGGATGGACCAGCATCACCGCCGGACTCCGACATCACGCCCGAGATTCCAGACGCCCGATCACCCTCATCGCAACCTCATGAACCGACTTTGCCGAGGCCCTGCTCACACGACCCTCCGCCGCGAGGGTCGCCGCATGGTCGGCAGCCGAGTGATCGGCTGAAGCCCGAGCTGCAGACGCGGTGCGCGCGAGAGCCGTGGCGTATGGTCCGGACCTCGCCCAACCAGTGACATGGGACGGCGTCCAGGTCCCCCAGGCTAGTTCTGCCAGGACTGCGTGAAGGTCGCGGAGAGTCCGGCCGATGCTGTCGATCACTGGGTCCAGGTCGGCGGTGGTCGACGTGTGAAGGTCGGCTGAGGCGAGCAGGGCTTTAGTGAGGGTGTCGTGACAGAACGCCGCCAGGCTCGCCCACTGATCGGGCTGCTGAAGCCGTTCCGGGAGGTTGTAGACGAGGCCGGAGAGGAGCGTGTGCACGTCGTCCAGGCCAGCGGCTTCAGGTACCCCCTCACGTTGGGCTAACGCAACCAGCGCTTGACCGTCGCGGTCCGTCGTTGGGTGCCCGGTGGGTGGGAGCAGTTGGTCGACCTCCTTGGCCAGGGTGAGGCGTTGAGCATTGAGCGCTTCAACCTCCTCAGCGCGATCTCGGCTGATGCTCCATGCGACGGTCAGCCTCCTAAGGAAGTCCTCAACCTCGATGAGGAGGGCAGGGACCACGTGACCCCTGGATGGCGGGTTGATATGTTCGCGTACGACCTGTTGGATGACCAGGCCTCGGGTGCGATTCCAAGCGACCTCTGCTTCGCTGATGGCGTACCGACGCAGGAGGCCGCTTTCCCATGGCCGATGGCCGTTCCACTCCATAGCATGCCCTCCAACGAGCGTGGCAACGACATCAGCTCGTTCGCAGTTCGGTAGGAGGCGAAGCATGAGGACAGCGAGATCTCGGACGCGACGGGAGGGGTCGGGCTGGAGCGTGTCCGAGATATGGAGGAGCCGCGCCGTCGCGACGGCCTCTCCCTGCTCGTCTCGGCCCTCCGCTTCGGTGATGAATCTGTCGGAGTCCAGAATGCGTTGCAGGATGTGGTCCTCGCCGCCCGCCATCAGCGCCAAACGGTCTGCCAATGTGGGTGAAACCCACCTCGCAGTGGCTAGGCACTGGGCCAGGTCCTCGAGTGCCGACGCCCGAAGTAGATCCTGAACCCCGGCAGCGGTCGGGGCCGGATCGCCCGCAGCGGTCGTTCGCGGCCCCAGAGCCGCCAGCAGGTCCGTCAGTGCTCGGAGGTCGTACATGTTTGCCACTGCGTCGAGGGAGTCGTGGAGTCCGAGCTCCTGGATGACCCATCGGTGGGTGGGGAGGTCCTCTGCCAAGTCGCGCAGTTTGTCCAGGGCGCGGGGAATGCTCGCATGGAACGGAAGACCATTGACATCCGAGCCCACCATGTGGAGGGAGGCAGTGAGATCCACGAGGGCCGGCGGGACTTCGGCCTGGATAATGGCCTGGCACCAAGATTGGGCGACCTGACCAAAGTCGGCGATACGCAAGCCTTTGAGCGCTGCTGCGACCCGCACCGCCGACGCGCCCCTGAGGTTCGGGACAAGATCCGCTACTACGCGACTTGGCTCGTGGCCATCGCGCAAGCTGCCGAGCGCGATGGCTCCTACGTCAATGTCGTCGACAATCGCGAGCAGGGACTGGCGAGTCACTGCTTCCGTTGGAGGGGGGGTTCGGTGTACTGCCGACGCGATTGCCTTTGATCGAAGGGGGTGGAGGCCACGGACTCGGCCCTCAACCGGATCTGCAATCAGGTGTTCTCGAGCTAGTCGAGCAGTGGCCCGGCGCATGGCGGCGTCATCGAGCCGGATCTGCTCTTGGAGCGCAAGGGCCGGCAGGGTGACACCCCAGGCATCCGCCTGACAAACGAGGGCGAGGATGCTGATCTCATTGGAGCGTTCGGCATCCAGGAGCCGCTCGTGGACTTGAGCGTCGATGACGTCACGGAGGCGTCGGCCGCGAGTCAGCATGTGTGTGTACTCGAGAGTCAGGCCGTCGCTCTGGTCGAAGGCTTCCCGCCACGATGAGTGGGCCACGAGTCCGCGTTCCTCGAGCGAGGTGAAGATGGCTTCGGCAGTTCCCTCATCCAGCTCCACAGAGGCGATGTCAAGTTCGTGCGCCGAGAGGACGGTTGGCAGGTCCTCGTTCCTGACCGTCGCCATCAGGAACGTCTGTTGGACATCTGCAAGCCGCCGCCGCAGTGCCTCGAACTCGGGTGCTGAACTCGCCACTAGCTGGTCAAGGATGAACCCAACAGGTGCCCGTGCGCTGGGCCGCATGGCCGACGCGAATCGCGAGATGACTGCAGCGTCCCCCCTATCCAGTCGATGGATGCGAAACCAGCTGACTGACGGGACGTGCTTGGCCAGGGACCAAGCACGGGCGGACTTGCCGACGCCCGAAGGGCCGGTCAGTACGAGGGTCTCCTGGGCCGATAGTCGCTCGTAGAGCGCGTCCAGCAAGCCCTCGGGCTGGAAGACAAGACCCGCAGCTACGTGGCGGGGCTGGGTCGAGACACCCTCGTAGTAGTTCTCGTTGGTCTCCGTCGGCTGGAAGCGGACGACGCTGCAAAGACCGCTTCCTAGAGCTTCGGACAGGTGGCTCGGGTCCGTCGCTTGCAGGATCTCGGTGACGATCCCTTCGAAGTCGGAGCGTGTAAGGCGACTCAGTTCGCGTAAGTGGCTCGGAGCGTTGGAATCGCTTGTGCTGGCGATCGCCTGCCGCAGTGCGTTGAAGATGGGCTCTGCAACCTGTGGCACGTGCAGGTCCTTCAGCTCGACGAGCCACCCGAGCGCCTCGCGCTCGGCCTGGGGCCAGGAAAGTTCGAAGAATCCGCACATGCCGTAGGCGGCTTCGACTTCCTCAGCGGAAGCGCCGGACGCTGCGAGGAGCCCCGTGAGTTCCCTTCGGACGGGGTCCGACGAAGGTAGGCCTTCAAGTGTTGACTCCAACCGCAGGCGAGGCAGGTCCTGCTCGAGTCGTTCAAGGCAAACTGAGACGCGTATCGCACCGAGGCTCCGCGCTCGAATGAGGCCGTCAAACAGGATTCGGGCCACGTCGGTCGCAGAGAAGGGCGCCAAGTGCCCCTGTTTGGACTTGACTTGCACCAGATGGTCCCCGGTCGAAGCGGTGAGGACAAGATCGTCCTTCCCTTCGGGGGTGATGCACTCTGCACCTATGCGCCCGCTGAGAGTTTGGACGCTCAACCACGCTCCGACGGTGTCTTGGAAGTGGAAACCCCGCCCGGCGCGCGCGCCGCTGCGTGTCCTCGCGATCCAGTCGGATGCGGGCGAGTCGACCGTGCATGGCTGGGGTGAGGGTAGGGGCTGCTTGCGGGTCGCGCCGCGCTTCGGAGCGGTGTGACGCCTACTTCGCTGGACCTTCCTCGGGCTCACGGACGGTCCGTCTTCTCAACAACCAGATCGGGGTAGCGGAGGAGGATCCAGTGGCGGCGCGCGAGCTGGTTCTCAAGGTAGAGCCGCTGCTCTCTATCGGTGAGGTCGCCGCCCAAGGCGTCCCCGATCACCCGCACCTCTGCCATCAAGCGCTTGCGTGCCCGGTCGAACTTCTCCTGACAACGGCGGTGACAGAAGCGGCTGGGGCGTCCGTCACGCCGGCTCTCGGGCCACGAGCAGGTGTTGGAGCAGGTCGGGTTCATGCAGCGGACGGAGGTCGTCGGTGGTATGCACGCCTCCAAGTCGGAGATGAGGCTCTCGATCGATGTGTCGTCTCCGCGGCGACGACGCAGCACTTCAAGTGAAGGTCGCACTGGCGTACCCATGGAGCCGGTACCGGGCTCCTGGTCAGGCGGGCTAGTGCCCGCACGTCGGTTGGGGCTGGTCAGACCCCTTAGCTTGGTGTCTCCACTATACGATCGTGCGGGCGATGTTTGGCGCATCCGTCAAAGATAGCCCGTATGGTTCTGACCAGCCCAAAGTCCGCTGTTCCTGCTCATGAACCTAATGGCGGTGGCCACTGGGGGGCCGCCCCGTGACACGGATGATCAGCGCGCATGTCGGGCACTATGCGTCGTATCTCTTGCGCTGACGGGCACTCGGTCGCTAGCGTCGGGGGCAGGATCCACCATCAAGGGCGCGCCCCAACAAACCAAGAGGGCGCACCAGCTGCGAACTGGCACGCCCTTGGTGACGGACCTGATGCAAGTTGGGACAAGCGAAGGACCGTCATGGGTCAGTCTATGGATGCCGCATGCCCGCGGCCAGCCCCGGTGGGTCGGGTGACAACGTGGACCTTCCGCTTCTCGGAGGGCCCAACGGCGTGGGACTGGACGGACGGACCGCCCGATCCGCGACTCCTCCTGTCGATCAGGACGCCGAACTCCACGGAGAAGAGTCGCCACATTCCTGTGCAGGCGTACTCGATGACGCTTGGCGCCTCGATCCGTGTGGAGTCGGGTGTCGAGCACGACCTGGTCCGCGAACTCGACCGCGACCCCGACGTCGTGTGGCTGGTGTCCCAGCCGGTCCGCCTGCGCCTCGTCACCGCCAACGGCCGCTCTCGGGTTCATACCCCTGACCTGCTCTCGATTGACCAGCGCGAAGAGGTGACGATCTGGGACGTCAGGCCCGCGGAGAAGCAAGACGAGAAGTTCGCCGAGAGCCGTGACCTGACCTCACAGGCTTGTGCGGACGTCGGCTGGCGATACCGCGTCTTCGATGGGGGTGACCGGATCCGGCGGTACAACCTCAGGTGGCTCACGGCATACCGGATGCCGATGCCCTGGTACCCCAACGCCCGACAGGAGCTCATCGCGATCTGCTCCGCAGCGGACGCGACTATCGGGGCTGTCCTCGCAGCCGACAGGGGCGCGGGTCATCTCACCAGCGCCATGTGGCACTACGCGTGGACCGGTCTACTCGTCATCGATCTGGACCAGCCGATGAGGCGCACAAGCGGCGTTGCCGTTCGTCAGAGGGTCTCAGCGTGACCGACAACGTCGTTCCTCTGATGGTCGGCTCCCGCATTCTGACCGCGGACGGGTATGCCGTCGTCGTCCGCCTCGAGCGGCATGGTGTGCGACTGCGCTTCTCCACGGGGCCGGAACGCTCTATCGCCTTCAGCCAGCTCGACGTGAGGAGCGTGGGCGAGGACGGCATACAGGCCGTGCATGCGTCCCTGTTCCCTTGGTGGCAGCAGCTGGAGTTGGCCGTTCAGCACGAGGCGCTCTTCAAGCAGGAGTGCGTCCTGGAGTGTCGGACCGGCTTCCGCTATGGCCTCATCGAACTCGCCCAAGAGGGCGAGCCCTTCTATCCGTTCGGGCCGGAGTTCGGCCTCAGCCTGCGGGCGAGATATGCGGCGATGAGCAAGGTGGTCAGCTTCGAGCGGTCTGTTGACCGCGTGCTCATGCGCCGGGTCTACGAGGGCGAGCTGAAGAGCCACCGGATCGCGCCGCGGACGCTGCAGCGATGGGACACGTTGTGGAGCGGCGGTGGCCTTCGTGCACTCGTGGACGGCCGGTCGATCAAGGACAAGCAGGGCTTCGAGGCGATCGACCCGACGTTCCGGCGGATCGCCCTGGAGAAGTTCGCCGAGTACGACGGGTCGCGCAGCCGCCCCAATCTGCAGGAGATCGAGCGCCAGATTCGCGTCGCCCTCAAGAACGAGGGCGTCGAGGATCCCAACCTGCCTGATCGCCTGGTCCAGGAGTTCCTCAGCCAGCACTGGCGAGCCACGGGCTCCACGGTCCGCGCCCAGCGGTCGAAGTCCCTGCGCAGGGTTGCCGGCCACGAGAGCTATCCCGCTCAGCATCCCGGCGAGTTGGCAACCGATCTGACCATCGTCAACAACTTCGTCCTCGACCCGCTGCAGGAACGGGCGATCAACGTCGAGGTCGGCGTCATCCACTCGATCGCCACGAGAGTCATCCACGGCATCCGGGTGTTCCCGCGCGGGGCACGCGGCATCGACGTCGGGCTACTCGTCTACGACGCCATGCGACAGATGTCGATGGTCGTCGAAGGCACCACCATCGACGACTTCCGCTGGTGCGGCATACCCGAATCCCTCGACCTCAGCGGCAACCCCGTCCACGTCGGGCGCCGCCCAGCCCTCAACCCCGGACGGTCGCTCCAAGGAGTCCACTACCTCCCAGGCGTCACCCCCACGTCAATCCGCAGCGACCACGGCAGCATCTTCGTCGGCGAGCACTTCCGCGCCCTCATGGACCAGTTCGGCATCGAGCTGCGCCTCTCACGCGGCAAGAAGCCCACGGACAACCCCCACTCCGAGCGGAAGATGGAGGACCTCGAGCGCGCCTACCAGCAGATCCCTGGCTACAAGGGTCGATCCGTCAAGGACCGGGGCCGCTTCATCGGCATCGAGGCGGACGAGCCTCTGCTCACCGCAGAAGCCCTGGAAAGGCATCTCAGAATGTGGACCGCCCTCGATTACCACCGCATGCCGCACGAAGGCCTCGCTCTCCCGGGCGCACCCGGAATCCGCCTGACCCCCTTGGAGATGCATGACGCCATGGCTGACGCGACCGGCAGGATCCTCGTCCCACAACACCCCGACCTGATCTACCAGTTCCTGCCGATCATCTGGCTAGCCCCAGGGCACTCCGGGGTCGAGCACAAGAACCTCACCTACGACGCCCCCGTCTTGGAAGGGTTTCGCTCGGTCAGGGTCGGCACCTTCCGGGCCAAAGACCACGCCCTCCCCTTCCACATCGACCCGCGCGACATGACACGGCTGTGGTTCCGGCACCCCGAGACCGACCGCATCCACGAGATCCCGTGGAAGGCGCGGCACCTGATCCATGCCCCCCTTGTCGACGACATCGTCGACCGTGCGCTGAAGCGGATTCGCGAACGTGGGGGCAACCGGTCCCTCAACAAGACCGTCGTCATGCGCCAGATCATCGACGAGATCGGCGAGCTCACCACCGCGCCGGCGACGGACGAGTGGCGCGCCAAGATGTCCGCCGCCCAGCTCCGCTGGGAACAATCCCAACGGGACCACGCCGAGGTCGCCGAAGCCCACCGACTCATCGAGGAACAGGTCGCCTCCGGCTCCCCGCGAATAGCTCCGGTCACCCACGTCGTCGACTCCGCCGATGAGCCCGGCGTGATCGACTTCGACGCCCCATTGCCGGACTACGGATCCGAGGCCGTGTGATGGATGCCCGGATGTGGCACCAGCAGGCCACAACACCCCCACCGGCGCTGCCCGACCCCATCCCCGTCGAGGTCTTCGACGACCTCCCCGACGCTCAGCAGGACTCCTACTGGCACGCCCTCACTTTCGCGCTCGGGACACTGGTCCTGCCCTCGATCCTCGCCGAGCACGCTGCCCTGCATCTGACCCGGATCGTCGAACGCAACCAACGCCGCCCGCCCGGGGCGAAGTGGATCGGTTCGGTCAGTGCACCCTTCGCCATCGGCAAGAGCACGTTCGTCAAAGCCTGGGCCCACACCCTCTACCGCCACGAGCTCGGCCCCGCCTGCGCCGACCCGCGCCCGACGTGGAGCCCCGAACCGGGGGTCACCGCCGACTGGATCCCGCAGGTCTACATCACTTTGCGGACCGCCTCGAAGATTCGCGACGTCCTCGCGGCGCTGCTGCTGACCATGGGCTACCCCAGTGAAGGCCTCGTCCGGGTCACCACGACCCGCGTCATCCACGCCTTCCGACAGCACGGCGTGCGTATGCTGCTCATCGACGACTGCCACTTCCTCGACGTCTCGAACAAGGCGTCGCGGGACATGCTGGACTTCCTGAAGTACCTGAACACCGAGCTCGGCGAGCTCGGCGGGACGATGATCCTGGTCGGCGCGGAACTGCAGGAGTCACCGCTCTACCTCGACCCGCAGATCAACTCCCGCTTGGACCGCGTCACCCTCGGCCCCTACGGCTACGGCACCGACCAGGAACGGCAGCTCTGGCAGCGCTTCCTCAAAGACGCGGAAGCCGTGCTGTTGCCCTACTTCGACTGCGCCCCACCCGGGATCTTCTCCCAGCAGCTCGCGGGCCACATCTTCCGCCGCACCCAGGGGTACGTGGGTGACACGGCCCTCCTGCTCACCGAAGCCCTCCTCGCGGCCTTCGATGACGGATCGGACACCATCACCACCGCCCACCTGGACGCCGTCACGCTCTCGGCCCGAGCGGCCGCAGCCGAGATCAAGCTCCGCGCCCCCACCGCGCCTCCCTCGAAGCGGCGAAAACTCAAGGTGGCCGTGTCATGACGCCAGTCGCGTGGCCCGTCCGCCCTGAACCGCGCCCAGGCGAACCCCTGACGTCGTATGCGGTGCGCCTGGCCGATGCGAACGGACTCCCCCGGGGCATGGCCATCGACCGTCACCGCCGCGACATCGACGTTCCAGCTGACGAACTGGACACCGTCGCGGCCCTCGCCGGCCTCGACGCCGGAGCCGCGGCCCGCCTGACGATGGACCGCTACCCGCCGACCGTTCGCGGACGCGGTGCCACGCACCGGGGCGGTTGGCGTCTGCACTTCAGCGTCGAGTGGGTGTGCCCGCGGTGCACCGCCCTGACCGGTCGCCGCGAGCTGCTCTGGCAGACCGCCCTCTCGCCCGCTTGCCGTGACTGCCATCTGCTGTTGGTCCCGGCCGGGTCTCTGGCCGAGCCGGCGACTGTGCCGTCGCCGCGGCTGGTGGACCTGGTCGGCGAGCTCACGTCGCTGGCTGAGGCGTCGGTCGTCCATCAGTCGGCCCGTCTCCGGTTGGGTGCCTTGCGTCGGGTGTGCGCCGTCGTGGCTCAGACCATCGACGACCAGTGGCCCGACCGCCCCAGCGGGCTGCCGGCCCTCGACGTGGCGGCTGCTCGCCGGTGGGGCGTCTTCCCCAGCCCGGATCCAGGCACGGTTGGCGTCATCCTGTCGGTGGCCGCGCCAGCGCTGCATTCGGGTTACCACCGGGACCGCCTGCTGCGCGAGGTGCACAACGGCGCCGCCGCGGGCACACCTTCACGGTCCCGGCGCAGCATGTTCCCAACGCTGGCCGCTACCTGCGCAGACGGCCACCATCGCCGCAGAAGGCCGCGCCGATCCTGGCCGGGTTCAACCGCGAGGACGCCCGCCGCCTCCAGTGGTTGATCACCCAGCTGACTCACCAGGTGAGGCGGCACGGCATACGGCCCGACCACGTCCCCGCCCTGCTGCCCGCACCCGGTGACGACGGTCTCCCCGACCCGACCGTGTGGCGCACCCGCTGGCACTCCGCGATCGCCCTGCACATGCTCCTCACCCACGTCCACGACGGCCCGACCTCCTCAGCCCGCGCCTGCCACGCGTTCGGCACCACCGACACCGACACCAGCCTGCTGCTCGACGGCATACGCCTCGGTCGCGGCATCCACGACCTCGACGCCGCTCGCCTCACCGACGCCGTCGACGCTCTCGTCGACGCCGGGCTGGTCGACTACCAGCGCCGCCGCGACACCCTGCGACCACTCACCCGCCTCCCGCGGCTGCCCCTCGCCGCCGACCGGCTACCCGACATCGACTGCCACCCTGGACGCGAGCTCGCGGTGGCATGGATCTGGACGCGGCTCACCCACGGGCCGACGTTCACCAGCCCGCGCCCGTTCATCGCCGACCGACACGTGCGCGCCTTCGACGCCGCGATCGACCCCGAGACCCGCCTCGTCCTCGCCGAGACCGGGCAGCAGCTACTCGCCAACGCCGACGTCATCACCATCCCCACCACCCACGCCACCTGGGCCGCCGTCACGAGGAGATACGGGTGACACCGCTCGACCATCCCGCCCTGGAGGACCTGCACCAGCGCACCGCGGCGATGCTCGCTGCGATCGACGACACCCCACTCGAGGCCATCGACCACGGCCACTACCAGCACTACTACGAAGAGCTCCGGCTCCTGGTCGAAGAATGGCGGTCCGGAACCTGGCTTCAGCAGGTCACCGAACCCGCGGCACCGACGCAGAGGATCTGGCTGGTGTGGGACTGCTGCAACGTGGTCGCAGCAGTCGACACCGAACATGACGCCCAAGAAGCCCGCGCCGACCTTCAACACCAGCTGTTGTGCGAGTACGGACCCAGCCTCGAGCTCATCGAGTCGATCACCATCACCACCGCCCACGTTCAGACAGCGCGACCAGCGCCAGCCCGGGTGCGACCGTGAGAGACATCAGTCGCGAGGTCCTCGCCCGCGACGCCGCCTGGTCCCTGGCCGACGGCGCCTGCAAAGACCTCACGCTCGAGTGGGGCCGGTGGGAAGCCACGTATGCCGCCACCCTCACCCGCGCGGCCCGGCTCGCCGCCCTGGCCGAACCGGCCGCGGTCTGTGGGGGGTGCCCGATCACGGCCGAGTGCGCCGACCTCGCCGAACTGTCCGGCTATACGGGGATCGCCGCCGGTCAGGGCTACCGCGAGGGCCGACCCGACCGCTCTCGTGCCCGGGCGCCGCGAGAACGGAGGACGGCATGAACGCCTGGCAGATGTACCCCAACCACGTCTGGCTCGCCGACGGCGACCACACTCTCGTCCTGCTGGTGATGGGCCTCCCTGATCGTCGCGTCATCGGCGCCACCGTCGTCCAGGAACCGGCAGACGCGGCCGCGCTGCTAACCCGCCTCGTCAACGCTCACGGCTGCCCGGCGACGCTGCGTTCGATCTGGGACCCACTGTTCCAGGACCTCAACACCGCAGCACGCGAGGCCGTCTCCCGGGCCGGCTGCCCCAAGCCTGCCGGTCGGCTCGAGCCTCACGACTTCGTCTGGGCGCTCGACACCGGGAACGCCGCCACCCAAGCAATCCGGGCCAGCAACCCCGCCACCATCGACGGCGCTGCCAGCGCCCTGGTGACGTGGCTCCACGCCCTTGCCCCGACGTCAGCAGCCAAAGTCGCCGGACAGCGCTCAGGTAGCCTGACCGTTGACGCCCACCCTTGCGAGGGACCGGGAAGTGACCCCCAGGATCTCCTGCCGGACGGCAGGGCCTGGGGGTCGCGCACACCACCCCCAGACTCCCCGTGACCGCGGTCCTGCCCGTGTCGGTGGCACCCCGCCCGGGTGAGTCGATCGAGTCCTGGCTCGAGCACCTCGCCGACGCCAACGGCCTGACCACAGCCCAGCTCCTCAACGTCACCGGCCGCAGACGGGCCGGCACCCGGTACCTCACTCTCGCGCCGTCACCAGAGACGATCGCTCGGCTTGCTGCTCTCGCCCGCGTCGACGAGCGGGACGTGTATGGAGCCACCCTGGCCCGGTTCGACGGAACCGCCCTCGACCTCACCGGGCTCGAACCGGGCGACCGGCACTCCTACCGTCAGGTCGCCGCCCGTGGCTGGGCACCCGCCCACGGCACCCAGATCTGCCCGATGTGCCTCGCCGAGCACGGCGCTTGGCAGGCCGCCTGGCGGCTACTCCTCGTCACCACCTGCACCCAACACCAGTCGCTCCTCGTCGCCCGCTGCCCCTCATGCCGGCGACCGTTCCGCGACCAGCGCCACTCCCACCTCCGCCGCGTCGGCGCCGCCACAGTGTGCGCGAACCCGCTCGGCGCCGGCCCCACCAAGCAGTGCCAGCACGACCTCACCACCATCCCCACCACCCTCGCCAGCGAGAGTGTCCTCGCCCTGCAAGCGCGCATCGACACAGCCCTCGCGGGGCAGTCGGTGACCGTGCTGGGACAGGCCGACAAGACAGCGGCATACCTGACCGACCTGCGCCACCTCACCACCCTTCTGCTCCACCTCGCCGGACAGCCCGGCGCCACGCAACTGGGGCCCTGGGTGACCGACCTGGCCGAGGAAGCTGATGCGCGAAGCGGTGATCGCGGACCGCGCTGGGGCCTGCGGCCACCCGAACACCCCGCTCTGCGCGCGGCAGCGTTGGCGACGGCGGACGGCATACTCACCGTCCCCGACATCGACACGGCCGCCTCCCGCCTGACTCCGTGGACAGAGCTCACCCCCAGCACCAATGACGGCCCACTCGGGTGGCTCGCCGACCGCACCGTCATGACCCCCACCCTGACCAGGCTCGTCATGGCCGCCCGCGCCCCACACCGCCGCCTATCCCACCACCTCGACAACCACCCCGGAGGGCGTGTGCCGATCAACCTCACCGTCATCCCCCAAGTCATCCCTCACGCCCAGTACCTCGAGCACCTCCAAGGCGCGTCCACCTCGAGCGAGGAAACCATCCGGATGTTCGCGTCCCTGTCGCTCGCGCGCCTGCACCCGGACGTCACGTCGTGGAAGGCCGCCGCCGAAGCCCTCAACATGCCCGGCCCGATGGGTGTGCGTTGCGCCCGCGCCTGCTCAGCCACCATGCTCGTCAGCGCGGAGGAATGGAAAAGCCGGATCTGGCGGGCTGGGGAGGAGACGCAGCGACGGGACTATCGGGCCACCGAAGCCAAGGTCGGTCGACGGCTCCACTCGTGGCGCTGGTTCGAGGAATGGAGGCAACTCTGCCGCCCGGCAACCCGTGACAGCAGCCAGCCCTTCGCCATCAACTGGCAGTGGGTCCATGTCGCCCACGCCCACCTCGACATCTCACCCGCCTGGCGCGGCAACAAGCCCTCCGCCAAGGACCGCGCCCACTACCGCCAGATCGCCGACTCCCTCGACGTGAAGCAGCAGTTCGAGCTCGCCTACGCCCTCCACAAGCGTGCGTCAGCTCAACACCCGACTAGGCTCAATACTGCCGGGCTCGGGCCGATAGATTGTCGGCAGAACGATCGTCTGGCGTCCAGACATCTCAGGAGGGCTCGCGGTGGAAAGCTTTGAGCGCACGGCCTTATGGTCACATTTGGCATATCGGGACCACGACCCCGATGAAAAAGAGAGGGAATGGCTCCGATCGGCATTCCTAAACATGCGCTCCGCGGTAAAGCCTCTCGCAGGCGAGATCGCTCTGAGCATGCCCGACTTCACTGACCACTCAGCCGATCATCTAGACGCCCTTTGGGAAATGGCTGACCTGGTAATGGGTGACGACTACCCGATCACTCCGGCAGAGGTATTTGTCCTTGGCTGCGCATTCCTTATGCACGACTTAGGGATGGGCCTGGTTGCTTACCCCGCAGGAATTGATAAGATAAAACAAGATCCATCGTTCGCCGACAGTCTGGTTTCCATCCGAGAGGCCAATCCCGCCCTCAGCGAGGACAGCGCCGTCCAAATGGCCCTCACCCAGTATCTTCGTCGGCACCATGCTAAGCAGGCTTCGAACCTGATGTCGCAGGAGTTCCACCATGCCGGAATCTCGTTCTATCTCCTGCAAGACCCGCGACTCAGACAGCAGTTTGGACATCAGATCGGCAAGATCGCAGAAAGCCACTGGTATGACGTTGCTGAGCTTCCCACTCGTCTCCGCCGACCGATCGGTGCGATGTCGCTGCCTCAGGCGTGGACGGTAGACCCTGTCAAACTTGCAGCCATACTCCGACTTGCGGATGCGTGCCATCTGGACCAGCGTCGGGCTCCGCTATTCCTGCATACCTTTCGGAAGCCCGTCGGCAGTTCTGAAGATCACTGGCTCTTTCAATCCCGCATGGCCAAGCCCATTCCCCGCGATGATCGGCTCGAGTACACGAGTTCCGTGCCCTTTACGATCGACGAGAGTTCCGCTTGGTGGGTCGCCTACGACTCGCTGAACATGGTGGACGCCGAACTGCGGGGCGTAGACGCGTTGTGTGCAGATCTGCAACTGCCTCGAATGAGAGCCCGCTCCATCGCCGGCGTCGAAGACCCAGCTCGCTTTGCTCGCTTCGTAGAAGCCGCGAACTGGACCCCCATAGATGCTTCACTGCGCGTATCAAAGGTGCCTGACCTAATTCAGAGGCTGGGGGGTCGGACCCTCTACGGGGATGAACCCCTGGTCGCGCTGCGCGAACTAATCTCGAATGCTGCCGATGCTGTACGTGCGAGAAGGGTGCAGTTCGAGAACACTGGACTGCGCGTCGAAGTGCGGTTGTCGCACGTAGGAGACGAGTGGCACTTGACCGTCGTCGACAATGGCCTCGGTATGTCAGCCTCTCAAATGGTGCGGTTCCTTACCGACTTCGGCAATTCCCAATGGTCCTCTCAAGAGCGGCTAGAGGAGTTCCCTGGCCTCGCCTCAAAGGGATTCAGGGCGACCGGTCGATACGGCATCGGCTTCTTCTCGGCCTTCATGGTGGCGGAGAGAGTGAAGGTTCGCTCCCTTGCGGTAAAGGCCGCAAGTAGTGAAACGCACATTCTAGAATTCCACGATGGTCTCCGGTCCAGACCTCTTATTCGGCAGGCAGCTCCTGACGAGGAACTTTTGCAGCCAGGTACAGAAGTGTCTTTGGCGCTTCGAGACGCACCCCTTAGCACCGATGGCATATTTCAGCAGATGGTTAGCCGCTTAACGGTATGGGAACTACTAGAAGTGGTTCTTTGCGAGATGTGCTTCTTGCTGGACGTTGATTTGTTTGTGTCGGACGAATCTGGAGATCTGAAAAAGATCGTGTCAGGCAACGAATGGAAGACGTTGAGTCCGGGAGAGCTGTATCACCGGCTCTATCTACGACCCTCACGGCGAAACAATTGGTGGGAGCGAGCGATGTACGCCGCATTCGAGCCCGCGTTTGTCGCGAACTTGGAGGACATCTACGACGACGAAGGTGACATCGTCGGGCGGGCGGTTCTGGCGGCGGGCCTGGACGAACTTGTCGCGAATGACCAGTGGTGGTGGCCGTCGCCACGTGCTCATGTATACGTGGGTGGCATGAAGACGGACAACATCCTCAACGTACTCGGCGTGCTCGTTGGTGTGCCTAAGAAGGCCGACCGATCACAGGCATTTCCTGTCGCCGATCCCGACAAACTCAAAGCTTGGGCAGCGTCGCAGGCTGAGAGGTGCGGCGCTGGGGCATATGCGACGCCAACAACTAGGTACGAGGCTGGCCAATTGGCTATGTCCCTCGGAGTCGTCGCTCAGGATCTTCCTTGTGCGTTCGCCCGTGGCGGCTTGCTAAGTCCTCAGGAACTCGATGACTGGATTCGAAACTTGGATGAGGTGTACCTGATTCCGAGGTATGAGGTGCTCGTTTACCACGACGATAACCAGGGTACGGTAGTGGCCGACTCAACAAAGTATCGGGTCTTGGACTTACCCCCCGAGTGTCTCATCGTCGATGAGTGGACCGGTTGGCTCTATCCCGACGAGGTGCTCAAAGAACCTCGAGATGAGCGCTTTTTGCCGAAGCGCACTGTCGCACCAGACGACTGGGATCCCGCGGAGTACTGGTATCACCGACGTGGATCCGTCAAGTTGGTTCTTGAGGCTGCAGCTCGAGCATGGGGTATCGACATTGTTGAACTCGGGCTAGGTACGGAGGCACTTGCACACACGGAGACGGAGGACAGTCGCCTCACGCTTGCTTGTCGAGACGGCGGCGAAGTGCGGATTGAGGCGGCGAGAATTAGTCGACGAGGAGCAGGCCGTGTCCGGGCTTGATGAAGACCTTTTGCTGGAGCGATACAAGCATGTTCTCGCTCAAATGACGAGGCTGGATGAGAATGCGCACAAGTTCCTGACGCTGTTCCAAGGCACTACGACAGCAATTGTCACCGGTATCGTTGCTCTTTGGCTCGGCTACGAGAGGCTCGGAGTCGGAAAGGAGCAAGCTCGGTCGGGCGTTGTAGCTGCCCTACTTATGGTTGCTGGAGTCGGTCTAGTCACGGTAGCGGTTCTCGTTGTGGGGGCCTTTGCGTGGATGGATTACCGTCGCGAAGAGGTGGCTCTGACTGCCGGGGTGGGGGCCTTTTCCAGGTCGGCTGGCCGGTGGCGGAATCTCTGGAGGTGGCAGGAAACCTATATGGTCGGGTTAGTCATCCTCGTGTCCGTGCTGATCATTGGAATGGGTATTGTCTGGGTGTTGCCGAGCTTGACGAATTAGCTACTCGTCTCGCCAAACACCACTCCTCGAGCAATTGTGGGGCGTTCTCCTTGGGGACGATGTGGGACCTCACCTGGTCACCAGTGGTGAATTTCTCAAGGCCATGGGTTAGGCCCCTTGAAGAGCCTCCGGTCCGGCCGACCCGCTCACGATCATCGCCCCGCAACTGATCCTGTACGCCGAGCAGTGGCTGCGCCGAGGGGGCGCGCACTTGCCACGCTGGTGCCACTCTTGAAACTTGACGCCACCTTGCACAACCGCGCGGCAACAGCCGAATCGTGCAATGTGCCACGCTCGATCCCGTGCAGTATTCGCTGCATCTCGACAGCTGCTGTCGAGATGCACCTCAGACTGCGCGCCTGTGTCCGGGGTGCGGTGCAGAACTCGGTGTCGAGATGCACTCAATCTTGTAAGAACGGCAGTTGATTCTAAGAATTAGCCGACGTTATGCACTTCGGGCGTGTCTAGGCCTCACCGTTATGGATCTCGGATGGCGGCCCAGCATCGGTCACGTGTGGTCACCGCCGCCGCTCAGTGAGGGCAGAATGGCGGAATGAGCACTACTCGATCGCCGTCGGGCCCACGAGGAGCCGCAAGCCGATGAGGCAAGTGCGCGTCGCAACCCCCACGACATCCCTCGGTGGCCGACGGTTTCAGCCGGGTCGGGAGTTGGCTCTGCATGGCCTAGTGGAGCGAGTCGCTGTCGCGCTCCCTGGTGAGGGAGACGTCATCCTGATCCCCGAGATGCCCAGCCCACTGGGCCTTCCAGACTTCTTGGCGGCGATAGGAGTAGGTAGATGGCTACAGCGGCGACGCGAGGCGGAGGTGCCTCCCGTGCTGTCAGAGATCGACTGCACGCTCCTTGCGGCCCTGAACCACAAGGCTGCTCTACGACCAAGCACCATCGCGCGTCGCAGTGGGTGGCACGAAGCCGAAGTCGAGCGGACCCTTGCCAGGCTGCTCCGGTCGGGGGCAGCCTTGGAAACCCCAACCGGGACGTTGCTCCGCCATCCAGCACTCGAACCCGAAGGCACCCTCATTGCGATTGAGACCAAGCACGATGGTTGGCGACGGGCGGTTCGGCAGGGGCGGGGATACCGGACTTGGGCCAGCAATTACGTTGTGGTGCTTGGGGAAGTGGGAGGGCTCGCCCGCAGTCGGGCTGCTGCCGAAACTCGAGACGATGGTGCTGGTCTTTTCAACGGGGCGGGGTGGATCACACGGCCCACCCAAAGGCAACCTACGAAGGGCCGCAGAATCCTGGGTATGGAGTATCTGTTTGCTGCGGTGGGTTCAGACCCAACCCTCTGAGTCACAAAACAGCCTCATGCCCTTCTCGAGTTGGCCGAGCCATTGTGAGTAGCCGACCCTTCCCTCGGTGATTCGCAGCACCCGCGGCCAGTCCGTCTCGGCCTGGGACAGCCGAGACAACAGTGCCTCGACTCGTGCGCGACCCGACAAGGTGTTCAACTGGGTGACCACTCTAGAGAGGACGTTCGCGTGCTGCCGAAAGGCTTGCTCCGGTTGAGGGCCTATGGTGCCCGGTGTCAGTCTTGACGCCAGCGCAGCATCCTCTGAGGAGAGGACCTTGTAGTCGTTCGCTGTGATCGATCCGAGAAGCCCCTCAAGGGTCGGCCTCTGGTACCATCCACCCCCACCCGGATCCGCTGCGCGAGCCTCAAAGTCCTGATAGGCGCACAGCCGTTGCCGCATGTCCCAGCCAGTGCCCACTGCCTCGGCCCCTGCCGCCACGGCCGGGAGAGCTGCCAGGTCTCCAAATGCGACGCGTACCGGGCGGTCCTGACTGAGCGCGAAAGTCGTACGCATCAGGCCGAACACTTCGTCGGCCGTTGCACCGGGTGGCATGGCGTTGTCGGAGCGTCCAACGACGAGTAGCCACCCGGCAGGTTGAGTCTGATCGAGCGCGCCAACGTGAGCGTCGAGTTCGGCTCCGGCGCCCCAGAACTGGTGATCCCCGGCGACAGTCGCCCAAGCGCTTGGCGCGATGCTCAGTGCCTCATGCGTGACCTGCAGAGCGACCTGGCTCTGTGGCGTGTCGGGGTATGAGACCAACACGGTGGGGGCAAGCAGCGGCACACCCAGATCGTTCTGGATGGAGAACACGGCTTCGACGTGAGCGACCTGTTGCGCTCCTGACGAGAGTTGTCCGCGCGTCCCGGTCCAGAGGCCCCAACTGTCGTAGTGCCGAAAGTCTCCAGCGCGTGGCATTCCGAGGGCGTACGTCGTGGCGTCGAACCAGCACTCGCCTCCGGCATCGAGGATGGTGGCCGCGACTTCTGAAGCGTCCCTCTTGAACCCGTTTGCGAGACGCGGCGAGGTGAATGGCGACAGCATGGCGCCTTGGGCGTATCCTCCCGCAATCGCATTTACGGTCCACGTGGCCAGGTTGTTTCGAGCCGTGTCCTGGATGATGACACCCATCAGATGACCTCCAAGGCAGTCGACAGAGCGTCGCCGTTTCGGTAGCGCCTGGCGGGCTGAGCGTGGAGACCTCTCTCGATGACGGCCACGAAACTGCTCGGCAAGTCTGGACGTGCCTGAGCGAGGGGGACGTGCGCGGCCACCCGCAACCGCCGCAGATAGTCGACGTCGTCGCCCTTGTAGGGGACCGGAGGCTGACCGGTGGCGGCGAAGTAGACGAGGGCCGCGCATCCGAACACGTCGGAAGCGGCTGTTGGAGCGCCTGAGTATGCCTGAAGGTGTTCCGGCGTCATGAAGCCAGGCGTGCCAGGTTGCCCGCCAACCGTCACGCCGCTCCTAAGGGTGTGACGGGCAAAGCCCGGATCCATGACGACGAACCGGCCTGAGACGCACCGCTGGACGTTTCCGGGACTGAGGTCTCGATGGATCACTTGTCTTTCGTGGAGTTGACCCGTGCCGGCGGCTACGTCTCGAGCGAGGGCCAAGAGCTGGTCGAAGGGCCATCGGGAGCCGCAGTTTCGCAAGTCTTGCCCGTCCAGGTACTCCTCAAGCCACGCCACGGCTGTAGGCGGGGTGGAGATTTCGACCAAGTCTGAACTCAGACGCACAACATTTGGATGGTCTATGTCTCGGAGCAGGGCAACCTCCCGTCGGGCGCGTTCAAGAGCGGCAGGGTCGGTGGCTACTCCGAGATCGATGAGCTTCATAACTCGTTCAGTGCCGTGAGCGTCGTTCACGACGAGCACTTGCTTCTGGCCCCCTGAGACCAGCGGACGAGTCATCGTTACGCCAAGTCGTGCGCATGCGAGATCTACTAGGTCCGGCATCGGGATCCTCCTCCCAAGGTGAATGAAACCCCAATCAACTTACGCTCTCACTCCGAACTCGTCGTAGGTGAAGGCGACCTCGTCCTGGAACCCGACGGGGGTCATCGATCCCCCTCAGGGGTTGCTGTGGCGGAGTAGGTGTAGTGGAGGAGGCACCTCTCGATGCTCGCGAGGGCTGACTCAACGACCTGCCGCTGTCGATAGGTGCCTCCATGTCGGTCAACTGCGGCCTGGAGCCTCTCGTGGTCAAGTAGAAGTTGAGCCCGCTCGTAGTCATAGGCCCGTCGGCACTTCGTGCTGCAGAAGAGTTGCGGACGGCCCTTTGCTCCGGGCGTTCGGGCCAAGCGGACCGCGTCTGGGCAACGCGGGTTTAGACAGAGGAACTCTTCTAGTGGTTGGACGGCTGTCGGCCACTCGCGGGCCACGTTGGGCACACTGGCGTCGCTCGCGGGGACGGCGGTGTTGATGCGCTGAGGCACGGCCGGTGGATGTCCTTCGGTAGGGCTGGTCAGACCCTGTCGCCGAGCGTTGGTGGCACTCGGCCTGTTCAGTGGCGCGCTGGTCAGACGCGCTGTCTCGACGATATCGGAACGCACCCGCCTAGCCATGAGTTCAGAGTAGGCGAAGCTCAGCACCTTGCCGCTTAATAAGCGACATAGAGGTCGCGACCAGCGCAGATGCGCAGATCGCGAGTCAAGGTGTCGTAGCTGCTTGCTGGCCAGGGTCTCCGGTCGTCTCGCCGAGAGCCTCGGGCCGCAGGGTTAGCTGCGAGTCGAAAACTATGGTCTGTGTCGGTTAATGGGCGCGAAATGCTTGATCCTGATGGCGTGTCGCCGTAGGCTCCCACAAGGACAAGTTCCGAGCCCCTCATCCGGACATGGATGAGGGGCGCCCGCGCCAACGGGCACCCCTCGGCGAACGGTCCCGATGAATCTGTTGCGCAGAAACGAAGGCGCCGTCGCGTGGACGAGTCTATTTCGCCTGCCCGGAAGCGGCCAGCCCCTGTGGTGCTGGCGCCCGAGCTGGGGTTCGAGTGGCTCTTCGACGTGGGGGGCGACCTAGGCGACTTGCCTGGGTTGTGCCGCGGTCATCGGTACCGAGCTGATGGCGTAGACGACCTCGATGTGCTTGCGGCCCTTGATGGTTCGGGTGCGTCGGACTTGGAGGACCTGGGCTGCGCCGGGCCAGTCGATCCACGCCGGCGCCTCGACGGCTTTGACGGTCCTGGTGACCGTGCGGCCGTGGTGAAGGTCGTGGCTGCGGTGGCCTGGGACGTCGCTCCAGGGCAGGTTCTTCAGGGCGGCGCGTAGACCAGGCTGGTTGGCTTTGACGGTCAGGACGTAGTGGCCGCCGGCGTCGGTGATGAAGTCGGCGGTCTCGCGTTGGCAGTGCAACGCGTCAGCGGTCACGACCACACCAGCCAGGTCCATCGTGGCCAGCAGGTCCCGCAACGCCGGGATCTCGCTGCCCTTGTCCGGGACTGCCTGCTGGGCTACGACCACGCCTTCGGTGTGGGTGAGCGCGGCGAGCAGGTGGGGCATCCGGGTTCCGTCGTCGGCGCCGCGCAGGCTTTTGCCGTCGATGGCCAGCACCTGGCGCCTGGCCACGTTGAGGACCTTGGTGCGCATCCACGCCCCGAGGCGAGCGTCGATGTCGTCCGCGTCGAGGCGAGCCAGGGTACGCCGGAACGTGGACTCACACGGCAGCGAGTCCTGCGGCCGAATTCCCAACGCGGACAATGCTTCTCGGTCAACCTCTGCCACCCACTCCTGCACCGCGACCCACGTCTTGGCTCCCGCGACCACAGCAGCTGCGGCACAGGCCAGGATCACTGGCAGCCGGTGGCGCACCCCTCGCGGGTCACGCGGGTCGGGCACCGCCTCGAACACCTTCACCAGGGAGATGCGCGAGGCGGACGGAGTGAGCGAGGATGACATGGCGACGTGGGGCTTCCTGACTGGGTTGTGTGAGAACTCCCATCGTCATCAGGAACCCCACGTCGCCATAGCAGCGACACGCGCCACACCCGTCACATGCCAAACCTGCAGGTCAAACCCCGGTCAGCCGACTTTGCCGAGGCCCTGGGACTCTCCCCACGTGAGACAGCGGAATCGGTTGTGACGTGGGTGCTCCCGTGGTGAGGTGACGTTATGCGAATTGCGCGCGATCTCCTCACTGTTGACGACTTCGTTCCCGCCCTCGAAGACGAGGCGGCCGCCACGCGTTCGCTGATGCCCGAGGACCTGGGACTCGCAAGCCTTTTCAGCCACGACGGAGCCGCCGATTGGGCCTACCGGCGGACCGCAGGCGAGTTCACTCCCATCCCCGAGCAGCTCGTGTCAGTGCGCAAGGCCGGTCACGGTGTCCGGCCGGTTGCGGAGTTGTCGGTCCGCGACCGGGTCCTGTATCGAGTGCTCACCCGCCGCTGGCTGGACCGACTGGAAGTCCCTGATCGCTCCTCTGCAGCGTACGAGGCGTTCCGCCGCGCTCCTATCAACTCGGGCACCCACGGCAACTACGTCGTATCCTCCGACATCACCGCCTGCTACGCCTACATTGACCACGGCTTGCTCGGACGCGAGATCCTCGCCCGAACCGGAGACTCCGACGGCGTCGACGCACTAACTAGTCTCCTTGCCGGGATCACTGGCCGCTCGTACGGCATCCCCCAACAGTCCGGACCGTCCGACTTGCTGGCCGAGGCGTACCTGTCGGTCGTGGAGCGACGCCTCCTCCGACACGGTCTGAGGTTGTGGCGTTACAACGATGACTTCAGAGTCAGCGTCGATACCTGGAGCGACGCACTCAATGCTGTCGACACTCTCGAACGCGAATGCCGCGCTGTTGGGCTCGTGCTCAATGAGTCGAAGACCTTCATCAGCAAGCGCGCCACGTACGAAGTCAACCTCGATCGTCGATCGGACGTGCTGCAGGAGATTTCTGATGAAGTTGAACTCGACCTCACTCAGGTATCCATCAGTCGCTACGACGTGGAACTGATTGAGCCCGAGGCCGACGACGTCACTGTCGGCGCTGCGACGAAGGCCATCGTGGAGTGGAGCTCGCTGATCGACAAGGGTGATGACCTCACTCCCGAGGAGCGCGAGAAGCAAGCGATTCTCAGCGACCTAGTCCGCTGGGCGCTCCCGGTGCTCAGCAGCCAGTCTGCAGACGATTCCGTCTTGGAGGCATGCGGGAAGATTCTCCGCTTCGAGCAGACTCTGACCCCGTACGTCGCTCGTTATCTTGGCGCGGGCAAGGCAGAGCCCAAACCTACTGTCGCCTGGTTCGAAGGTTACCTCGGCGGAAACCCGTACCTCACCCCGTGGCAGGCCTGGTGGATTGCACCCGCCCTTCGTGCCCACGAGGGCTCGTTCGCGGCCGACTCAGTGCAGCGAGCCTGGCTTCATACGGTTTGGAACGATCCCGCAAGCCCCGAACCCGTCCGCGCTGGCCTCGCGCTGACCATGTCTCAACGGAAGCTTATTGACGCAGACGGACTCGTCAAGCAATTCGATGCCATGACCGAAACAGGCCGCCCGTACATCGCCCGCGCTCTCGGCGGAATTGCCCCCACCAGGCACACCGGAGCCCTGACCCTTCGCCTTGAGGACGACTGGATCAAGTGGGCTTTCGACTACGGGGCCGCGTGATGCCCAATTCGCGAACCATGCCCAGCGCGCACGCGGAACACGCCATCGCCGACATCCGACTCATCGTGCACGAGCACCTCGCCGCACGCGTCAGCGATAGCCGTCCTCGCGTCGGACGCTTCGGTGACCCCCACGCCGGATTCGGCGACCGCGCCACCCAGTTCGCCGTTGCCAACATAGTCGGAGTTGTCGAGCACTACGCCGAACGAACACTCCTCGACGCCGGGGCCCCCCCGAACAAGGTCAAGACATGGGACAACAAACTCGGCGCCTGGTCTGACATCTTCGGCGTAGACCTCACGTCCGCTTGCCCGGCCTTTCAACCGATGCGCGGCTACTACGAAGCCAGGAACGCCATCATGCATAGGCGTGGCGAACTGACGGATACACAGCGCAAGGACGACGTCTATGAACGCCTCACCGCGGCAGGCGTAACCCTCGTTGGCTTCAGCGTCGTCGTAGACATGACCACCCTCCACGCCTGCGCATCCACCTGTGTCACGTGCATCGAACAGCTCGACGCCACCCAGTGAGTTGAGGGTAGAAGCCGGAGGCAGGGCAGGGCGTATGCCGCGATGGACGAGCGCCGGGCGATCAAGTCGCTCCTGCTCCCCTGACCTCGCCGCAGCCCTCGGCGTCGAGCATGGCTGAGAGGGGAACTCTCGTATGCCGTTGCCCAACCCGTGGGTCGCGGGTGCGGAACCTGTCAACCTGTTTGAGGCACGGCCATCACGAATTTAGTGAGTGTCCTCCTCTGGCTGGTTGATCCAGGCGCTGGTGGGCAGTTCCGGCGGTGTGGGTGGCTTGCGGACGAATCTTTCGGGGTGCGCGGCGTAGGCGGTGTTCAGGGTGCCGGCGCGTTTCTCGCGGATGATCTCGGCGAGGCCGTGGTGGACGTCGCCGGGGGTGTGTAAGCCGAGGCCGCTGTGGCGGTGTTCGTGGTTGTACCAGGGGAAGAACCGTTGGCAGTGCAGCCGTGCGGCCTCGATCGAGTCGAACCGGGCGGGGAAGTCGGGCCGGTACTTCAACGTCTTGAACTGGGCCTCGGAGTATGGTTTGTCGTCCGAGACGTGGGGTCGGGAGTGGGACTGGGTGACGCCGAGGTCGGCGAGCAGGAACGCGACGGGTTTGGATGTCATCGAGGAGCCGCGGTCGGCGTGGATGGTCAGCTGGTCACTCTGGATCCCTTGCTTGGTCAGGGTTTGCCGGATCAGGACCTCGGCCAGCTGTGCGGACTCGCGGGTGGCGACCATCCACCCGACGACGTAGCGGGAGTAGATGTCGATGATCACGTACAGGTAGAACCAGGACCACTTCGCTGGGCCCCGCAGCTTGGTGATGTCCCAGGACCAGACGACATTCGGCCGGTCGGCGACGAGTTCGGGTTTCGCTGTTGCCGGGTGGGTGGCCTGCTTGCGGCGCTCCCTGGTGCCCGAGGCCTGGCGCAGCAGCCGGTAGAACGTCGAGATCGACCCGAGGTAGCAGCCCTCGTCCAGCAGGATCGCCCACACCTCGACCGGGGACAGGTCAACAAACCGGTCGCTGTGCAGCTCGGTCAGGATCGCCTGCTGCTCGGTAGCGGTGAGGGCGCGAGGCTGCCGGCGGTCCCGGTGTGCCACCGGGGCCGGTCGCGTCGGCGGCGGGGACTGTCGGTGTCGCCGGTACCAGCCCGCCTGCGCCGCGCCGAGGGCCTGGCACGCGGCCCGAACCCCGACCTGCGGGGCAAGCTCACTGATCGCCGTGTCGGTCATGGTGTCGACCTCGGATCGGTGTCCGCGCTCTCGGAGAGCGTCTCCAAGAGCGCGTGCAGTTTTGCCTGGACATCCACCACGAAGCGGGCCTTGGCCAGCTCCTGCTCCAGCTGCTTCTTGTCCGCCTTGAGCCGGGCGATCTCCTCGGCCTGCAGGTCACGGCGCTTCCGTCCACGCGGTGTCTTCAGCCCGGCCAATGCGCCGGCATCGCGGGCCTTGCGCCACTCGATGATGTGGCTGGAGTACAGGCCCTCGCGTCGCAGCACCAGACCCTTCTGCCCGTCGGGTGCCGCGTCGTACTCGGTCACGATGTCGAGCTTGTACTGCGCCCTGAACGTGCGCCGCTTGGCCCGCTGCGGCACCTCCGGGTCCGACCGGCCAGATCCAGCATCTTCCACCCGACCAGGGTCCTCGCCCACGGTCCCTCGGGCCAACGGGTTCACAACAGTTGTCATCTCGGGAATGATCTCCATCCCCGCCCTCGGGTCAGTAAAAGTCAGCGGGCGGGTGCCTCACCCAAGGTTGACAGAGAGGGGTGCTGGAGCCGGCTGAGAGCGCTAGCAGAGTGCTAGCATCTGACCATGGCCACGATCTACGTCCGAGACGTCCCCGAAGAAGTGACGGCGGTGCTGAAGCGGCGCGCGGCTGATGAGGGCAAGTCCTTTTCGGCGTATGTGGCCGGCGAACTTGCCAGGCTGGCGGCCCGACCTTCGCATCAGGAAATCGTGGCCAGGCTCCGCATGTCCGACAGATCTCAAGGCCCATCGACTGCTGACATCGTGAGGGAGTTGGAGGCCGGTCGCCGGTGATCGTTGTTGATGCGTCGGCGATGGTCGAAGCGTTGGTGGGACGCGATGTCGAGGCACGGCTGTTGGACGTCCTCACGGGCGAGGTGCATGCTCCCCACCTCCTCGATGTCGAGGTCCTCTCGGTGGTCAGAGGGCTCGTCCTGGCTGGAAAGCTCACTCCGACAGGCGCCGAGGCGGCAAGGATCGATCACTTTTCCTTCGGCATCATCCGCCACGGGATCGAACCACTCGCCGAGCGAGTCTGGGAGTTGCGCCATCAGTTCACCGCTTACGACGCGGTCTATCTTGCGCTGGCTGAGGCTCTGGATGCGCCTCTTCACACCTGCGACGCGAAGCTGGCAGCCGGACATGCGGCCACTGTCATCGTCCATCCAGGAACGCGCTGACTTGCCGCATCAGGACGTGGGCTGCGAGGCGGTCCTCCCGGTCAGGGAGGCGGTCAGAAGTCGGCCGCGCCGATGATGGCCTCGAGGGCCTGCGGGGAGTGGAACCGGCGGTCATAGGTGCGCTCACCGAACTGGGCGAGGATGCCGAGGTCGACGAGGGAGTCGACGAGCTTCTTGGCACCCGCGCGCTGGATGCCGAGGTGCTCGGCGGCGTGCCTGACGGTAAAGGTCGGACTCGCCACGGCCAGGTCGACGAGAAGGCGGGCATTGGCCGTGCGCAGCGACGAGGCTTGCACCCGGTCCTTGAGCTCGGCCTGCACGCGCGTTAGCTGCAGCATCCGGTCGCGCGCCCCAACAGCCGACGCGGTCAGGCCCTCAGCGAAGAGCTCGACCCAGGTCGACCAATCGCCTCTGGTTGAGACACCGAGCAGCGCGTCGTAGTAGCGCTGTCGGCGCACCTCGAACCACGGCGAGACGGTGATGGAGGGTTCGGTCAGGACATCCGCCCGGTGGAGTTGAAGGACCACGAGGAGCCGGCCGATGCGGCCGTTGCCGTCGTGGAAGGGGTGGAGTGCCTCGAACGTGTAGTGCGCCATCGCGGCGGCGACGACTGGGTCGATGCTCGGGTGATCTGCCCCGACCCAGTCGAGCAGGTCGGCCAGCCGGGCGCGCAGGTCGTCACCGGGAGGTGGTGGCACATAGCGCGCGGCGCGGATCGGGATCTCGGCGGATGCCGCGTTCTCGCGGCGGCCGATGACGACTTGAATCGGCCGGACTCCGTAGTAGTCGCGTTCGCCGGGCGTCCCCAGCATGAGCAGCCGGTGCAGCTCGCTGAGTGCACTGACCGTCCAGGAGCGGCCCTCCTCGCTCCAGGCGAAGGCGTGGTCGGCGACGGTGAGGTAGTTGAGCACCTCCGTCATCGACGTCGACCCGGACCCCTGTGGCTCGCTGCCGAGCACCTTGAGCAGCGGCTCGTAGGTGCCCTCCAGGGCGGCGGTCGCCTGGGCCTCGAGGCGGAGGAAGACATGGCGGAAGAGCCGGGGGTTGGGGAGACTCTCAGCCGTGGCGTCGAGCTTGCCCAGCGCTGCTCGCGCCTCGGCGACCGCCCGGTATGCCGTGGGTGTCAGATCGGGGCTCGTCGCGCCAAGGGGGTTGGGGAGGAACGCGGCATGGGTCCACTCCTGGCCCCCAGTCCGGCCGCTGATGGGCACCAGCGTCCCGGTAGGGCTGTTCTGGAACAGTTCGACCTCCACATGTACACACTAGGGCGCATTGTGGAAACTTTCATCTAGGTAACTGTTCCGGCGCCTTCGCCCACATGCCTGATGCGGACCAAGGACCTCTTCTCTGAGCACGTGGTGTGCGACGAGGCCGGTTCGGTTAGGCGACGTCGGTCTTGCCGGAGAACTCGAAGCGGACCTTGCCCAGGCCCGAGAACCAGAGGTCGAGCTCGACGGGGAACGATCGGGTGCCCCAAAGCTGTTCAGCTCGTGAGCGCCGGCGCGACGTCGGTGTGGGTGAAGTCCTGGCCGACGAACAGGAGGGGCTCGCCGGTGGCGACCGACACGGCATACGCGAAGCAGTCCCCGAAGTTCAGCCGTGCGGGTGAGCCTGACCCACGCCCGTAGCGCCGGTACGCCGAGCGGGCGATCCGGCCGTGCTCGACGGTGACCGGCTCGAGGGTGATGCCCAGGGCGGCCACCAACTCGTCGAGCCGGGCGCCGTGCGAGGCCGACCGGCTGTCCGCCACGATGCCGGCCTCCACGAGCGTGGCGACGGACATGCGGCAGACACCCGAGCTCGCTGCCTTGACCACGGCGTCCGCCTCGGGCTCGCCTTCGAGGATCGCCATCAGCGCCGAGGAGTCGACGATCACCGGGGCAAGCCGCTGGTCTCGTCGAACAGGTCCTCGACGCAGCGAATCGCCCGGCTGTCGTCGGACGCCAAGGACCGGTAACGCAGGGCGATGCTGCGGACCAGGTCGACCTTGGCGGCGGCGCGGCGCGCGTCGGGGTCGATGCCGCGCTCGGCGAGCAACCGGACCAGGGCCTCCTCGATCGCGCCAGTCTGGGTCAGGCCCGTGACCGCGGCGGCCTCACGGGCCAGGGCGTGCACTCGCTCGTTCTTGATGTTCAACCCCATGGGTAGAAGTCTACCCATGGGGAGAGGTAGATGGACACCTACTGGAGCCTCACGGGGCGAGGCGGTCGACCAGCTCGCGAAGGCGCACGAGCAGTCCCGCAGCGGGCATGACCTTGCCCGAACGGTAGGTGGACAGCCGCGACGCCGACGTGCCGAGGCGCTCGGCGCACGCGCCGAGGGTCAGCCCGGAACGCTCGATGAGTTCGGCAACTTCTCGCGCCACGGTCGCCCGCTCGTGGTCTTGAGCGGCTCGACGCGCTCGGTCGATGGCTCGTTCGAGGAGCGTGGCCACCCCGTATGGCCTTTCGTAGGAGAGGAACTCCTCGACCTGCCGGGCCACGGGACCCCACGGGTCGGTCGAGATCGCGCGCGTGAGCATGGCCCAGTCCCCGATCGTGCCGCGCTCGATGCTCGTGACGATCGCCTCGTAGGGCCACTGCCCGACCGGCGCGCCGGGGTCGACGTCGACGTTGCGGAAGGCGACGGTCATCGCTCCTCCACCGCCACAAGCAACCTGTCCGCGAGGACCGCGCAGGCCTCGGTCACGGCGTCCCAGTCATGCCACCGCGCGTCCAGGCTCTTGTAGGACCGCAGTTGCCGGGTCACCCGAACGTCGCGCGGGGAAGGCTCGGCCAGGCGCTGCACCAGCGACGTCAGCACCGAGTCATCGCCCTCGGACCGGTCGGAGTAGAAGGCGTCGATCCCCTCGAGCACCTCCACGGCGGCCTCGGTGCCCAGCTTGTCGGCGAGGGCGACGGTGTCGAGGTAGTCGCGGACCTGGTTGCGTTGCACGACGAGGTATGCCTTGACGCGCAGGCATTCCGGGAGCGTGGGGACGGTGAGCGTGAGCTCCGCCACCTCGACTCGCTCCACTTCCAGTGGTCGCGTGCGACGGAGTTGGCGCAGTCCGGCCTCGATGCCGTCCAGTGATCCGAGCAGGGTGAGGGGGGGACTGCTGGCTCTCACGCTCGTCACCCACCCGTCAGAGGCCTCGACGGCCTCGCCGACGTCGGCATATCGCTCGACCAGATCTCGAAGCACATGGTCGTGGTCGAACGACTCCCGGTGTCGGGCATGGAAGGCCGCAGCCGCATCGCCCACCAGAACGGTGTCGGGCACGAGCGCCTGCAGCCGAGCCGCCGACAGCAGCACGTCCTCGAGCGTCAATCGCCGATCCATCACGAGAGTTTATCAGATCTGATCAGACCGACCCCGGGCGCCGCCGGCTCGGCCGAGCAGCATCTCCATCCGACGGGCCGCTGTACCAGCGGTCCATCGGGCCCCCTTGGGGCTAGGGCAGCAGGCGTGGCGCGCTGCCGTCGTCGAAACGCAGGATCGTGAAGTGGCGGCGGTCCAACGTGGCGCTCAGCTCGCTCGACCAGGATCGGCGGGGTGAACCCCCAGCTCGCCGAGCAGGGTGAGCACGCGGGCCTTGATCTCGTCCCGGATGGGGCGCACGGCGGCGACGCCCTGTCCGGCCGGGTCCTCGAGGACCCAGTCCTCGTAACGCTTGCCCGGGTAGTAGGGGCAGGTGTCGCCGCATCCCATGGTGATGACGACATCCGAGGCCTCGACGGCGTCGGTGGTGAGGATCTTGGGCTTCTCGGCGGAGATGTCGATGCCTTCTTCGAGCATCGCCGCTTGGACCGCGGGGTTGATCGTGTCGGCCGGGGCGGAGCCGGCCGAGCGCACCTCCACGGCGCCGCCGGACAGGTGGTGGGTGTAGGCGGCGGCCATCTGGGAGCGGCCGGCGTTGTGCACGCAGACATAGAGCACTGAGGGACGTGGAGCGGTCATGGCGGGCTCTCTCTCGGAGGTCTCAGGTGGGCGGGGAGGGGGTCAGAGGGGTCAGGAGGGGAGGGGATCAGGCGGGCAGGAGGGTGAGCGGTCGCAGGCCCTCGGGGCCGACGGGTTCGCGGGCGAGCAGGGGGAGCACGGCGATCCGTGGAGCCAGCGCGGTGACCCGGGTCAGGTGCGGAGCCTCGGCGGCGGCGCGGGCGCCCAGCAGCGGGTGGGTGGTGTCGGTGGCGGCCAGCGATCCGTTGACGACCCAGGCCCACGGCGTGATCCCGGCCCTGCCGAGGTCCTGGGCGAGGTCGGCCGCCTCCTGCACCGGGGTGGCCTCGGGCAGGGTCACGAGGACGACCTTGGTGAGGTCGGGGTCTCGAAGACGCATGAGGGGAGTGGTCACCCGCCCGGCATCGGCGTCGGTGAGGTTGCGGACGATGTCGCGGTGGTAGGACCCGGCCGCGTCCATGAGCAGCAGCGTGTGCCCGGTCGGCGCGGTGTCGACGACGACGAACTGGCGCCGGGCCATCGACACGAGATGGGAGAACTCACCGAAGACCGCGACCTCCTCCGTGCAGGGTGAGCGCAAGTCCTCGGCCAGGCGCGCTCGCCCGGCGTTGTCGAGCGACTTCCCCTTGGTGGCGAGGACCCGTTCCCGGTATGCCGCGGTCGCCGCCTGTGGGTCGATCCGCGACACGCTCAGGTGATCCGACCGCGTTCCGGCGAGGACGTCGTCCAGGTGTGCGGCCGGATCTGTGGTCGACAGGTGCACCGTGCGCCCACGGTCGGCGAGGGCGAGCGCCAGGGCGGCGGCGACGGTCGTCTTGCCCACTCCGCCCTTGCCCATGCACAGGATGAGGCCGTGGTCGGCCCCGGCGAGCTCGTCGACCAACTGGTGCAGGTCCGGCAGGTGCACGGGACGAGCACCAGTCGCCGCCGCCAACGGCGACCACGGCGGCGATGTCGGCGAGGTCGGCTGCGATGTCGGCTGCGAGGCGAGCAGCGACCGGAGCAGCTCGATGCCGAGCACCGCGGCAGGGCGCAGCGTGACGGTCGTCATCGGCAGGCGGCTGAGCGTCTCGGGCAGGTGCTCGAGTGCGGACTGCTCGCGGGCGTGGATCGCGACGGCGAGCTCATCGGCAGCCGCGCCGGGCGTCGGCAGCACGGCGTTGACGACGAGCTGCTGCTGGGTGATGCCGACGCCGGCCAGCTCCCGAGCCGTGCGCCCGGCCTCGGCGAGGGCGGAGGGCTGGGCCCGGGCGACGAGGACGAGGCGGGTCCGGCCGGGGTCGCGCAACCGGGCGAGCGCCGCGGCATACGTCGCCTTGGTCTTGTCCAGGCCGGCCATCGGACCCAGGCAGGACGCATCGCCCTTGCCCGCGTCGAGGAAGGTGGTCCACTCGCCGGGGAGCTGGAGCAGCCGGATCGTATGTCCCGTGGGGGCGGTGTCGAAGACGACGTGGTCGTAGGGCGCGATGAGCGCATCGTCGGCGAGCAGGTCGGTGAACTCGTTGAACGAGGCGACCTCGGTCGTGCACGAGCCGGACAGCTGCTCGGTGATCGACGCGATCTCGGCCTCGGGCAACAGCCCGCGCACCGGGCCGACGATCTTCTCCCGGTATGCCGCGGCGGAGGCCTCGGGGTCGATCTCGATCGCGTCGAGCCCGGGGACGGCCGCGATCGGCGTGATCTTGTTGCCGATCCGTTGGTCGAGGACCTGCGCGACGTTGGAGGCCGGGTCGGTCGAGACGAGCAGCACCCGTTGGCCCTCGTCGGCGAGTCGGATCGCGGTCGCGCATGCCAGCGACGTCTTGCCGACCCCGCCCTTGCCCGTGAAGAACGCGAACCGGGGCAGGTCGAGGAGGAAGCGCGGGATCGTCACCGTGCCCGCGCGCACCTCAGCAGCACCCGCCCGCGGATGGCGATTCGCCGCCGCAGCAGCCGCCGGCGGTGGCCGGGGTCAGGCCGAGATCGCGGATGGCCGGCGCCGCAGCGGCCGCACCGAGCCCGGACAGCCAAGCCAGCTCGTCGCGGTGGGGGTAGCGTCCCGTCGCGACCGTGACGCCGTCGACGAGGACGAGCGGCAGGCCGGCCGAGCCCGCGACCCGCAGGTATGCCGCGACGGCCGGCTCGCTCGCGAAGGCGGTCGGGTCGTTGGCCAGGTTGTGGCGGGCGATGTCGGCACCCCTGGCGCGCAGGTGCTCCAGGTCCGCGGTGAAACGCACGAGGGCCTCGTCGACGTCCGGCCCGCAGACGCCGGTGTTGCAGCACAAGGCCGGCTCGAAGACCCGAACGCGCGGCCGCACGGCCGCCGCTTCCGCGACGAGCTGCGCGTGCAGATCGCGCACCCGCCGTGCGATGTCGTCGCGCACGAGCCGCATACGCTCCATCCCGCCCACCCCGCGCGTCGACGGCTCGTCGGTCTCCCACGTCTCGATGGTGCCGCGCATCCCGGCAACCGGCTCGACGACGGCCTCGGCGCCCAGGACGACGACCCGATCGACCCGGGCGAGCACGGCGGGGTCGATCGGCGTGGGCCGCTCGCCGCTCGTCGAGGCCCCGACCTCCTCGACCGCCGCAACCGACTCCTCGTTGAGGGCGGCGCCGGGCGCCGTGCCGGCGGAGTGGACCTCGATCGAGTCACCGGCGAGCTGGCGCATGAGGGCCGCGGCCATCTGCGACTTGCCGCCGTTCTTCACGCAGACGAACAGCACCGACGGACGCTCTGGCACGACGACTCAACCCCTCGACGTATTGACGACCTTCCATGTGACAGTCCAGTGGATACATGGACGATTGTCAATATGAGAGGTACGGTGTGCACCATGTCGACCACCCTGGGGATCGCCGACGCCGTCGGCGTCGTGGCCGTCGGCGTCGAGGCCGTCGAGGCCGTCGAGGTCTGCTGCCCCGGCGCCGACAGTGCGCTGCTGCCCGCCGACGAGGCCACCGTGCTCGCGGACGTCTTCAAGGCACTGGCCGATCCGACCCGGGTGCGGCTGCTGCGCTACCTCGCCCAGTCCGAGGCCGGCACGGCATGCGCCTGTCACCTGCCCGACGCTCTCGGCATCACCCAGCCCACCCTCTCCTTCCACTTGCGCAAGCTGCACGAGGCGGGCCTCGTCTCCCGCGAGAAGCGCGGACGGTGGGTCCACTGGACCGTGCGGGCCGAGGCCCTGACCGGAGTCCGGGCCCTACTCGACCTGCCCGCGACCACCACCGGCACCTGCTGCTGACGACTCCGACGGAGCCTCCGCATGACGATCGATCGCGCCATGGCGCGCCGGGCGACCGCCGAGGGCATCGGCACCGCCGTCCTCGTGGCCGCCGTGGTGGGCTCCGGCATCATGGCCACGCGGCTCACCCCCGACGTCGGACTGCAGCTGGTCATCAACGCCCTCTCGACCGTGGCCGCGCTCGCCGTGCTCATCTGGTCGCTCGGGCCGATCTCGGGTGCCCATTTCAACCCGTGTGTGAGCCTGGTCGCGGCGATCCGTGCCGAGATGGGCTGGTTGGAGACGACCCTGTATGCCGTCGCCCAGATCGTCGGCGGCCTCGCGGGGTGCGTGGTGGCCAACCTCATGTTCGACCTGCCGGCGATCGAGGCCTCCCGCCACGCGCGCGGTGGTGCCGGGCAGTGGCTCGGCGAGGTCGTGGCCACTGCCGGGCTGCTGGCCCTCATCGGCGCGCTGACCCGCACCGGCCTGGGCAGACTCGGCCCCGCCCTCGTGCCCGCGTGGATCGGCGCGGCCTACTTCTTCACCTCCTCGACCTCGTTCGCCAACCCCGCCGTGACCATCGCCCGCTCGATGAGCGACACCTTCGCCGGCATCGCCCCGGGCAGCGTCCTCGGCTTCATCGCCGCCCAGCTCGTCGGCGCCGCGCTCGGCGCCGTTCTCACCGAGTTCTTCCACCCCCGACCCGCACGGCCGGAGCCGCTCGACCTTCCCGGGCCGGCGCACGGGGGCGTCGCGGCATACGACCGGACGATCGGGTCTGCCGACGCGCGACGCCCCTAGCCACACGTCCCGGCAAGGCCACTGCGGCGGTCGACGCACGGCATACGGCGATATCGGCTGCCGTCCGCCGGAGATGCCCGATCCCGGGACGGCCGCAGGCGTGGCCAATAGGTTGTCACCATGGGCTGGTGGGAGAGCGTGACCGGGCGGCTCGGCGGGCTCGTCGAGGCGGCCCGCGCAGGGCTCGGGCGAGTCTCCGGAGCGCTCGGGTCGGTCGATGCCGTGGTGTCCGGCGACCCCGCGGCGCTGCCGGTCGTCGCGGCGCCGCCCGGGCAGTGCGCGACGATCGCCGAGGTGCTCGACCGGATGCGGGTCCACGGAGCGACGCTGCCGGCGGGCGACGGCGTCGGCGACTTCCACCGGATGTACCACCTGGTAACCGAGCGGGTCGCCGCCCAGCACGACGCCGGCGGGTTCACCGATCCGGCCTTCATGGAGCGACTCGACTGCGTCTTCGCCGGGCTCTACCTCGACGCCCTCGACAGCGCGCCCGACCGCCGCAACGCCGCCTGGTCACCGCTTTTCGAGCGCCGCGCCGAGCCGGGGATCGCCGGCTTGCAGTTCGCCGTCGCCGGGATGAATGCCCACATCAACAACGACCTCGGGCTCGCGGTCGTGCGCACCTGTCGCCAACTCGGCCGCACCCTCGCCAGCCCCGGGGTGCACGAGGACTACCTCGCCGTCAACGCCCTGCTCGCCGCCGCCGTCCAGCAGGTGCGTCAGTCCTTCCTCGACGGCGTCGCGCTCGAGGTCGACCGGCAGGCCTCCGGCGTGCTCGACCTCGTGAGCAGTTGGAGCATCGAGAAGGCGCGCGAGGCCGCGTGGGTGAGCGCGCAGGTCCAGTGGGCGTTGCAGACCGACGAACAGGTGTATGCCGCCTACCTCACCACCCGCGCGTCCGGCGTCGGCCTGGTCACCCGGCAGCTGCTCACCCCGCTCGATCAGCTCGTTGCCGACTCCTGATCTGCTGTCGCGCCACCCCGGTCACCGCTTCACACGCGGCCGGTGGTGAGGGCGCGCGCGACGTCCGGCCGGCCGTTGGCGAGCGCGAGGTGGGCGGCGACGGCATACGGGTAGGCGATCGTGCGCGGTGTCGCCCGCCACCCGCACGGGTCGCCGTCGTCCTGGTCGAGGATGAGATAGCGCGCCTCGGGGGTCCCGGCTTCCACTCGGTGGGCAGCCGGCATATCGTCCTCGTATGCTGGCCAGCCGAGACTTCCCGGATTGACCACGAGCAGACCCGGGCCCAGCTGGCGCACCCGCTGCAGGTGCGTGTGACCGCACACGAAGACCGTCGCCGTGTCGATCCAGGGGCCCAGGCGTGCCCGGACCTCGTCGTCGGTGGCCTCGCGCAGACCGTCGGGAGCGGCGCTGTCGACGGTCTCGAGCAGATAGGTGAGGTCGTCGTCGGGGCTGCCGTGGAAGGCGAGAACCCCCGGCGCGAGCTGCACCCTCGTCGGCAACGAGGACAACCACGTGCGGTCGGTGTCGGTGAGCACGCGCGCGGCCAGCCAGTCCGAGCCGCCCTCGACGTGGCTCTCCCGGGTCGTGAGCTGCCGTTCGTGGTTACCGCGGACGGTGACGATGTCCGGCCGGGTCGCCAACAGGTCGAGGGTCCCCCGCGGATCGACCGCACCGGAGGCGATGTCGCCCAGGTTGACCACGAGGTCGGGCTGGAGCGCCTCGCACTCGGCGAGGAATGCCTCCAGGGCAGGGGTGTTGCCGTGCAGGTCGGAGAAGATCACCAGCCGGGCCATCGCCTCACTCTAGAAGGCGACGGGCTGGCGCAGTCATCCGCCGATCGGCGTCAGTCCGCTGGCGTCCGGCGGCACGTCGACGGCGTAGTGGCGGAGGACCTCGAGCGGGACCAGGTCGAGGACGGCCTCGTTCGTGGCGGCCAGGACGACGGGCGCGGCCGCTCCGTCGCGGTGTGCGCGGGCCCAGTTGAGCGCGGTGACGCACCACCTATCGCCGGGCCGCAAGCCGGGAAAGCCATACGGCGGCATGGGAGTCGACAGGTCGTTCCCGATGCTGCGCTGGTGTTCGAGGAACTCCGCAGTCATGACGGCGCAGATCGTGTGACTGCCGCGGTCCGCCCCGCTGGTGTGGCAGTAGCCGTCGCGGAAGAAGCCCGTGACCGGGTCGGTTCCCGCTTGCTCGAGCGGCGCGCCCAGGACGTTTCGCTGTGGCACCTTGCGCTCCCTTCCGCACCTGCCGGTGGCCAGACACCGAGTCCGTCACCTCATCCTTGCCGACACGGTATGCCGCGGCCCACAGAGATCACCAGCATGGTCACCCACTCACCGTTGCTGGGCGCCCTCGCCGGTCACACTGGCGGTCGGTCTCGCGTCAACGAGGAGCAGGGCACCGCCGGGGTGCGAGCGAAGGAGCAGTCATGGTCGTGAGTGAGCGGTTCGAGGTCGAACGGCCCAGGTTGGTCCGGATCGCCGCGGGCATCCTCGGGGACCGTCACGAGGCGCAGGACATCGTCCAGCTCGCGTGGTTGCGCCTGCAGGGTGCCGCCCCCGACGAGATCCGGAGTATGCCGGCCTGGCTCACGACGGTGACCACTCGCCTGTGTCTGGACCGGCTGCGCGCCAAGGTGCCCGAGCCGGTGGACGTCACGGCATACGCGTCGGACATCGGGTCGGAGAGCGGACTGGATCCACTCGAGGAGGTCTCGCTCGCCGACACGGTCGGGGTGGCGCTCCACATCGTGCTCGACTCCCTGTCGCCGAGTGAGCGGGTCGCGTTCATCCTGCACGACACCTTCGGGGTCGACTTCGACACCGTCGCACAGGTGCTCGACAGTTCGCCGGTGGCCGCGCGCCGTTGGCCTCCCGGGCGCGAGCAAAGGTCGGCGCGCGGCTGCCGGACGGCCCGCCGGCGGACTGGGAGGTCGTCGACGCCTTCCTCGACGCGGCCAAGGGAGGGGACTTCGCGCGGTTGCTGCACCTGCTGGCTCCGGACGTCGTGGTGAGCGCCGACCAGGCTGCGATCGCGACCGGCACCCCGGCGCGTCTGGAGGGCCGCGACGCGGTGGCGGCGATGTTCGACGGCGGCGCGCGCGCAGCGCTGCCGGTGTTCGTCGAGGGGCGGGCCGGCGCAGCCTGGTTCCACCAGGGGGCGGCGCGGGTTGCCTTCGATTTCACCGTGCGCGACGGGCAGGTCACCGGCATCGTCTTCCGAGCTGCGCCCGAGACCATCGCGGCAGTGGCGCGGCGCCAGGGCTCGCAGGTGGTCGAGAGCCGAGCGGGGCGTGCGGTCACATCCGAGCCATCCCACCCGTCAGGATAGTGACGAGCCGACCAGCCACCCGACACGAGGAGCAGCCATGACCGGACAGGGCACATCAGCGAAAGCCGCGAGCGGCCTCAGCGCCGCTGAGCGCAAGGCGGTGAAAAGCGCTGCAGCAGAAGCGCGTCGGACCGCAGCCGGCAAGAACACCGAGCAGGACGTCCTCGACGCCATCGCCGCGATGGACGCCGGAGACCGGGCCATCGCCGAGGGCCTGCACGCCCTCGTCACTCGGGTCGCGCCCGAGCTGGTGCCCCGCACGTGGTACGGCTTCCCGGCATACGCCCGCGACGGCAAGGTGCTGCTCTTCTTCCAGTTCGCCGGCAAGTTCAAGACGCGATACGGCCACATCGGTTTCCAGGACTCCGCCCAGCTCGACGAGGGCACCATGTGGCCCACGGCATTCGCGATCACGTCGTGGACCGCAGCCAACGAGCGGGCCGTCGAGAAGCTCGTCCGCCGCGCGATCGGCAACTGATCGGCGAGTGATCGCCCGACCGGAGCCGATGGCCGGCCCTCCCGTGATCGCGAGGGATGGGTTGTTGTCGTTACCCGGCGGGTTTGACGACAACAACCCATCCCTCGCGGCGGCATACCTCCGGGTATGGCGGCCCGGGGCGGCGACAGCCGGAGGGGGCAGGAGGAGAGGGTGTCCGCCGTAACCGCGCCACGGCATCGAGGGTGAGCTCCAGGGTGCGCTCGAACTCCTCCCCGAAGGCATAGCCCGGCTGCAGGGCGTGCCCCGTCGCGAAGGCGGTGAAGTGCGGGTATGCCGCCCGCACCTCGGGCACGAGGATCGCCTCCCCGATCGTGGCCAGTTCGTGCTCGGAGCCGAAGGGCAGCGCGAGCTCCTGGAGCAGGAAGCCGTAGAGCTGGGCGTCGAGCAACGCCACCGCAGTCGCCGTGCCGGCCAAGTCGAAGCCGTCACCGAGTAGACACCCGAGGACGGCGTCGTGGTGGGCCAGGGTGGCCGGGCCCGGATTGCGTCTCGAGTCCATGAGCCCGACCGCCCACCGATGGCGCAGCAGCACCGTCCGCGCGGAGAGCGCCCGTTCGCGCAGCTCGGAGTGCCACGCGGCCCCGGGGCGGGGGGAGCGGATCTCGGCGAAGACGGAGTCGACCATCGCGTCGAGCAGCGCGTCCTTGCCGGCCACGTGGTGGTAGAGCGACATCGCCTCGACACCCAGGCGCGCGGCCAGCGCGCGCATCGACAACGAGGCCACGCCGGACTCGTCGGCGAGTGCGACGGCCTGCGCGATCACGGCGTCGCGGGTGAGCGGTCGGGACCTGGCCATCCATGCTCCGTCTGCTGCGCAGTTGACTTCCCTTACGGCGTAAGCCTAGTCTCTTCCCACCAGACTTACGGCGTAAGGAGCTCTTCGAGATGCGGACCTTCGTCCAGCGCAGTTTCGGCGGAACCGAGCAGCTCCAGGTGGAGTCGGCGCCCACGCCCGAACCCGGGCCGGGACAGCTGCGGGTGCGGGTCGGAGCCGTGGCGGTCGATCGCGGCAGCTGGCACATCCTCACCGGCACACCGATCGTCGCCCGCCCCGGCTTCGGACTTCGCGGGCCGAGAGCCGGATTCCGCACTCCCGGAAGAGACTTCGCCGGAGTCGTGGACGCCGTCGGACCGGACGTAACGGACTGGTCGGTCGGGGAGCGGGTGCACGGGACCGCCAACGGGAGCCTCGCGGACTTCCTCGTCACCTCGGTGAAGCGCGTCGCCCGACCGGCCCCGAGCCTCAGCCTCCGCGAGGCCGCGGCGCTCCCGGTGTCGGGGCTCACGGCATACCAGGCGATCCGCGCGGCCAAGGTCGTTGCGGGACAACGAGTTCTCGTCATCGGTGCATCTGGTGGCGTGGGCCACCTCGCCGTCCAGATCGCGGCCGCGCTCGGCGCGCGGGTGACCGCCGTATGCCGGCCGGAGACTCTCGAGCTCATGCCTCGTCTGGGTGCCGCGGCCGTGATCGACCGGACGACCCAGCCACTCGATGTCGAGGGCGAGCCCTGTGACGTCGTGCTCGACATCGCGAGCAACCGCCCGTTGCGCGAGAAGCGCGCCGTCCTCACACCGCGCGGCACGCTCGTCTGCATCGGCACCGAACGCGGCCGCCTGACCAGCGGTTTCCACCACAGCATCGCGGCCGCGCTTCTCAATCCCTTTGTCCGCCAACGGTTGCTTATGCACATGTCGAAAGAGCTGGGGTCCGATCTCGCCGAGCTCGATACCCTGGTCCAACGGGGCACCGTGCGGCCGGCCATCGGCCTGCACGTGCCCTTCGAGCAGGCGGCGATCGCCCTCGACCGACTCGGCTCCGGCCAGTCGATCGGCAAGACGGTGGTCGACGTCGACCCGACGGTGTGGCCGGATCAGCCCGCGGCGGCATCGCCGACCGAGTGGCGGACCGGGGTGGACCTCTCAGGTGCTTAGGCGGGAGGCCTCTGCCCAGCAGGAGAATCGGCCTCGATCTGCTTGAGGTCCGAGCGGAGGGCGAATCCTGCGCCGATGGCCAACAGCCCTGCCGCGATCGCGAGGATCCCCAACCACAGTGCGATGGACAAGGCTGCCGCGCCCGGGTAGGCGACGAAGAGGATGCCGGCGAGGAACCAGCCGACGCCGGCGAGGAGCAGCAGCCATCGGGAGTTTCCGAGGTCTGTGGCGAACGCGGCGACGAACTCGGTGATCCCCCTGACCATCAGCCAGATCCCGAGGACCCAGGCGAGGGCGACGCTGCTGGCGAAGGGGCGGGTGATGGCGAGTATGCCTGCGAGGACGCCGACGATGCCGGTGAAGACGAACCACCAACGGGACGAGGCGGTCACGTTGCGGAAGGCCTGGATCAAGGCCGAGATGCCGTCGACGAGGGCATAGATCCCCCAGAGTGTGACCAAGGTCAAGGCCGTTCCCACCGGCCAGAACGCGGCGATCAGACCGAAGAGAACCGCGACGCTTCCGTAGACGATCATGGTCTCGGGAGAGCGTCGGAGCGTTGCGATCATGCGAGTCCTTTTCGACGGGCCCGGGGAAACGGGCACGGTGGAACCTCCAATTGCCCCGGATGCGGCGGGCTCTGCCCTGGTGGGCGTCACTCACCCGCGGCGTCGAGATGCTCCGACTCAGGCATTGCTGCATCGAGCGGTCCCGGGGCGCAACGGGCGGGGCCGAGCGGACGTGCCCGCTGAGGGCCCCGAGTGCAGTCTGCCTCATCCGCCCCATCCACGGCGAGGAGGGGGCTCACCAGTAGCGAATTCGTGGATGATCTTGCGTGCGACCCCGCGCACGCGTCCGAGCGCGTCGCGGCCGCGGGGAGAGGGGCAAGGCGGAGGCGCGCGGCATACCCTCGACGCCATCATCGACATCATGCCCAAGGTCTTGGCATGCTGATCCGGTGACCACCGGCGCACGCCGGCGCGAGCGCACGGCATACACGATCGAAGACCACGGAGGTGACGTGACCGAGTCCAGGCCGCAGCTACGGATCGGCTACAAGGCGTCGGCGGAGCAGTTCGCCCCGCCCGAGCTCGCACACTATGCCGTGCGCGCCGAGGAACTGGGGCTGGACTCGGTGACGGTGTCCGACCACTTCCAGCCATGGCGGCTGGAGGGCGGGCATGCGCCCAACTCGCTCGCCTGGATGCCGTGGGTGCTGGCCCGCACCGACCGGGTGCTCGTGGGGACCTCGGTGCTCACCCCCACCTTCCGCTACAACCCGGCCGTCATGGCCCAGACCTTCGCGACCATGGCCTGCCTCGCGCCGGGGCGGGTCATGCTCGGCGTCGGCACCGGCGAGGCGCTCAACGAGGTCGCGGTCGGCTCGATCGACGCCGACCAGTGGCCCGACTTCAAGGAGCGCTTCGCGCGGTTGCGCGAGTCGGTGCGCCTCATGCGCGAGCTGTGGACCAAGGACCGGGTGACCTTCGAGGGCGACTACTACCGCACGCAGGACGCGGCGATCTACGACCGGCCCGACGTGCCGGTGCCGGTCTACGTCGCGGCCGGCGGACCGGTGGTGGCGAAGTATGCCGGCCGGGTCGCCGAGGGCTTCATCTGCACCTCGGGCAAGGGCCGCGAGCTGTATGCCGACCGGCTGGTCCCCGCGGTCGACGAGGGGATGGCCGCCGCCGGTCGCGCACCCGACTCGATCGACCGGATGATCGAGGTCAAGGTCTCCTGGGATCCCGACCCCGAGCTGGCCCTGGCCAATACCCGTTTCTGGGCGCCGCTGTCGCTCTCGGCCGAGCAGAAGCACTCGATCCAGAGTCCGGCCGAGATGGAACGGGCGGCCGACGAGCTGCCGATCGAGCAGGTGGCCCGGCGCTGGGTCGTCGCCTCGCAGCCCGACCAGGTCATCGAGGCCCTGCGGATGTACACCGACCTCGGCTTCAACCACCTGGTCGTCCACGGCCCGGGGCACGATCAGGAGCGCTTCCTCTCGACCTTCGCCGAGCAGGTTCTCCCCGGGTTGCGCGAACTGGTCCCGGCCGCGCGCTGAGCCGGCCGGCTGAGCGGTCCGCCCGCTCGTCGAGTCGCTGCCGGTGAGCGCTCCCGCGGCAGCGCTCAGTGCGGATCCGGGGTGGCTCGATAGCGGCGGCGCTCCCAGGCCGCGAGGATGTGTCGGCGCATCTGGCGGGCCGCCTCGACCTCGTCGCCGGCCACGACGGCGTCGTGGATGGCCCGGTGCTCGGCGTCCGCGGCGTCCTGATGGCCCTCGATCGGTGTCCCGGTGTAGCGAATGCTCCGGGCCGCCTCGACGAGGATGTTGCGGATGACCGCGCGGCCGAGGCGGTTGCCCGAACTCGCCAGGATCGAGTCGTGGAAGGCGATGTCCGCGCGCAGATAGGCCATCGCGTCGTTGGGGGCGGCCTCGAGCTCGCGCAGCCGCTGGCTCACGAGCGCACGTTGCTCGTCGCTGGCCGAGGTGGCGGCCTGGGCCGCCATGTCCGCCTCGAGGCTGCTGCGGATGTGGATGACCTCGGTGAGGATGTCGTCGCCGGACTCGTATCGGAGGACGGCGGACAGCACGTGCGGGTTGACCAGGTCCCACTCGCCGATCGGCTGGACGCGGGTGCCGTGCCCCTGCAGAGCGTGCAACAAGCCAAGGGCTTCGAGGGACTTCACCGCCTCGCGCACGACGGTCCGACTTACGCCGTACTGCTCGCGCAGGCTCTGCTCCGTGGGCAACAGCGCCCCGGGCGCGAGCTCGCCGGTGACGACGAGCCGGAGAAGATCCTCCTGCAGGTGCTCGGCCAACCGCCGGGGGCGGGCAGGCTTCGGGGGGACGACCGCACCGCTCATGCCGGGCAGCATAGGGGAGACCGGTCAGTTCACGGGCGGGCCCCCCGCAGGGGCAGACAGGACGGTCCGACCGGGTCGAAGGACTTGTAGGTGAGCACGAATTCCTGGTGGCCGAGGGCCTCGCTGCGCGACCGCTCACCCTGGGCCACCCGGACGAGCAGGCGCGAGATCTCCTCGCCCACCTCGTCGAGGTCGGCTCGTCCCTCGAGGATCCGCCCGGCGTCGACGTCCATGTCGTCGGCCATCGCGCGGTAGGTCTGCGGGTTCGCGCAGATCTTGACCATGGGGGAGATCGCCGACCCCACGACCGAACCACGCCCAGTCGTGAAGAGGATCATGTGCGCCCCGCAGGCCATGAGCTCGGCGGCCTCGGCGTTGTCGTTGATGTTCGGGAATCCCCAGCGGACCTCACCGTCCGGGATGACGTCGAGCAGGTAGAGGCCCGGTGCCGGGGGATGCACGGCCGGCTTGACGATGCCGGAGATGGGTCGCGCACCGCTCTTCGAATAGGCCCCGAGCGACTTCTCCTCGATCGTCGTGAGTCCACCCTCGGCGTTCCCGGCCGCGAAGCTGCCGTGGCCCATGCTCCGGTAGTAGGTCTCGGCCTTGAGCACCGACCCGACGAGCTCGGCGCCGAGCTCGGGGGTGATCCCCCGTCTGCCCATCTCGTCCTCGCAGCCGACGAGCTCGCCGGTCTCCTCGAAGATCGCGGTGCCGCCGACGTCGACGAGCCAGTCGAAGGCGCGGCCGACCGCCGGGTTCGCGGTGAGCCCGCTGGTGCTGTCCGAGCCACCGCAGATGGTGCCGACGACAAGCTCGGCGGGGTCCATCGGCATACGCTCGGCCGACCGCAGGTCGGGGAGCACCTGACCGAGCCACTCGCGACCGGCCGCCACGGTCGACGCGGTACCGCCCGACTTCTGGATGACGAGGGTGTGCACCGGGCGCCCCGACGCGGCGATGTGCTCCGCCAGCCCGTCGCGGTCGAAGCCCTCGCAGCCGAGACTGACCAACAGGACCGCCCCGACGTTGGGGTGTGTCGTGAGGGCCCGCATCATCCGCGCCGAGTAGTCGTTGGGGTAGCACCCGCCGAATCCGATGAGGTGCACGTCGTCGCCCAGGCCCTCGGCGATCCGCCGGGCCACGTGGTGGGCACACTCGACGAGGTAGGCCACCACCGCGATGTTGCGGATCCCCATGCGGCCGTCCGAGCGAGGATAGCCGGTGAGCGGGAGGTCGGCGACGCGCAGGCGGGCCTGAGCGGCAACGGTGGTCATGACTCTCCTCGGGCGTGAGTTCGCAGGTAGAGGCTCTCGAGGTTGTGTACGTGGACGAGCTCGCCGCGGCGGACATCGGCCGTGAGCCGGCCGATGGGCACGGTGCTGCGGAAGATCGTCGTGCCGGCGGCCAGGTCCTCGGCGGCGAGCTTGAAGCCCACCGGCACTTCCGTCGCGGTGGTGATCTCCGTGCCGGAGACCAGCAGGACCGTTCCGCGCTCGATCGGCGCCCGGGCCAACACGACGTTGTCCGTGGGTGCCATCCGCAGCAGGCGCGGGTCGTCGACCGGCCCGCTCACAGCACGCCCCACGTGGTCCAGACCTCACGCAGCCGCGCTCCGGCGAGCAGGTCCGCGAGGACGCCGCTCTCCGCGGTCGCCCGTGCCACGGCCCGCTCGAGGACCGCGCCCTCGACCTGCTGCGGGACGACGACCACTCCGTCGTCGTCGGCGATGACGAGGTCTCCCGGGGAGACGACGACCCCGCCGCACCGCACCGTCGCTTCACGGCTGGTGATCGACATCCGGGCCCGGTAGTCCAACGGCCGGGTGCCGTTGCCGAAGAGGGGGTAGCCCAGCCCTCGGACCTTGGCGGTGTCACGGGTCGGGCCGTCGGTGACGGTCCCCACTGCCCCCCGGCCGGTGGCGGCCGCGGAGAACAGCTCACCCCAATACGCCGTGCGCTGGTCCGACCCCGTCGCGATGACGACGAACGAACCGGGCTGCAGCGTGTCCAGTGCGTCGATGGCCGCGGCATAGGGGTCCTGCGAGTCCGAGTCGTCCGGGGCGAAGGCGATCGTCGTGGCGCGTCCGATGGCTCGCAGTCCGGGGGCGACCGGCACGACGTCGGCCGTCATCACCTGCCCGCGGACGCCGACCGCGTCGAGCGAATCCGACACCATCGCGGACGTGAGTCGGGCGACGACGGAGGGATCGAGGGATTCGAGGACGTGCTGGTCGGTGGGGCCAACCGTAGACACGACGGGGGTGAGCCTTGTCATAAACATCAGACCATATATGGTCTGCCATCATGGCGCCAGTGGTGGCGCCCGAAGGTGGATCCCCTCGCCCAGGAGGCAAAGTCACGGGCTGAGCATCCTCGCGGGCGCGGTGGACGGTCAGTTGTTCAGCGCAGGATCCTCGGAGGCGCTCTCGGGATGCTCCGCGAGATAGGCCGCCAACGCGTCGTCGAGATTCTTGAACGAGCGGGGAGCTCCCTGCGTCACCAGCGTCGCCAGACGCTTGCGCACCCGATCGCCGGCTCCGGCAAGCCAGAGATCCTGACCGCGGCCCCGAAGCGTCTTGACCAGCGCGCTGGCCTCGGCCACGCCGGTCGAGTCGACTGCGGTGATCGCCGATGCATCCAGCACGATGATGCGAACCCCGGGGTCCTTGCTGAGCTCGAGCAGCTGGGCCGAGCCGATGCGGGCGTTCACGTAGACCAGCGGGCCGTTCAGGCGCACCGCGACCAGGCCCTGCGGCATACCCGTGGGCGCCTCGCCGGCCCCGAGGCTGCGCCAGTCGCCGTCGGCGTCCAGGCTCATTCGGTCGTTCGGAGGGCGGATGAGGAGCCGGGCCAGGAGTGCCAATGCCAGCACGCAGCCGATGAGGACCGAGGGCATCACCCCGAAGAGGAAGACCCCAGCCCCCGTGACCGCCGCGACGAGGAACTCGCGCGGGCTCGTCGACCGCAGCCACCGCAGGTAGTTCAGGTCGAGCAACTGAAGCAGCGCCCAGACGACCACGGCTGCCAGCACAGGGTTGGCGAGGTAGTCGAAGAGTGGGCGCATGAAGAGGGCGGCCAAGACGGCCAGGATCGCGACGAAGAGGTTGGCCAATCTGCTCGTGGCTCCGCTGCGCACCGCGACGGCGGTCTTCGACAGGGTGCCGGTCACGGCATAGCTGCCGACGACGCCGACGGCGAGGTTCGCGATCCCCAGCCCGACGAGCTCGCGATCGGGGTCGACCTTGTCACCGCCGTGGTCGGTCACCAGCTGTGCAGCCGCGAGTGACTGGGTGAACCCGAGGACGACGATCGCCAGCGCTGCCGGCATGAGCGCCCCGACAAGTTCGAGATCGATCGAGGACAGGGCCCCCGGTGCGCGGACCAGCGAGGCGGGTTCGCCGACCACCGAGACACCCATGTCCCGGAGTCCCCCGATGCCGACCACCAACCCGCTCAAGAACAGCGCCACGATGGCGGCGGGGACCTTCGGCCAACGGCTGGAGAGTGTCATGAGCAGGACCAAGGCGCTGACACCCAGGACCGCCGACGGGAGGTGGAGCTGTCCCCACGAGGCGACGATGTCGCGGATCTTGCTGAAGAAGCCGCCGTGCGCCGCGGGCAGCCCGAGCAGCGCGGGAATCTGGCCGACGACCGTGACGATGACCAGCCCCTGGATGAACCCCTTGATCACCGGTTGTGGAATGAGATCGGCGATCCAGCCGAAACGCAGCAACCGCAGGACGAGATAGGTCAGCCCTGCGAGCACCGTCACCACGAGGACACCGGTCTCCGGCGGCACGGCGAGAGCCGGTGACACAGCGACCGAGCCGACGAGCACCGAGATTCCAGCATCGGCGCCGACGACCAGGGTGCGGGATCCGCCGAAGAGCCCATAGGCGAGGAGGGCCACCGGGACGCCGATGAGACCGGCCATCGGCTGAACCCCGGCGATCGACGCGTAGGCCATCGCGGATGGGACGAGCAGCGCCCAGATGGCCAGGCCGGCCATCAACTCTGCCTGCCAACGCACAGGTGCCCGCGTGGGCGCGTTCGCCGCGCCCATCAGCCGACCGCCGCCAGCCCGTTACCGAAGGTGGACAACCCCATGACGAAGAAGAGCGCCGTCATGATCGACGCGTTATTGGCCATGAGCCACCCTCCCACCTTCTCCAGCTTTGCGGCAGCTCGGTCACCGGCCGCGATCCGATAGACGATCGGAAGCAGGATGGAGATCGAGGCGATCGCGCAGTAGGTGGCGAGCAGGATGAGCTTGGAACCGTCGCTCAGACCGGATCCGGCGATCAGCGTGCCGGCAGCGATGCTGAGCGGGAGGTTCTTCGCGTTGACCAGGGCCAAGGCGAGTCCGATCACGGCGACCCGCGCCGGGGAGGCGGTGTCCAGGCTCTTCATCCAGCCAGGCGTCTTGACCGGCTCACCCGCGCGCGGGCGTCCCCGGAACGTCCGCACCGCCATGGCGACGAGCAGGACCCCCAGGACCAGGTTGACCCAAGCTCCGCCGCGCTGCTCGCTGCGACCGTCGACCCCGACTCCGACCATGATCGCCAGCGCAGCAGGCAGGCCGTTTCCGACGAACCAACCCACCAGATAGCTCAGGCCGCTCCTGATCGGGTGCGACGACATCAGCAACAGACTCAACGCAATCAGGGGCAGCGGGGCAATTGCCGCCGCGCCCGCGTTGCCGAGAAGCTCACCGATGACTTCACGCACGAGAGTCCCCCTCACGATCGTCAGGTGGCGCATCGCCGCGAGGGCCGTCTGGGTCGCCTTCCCCTGACTGGGCTGGTATGCCGGACGGCGTGGTGTCGTGACGACGCCCTGCCGGCGGCGGAGCGAGGGCGTTGATCGCCTCGGTGATGGTGACCACCTGCGGCGCGCCGGGCGGCATGTTGCGCAGCAGCTCGCTGAGCAGGGCTGCGGCTGATCGCTCGAGGAGGGCCGCGTCTGGCAGTCGCCCGCTGCGCTCGTCGTGGTCGACCAGCGCAGCCAGCACCCGCGTGACGATCCGCCCGTCACCGACCGCCGCCGTGACGCCCGTACGCCGGAAGGTCTCGGCAACCCGAGGGTTGACGCGAGCCAGGACGAGCGTGACACCCTGCCCGCGGAGATCCTCGCAGAGCCCCACCAGTTCCTCGGAGGTGGACAGGTCCTTGATGAACATGGTGGCACTCAGGTCGAGCACGAGCGTCGACGGCTTCGACTCTGCGGACTCGATGCGGTCCACGATCTCCTCGCGCAGCGCAGAGGCGTTGGCGAAGAACACATTCTCGTCGGGCCGCAACACCCACACGCCGCGGTCGTCGAGGGCGGGCACGAGATCGGGCGCGTCGAGCGCGTCGGCCACGGTCTGCGGTGTCATCACCGTGAGGCGAGGGGTCGCCGCCTCCCAGACGACGACGCCCAACGAGGTGAGGACAGCAAGCCCGAGACCCGGCAGGACGCCGAACAGCAGCACGCCGAACATCGCGAGCAGGGCGAGCGCGAAATCGCTCCGGCTGAGGGTGCGATAGCGGCGCATCGTCGCGATCTTCATCATCCCGGAGACCGCGACGACCACGATCGCCCCGAGCGTGGGCTCGGGCAACGTGCGGAAGACACCCACGAGGAACAACGCCACGAGGATCGTGGCTGCTGCGCCGACCAGGAGCGCGAGGGGCGTCTTGGTCCCGGCGCGGTCGCTTGCGGCCGACTTGGACAGGCTCGATCCGATGGGGAAGCCCTGGAAGATCCCCGCGGCCATGTTGGCTGCCCCGATGCCGACGAGCTCTTGCTCGGCGTCGATCCGCTGGCCGTGCTCCTTGGCGAAGGAACGCGCGGGCCCGATGGCTTCCGCGAACGCGACGATGGCAATCCCCAGACCGCCCACGATGAGCAGCGGCAACGCGGACAGGGGTATCGAGGGGATCTTCGGCATCGCGATTCCCCCCTCGAGTTCGCCGACGACGGCGACTCCCTGGTCCTGCAGGTGGAGGACCTGGCCGGCGATGATTCCGACGACAAGAGCGACCAGCGAGGCGGGAATGCGGTCGAAATGACGTTCGAGCACCACGAGCAGCACGAGCGTGCCCATCCCCACGAGCAGGGTCGGCAGATGCATCTCGCCGATGGAGCGGACCACCCCCCACAGCTTCTCGAAGAAGTCCCCCTCGACGTTCTCGAGTCCTGTCAGCTTGGGCAGCTGGCCGACGACGATGACGAGCGCCAGGCCGAAGACGAAGCCGAAGAGCACGGCCTCGGAGAAGAACCGCGCGATTCGGCCCAGGCCGGCCATCCCGGCCAGCAGGGAGATCAGACCGCCGATGATCGCGAGGGCGGCGGTCAAGGTGAGGTACTCCTTGGTTCCGGCATCCGTGATGCGCGACACGGTCGACGCCGAGAGCACAGCCACCGTGGAGGAGACGGACACGACGAGCTGCCGCGAGCTTCCGAGCAGGGCATAGGCGATCATCGCCGCGGGAGCGGCATAGAAGGCGGTCTGTGGCGGGACCCCGGCCAGCTCGGCGTAGGCCAGCCCTTCGGGCACCAGGAGGGCGGCGACCGTGAGCCCGCCGAGGATGTCCCTCCCCAACCATGCGCGTCGGTAACCCCGGATCCATGAGGGTCCCCCGCGTCGGGCGGCGACCTTCACGGGGCCCCCCTCGGTGCGACAACCGATCGCTCCTCGACGAGCAGTCGCAGGTCGGCCGTCACTGAGCGGCCGAGCCCGGTTGTCAGATGGTCGACCAGGTCGTCGGCGGTCGGTGCGCCGGCCACGGGCCCGCTGATCTTCACCATGACGCGGTCGCCCTGGACGGCGATCTTCTCGATCGTGTACCCGGGGTACTGGCCGACCCATTCGTAGACGACGCGTTCGGCGCGGGACTGGTCGATCAGGCCGGCACGTAACCGGTCTCCGTTGAACAGCAGCATGAACAACACCAGCACGCCGCTTGCGGCGACGAACATCACGGCCGTCCGAACCCGGTGTTGGTTCTCGGCGATGCGCCGTATCGGGGCGACTCCGGTGACGACGAACACGACCCCCCCGAGGACAACGATGCCAAGGACGTTCGTCGCAAAGAGCAGCAAGGCGCCGAAGGCGGACACCCAGTCGCCTTGGGACATGCAGATCCCGACCACGGTCAACGGCGGGACGAGCGAGATCGCAATGGCGACGCCGGGCAGTGAGTCGGACACTTCGGGTCGGGACAGGGCGTAGGCTCCGGCTGCCCCGGCCGTCAACGCAATGATCAGGTCGAGGCCGGTCGGCGATGTCCGACTCAAGATCTGGGCGTTGGTCCCGGTGTCGATCACGGTCGGCACGATCGAGCCGAGAAGCCATCCGATCGTGACCGCGATCACGAGGCCGCCGAGGGCCGTGAAGACCGAGCGGCGCAGTCTGCGCGGCCAACCCATGGAGATGGCGAGAGAGATGCCCATGAGTGGGGTCATCAGGGGCGCGAGCAGCATCGCGCCGATGACGACCGCGGTCGAGTCGGTGATGACGCCCATCGAGGCGAGCACTGCAGCGAAGCTCATGAGCAGGGCGAAACGGACCAACCGGGGTGTCGCCGACTCACCCTCCATGTAGACCTTGTCGGCAAGGGTGCGGCGCTCGTCGCCGGTGCGACGCCGGTGGTCCAGCCAATCGCGCACGAGGCCAACGACGCTGCGGTAGCTGCCGACGTCGGGAGTCCGCGGGTCGAGCGTCGCGACGAGCACGGTGAGGGAGGCAAGGACCCAGCCGACGGCGATGATGTCCACCAGGGTCAGGATGACATTGTCTGGGAAGGCCAGTAGCAGCGCTCCGGTGCCGGCCAGTGCGATCGCCGAGCTCAGCCAGAACGCGATCGGGAGGTCACCCGGTCGCCACCAGGGCCGCAGGAGGTTGAAGGCCCCCAGGAGGACCAGCACGATGCCGATGAACCGAGCCAGGTCGTAGGCCGTCTTCGAGGGCGAGATCACCAACTGGGAGCCGGCGATCATGACGGCGAGCGCGATCGCGGCATGCGGGAGGGACCGAGGGCGATGGCGGATCGCTCCCCACAGGCCCGTGCCGGCGACCACCACCAGCACCGCGCCGATCAGTCGGCCGACCAATCCGCTGCCCGGGTCGGGTCTGGCCAACACGAGCAACCCGAGGACGATGCCGCCGACGGCGCCGAGTGCAGCAGGCGTCAACAGCATCCGAGCGTCGATGTCGGACAGTCTCACGCCAGTCGGACCGGTTGCGTCGTCGAGCAACTCGTCGTCCCGCGACTCCGTCCCTCGCGCGAAGTCTGCTTCGTCCACAGTGGGAACCCTCCGTCCGGCTAGGCGACCGACCGCTCTTGCTGCACCCTCGGATGCTGTCGGCCTGCTCGCTCACATGGGCCAAGGCAGGGCCAGCGTCGCCGCCCCCGGGCTGGTGCACCCGGGCGGGTCGCTCTGAGGTCAGGTGGCGGGCTGCTGACCGGCCGAAGAAGTTTCGGCCTCGATCTGCTTGAGGTCCGAGCGGAGGGAGAATCCTGCGCCGATGGCCAACAGCCCCCAGACGATGGCGAGGATCCCCAGCCACAGCGCGATGGACAAGGCTGCCGCGCCTGGGTAGGCGACGAAGAGGATGCCCGCGACGAACCAGCCGACGCCGGCGAGGAGCAGCAGCCATCGGGAGTTTCCGAGATCTGGGGCGAACCCGCCGATGAACTCGGCGATCCCCCTGACCATCAGCCAGATCCCGAGGACCCACGCGAGGGCGACGCTGCTGGCGAAGGGGCGGAAGATGGCAAGCAGGCCCGCGAGGACGCCGACGATGCCGGTGAAGACGAACCACCAACGGGACGAAGCGGTCACGTTGCGGAAGGCCTGGATGAAGGCCGAGATGCCGTCGACGAGGGCATAGATCCCCCAGAGCGTGACCAAGGTCAAGGCCGTGCCCACCGGCCAGAACGCTGCGATCAGACCGAAGAGAACCGCGAGAATTCCGTAGACGATCATGGTCTCGGGGGAGCGTCGGAGCGATGCGATCATGCGAGTCCTTTTCGACGGGCCCGGGGAAACCGAGCCTGGTGGCACCTCTACTTGCCCCGGATGCGGCGGGGCTCAGCCCTGGTGGGCGTCACTCACCCGCCTCATCGAGATGCTCCGACTCAGGCATTGCTGCATCGAGCGGTCCCGGGGCGCAACGGGCGGGGCCGAGCGGACGTGCCCGCTGAGGGCCCCAATTGCAGTATGCCTCATCCGTCCCTTCAACGGCGAGGAGGGGGCTCACGAATAGCGTTCTCGTGGATGAACATCAGTGTCCGGGGGCGTGCGGGTGGTGCGTTCTGCGCGCGAGGAATCCGAGCTATGGGCGCGTGATGAGCCGAAACCCGACGTGGCTGGAGGCGGTATCCACCGCTTGCGGCTGGCGTGCAGCCGGACGATAACGGAAGCAGTACTGGGTGGTGCAGAGATGCGACCCTCCCTTGGCGACCTTCCGCGGGATCTTCAGCGCCGGAGTCGTCGGATCGTAGCTGGCGGATTCGAGCGAACGGGGATCCGTGCCACAACACACCGTGGGAGGCTGCTCATCGAGGTCCTGGCGTGATCGAGGCGTGTACCAGTCGCTGGTCCACTGCCAGACGTTGCCGGCCATGTCGAACAGGCCGTAGCCGTTGGGAGGGAACGCCGTTACTGGAGAGGTACGCGTGAAACCGTCCAGCTCCGTGTTCTCCCAAGGGAATCGGCCCTGCCACGTGTTCGCCAGCGGCGCACCGTCTTCCTGGGGATTGTGATCACCCCACACGAACTCGGCGCCGTCGAGGCCGCCGCGCGCGGCATACTCCCACTCCGCCTCGGTGGGGACAGCGCGGCCGGCCCAGGTCGCGTATGCCTGCACGTCCGGCCACGCAACGTGCACGACGGGGTGGTCCTCGAGCCCGGTCAGGTCCGAGTCCGGGCCGGTGGGATGGCGCCAGTCGGCGCCTGGCACAAGACGCCACCACTGCCGATGGTCACGTAGATCCACCGGACCTGGCGGCAGGGTGAAGACCAACGCAGCCGGCACCAAGGCCCTGGGATCTGCGCCGGGATAGTCCGTCGGATCGGGTGCGCGCTCGGCCACCGTCACGTAGCTCGTGGCGGCAATGAACTCGTCGAAGTCGGCGTTCGTCACCGTGGTGACATCCATCCAGAACCCCGCCACGCTGACGCGGCGGACCGGGCCTTCGTCGGGGTAGTGCGTGTTTGACCCCATGTCGAACTCGCCGCCAGGTATCCACACCTGGCGGCGCGACGGGGCGGGTGAACCAGGGTTGCCTTGGCTCGGCCGTCCTCCATCCACGGTCGCTATAATACGCGCGGGCTGGTGGTGGCGGGCCGTTGCGCGATCACCAGATCACCTCCCAGAACCGAGCGACCGTCGCCGTTCTCTCCGCTCGGCGCACGGTCGCAGATTGCGCCGAGCTCGAGCCGCAAGGAAGGGGCAAAGTGGGCTAGCCTCGAAATCGGCTGTCTTCCAAAGCGCTTCATACGAAGGAGGAGCTGTGCCGGAACAACCCAACATCCTGGTCATCTGGGGTGACGACATCGGCTGGCAGAACCTGAGCTGCTACGGCCTGGGCACCATGGGCTACACCACGCCCAACATCGACCGCATCGCCCATGAGGGCGTCCAGTTCACCGATCACTATGGAGAGCCGTCCTGCACCCCGGGACGTGCGGCGTTCATCACCGGTCAGTACCCCATTCGGTCGGGGATGACCAGAGTCGGTATGCCCGGCGACATGCTTGGGCTACAGCCCGAATCTCCTTGTCTGGCAAGGGTACTCAAGGACCATGGCTACGCGACCGGGCAGTTCGGCAAGAACCATCTCGGCGATCGCAACGAGCACCTGCCCACCGTTCACGGTTTCGACGAGTTCTTCGGGTTCCTCTACCACCTGAACACCCAAGAGCAATACACCCAACGTGACTACGAGAACTTCGCCCAGGAGTACTCGGGAGGGCTCGACGCCTTCACCGAGAAGTTCGGCACTCGCGGGGTGCTCGACTGCAAGGCGACGGACGTCGACGACCCGACCGTGGATCCGCGCTTCGGCAAGGTGGGAAAGCAGACGATCGTCGACACCGGCCCACTCCCCGCCGAGCGGATGGAGGACTTCGACGGGGCCGAGGTCATCCCTCGTGCCCTGGACTTCATGCGACGGGCGAGCGAGGACGACAAGCCCTTCTTCGTCTGGCTGAACACTTCCCGCATGCACCTCTACACCCGGCTCAACGACAGGTGGCGATACGCGGCAGAGAAGCTCACCTCGGAAGCCGACATGCACGGTTCGGGCATGATGCAGCACGACTACGACATCGGCACGGTGCTCGACTTCCTCGACGAGAACGGGCTCGCGGAGAACACCATCGTGTGGTACTCCACCGACAACGGGCCGGAGCACTCGTCCTGGCCGCACGGCGCGACGACTCCCTTCCGCGGCGAGAAGATGACCACCTTCGAGGGCGGCATCCGGGTGCCTTCGATGTTGCGGTGGCCGGCCGCGATCAAGCCGCGCACCATCCTCAACGGGATCCAGAACCACACCGACATGTTCACGACGATCGCCGCAGCAGCGGGCGTCGAGGACGTGGCCCAGGAGGTCATGGACACCAAGAAGCAATATGTGGACGGGGTGAACAACCTCGACTATTGGAAGGGCGACACCGATCGCTCGGCCCGCCGCTACATATTCATGTACACGGAGAGCAAGCTCACCGCCTTCCGGATGGGACCGTGGAAGTTCCACTTCTCGGTCGCCAACGACTACTACGACCGGATGACGCCGCGCGGCAAGCCGTTGATCTTCAACCTGAGAATGGACCCGTTGGAGTCCTACAGCTCCATCGACTCCTACGGGCACCTCGCGCAGAAGATCTCCTGGCTGATCGCGCCGATGAAGGAGCTCATGGGCGCCCACCTCAAGACTCTGGCGGAGTATCCGCCGGTGCAGGGGGGCGCGTCCTTCGACATGTCCAACGTGGTGCACGACTATCTGACGGCTGCGCACGAATAGCCGGCAGGTCCGGCCAAAGGGTTCGGTGTGCGGGCGGAACTACCCTGGAACTACCCCGAGTAGTTCCGCCCGCACCGGATCAGCCCTTCGGTGCTGGGGCGAGGCTCTCCAGGAGTGTGTGTGCCGTCATCTCGCCCAGCTTGTTCGCCGCGAACGGCGAATCTCCGCTGAGCACCTTGCGATCGACGTGCGTGCTCCCGATCGGCAGGTGGTTGACGATGGTGACGCCCAGCTTCCGCAGCCGTTCCCCGAAGTAGTACGGCATCTCCCCGGGCAGGTACCCGGCGACGACGAGCAGCTTGTCGGAGGAGTCGGGGAAGGCCGCGAGGTGGTAGCCGGCGAGGGGGAAGCCCGGCTGGTCCTCCACCGTGGTCATCGACAACAGCCCTGCGGGACCGTGGCAGATCGTCACCACGTAGCGGTCCTGGGCGATGAACCACCGCAGGATGCCGCCCGCTTCGGGACTGTCGGGCACCGACAGGACGGCGCCATGACCCCCAGGGACGTAGACCGCAACGTAGGGCGAGTCGTCGTCCAAGCCCTTGAGCACGTCGCCCATCGACAGCGGTTTCGCGAGCTGGTCGGCGTAGCGGTCCATCGCGCTTCGGACGATGTCGTCCTTCTGCGGAACTGCCCAGCTCTCGATCGGCACCGGTTGGCCGGTCGGGGTGGCCAGGTCGATGGCGAACCCGGCCCGTTCGAGGTGCAGGAACACGATGAACAGCTCTCCGGGATGGTTGCCGGTGGCGAAGACGTTGCCGTTCTCGCAGGTGAGTCGACCAATTTCGGTGCACAGCACCAGGATTCGTTTGCCGTCGGCCCGTGCCGACTCCGGATAGTCAACCTCGTGGTAGTCAGTGTGATCTGGCACCGCCATCGCCATCGCGACCCGGGACGGCGAGAAGCTGCCGTCGTCGTTTACCGCGGGCTGAGCGCCGAACAATTCACGAACAGATTCCATGGAGACTCCTTGCCTTCGGTTCCTCCTCGTTCGAGGGAACGGGCAGGACAGGACAAGTACCCCTACGACGTTACGCCGCCCTCGGTGCGACGTCCAGCCCCTGCGGCTCGGCCGCATCGCACCGAGAATCGAAAACTGCCATCGCGCAACGGCTCTGCGAAGCACATTGCGAGGTACCTTGGTCGAAGTGGTGGAACCTGAACTGCTGGAGGGGACATGACCGGCTTCGATTACGACGTCATCGTGGTGGGATCAGGCTTCGGCGGTAGCGTCACCGCCTTCCGCGCGGCGGAAAAGGGCTACCGTGTAGCGGTAATGGAGTCAGGCCGGCGGATTCCGGACGAGGCCGTGCCCACAACCGATTGGGATCTGAAGCACTACCTCTGGTTCCCCGCCGCTGAGCTCTACGGCATCCAGCGGATGGAGGTACTCGACAACGCCTTCGTGATGTGTGGGGCTGGCGTCGGCGGCGGCTCGCACGTCTACGCGCAGACCCTGTACGTGCCGCCGATGAACTTCTACGAGGCGCCCGAGTGGTCCGGCATCACCGACTGGGCCGACGAACTCGCCCCCTACATCGATCAGGCGCAGCGGATGCTCGGCGTCCAGCGACTGCCCTACATGCCCAACGACATAGACCGGCTGATGCGCAAGGCGGCCAAGAACCTCGGCCGCGGCGCCTCGTTCAACGTCGCCCCCGCCGGGGTCTACTTCGGTGAGCCGGGAGTCGAGGCCGACGATCCGTACTTCGGCGGGGTGGGGCCTCGGCGGCGGGGCTGCATCAGCTGTGGCAACTGCATGGTGGGGTGCGGGCACAACGCGAAGAACAAGCTCAATGTCAACTACCTCTACCTGGCCGAGAAGCTCGGCGCCCAGGTCCACGAGTTGCACGAGGTCTACGAGGTCACCCCGCTGGACGGAGGTGGCTTCGAGGTGCGCTCACGCCACCCTGGGTGGGTGCAACGCGGCCTTCGGCTGGATCATCACCGGCATACCGCCGAGCAGGTGGTCATCTCCGCGCATGCCTACGGCTCGTCCAAGCTGCTGACCAGACTGCAGCACGAAGGCAAGTTGGCCGACCTGTCGGCCCAAGTGGGGGTCCGGGCTCGGACCAACTCCGAGATGCTGTTGGGGCTGACCCTGCCGCACAAGGTCTGGGCCGCCAACCGCGAGCGGCTGCATGTCGAGCCGGGGGCGATCGGGATCTCCTCGGCCGTGTGGCCCGATCCGTCGACCAGTATCGAGCCGTGCTTCTACGGCGTGGGAAGCAATCTGCTCTCCCTGATCATGACCTGGCATCAGCACGGCCATCAGGACCACCCCGCCGAGAAATGGCTTGAGCAACTGGTCCGCCACCCCGGCAAGATCCTGGGCAACCTCGACGCCCGCGACTGGTCCGAACGCACGACGATCCTGCTGTGCATGCAGACCAAGGACAACTCGATCGACCTGTACTGGGACGGCCACATGCTGCGCAGCAGGCAGGGAGCGGGCCAGCCGGTCCACGTGCACATCCCCGAGGTGGAGCGTTTCGCCGACGAGGTGGCCAGGTTGATGGGGGCCAATGAGACAGCGACTGCCTTCGAAGTGATCAACAGGGCGGCCTCGGCGCACTTCATCGGCGGTCTCACGATCGGCGAGGATGCCGAGCATGGTGCGGTGGACCCCTACCAGCGAGCCTTCGGTCATCCCGGACTGCACGTGATCGACGGCAGCGTCATGCCGGCCAATCCCGGGGTCAACCCCTCACTGATGATCACCGCGCTCGCCGAGCGGGCGCTGTCGTTCTGGCCGAACAAGGGCGAGAAGGACCCACGGCCACCGCTCGGGTCTGGATACCAGCGGCTCGCCCCGGTGCTGCCGCATCGACCGTTCGTCCCAGCCGGCTCACCCGGTGAGCTCCGGTTGGACGCCACGAAGGACCAGGTCATCCCGGCCCGACCGCAGTGATCGCTGAGCCCACCCGACCCGCTAGGCAGGAAGGAGTCAGCCGTGAGTGCAACCGCCCAGTGGCGACAGCTCGGCGACAGCGCCGAACTCGATGACTACCTGGTCGTTCCCTACTACCTCGCCGACGTGCAGCACCGGGTCTCGGTCGCGCGAGTCGCCGACACGCTCTACGCCTTCGATGACCTGTGCCCCCACGACAGGTGCGCCTTGTCGGCCGGCCTGCTCGACGGCACCGTGATCAAGTGCCAGTGCAGCGGCTGCCGGTTCGACATCGTCACCGGCGCGGTGCTTCAAGGCCCGGCGACGACGCCGCTTCGGGTGTACCAGGTGCGTGAGTCGGACGGGAAGCTGTCGGCACTCACCGGCGAGTAGGAGCAAGTCCGAGTCTGACCGGCTCGCCACGAGTGAGCGCCAGCGCCGCGAGATGCAGCGGCGCGAGGCGGAGGTCGGCGGCTCGGGCCGACGCGGTGATCGAGGCGGCCAACGCCGAGGTGCGGCGAGTCCTCGACGAGTGGGCGGCCCACGTGGGCGCGGAGCGGCTGGACCAGCTGCACGACACGCTGCGCGACCTGCGTGAGCTTACCGACCCGTGGCGCTGACCGCGATAAGCCGCCCTGTCGCCGACGTGACGGCCGAGCACACCGTATGCCGTTGCTCCGCCGGCGGTGGTGTGCGGGTGTGGCAGCCGGGCTCCTTCGCCCGAGCAACGGCATACCGTCGGGCGGCGTTGCTCCGGATGATCGGCGCTGGCTGGCAGGAACGCGGGGCCGGCCGCGCACACGGCATACCAATGCTCCGTTCGGCGACGTGCCAGCGGGTGGCGGGCGTCGTGGCCCGAGCAACGGTATGCCGTGTGCTTTGGCGAGCTGGGTGGCAACACCTCAGCGGTTCACCCAGGCCTGCAGGGTCGGGGGATAACGCACCGGGTCGACCTGGAAGCGCGCGGAGGTTTCGTCGAGCACCCGCAGGTCGTCGGCGGTGAGCTGCACCTGGGCGGCCCCGGCGTTCTCGACCGCCCTCGCGGCCTTGCTCGTGCCCGGGATCGGGCAGGCATGGGGGTGCGTCTGGATGATCCACGCGAGCGCGACCTGGCCCGGCGCGCACCCATGCTGCGACGCGATGGTGCGCACCGTGTCGACCAGTCCCCGGTGCTCGGAAAGGGTCTGGTCGTTGAAACGGGGGAAGTCGGCCCCGGTCTTGCCCGCGATATCGGCCGCGGAGGCGACCGTCCCGGTGAGGAAGCCCTTGCCTAGTGGGCTGAAGGGGACCAGGCCGATCCCCAGCTCGTCGAGCACCGGGAGGATCTCGGCCTCCGCCTCTCGCCACCACAGCGAGTACTCCGACTGCAGGGCCGTGACCGGCTGCACGGCGTGCGCTCGGCGGATGATGTCGACCCCCACCTCGCACAGCCCGAAGTGCCCGACCTTGCCGGCCTCGACGAGGTCACGGACCGCCCCGGCCGTCTCCTCGATGGGCACCTGCGGGTCGAGGCGGTGCTGGTAGAGCAGGTCGATCCGCTCGACCTGCAGCCGCGCGAGCGAACCCTCGACCACCTCACGGACGTGGTCGGGGTGGGAGTTGAGCCCGCCTCGGCCGTTGTTCACGTTGAACCCGAACTTGGTCGCGATCCTGACCTGGTCGCGCACCGGTCGCAGGACCTCGCCGACCATCTTCTCATTGGCGTGAGCCCCGTAGACCTCGGCGGTGTCGAAGAACGTGACCCCGGCGTCGAGTGCGGCGTGGATGACCTCGCGGGCCTGCTCCGGCTCGGTCAGGCTCATGCAGCCGAATCCGATGTCGGACACGCTCAGGTCTGAGGTGCCCAGGGAGCGGTGGTGCATTGTCGTGATCCTTCCGTCAATGTGGTTGTCCGACAAGCGATCTCACGCCTCGGGGATGACGTAGGTGTGGAAGGCCGGTTGCGGCTTCTCCGGGTCGGGGCCACCACGCTCGCCGGTGTCGAGGGCGTCGATGGCTGCGAGCTGGGCCGCAGAGAGGGTGACGTCGAAGACGTCGAAGTTCTCGGCGATCCGCTCACGCCTGGTCGACTTGGGGATGACCTGGCGGCCCTGCTGGATGTGCCAGGCGAGCATGACCTGAGCCGGCGTCTTGCCGTGCCGCTGCCCGATCTCGACTAGCGTCGGGTTGGCGAAGGTTGGGGTCGGGGCGCTCGTGCCGCGGTAGGCCGTGATCCCGCCGATCGGTGCCCAGCACTGGGTGAGGATGCCGTGCGCGGCGTCGGCCGCGACCGACGCGGCCTGGCTGAAATAGGGGTGCACCTCGATCTGGTTGATTGCCGGCACCACGTCGACCTCGGCGAGCAGCCGGTCGAGCTGGCCGGGGGTGAAGTTGCTGACCCCGATCGCACGCACCGATCCGTCGGCGAGCAGCTTCTCCAACGCCTGATAGGACCGGATCGTCTGGTCGAAGCCGCCCTCGTCGGGCTGGTGGAGGATGAGCAGGTCGAGTCGCTCGACGCCGAGCTTGCCGGTCGCCTTGTCGAAGGCGTGCAGGGTCTGCTCGTGGCCGTAGTCGGTGACCCACACCTTGGTCTCGATGAAGACCTCGTCGCGAGGGACGCCCGAGCGGCGGATCGCCTCGCCGACCTCTCGCTCGTTGCCGTAGGCCGCGGCCGTGTCGACCATGCGATAGCCGATCTCCAGCGCAGCGCTCACGGCGGCGACCGTCTCGGCGGGGGGCGTCTGGAAGACGCCCAGCCCGATGACCGGGATGGTCACGCCGTTGTTGAGCTCGTAGGCGGGGGTGGTCATCGGGGGTCCTCTCGGGGGGCGCTGGGCCATGCCGTGTCTGTCGCGTGCTGATCCGCTGGTTCCCGGCTGGCGACCCAGGAGGCGAGCAGTTTGAGCGCGTCCGAGGTCGGTGTGCCGGCGGCGGCGGTGTAGACGTTGAGCTGCAGCCCAGGCTCGGAGGGCAGCTCGAGCGCCTCGAAGTCGAGGTCGAGCAGGCCGACCACCGGGTGACGCAGCCGCTTGCGTCCGGAGCGGTGGTAGCGCACGTCCTGGGAGGCCCAGCGCTGACGGAACAGCTCGCTGCGCGTGGACAATTCGCCGACCAGCTCGATGAGCGCCTTGTCGTGGGGGTTGCGGCCGGCTTCGAGGCGGAGCATGGCCGCGGCATCGCGGGCAATCTTGTCGTAGTCGACGAACAACTCCCGGGCCTTCTCCGGCTCGAGGTAGACGAACCGCGTGGAGTTGGCCGGGCGCCGCGGGTCGGCGGCGAGGACCGGCTCGTAGAGGGCACGCGCGAGGGTGTTCATCGCGAGGATGTCGTGGCGGCCGTTGCGGATCCACGCCGGGGCGTCGCCGATGGCGTCGAGGATCTGCTGCAGCACTGGACGGACCGTGGTCGCCGCCTTGCGGTTGGTGCGGGACGAGCCGGGACCGGCCTGGCGGGCCAGGGCGTAGAGGTGCTCCCGCTCGGCCTCGTCCAACTGCAGGGCGCGGGCGAGCGCGTCGAGGACCGATTCGGAGGCACCGGCCAGGCCCCCGCGCTCGACCCGCACGTAGTAGTCGACCGAGATCCCGGCGAGCATCGCGACCTCCTCGCGGCGCAGCCCGGCGACACGCCGTCGGTCGCCGTATGCCGGCAGGCCCGAGTCCTCGGGGGAGATGCGAGCGCGGCGGGTGCGCAGGAACTCCCTGATCTCGGCGCGCAGCTCCGGAGTGGTCATGACTCCCACGTTAGGTGGCGGCCGCGGGCGTCGGGAGGCCCTGTCCGTACCGGTCACGCCGTGCCCTCCACGTGCCTCACGCGACTCGTTCGTGTTGATCGATAGTAGGTTATCAACCACAAAGATGAGTGATAAAATCGATCACGTCACGTGATGCGAATGGAGTTTCACTCGTGTTGTTCGTCACGCCCGCGCTTGCCGAGTCGGAGCTCGCGGTACTCGCCGAGATCGACGAGTTGCGCTCGGTGCTGCGCCAGCGCATCCACGAACCCCGTCGCTGGGCGGGGTCGCTTCGTCGTGTCCAGCTGGCACGCGGCGTGCAGGGGTCCAACAGCATCGAAGGCTTCGACGCCGCGCTGGACGACGCGCTGGCCATCGATCTCGGCCAAGAGCCTCTCGACCCCGACCAAGAGACGGAAGCGGCGATCAGGGGCTATCGGGATGCCATGACCTTCGTGCTCCAGCTTGCCGACGAGCCGGACGTCACCATCGACGAGCAACTGCTGCGGAGCCTGCACTTCATGATGACCGGCTATGACCTCAAGGTCCGTCCGGGCCGCTGGCGGGCCGGTTCGATCTACGTGCACGACGACGAGTCCCGACGGGTGGTCTACGAAGGGCCCGAGGTCGAGCATGTCCCGCCACTCATGCGCGAGCTTGCCCAGTCCGTGGCTGGCGGGACCGGCGAACCGGTGGTTGTCCGTGCCGCGATGGCGCATCTCAACCTCGTGATGATCCACCCGTTCCGCGACGGCAACGGCCGGATGGCGCGCTGCCTGCAGACCCTGGTCCTCGCCCGAGACGGCATCTTGCCGCCCGTGTTCTCGAGCATCGAGGAATACCTCGGCCGCAACACCGCTGCCTACTACGACGTCCTCGCTACGGTCGGTCGTGGCTCGTGGCAGCCGCACAACGACGCGCGGCCGTGGCTGCGATTCGCCCTCACCGCGCACCTGCGCCAGGCCTCGACGATGCTCCGACGCGCCCGGGAAATCGAACGGCTCTATCTCGAGCTCGACGGCCTCATCGCTCGCGAACGACTGCCCGAGCGCAGCATCGAGGCACTCTTCGATGCCGCTTCGGGTCTTCGGGTCCGCAATGCGGTCTACCGAGCTCTCGTCGAGCGCAACCACGATCTCGAGTTGGCCGACCCGACGGCCAGCCGGGACCTGCGCGTGCTGGCGGACAAGGGGCTGCTGCAACCGGTCGGCGAGAAGCGCGGCCGCCACTACGTCGCCGGGCCGACGCTGCGCGGCATACGGGCGGAGATCGTGAGTCGACGGCCGCCGCGCGACGACACCGACCCCTTCGCCGACGCGCGCGGGTGATCGGGCGTCAGTCAGGCGGCGTGACAGGCTCTGGCAGTGCCTGGATCGAGCGGGACTGCCGCCATCGGCACGGCATACGTTTGACTGTCGCTCATGCGAGCCACCCATCTCTTCGGCGCGGGCGACGTCCGCGTCATTGACGCACCCGACCCCTCGATCCAGCTGCCGACGGATGCCCTCGTGCGTGTGACCCGCGCCTGCGTCTGCGGCAGCGACCTGCACCCCTTCCATAACGCGCCGGCCAGTGTGACCGGACACTCGATCGGTCACGAGTTCATCGGCGTGGTCGAGGCCGTGGGTGCCGACGTGCGCACCGTGCGGGTCGGCGACTTCGTCATCGCGCCGTTCGCGATCTCCTGCGGTGAGTGCGAGTTCTGCCGGGCCGGGCTGCAGACCTCGTGTTCGCGCGGCGGCTTCTGGAACGACCCCCGGCTCGGGGCGGGTGGCGGACAGGCCGACGCGGTCCGGGTGCCGCTCGCCGACGGCACCCTCGTCGCGGTCCCCGGCATCACCCCGGACACCGACGAGCGCCTGCTCGCCTCGCTGCTCACCCTCACCGACGTCTACGGCACCGGCTGGCACGCCGCAGTCCGTGGCGGCGTGACGGCGGGGCGCACCGTCACGGTCATCGGCGACGGCGCCGTCGGGCTGCTCGCCGTGCTCTCGGCGAAGCAGCTCGGTGCCGAGCGCATCGTCCTCATGGGTCGCCATGAGGCCCGAACCGATCTCGGGAGGGACTACGGCGCCACCGACGTCGTCGCCGCCCGCGGCGCGGAGGGGATCGCCGCCGTGCGCGACCTCACCGACGGCGGCAGCCAGGTGGTCCTCGAGGCGGTCGGCCACATGCCGGCATACGAGCAGGCCATCGGAGTCGTGCGCGCGGGCGGAGTGATCAGCCGCGTCGGAGTGCCCCAATATGACTCTGCACCAGTCGGTTTCGGCAGCCTCTTCGGCCCCAATGTCACCCTCACGGGTGGCCCGGCACCGGTGCGCGCCTATATCGAGCGGCTGTTGCCCGGCGTGCTCGACGGCAGCGTCGACCCGGGTCGCGTCTTCGACCTCACCGTCTCGCTCGAGGACATCCCTCAGGGGTATGCCGCGATGGACGAGCGGCGCGCGATCAAGGTGATGGTGCGGCCCTGACCGGTACACCCGAGCAGCCCGCCAGGCCCGACTCGCGCTGACCGGCTCACGGCATACTGGCGTCCGGACAACGGCAGACCGGTTGCGTGGGTCCTGGCCCGAGCGATAGGACTGCAGGCGCAGGCCTGTGCCCCGGTCCTCGGCCCTGCGCACGATCGGCAGACCAGTCCCACCTGTCACACGAAGCTCGACGAAGGAGTCACCATGCCCGATCCCAGCGACGTCCGGCGGTCCATGGTTGCCCGGTGGTTCGCCCGGGAGATGGGCTCACTCGAGGACTTCGCGGATCCGAGCCAGGAGTGGCGGCGGCTGTTCAGCGAGCTGCTGGGCACCTTCTTCCTCGTGCTCGTGGCCGCGGGTGCCGGGATGATGGATACGGCGTTCCCCGGAACCATCGGTCGGGCCGCCTCGGTGACGGCTCCGGGCCTCATGGTCCTCGCGTGCATCCTCTTCATGGGCAAAGTTTCCGGTGCGCACCTCAACCCGGCGGTGAGCATCGCCTTCGCCCTACGCCGCGACTTCCCGTGGTCGCGGGTGCCCGGCTATATCGTCACCCAGCTCCTCGGGGCGACCCTCGCCTGCCTGTTCCTGCGGGCGGTCGTCGGCGTCTCCGCGGTCAACGGTTCGAATTACCCTGCAGCGACCTCCTCGACGGGCGCGGCGTTCTGGATGGAACTCGTCCTCACCTTCGGCCTCGTGAGCACGATCCTGGGGACGTCCTCGGGCGCGCAAAGCGTCGGCGTCCTCGGTGGGATCGGGGTCGGCGGCTACATCATCCTCGCCGGGTTGTGGGCCAGCCCCATCTCGGGCGCGTCGATGAACCCGGCCCGCACCTTCGGCCCCGACCTCGTCGGAGGTGATTTCACCGCCTATTGGCTCTATGTCGCCGGACCGCTCGCCGGCGCACTGCTCGCCGTCGGCGCGGCCTTCGTGCTGCGTGGGGCGGACGGGGGCCGAGTCGCCTCCGAGGCGGCCCAGGGCGTCCTCGACACTATCGTGCACAGCGAAGGAGCCTCCGGCGCCGGGTCGGCTCGCGCGCAGTCCTGACGGGTCCGGGTTCCGTCGCAGGGAGGGTCTTGAGATCTTCGGGCTCTCGCGGGAGGGTGGCTCTGACGATCCCCGACACCAGAAGGCGAGGTCCCCGATGACCGGCTCCGACCACGAGGTCCAGATCGGCACCACCCCGGCTCCGGATTCCTATTGGATCGAGGTCTCGCACAACGGGCCCTACATCGTTCATGGGGCGCCCCCGGTCACGCAGGCCACCATCGGCACCGACGCCCAGGGCAACTCACAGGATTTCGTTGCGGGACAGTCCTTCCCGGCCAAGCAGACGATGGCCCTATGCCGGTGCGGCCACAGCAAGAACGCCCCCTTCTGCGACTCCTCGCACCTCACGGCCGGGATGGACCTCACCGAGCGCGCGTCCTTCGCCCCGCTGCTGCAGGGCGCCGAGGAGATCGACGGACCACGCCTCGCGCTCACCGACAACGAGAAGTACTGCGCCTTCGGCCGGTTCTGCGATGTCGGTCAGGGCGGGGTGTGGAACGAGGTGCAGCTGCCCGGCGAGTCCCACGAGAAGCTCACCACACACGTGAGCTCGCACTGCCCCGGCGGCCGGCTCATGGCGTGGGACCGCACGACCGGCCAGCCGATCGAGCCCGCGGAGTCGGCCTCGATCCACCTCATCGAGGACCCCGCGCAAGGGTGCAGCGGGCCGCTCATGGTGCGCGGCGGCATACGCGTCCAGAGCGGCAGCGGCCAGTCCTACGAGGTCCGCAACCGGCAGGCGCTCTGCCGCTGCGGGCACTCGCGCAACAAGCCGTTCTGCGACGGCAGTCACGCGTCGGTCGGCTACCAGGACGGCATCGCCTGAGCGTCACCGGGAGTTGGTCCTTCGTGTCACTCCGGCCGTCCGGGTCCACCTGCCCGCAGACTGACTCGGGCGGGCGATTGCTCCACGCCTCTACGTGTAGTCAGTCGGGTCGAAGCACGCGTGGAAGTCGGCCTCACTGAGCCTTGTGTTCCACACCGGGCGGTTGCGATCGGTGGGGTGCAACTGGAACCCCACCCGAGTTGACGAGTCGTACCAACAGAACGTCTCCACCTTGGCGCACGCCAGGCGCCGCACTTCGTCGAGCACCGGCGCGAGATCCGAATCTGACGAGGCGAGCACGACCAGGTCGAACTCCGGGTCCTGCGCCCGCCGAATCGCCGCAAGGGCGCACATGACGTCGATGCCCTTCTCCCGCGGCCGCCCTGACACCATCCGACGCCCATGCAGGTCCGTCGCGAACCGGCCCGTCGCATCGCGCTGGTATTCGTACTTGAGCGGCCGGAGCGTCACCGACACCCGTGGGTCGCGCTCCCATCGCGACTGCTGAGCCAGGTTCCTTCCGTAGCCGGTGGGGTCGTGTTCGGGCGAGGGGTGACCGCGGTAGACCTCAACGCGCCTCAGCACAGCGGGCGGCATGTTGTCGCGGGAGCAGCCTTGTCGATGGAAACAGACCCTGACCGGTGAGGTGGACGTTTTGGTAGTCGATCACGACGACGGCACGAAGCTCGATAGACATGACATCCCCTGGCGAAAAAGCCCCACCAGTCCCGGAGGACGGTGGGGAACTAGACCGCCATATTCGCACGGAACGTAAGGGCTAGCAAGTGCCCAGGTCGCATGTGGGTCGGAGAGCCAGATCCCGCTTCGTCTACGATCCCGCGGCACGCCAGGAGGGGTCGCGGCCGATGAAGGCCGCGAGCTGGTCCTGGACCGGGGCGTCCGCGGCGACCGGCTTGGCCGGCCCGTATTGCCCCGAGCCGCGCAGCATCGCCTCGACCGACCGCATCCCGTCGAGCACGTGGACGGCATACTCCTCGTCGAGCTCGGGGTCGACGCCGGCCGCCCGACCCAGGTCCCACGTGTGCAGGAAGACGTCGGTCGTGTAGAAGCGGTCGACGGCCTCGGGCAGCGGCACGTCGCCGATGTGCGGGTTGCTGAGAACCCGCCCAGCCGTCGCGGGGTCGTCGAGCAAGGCCTGGACCGACGCGGCCTGAGAAGCCCACGCCGCCACCGGGTCGGCGTCGACCGCCGGCCCGGCCGGCAGGTCGATGGCGGCGCCGCCGTGGAGCAGCCCGCGGAACCACGCGAGGTGCCCCACCACCTCACGCGCCGTCCACTCCGGCACCGGGCTGGGTCCGTCCCAGTCGGCGATCGACCGGGTCACCGCGGCGAAGCGCGCCGCGACCACCCGGTGCCGATCCGCCGGACCGAGCTCGGCCAGCGCCCCGCTCACAGGACACCCTCGGCGAGCAGCCGGTCGAGCTTGGCGTAGCCCTGCTCGACCCCCGTCTCCATCCCGCTGCGCAGCCACATGTCCCGGCCTTCGAAGCTGTCGGTGAGGGACATCGACTCCAGGCGGGTGCGCCCGTTGCCGAGGTCGGTGAGGGTCAAGGTCTCCAGAGCCACCCCGTCGGGCTGCTCCTCCCACGTGAAGGTCTGGACGATCCGGTCCGGGCGCACGGTGTGGAAGCACCCGCGGAAGGCGAAACGCTCCTCGCCGCGCCCGGCGACATAGCGCCAGCTGCCGCCGTCGCGCGCGTCCCAGGACTCGATCGTCGTCGTGAGCGAGTCGGGCCCGACCCAACGGGCGAAGATCTCCGGGTCTGTGTGCGCCCGGAAGAGCTGCTCCGGCGTCGCGCGGAAGTCTCGGCTCATCCGGATCGCCGGCACCACCGGGTCGGCCTCGATGCGGGTCGTCGGCTGGTCGGTCATGCGCTCGTCCTTCCGTCGGTCTGGGTCGGCTGTCCGTCCTCGTGTAGCTGCGCGAGAACGGCGTCCAGACGCTGGTAGCGCTCCTCGGCCTGTTGCCGATAGCGCTCGATCCACTTCGTCATGAGCTCGAAGACCTGCACCTCGAGATGGACCGGCCGCCGTTGGGCGTCCCGGCCCCGGGTCACCAGTCCGGCCTCCTCGAGCACCTTGAGGTGCTTGGAGACGGCCTGGAGGCTCACGGCATACGGGGCGGCCAGCTCACCGACCGTGGCGTCCGCGACCGCGAGCCGCGCGACGAGGTCACGTCGCGTCGGGTCGGCCAGCGCCGCGAAGGCCTTGTCCAGCGGGTCCATCGTTGCTCCTCAACCGTTCGGTTGAATAACTGTCGCACGGCGCGCGAGATGTTGTCAACCAAATGGTTGAGTATGCCGTGCGGCCGCGACTCCCGGGCGCGGGAATGGGCCGGTCATCGGCCGTCGGGCCGGCCCATCTGCGCACCTGGGTGCGTGCGGACAGGCTGACGCAGCACCGTCCTGAGTCGCTCCGGAGCCGTCCGTCGCGGGTCGCCGAGGTAGATCTCGTGGTGCCGACCGTTCCAGGTGAGCCCACGCGCCGGCATGATCTCCTCGTGCAGCCGGGCCAAGGTCGGTCCCTCGTCGTCATAGCTGCCGATGTGCATGATCTGCAGGGACCGTCCTTCGACCAACTCGAACCAGCGGACCGCGTCGACCGGCAGCGCTGCCTTGCGCGCGGCGGCGGCCTCCCGCGCAGCCTCGACCTCCTCGCGGGTCACCAGGTCGGGCAGCGGCAGGAGCATCGTCCAGTCCCATTCGCCCTTGCGGCGATCCCGGTATGCCGTGTGGTCGGCACTCGACCACAACCCCTCGAGCGGTCCCACCACGAGGTCGTCGCCGGTGCGAGCACGCAGGGCGAACTTCACGGCATACCCGACGGTGTAGAGCGCGGCGACGGAGGCGGTATACGCGGGGCTGGTATTGGGGTCGCCGTGTCCGTCGATCGCGAGATAGGCCATCGCCGGCACGTCGACCTCGCCGAAGTCGGTGGAGCCCGGCCGGTAGAGGTCGGGCCGGTCGCGCTTGACGTCGATTCGCACGGTCCAACGCTATCCATACGGGAGTACGGCTCCATTGATACTGTTCCCCGTATGAAGACGACGATCGAGCTGCCTGACGCCCTGGCGGCCGAGGCCAAGCGGGTCGCTGCGGCGCGCGGGACGACCCTTCGGGAGCTCGTGGTGACCGGCCTGCGCCGCGAGCTGGCCGAGCAGCGAGGAACAGCCCACCGGATCGACTTCGTGTTCCCCACCTTCGATGGCGAGGGGCTGGTGGTCGACCTGGCTCCCGCAGAGGTCATCGCCCGGTCCTACGGCCTGCCCGGATAGCCTGCCGTGATCGCGCTCGACACGAACGTGCTCGTCTACGCCCATCGGGAGGACTCGGCTCATCACCGCGCCGCGGCGCGACGCCTCGGCGCTCTCGTCGCGGGCCCCAAACAGGTCGGGCTGCCCTGGCCGGTCGTGCACGAGTTCCTGGCCGTCGTCACTCATCCGCGCATCTATCGACCCCCGACGCCAATGGTGGCTGCGCTGGCGGCCATCGACGCGCTGCTCGACGCCCCAGGTGTTCACCCGCTCGCCGAGGGCGCAGACCACCTGACCGTCCTGGGCCGCCTGTTGAAGGGCGGCGAGATCACGGGGGCGCGGGTGCACGACGCCCGCGTGGCCGCCATCTGCCTGTCGCACGGGGTCGAGGCCCTGTGGTCGGCGGACCGCGACTTCTCCTGGTTCCCGGAGCTGATGGTCGTCAATCCGCTTGTCTGACAAGCGAAGTCCCGAAAGCCGATGGGTCACCCGATCTCAGTCGTCCATCGCCTCGATCCCCAGCTCGCTCATCTCGGCCGTCGCGGCGCGCAGCCGGGCCACGAGCTCGGGTGAGGGGGGCTCCCAGTCCAAGACCTCGGCGACGATCCGCAGCGGCTCGGTCGTGCGGTAGGAGCGGGTGGGGTTGCCCGGGAAGCGCTTGTCGGTGACATTGGGGTCGTCCTCGATCCGCCCGAGCGGCTCGACCCGATAGACCCGGCCCGGTCCTTCGCCCTGCGCCAGCTCGGCGGCCAGCGCCGCGCCGTCCGGGCTGGCCGTGAGGTAGATGTGCTTCGCCGCCCTGCGGGTGCCGTAGTTGGATCGCCACCCCGGGCTCAGCAGGTCGCCCGGTCGCAGGTTGGCCCTGGTGCCGTGGAAGAACGGCCCGGGGTCGTCGACGACCCGCGGCGGCGGTGCCGGGTCGCGCAGCACGCTGTCGAGGCGAGCCATGAGCACCGCGACCCGGCTGCGTCCCTGCGGCGCACGGGGATAGCGGCCGAGCACGTCGAGCACCATCGGGGTCGCCCGGCGCGCCGCCGCATAGACGAGGTACTCCGCGACCACCGGGTCGTCGCCGCGCGCGAGCTCGGCCGCTCGCGCCGCGTGCGTCCCCGCTCCGAGGATGTGTCCCAGCTGGGTCGCCTTCGCGAGCGGATGCAGGTATGCCGCGCCCGCGGCATACCCCGCGGCGAGAGCGGCGTGCCGGGCAGCCTCGACGTCGACCTCGCGGGCCGCGCGGTTGGCCTCCACCGCCGCCGTGCGCTGTAGCCGCGAGCGGGGCGCCCCCTCGGCAAAGACCCGGGCCGCTTCGAGTGCCGCGGCCGGGCGCGGGTCCTCGGGGACCGCCTTGGTGAAGACGACGAGCGTCTGCGCCGCACACGCGGCGGCATACCCGGCGACCGCCCGCAACTCGTCCGCCGTCAACACGAAGTCACCCGGGTGCGTGGTCATCCCGTCGAGTCTGGCAGACCGTATGCCGTTGGTCGCATCTGCCGGGCGCGACCTGCGGCGACGCCGGCGCGGCGCCGAGCAACGGCATACGCTCTGCCGGTCGGCAGTGGTGAGGGGGACGACGCCGGGGCTTGACGGCGCGCGCCGTCAGTGGCCGCCGAGGGCCGACAGCACCAGGGTGTCGGTCCCCCGCACGATGCCTACCGACACGCGCCAGTCGGTGAGCGCGAACTTCGTCCTCAACTCTGGGGAGCTCGTTTTGGCCCCGGCCCGGGACGAGCGCCGCGATCGCCGGCACCAGATCGTAGGTGGTGTCGTCCTGGTGCAAGGCCGTGCCGGTGAGGTCGCGGGTCGTCTGCGGGTCGAGCTCGACCACAGCGTCGATCCAGTAGGTCGACGGGCCGATTTGAGCCGGGTCCCCCATCGTCCCGCTGGACCACTGCGCCGACCGCGGAGTGCCCAGCGCCGGGAATCGACTCACGAGCGGCTCGAGGTCGGTGCGGATTCGTCCGTCGCCGGCCTTGGTTGCGGGGCTCGAGCTCTGGGTGGCGTCCTTGGGCTGGCAGGCGCTGACGACTCCGAGCGCCGCGACCACCGCCAGGGCCGCGGCGGAATGCCGGCTGAGCGCGGCATACCGACGCGTGGTGGTCCTCGCGTTCCCCTGCATTCCTCCACGGTACCCGGCGGGTGCGTGCCATGCTGGCGGCAGCTGTGGCACAGCGAATGCCATTGGTCCCGAGCGCCTCAGTCGGCTGAGCACGGCTGAGCACTGCTGAGCACTGCTGCGGCGGACGGCCGCTGACCAACGGCATACGGTATGCCGGGCAATTCGCCGCGCGGGTGGCTCAGAGGTCGTTGCCGGCGTAGGACTGGTTGAAGCTCTTGTTGGTGAGTGGGAAGTCCGGGACGATCGTGTCGCGCAGCGCGACCGGCAGCGCCGGCCAGTTGAAGAAGGACGGGTCGACGACCTTGCAGCGGCGCACGAGCCCGTCGCGGATCTCGACTCGGTGCACGAGGGTCCCGCGCCACGCCTCGACGATCCCCAGTCCCCGCCCGTCGTGGTGGCGCGCGGGTGCGGGCAACTCCGAGCCACTCGTATGCCGCGCGGCCGTCACCAATGCGGCGACGAGATCCGCTGTTTGACGCACCTCGCGGGCCCGGACGAGGAATCGGGCGAGCACGTCCCCGGTCTGCTCGACCACCGGCTCGACGGGTTCGAGGGCCGGATGCGCCGGGGTGAGCGGATGGTCGCGACGCGCGTCGATCGCCAGGCCACTGGCCTTGGCGACATAGCCGAGCACTCCGATTCGCCGGGCCTCGTCCGCGGGCAGGGGCGAGGTGCCGGTGAGCCGGTCGAGGACCACGTGGTTGCCGAGAGCCAGTTCGACGATGTCCTCGACCTGGGCCGCGACGTCGGCGACGAGCTCGAGATCGGGCAACTGCCGCAGCACGGTGCCCCCAGGCCGGATCGCCCCGCGCAGCAGCCGGTGCCCGGTTACCGCCTTGTTGTGCCGCAGGAGCCGCTCGCGCTGGGCCTGGGTGTGGGCGTGGACGATGCCGTAGCCGACGTCGTTGACGATGGCGCCGAGGTCGGCGACGTGATTGTGCAGCCGCTCCAGCTCGAGGAGTGCACTGCGCAGGAACGCGTCGGGGGTGGGGCACGGCATGCCGAGGGCCTGTTCGACCGCGGTGACGTAGGCGAGGGTGTGGCCGATGGCGGTGTCGCCGCTGATCCGCTCGGCGAGCTCCACGCCGTCCTGCGGCGCGCGGCCCTCGAAGAGCTTCTCCACGCCCCGGTGGACGAACCAGAGTCGGGCCTTCATCCGCAGGATGGTCTCCCCGACCACCGAGAAGCGGAAGTGCCCGGGCTCGATGAGCCCGGCGTGCACCGGCCCGACCGGGATCTCGTAGACCCCGTCCCCGGTCACCTCGAGGAAGGGAAAGGAGCCGGTGTCCGGGACGAAGACCGGGTCGGCGACGGCGTCGCGGCACATCGGATAGTGCCCGGTCGGCCAGTGCCCGTGGCGCACGAGCCGGCGCGGCAGCGGGTGGTGCAGCGGGGTCACGCCGAACAGGTCGCGCACCTCGCGCTCGAAGCGCCCGGCCGGATAGGAGTGCGCTGCGAGCGACGGTATGCCGTCCGCCCCGTGCGCGACGGTGGTCTCGACCTCCTGTGGCAGGGTTCCCGGGGTGAGGTAGGTGTGGACGATCCGGATGCCCTCGGGCTCGTCGTGCGCGGCCACGAGGGCGAGCCGGGCGCCTGCCGCGAGCAGCGGCAGCACGGTCGGGGCGAGGTCGTCGGGGGCGACCGGCTGAGGGGGGTCCAGGGGCCGCGGCGGGGGAGCGGGCGTGGTCATGGGGCGACTCCGAGGACGCCGGCGGCGGCAGTGAGGGCCCCGGCGAGGGGCCAGGCGAGGGCGGGCAGGAGCGCGACGAGGGCGAGACCCGCGAGCACGACTGCACGCTGCATCCGGGTCGCCGGGTCCGGCCCCATCGCCGGCACGGTGGGAGGGTCGTGCCGGGTGAGGGTCATCGCGAGCACGTGCCGGGCGATGCCGGCGAAGGCGAGCAGCAGGAGCACGAGGGCCGCGCTGGTCACCCACACCATGCCCCGCTGGAAGCCGGCGACGACGATGGCGATTTCGGTGAGGATGAGGCCGAACGGCGGGAAGCCGAGCAGCGCGGCCGTGCCGGCCAGCCACGGTCGGGCCAGGCTGGGCGCTCTCGTGAGCAGCGAGTGCACGTCGTGGATCTCGTGGCTGCCGGTGGCGGCAAGGGTGCGGCCGGCAGTCACGAAGAGCCCGGCCTTGGCCAGCCCGTGTCCGAGGATGTGCAGCAGCACCGCTGCGGTGGCCAGGGGTCCGCCGATGGCCGCGCCGAGGGCGATGATCCCCATGTGCTCGATGCTCGAATAGGCAAGCAGCCGTTTGAAATTCCGCTGGGTGAGCACGAGCGTCGCGGCCACGAGCAGGGACAGCAGTCCGGCGATCGTGAGCAGGGTGCGCATGAGCTCGGGCCCGAGGGCCGCGTCGGCGATCGCCTTGAGTCGCAGCACCCCGGCGAAGGCGACCGACAGAAGCACGCCCGACATGAGCCCCGAAACCTGGGCCGGCGCCTGGCTGTGCGCGTCGGGCAACCAGCTGTGCATCGGCGCAAGACCGGCCTTGGTGGCCAGGCCGAGCACGGCGAGCGCCAACCCGATCCGGGCGGTGTCGGCCAGCTCGTGGCCGTTGCTCAGCTCGACCCAGGAGAGCGTCGCGGAGGTGCCGGTCGCGGCATACAGCAGGACGATCCCGAGGAAGGCGATGGCGACTCCGACCGAGCCGAGCACGACGTACTTCCACGCGGCCTCCAGGCCCGCGCGCCCGCCGCCGTAGGCGACGAGGAAGGCGGTGGTGATCGTCGTGGCCTCGACCGCGACCCAAAGCACGCCGAGGTTGTCGGCGAGCACGGCCAGGCTCATGGCGGCGAGGAAGAGGCACATGAGCGCCGAGAACCGCCCGTGCGGCACGGCCGTCGTCGCGCCGCCGGTGGCGACGACGGCGACCGCGCCGACGACGGCGACGAGGTATGCCGTGAGCGCGTCGACCCGCAGCAGGCCCATGGCCGCCGTCTGCCCGCTCGGGTGCAGCGCGAGCATCGCGAGGCCGCAGCCGAGGACCGCGAGGGCCGCGAGCAGCGGGGTATGCCGCACGGCCGGGTTCCGGGGCAGGGCGAGGGAGAGCAGCCCGAGGACCGCGGGGAGGGCGAGGGTCGCCCAGATGGTCGCGGTCATCAGTCCCTCAACTCGTCGAGCTGGGCGAGGTCGACGGTGCCGACCGTGGTGCGGATCCGGCCGGCGAGCACGAGCAGGATGAGGACGACGAGCAGGGCGTCGAAGAGCACGCCGAGCTCGATGACGACCGGCAAGCCACCCGAGGCGAGGACCGCGGTGGCACCGATGCCGTTGTCGACCATGACGAAGCCGACGACCTGGGCGAGCAGATGGCGGCGGGTGGCGACGTCGAGGAAGCCGATGAGCACGACGGCAAGCCCCACCGGGATGGCCGTCGCGGTGGCCCGTCCGCTGCCGGCGACGACCGGGCCGGCGACGAGGAAGGCGAGGGTGGTGAGCAGGGCCGCGAGCAGGACACCGGTCGTCGGGTTGATCGAGGAGGGTGCCTCCGGCCCGGTCGGCATCGAGCGCGCGGTGCGCAGCACGAGTGCGGGGATGAGCACGCCCTTGACGAGCAGCAGGAGTGCGGCGACGGCATACGTGCCGGTGTCGGAGCCCTCGCCGGCGGCAACCGAGAGCAGCGCGACGGCGACCCCCTGGGCGGCAAGCACCCCGGCGGCACCGGTGATGCTGCGGCGCCAGAGCAGCAGTACTGCGGTGAGGAGCAGCGCGCTCGTCGCGGTGGCGAGCAGCTGCACGGCCACCGTCGTGGCCTCGGTCTGGGTCGGGCTCAGGCCCGGGGGGAGGGCGATCATGGCGTGAGGGTGAGGTAGGAGGCGGTGACGGCGAGGAAGGCCAGCACGAAGGAGCCGGCCATGAGCTCTGGCACCCGGAAGAGGCGGATCTTGGCGAGGAAGACCTCGACCGTGGCGACGACCGCCCCGAGGACGACGACCTTGCCGACGATCGCGCCCACCGCGACGGCGAGGGCGACGGGGGTGACCTCGAGGGCGACGCCCCACGGTGCCGCGAGGTTTGCGACCAGGCCGAGCAGCGCGGTGAGCCGCAGCCACGAGGCGAGCTCGATCCAGCCGAGGTCGCGCCCGGAGGATTCGAGGACCATCGCCTCGTGGATCATCGTGAGCTCGAGGTGGGTGCTCGGGTTGTCGACGGGCAGCCGACCGGTCTCGGCAACGACGGCGACGAGCAGTGCGACCAGGGCGAGCGCGCTCACCGGGGTGACGATCGAGGCGGGGTTGCTCATCCGGGCGGCGAGGATCGGAGAGAGGGTCGAGGCGCCGACCGGGAGCGACAGGGCGTAGACGGCCACGAGGACCGTCGGTTCGACGAGCGCGGAGACCATCATGTGCCGACTGGAGCCCATCCCGCCGAAGGCGGACCCGGCGTCGAGGCCGAGCAGTGCGATGAGCACCGAGCCGACGAGCAGCACGGACACGACGACGAACAGGTCGTCGGGGAGGGTGGGCAGCGTGACGGTCGTGACGAGCGGAAGCAGCGCCACCAGCAGCACTCCGGCGGCCATGAGCAGGACCGGGACCAGGCTGCCCAGGACGATCCCGTCGGCGGTGAGGGGGGCCTTGCGGGCGAGCTTGCGCAGGTCGCGCCAGGGTTGACCGATGCCGGAACCGACCCGCCCCTCGAGCCGGGCCCGCACCTGGCGGGTGACGCCGACGACGAGAGGGGCCAACGCGGTCACGGCGATGACCTGCACGAGCACGCCGATGCCGGCCAGGAGGGCGGCGTTCACCGGAGCACCCCGACGAGCACGAGGAGCAACGCAATGAAGGAGAAGCCCAGGTAGCGGTGGATGCTGCCGTTCTGCACCGCTCGTGCGGCATCGCCCAGCCGGCTGAGGGCGCGCACGACGGGTGCGTAGACCCGGACCTCGACGATGTCGACGAGCTGCTGGCTGTAGGCCATGGCGCGCACGGTGTAGCGGGATTCCTCGGCGTGGCTCACGGTGACGTCCCGGGAGGGGGAGAGGGCGTCGTCGAAGACGCGCACGAGCGGCTCGGCATAGGAGGTCGCGGTGTACTGCATCCGGGGGCTCGTACGCACGCCGCCGCAACCCCAGCCGAGCTCCACGTGCTGCCTCGGTGCGCGCCGGGCCAGCGCCAGGGTGACGAGGACGATCGGCGCGGTGAGGACGAGGGAGAGCAGGGTGAGCGAGCCCGGGTCGAGCAACGCCGCGACACCCGGGAGGGTGAGCCCGGTCGTCGTCTCGGCGGTGGCGCCCGCGGCCCCGGCCCCCGCCACACCCGCGGGCAGCACCCGGGCGAACAGCCGCAGGACCGGCCCCGGGAGCAGGCCGACCGCAAGGACGGCGACGGCGGCGACGAGCATCGCCAGCCGCATCGTCGGCGAGACCTCGGTGGCGGCCTCGACTGCCCGGGTTCGAGGGCGGGCGAGCGTGGCGATCCCGAAGGCCTTGGTGAAGGTGAGCAGTGCCAGCCCGGCCGTGAGGGCGACCACGCCCATGAGCAGCGGGAGCAGCGCTGTCGTGAGCCGATCGGTGCCGGCGTCGGCGTGGATGAGGGTCTGCAGCAAGGCCCATTCGGCGACGAAGCCGGACGTGACCGGCAGTGCCGCAGCCGCGAGGCAGCCGACACCGAGCGCGGCGGTCGTCAGCGGCATACGCACGGCGAGGCCGCCCATCCGGTCCAGGTCGCGCTCGCCGGTGGCGTGCAGGATCGACCCGGCGCCGAGGAAGAGCGTGGTCTTGAAGGCGGCGTGGCTCACGGTGAGCAACAGTGCGGCGGCGAGCGCGGTGGCGGAGACCCCGGGGCGGCTGTCGGCGGTGAGCATGGCGACGGCGACCGCGATGAGGATGAGCCCGACGTTCTCACTTGTCGAATAGGCGAGCAGGCGCTTGAGGTCGCTGGCCACGGAGGCCTGCAGGATGCCGTAGATCGCGCTCGGCACGCCCAGCGCGAGCACGACGAGCGCCCACCACGCCGGACCGGCGGTCAACAGCCAGGTGGTGAGCAGGAGGACCCCGAAGATCCCCATCTTCACCATCGCCGCGCTCATGAGTGCCGAGACGTGCGAGGGAGCCTCCGGATGGGCCCGGGGGAGCCACACGTGGAGCGGGACCGCGCCGGCCTTGGTCGCGAAGCCGAGCACCGCGAGGACGAAGCCCAGCGAGGCGGTCGAGTCCGGCAGCGAAGCGTGCGCGATCGCAACGAAGGATGTCGACCCGGCGCCTGCCGCGAGGACCGACAGCCCGGCCGCGACGAGCAGGAAGCTCAGGTGGGTCATCACGGCATACCAGAGGCCTGCGGGGCGCACGCTGGGACGCTCGGCGTGGCCGGTCAGCACGAGGACCGTGGACCCGATCGCCATGAGTTCCCAGGCGACGAGCAGGGATACGACGTCGGCGGACGCCGGGACGAGCTGCAGGCCTAGGACGAAGACGGCCAGCGCCGCCCACGCCGTGCGCGAGGCGGCGGCGCCGTGGGCGTAGCCGATGCCGTAGAGCGCGGCGACGAGTGTGACCGCACCGGCGAGCAGGGTGAACGCACCGCCCAGCGGGTATGCCGTCCACCCGGCGGTCAGCCCGTCGATCGGCGTCGCGAGCGTGACGCTCTTGTCGGAACCGGTGAGGCCGGCGATGCCGGTGAGGCATCCCGCGGTGGCGAGCAGCATCGTGAACATCCCGGCCACGACGTTGCGCGCTCGGCTGCGCGCGGACGGTATGGCGAGGCATGCGAGGATCGTGGCTGCAGCACAGAGGAATTGGCCGAGCAGACCGGTGACGAACAGACTCACCGGCCGGTCACCTCACGCAGGGCGGCGACGATCGCGCCGGGTTCGGGCGGGCAGCCGGGCACCTGCAGGTCGACCTCGACGACGTCGCCCACCGAGCCGCGGACGCCGAAGCCGGCGCGGAAGACCCCGCAGTCGCGGGCGCAGTCGCCGACGGCCAGCACGAGCCGCGGCTCGGGTGTCGCCTCGACGGTGCGGCGCAGCGGCTCGGCCATGTTGTGCGTGACCACGCCGGTGACCAGGACGACGTCGGCGTGCCGGGGTGAGGCCACGAGTCGGGCGCCGTAGCGCTCGGCGTCGTAGACGGGCCCGAAGGCGGCACCGACCTCGATCTCGCAGCCGTTGCACGAGCCGGCGTCGACGTGGCGGATCTGGACGCTGCCGCCGAAGGCGTGCGCTGCTGCGGTCACGCGGTCGGACCGCACTGCCTCCGACGGGGCAAGCGTCCCGTCGCCCGAGGCGACCTGCGGCACGCGTGAGGGCGGGGGCTCGGCGATCCGTCCCAGTGTCCGAATCCGGCGAACCAGATGCGTCGGGTTCACGTGGCCCCCGGCACGTCGGCGTCGAGTGAGTCCTCGAGGGCGCGTCCCTCGGCGACGATCTCGCGGAGCAGACCGCGCGCGGCGGCGAGCATCTGCGCGGTCTGGGTGCCCACGAGCGAGTAGCAGACCTGACCTCCGGTCCGCTGCTGTCGTACGAGGCCGGTGCGACGGAGCACGGCCAGGTGTCGGGACAGCCCGCTCTGTTCGACCTCGATTTGCTCGAGCAACTCGTGCACGGCATGGTCGCGCTCGACGAGCAGCTCGAGCACCCGGATCCGCACGGGGTGGCCGAGCGAGCGGAAGAGCTCGGCCTTGGCCTCGTAGACGGGGCGCCCATTCACGGTCATGCGCACATGCGAAGAGTCGCATATCGATCCGGGGAGGATCAACTCGCGACCTCACCGAGAACCTGTCAGCCGGCGAAGACCGGGCGGATGCGTTCGCGTGCGTGGACCAGGTGGTCGGTCATCGTCGCAGCGGCAGCCTCGGCGTCCCCCTCCTGCAGGGCAGTCGCGATGCGTTGGTGCTCGGTCCACACGTCCAACTCGTCGCCGTGGGGCGGGTGCAAGCGATAGAGGTGCACGTGGAAGTGCGTGCGGTCGAACCAGTCGGTGAGGGTCGGATTGTGGGAGGCGCGGGCGATTGCCGAGTGGAACTGCTCGTCGAGCTGAGCGATGCGCTTGTAGTCGGCGTAGCCGGGGCCGCCAGCGGCCGAGATCGGCTCGACGCAGGACTGGATCGCGGCGAGTTCCTGCGCGGTGTGTCGGTCGGCTGCCAGCCGCGCCACGGCCGGCTCGAGGATGATCCGCGCCTCCCAGAGCCGTTCGAAGCCCTCGTGGTCGAGCCGGTCGGCCACGGCATACCCGACGAGCGGCGTCTTGGTGACCAGGCCCTCGCGCTCGAGCGCTGCCATGGCCTCGCGGATGGGGGTGGGGGAGACGCCCAGTTCGCGCCCCAATGCCTCCATGTTGAGCTTGACCCCGGCGGGGAGCTCGTTGTCCATGAGGCGCGCCTTGAGGATGTCGTAGGCACCCTCCACGAGGGTCTGTCGGGAGAGCGGACGACTCTGCACGCGGTCCATCGGGCTCATGCGTCCCCTCGAGTAGTTGCGCCTGCGTGGAAGCCTGGACCGCTTCTGGCCTAGACCGCAGGCGTTGCATACAGGATATAGGATCAGACCTATGAACGCGACCGGAAAGGGTGACGGGTGAGCGCCTTCGCCCAAGCGGAGCTCTACTTCGTCGATCTCACCCCGCCGGTCGTCCGCACCGACGCGATCCAGTCCTTCGTCAGCCAGGAGACGCCGATCCTCCGGCTCACCGACGCCGACGGAGCGACCGGGACGGGCAACACCTACACCATCGGTGCCGGCGGGTCCTCGATCGTCGCACTGCTCAACGACCACTTGCTGCCGCGGCTGCAGGGACGCGACCTCGAGGACATCGAGGCGATCGGGCACCACCTCACCCGGGCGGTCAATGCCCTCACCGTGGGTCCCGTCGTCGCGCTGGCCATGGCCGCGATCGACACTGCCCTGTGGGACCTGCGTTGCCGACGAACGGGTATGCCGTTGCACAAGGCCGTGGGCGGTGCGCGCAACGCCGTGCCCGTCTACACGACCGAGGGTGGCTGGCTGCACCTCGAGCCGCAGGCACTCGTCGACGACGCCCTCGCCTCGAAGGCGGCCGGATTCCAGGGGGCGAAGGTCAAGCTCGGCAAGCCGTCGATTCGTGCCGATGTCGACCGGCTCGCGGCCGTCCGTGAGGCGGTCGGGCCGGCCTGGCACCTCATGGTCGACGCCAACCAGGCCTTCCGGGTCGACGAGGCGATCCGGCGCGCGGCGGCATACGAGCAGGTGGGACTCACCTGGTTCGAGGAGCCCCTGCCGGCCGACCCCCCCGTGGAGTAACCGCTTGACTGTGCACTTTTCGCGTGACTTGGACCTTGAGTTGCGGGATTACTGACCACTCAAGCGCTTACTCCACGGAGGGGTGCAGCGCCACCGCGAGCCCGACCAACGCGGCGGACTCCGTCGCCGAGACTCCGGTCGTGAGCTGGCCGTTGCCGACCGCCCAATAGGACGGGGAGAGCCAACAGATCGCGTGCACCGTGGAGTTCACCGGGGCGAGCGAGCTCACGAGGTATGCCGCGGCGGCCACTCCCGAGGCCAGCCCGAGCGCCGCCCCCGGCAGCCGGTGAATGTCCCGGTGACGCAGTCCTCGCCAAACCTCGTCGGGTTCTTCGACGGCGTCGCCGG